>Ga0209717_1002979_pt1 | contig 15323 bp, 9 predicted proteins | sample AD_UKC048_MetaG_FD_184418 | JGI IMG/M metagenome (GOLD analysis project Ga0209717, IMG submission 184418) | Active sludge microbial communities of municipal wastewater-treating anaerobic digesters from USA - AD_UKC048_MetaG (SPAdes) (version 2) | ecosystem: Engineered > Bioreactor > Anaerobic >... | reverse complement strand
AAATAGGTCATTGAAGCACCGATAACCAAAATTACCGGAAAAATTGCACAAAAGAGTAGAAAAATTCAAATCCCAACCAAAATTTGGGCTATTTTTGATCCGAAATTTTTTGCATGCGGATTTAAGGCATATACAAAAGAAATATCTTTTTTGAAGCAATTCCGGTTAAATCTGAACATTATGGAAACTTATTATTTGGTGATGATTCAATTACACCGCACCCTAACCCCTTGAAAAATCCCATTCCTTTGTTATTTTTAAAAGTGCTGCCAAATGTGTTTTATGAATTTAATTTCAGTTTACAAAGCAACTCTATTGAACCTGTTCTTTCAAAAGATAAATTGTCCTTACTTTTCCAAAAAATTATCATCACCCTCGGCATTGGTGCAAAAACCAATGTCGGCTATGGGCAGTTTAGCGAACAGCTAAAGAATATAAACAATGTTAATAATAATAAGAAAGATGTTGGACAACAAAAAATCCCTGATCTCAATCACGAAAAAAACCTAAGCAATATAAAAATGGATGATGTGTTAAATGCGATAGTTCAGAGTAATTCAGGGGGGGTAACCATTGATTTGGGTATTCGGGATATTACATTTAAACCAAGACTTATTGGCGTTTCGCCTGCTGATTTTCCTATTGGAAAAAAGATCAAAGTAAAGGTTACTCAAATTGGAAAATCAATGAAATTTGTGGTTGCTGATTGATTTTGACTGACAGTGAAGAATTATTTTTGACAATTATTTTATCGGCGCCAAAACCAACGTCGGTTACGGACAATTTTACAATGTTGAATAATTAATCTTTCTACCTTATGCTCACCATCTCCACCTACCTCGTAAAACCCTATCTCTCACTGGGCGCCGATTATTCAGAACTCCGCAGAAACCCGGCAGTGTGGCTCCGGAAACACATCAACGAGATCATGAACCCGCGTAAACGCGAACTGAAAAATGAAAACATCCCTACTGAAATATTTTTTAACCACGACGAACAAACCGGAGCACTTATTCCAGATTATCCCCTGATACAATATCATTACATCAAAAATAATTTTTATGTGAGCGGTATTAACGAAGGTGCGCAGGCGCTAACTAAACTCATTGAAATCTACAACAAAGATACGGTTAAGATCAACCGCGATTTTTATTTGAACTTTACCATGGTGCCCGAATTAAGTTCAAAAACCAAAATCTGCAACACCGCCGAAACCTTTGATTATGCCCTGTACAACTGGCTCCCATTTTGCAAAACAAATTACGACGAATACAAAGCGCTCAAATCGCTCGATAAAAAAATATTGAAACTGGAGGAACGCCTTAAGATCAATCTGGCCGAAAGCATGGGTAAAAAACTTAATATGAAACTGGGCAAGTCAAAGGTGAAAATCACCGATGTGGACAGCTTTAAACGAAAATGGATTTGCATTACCGATGATAAAAAGTTCAATCATTGTTACAAGCCATTTTCCGTGTGCTTCGAAACCAACCTGCTGTTGCCGCCCATGCTCACGGTCGGTAACCGAAAGGCTTTAGGCTACGGAAGGATTATCCCGAAAACAAATCACAAACCGCCACAATAAACTCCTTATACTACTCTGCTGCTCTTGCTTTAAAACAACATTCAAAATTTTCCGGCGGTTTTATTGATTGAAATAATCAAAAACTCTCCGATATGTTGATTCAGCAAGTCAAAACAATTTCCGATCTGGCCGGTTTGCTAGGCACACGCGAAAAACACCTGACAAGCCTGAAACCCGAAGAAATGTACATAACATTTCAGATTCCCAAACCGGGTAAAACCGAAAAACGGACTATCGAAACGCCTGATGTGCGGCTAAAACCTTTGCTTGGCAGATTAGCCAACAGCCTTCAGGATGCCTACACTCAGCATAAAACCCTGGCGGCATACGGATTTGTCCGCTCGCATGAGCATGATCCCGACAGGCGCAACATCTACACCAATGCCACAAAGCATCTCGGTTGCAAATACCTTGTCAATATGGATTTCGACGAGTTCTTTTATCAGATTGATAAGCAAAAACTCGAATTGCTTTTTAACGATTTCTCATTATTCGACATGTTGCCCGAAACAGAAAAATATATCACCTCCCTGGTAACTTACAAGGGGCGGCTTCCTATGGGCAGTCCCACCTCGCCGCCCTTATCAAACCTGGCAACCATACTGCTCGATAACGAACTGCTGCTCTGGTGCAAATTCAATGGAATCACCTATACACGGTATGTGGACGACATGTCGTTTTCGTCTGATAATCCGATAAGCGGCAGGCATATCGAAAAGATGAAGGAAATTATGTGGTCGCACCGTTTTGTGGTTGATGAAAAGAAAACAAAAATCTTTGGCAAAAATGATGTAAAAATCATAACCGGGCTGATAGTCAACAAAAAAATCTTAATACCCGATGATTTTATTAACGATTTTGAGGCCTGTCTGCACAAACTCGCCGACATGCACGCCTTTGCAGCGCAATTTCCCGAAAGCAGCGTTTTTGAATGGCTGGCTCAAATGCAGCGAAATATGCAGGGCCGGCTTGCATTTGTTGGCTTTGTTTACGGAAAAAACAGTCCGTTGTTTTTAAAACTTAAAAAGCAACTGGCCAGTGTCAATATGGCTTCCGAAATCGAAGAAAGCATAAGCTGGCGCTATGCCGGTTACGAAATACACTAAAAAATTTTTATGAAAAGAGTCCTCACTATCGTTTGGAATGACAGCGCTTTTATATGTAAAGGGGCGGCTGGGTGCGGGCTTTGCCAGCACCCAGCCGCCATTCTGCCATCGAAATTAATGCTGTTATTCCGAATGAAACACAATCATTTCATTCTGTGTAAACGCAGTGAAATGAGGAATCTTAATTCGAGTGGGGACAATCCGGTTTTGCATCCGTATTGCCGAATAAAATGAAGCGGAATTTGGAATTTTAACTTAAAATAAATTCATTATATGCAAATTATACTTGATACCCGTGGCCTGCACTTCAGTAAGCGCAACAAATGTTTTCTGATTGAATCCGAAAGTATGCAGCGCATTATTCACCCGTCAAAGGTCGGCAGCATAGTGGTTACTATGCCATGCCGTATCAGCAGCCCGGCCCTGCTGCTTGCTGCCGAAAACCAGATACCGGTAGTGTTCTGTAATGCTGCCGGAATGCCCGAAGCCAGGGTATGGTCGTCGCGTTTTTTAAACATTTCTACGCTGCGCAGAATGCAATACCGGTTTGCATCAACACAACGTGCGGCTGTATGGGCTTGCCGCCTGATAAAACTGAAAATTGACGCACAGGTTTCAAACATGATGTACATTGCCGACCGCAAAAGTGTTCTTGCCCCGGAGGTACACAAGGCAAAACTAGAGATTCAGCAGCAGATGCACAAAATTGATCTACCGATGGCGCAACCAGAATCTTCACTTAATAAGAAACATATCCTGTTTGTGGAGGCCTTTGCAGCAAGCCGTTATTGGAGCATTATTGGCAGCAAGCTTCCCGAACCATATACATTTGCCAACCGGAGCAAACGCCATGCGACCGATCCCTATAATATTTGCACCAATTATCTTTACGGCATGCTGCGTAATCATACCGAAACGGCAGTGCTCAGTGCGGGACTCGATCCGGCGCTGGGTATCCTGCACCGCGACGGGTATCAGATGCCCTCGCTGGTGTTCGACCTGATGGAGCCTTTCCGGCCCATAACCGACCGTATCCTGCTTCAGTCGGTATTAGTAAGTACTTTGCCGGTAAATTTATTTGAAACGGATAAAAAGGGTATTTCCCTGAGCAAGCAAGGGCGAAAAACGCTGATAAGCATGTTTAACCAGGCGCTCAACACCCCAATAAAATATTGCAATCGCGTCAGCCACATGAAAAACCATATTCTTAACGAAGCCAGGCTGTTTACCGAAGAAATTAAAAAAGCATAAATATGAATACGCCATCAACGCTGTACATACTCATGTATGATATAACCCACGATAAAACCCTGCAGAAAGTAGCGCGTTACCTCGAGCAGGTGGGTTACGAACGCATCAATTACTCGGTATGGTATGGACTGTTGCATCCTTACAAAAATGTTGAGATCCGTACAAAGTTGAAAACCTTATTAAAAAACCCGGCTGCCAAAGGTTCCCGCATATATTTTATGCCGCTCAATGTAAAAAACTTTTCAAAAATGCGTCATTACAACGGTAAAAAACTGGAACAGATGGACTATTGGACCGGAAAAACCAAAACCATGTTTTTTTGATGTAGTGCATAATAAGGCCATATCTCACCCGAAAAAAAAGTGAGGTAATGCTTGCTATATAAGAAAAGTGTATTATCTTTGTGTTTGAGCGTATAGCTTTAGGACTTATCACTGAAACCATGAAATCGCCTGCATCTTTCGGATCCTGTGTTGTTTGAGCGTATAGCTTTAGGACTTATCACTGAAACCTTTTTTAGGCAGATCGGGATTGACCAAAGTCAGTTTGAGCGTATAGCTTTAGGACTTATCACTGAAACGATTGTAAAACAATTAGTGTACCCTCAATATAAGTTTGAGCGTATAGCTTTAGGACTTATCACTGAAACTCCAGTGACAGGCTCATTTTATTTAACAAGTCATGTTTGAGCGTATAGCTTTAGGACTTATCACTGAAACAAATATGTCGAGCAACAGGCAACGAAGTCAAATGTTTGAGCGTATAGCTTTAGGACTTATCACTGAAACCCCCTATAATACAAATCGAATCGTCGCTAAACTGTTTGAGCGTATAGCTTTAGGACTTATCACTGAAACGGGAGCCACCTTTCATGTTCTTACGTTCAGAAAGGTTTGAGCGTATAGCTTTAGGACTTATCACTGAAACTGCTGGAAAGAATTGGTTTCAGGCTCATAATCCGTTTGAGCGTATAGCTTTAGGACTTATCACTGAAACTGATAATGTGCTATAAGAACAAGCCTGTTCATTGTTTGAGCGTATAGCTTTAGGACTTATCACTGAAACCGTCACATAATGCTTCCCTTTATTCCTACCATGTTTGAGCGTATAGCTTTAGGACTTATCACTGAAACTGTAGTTGTTGTGGTCGAGACAGGTGTTGTAGGTTTGAGCGTATAGCTTTAGGACTTATCACTGAAACCATCATGACTCAGATCTATCCATACTGTATTTGTTTGAGCGTATAGCTTTAGGACTTATCACTGAAACAATAGTTGTAACCGTATAAGTAACGTTTGCGGGTTTGAGCGTATAGCTTTAGGACTTATCACTGAAACAATATAATTTTTCTCCTTTCTTTGTGTATTGGGTTTGAGCGTATAGCTTTAGGACTTATCACTGAAACTTTTATAGACCAATATATTTTTGATGTTGAGCGAGTTTGAGCGTATAGCTTTAGGACTTATCACTGAAACTCTACAGTTGTGAAGTACTGGTCTGTACTTATGGTTTGAGCGTATAGCTTTAGGACTTATCACTGAAACTAGTAATTAGCCTTGTAATACTTTTTGATGTATGTTTGAGCGTATAGCTTTAGGACTTATCACTGAAACAAGGTGTACGCATTGTTGCTTCTTTCAGGTAGTTTGAGCGTATAGCTTTAGGACTTATCACTGAAACTTCAATACAGGCATATCAGTTCTTTCGGAAGGAAGTTTGAGCGTATAGCTTTAGGACTTATCACTGAAACGGATTGTTCGGGTTGGCTGACCTAATATGAACAGGTTTGAGCGTATAGCTTTAGGACTTATCACTGAAACTGATTTAGGAAGGCGACCAATACCTTTGTTAGGGTTTGAGCGTATAGCTTTAGGACTTATCACTGAAACTGTATTCAAATGGCGAAACAGAGGTAACATTAAGTTTGAGCGTATAGCTTTAGGACTTATCACTGAAACAATAGAAACATGAGTTGAGTTTGCATATCCGGATGTTTGAGCGTATAGCTTTAGGACTTATCACTGAAACTTCATAAAATTCCTCTTGTTTTCATCAGGTTCTTGTTTGAGCGTATAGCTTTAGGACTTATCACTGAAACTCATCCCCTGGGATGGGGAATGGGGTCTTGTCGTTTGAGCGTATAGCTTTAGGACTTATCACTGAAACATCACCCAAGGCAAATTGTCTGAAAAGGGTGTGTTTGAGCGTATAGCTTTAGGACTTATCACTGAAACTTTTTAGTATTAGCGAGCGAAAAAGACTCGAGCTGTTTGAGCGTATAGCTTTAGGACTTATCACTGAAACTTTCCCGGTAAATTTTTTACCGACCATAACATAGTTTGAGCGTATAGCTTTAGGACTTATCACTGAAACTGTAACATGTTCAAGAATCCAAGAAATATTACGTTTGAGCGTATAGCTTTAGGACTTATCACTGAAACAAATAATTGCAAAAACCATTTCAGAAACAGAGTTTGAGCGTATAGCTTTAGGACTTATCACTGAAACTGAAATAATTTAATAAAACATGGCAGTCATTCATGTTTGAGCGTATAGCTTTAGGACTTATCACTGAAACATATTCTCTGTGTTCGTCCTGCATTCAGCAGAGTTTGAGCGTATAGCTTTAGGACTTATCACTGAAACATTGCTGATATTAGTTTGTCGATAAAGATCAAAGGTTTGAGCGTATAGCTTTAGGACTTATCACTGAAACCGCTTCTTGTTCTTTAATCGCCGTCTTTTTAAGTTTGAGCGTATAGCTTTAGGACTTATCACTGAAACATACGATACGTCCAGAATAATCAATGATTCTGACGTTTGAGCGTATAGCTTTAGGACTTATCACTGAAACCAATTAGGGGTGTGTGAGCCCGATGGTTGTGAGCGTTTGAGCGTATAGCTTTAGGACTTATCACTGAAACGGTTTCTGTACGAAGGACCCCTGTGCCACAAAGTTTGAGCGTATAGCTTTAGGACTTATCACTGAAACTGCTTCTGGCAGTCCACTTCCTGGTAGTTCCCAGTTTGAGCGTATAGCTTTAGGACTTATCACTGAAACCAAACTCATCGTGAAACTGCGGTTTGATTTACTGTTTGAGCGTATAGCTTTAGGACTTATCACTGAAACAAACGTTCTGTAATTTTCAACCAGCTCATCATGAGTTTGAGCGTATAGCTTTAGGACTTATCACTGAAACATTTTCATCTGACACAAGAGAATAGAAATCTCCAGTTTGAGCGTATAGCTTTAGGACTTATCACTGAAACAGTTTCCAGCTTCAAGTTTCCACCAATCTTCGAGGTTTGAGCGTATAGCTTTAGGACTTATCACTGAAACTAGTAGACGAATTAGCCGGAACAATTGGTCGAGCGTTTGAGCGTATAGCTTTAGGACTTATCACTGAAACTTGGTGTTGGCCAAAACTAAATTCCGGCTGGTTCAGTTTGAGCGTATAGCTTTAGGACTTATCACTGAAACTGCCACGTAACAGTAATCCCATCGGTGATAGACGTTTGAGCGTATAGCTTTAGGACTTATCACTGAAACCGAATTTGGATTATCATCACTACTATAGTGGCAGTTTGAGCGTATAGCTTTAGGACTTATCACTGAAACAGCATACCATCCGCCTTCTTTTGAATAGAAATAAGTTTGAGCGTATAGCTTTAGGACTTATCACTGAAACTCAAAAAAAGTCGAATTTCCTTAAGTGCTGTTGCGTTTGAGCGTATAGCTTTAGGACTTATCACTGAAACTACAGTTTCAACATCAGAAATCAGGGGTTGCTGTGTTTGAGCGTATAGCTTTAGGACTTATCACTGAAACTTATTAACCTTTAACTGTTCTGTTACAGTAAGAAGTTTGAGCGTATAGCTTTAGGACTTATCACTGAAACTCACAAGCATCACGGTATTCTCCCAGACTCATCGGTTTGAGCGTATAGCTTTAGGACTTATCACTGAAACCGAATACTTCTCCGCTCCAGAGAAATGGAATTGTTTGAGCGTATAGCTTTAGGACTTATCACTGAAACGATAGTGGCAAGCTTAGTGTTAGCTCCGCCAAGTTTGAGCGTATAGCTTTAGGACTTATCACTGAAACCATCATCCTTTAATCCACTGACCAAATACTCGGGTTTGAGCGTATAGCTTTAGGACTTATCACTGAAACCTTCTCATTAACAGCAAACTCGTAGAAGATTAAGTTTGAGCGTATAGCTTTAGGACTTATCACTGAAACTGTGTATACAGGGTTAAGATTAACGGTTATTATGTTTGAGCGTATAGCTTTAGGACTTATCACTGAAACTCACCACCTTTAATGTATTTATCAAAAGCATGAGTTTGAGCGTATAGCTTTAGGACTTATCACTGAAACGTAGTTACACCTTTGCTTTGGTTAGTAGTGAAAGTTTGAGCGTATAGCTTTAGGACTTATCACTGAAACTGCGGATCGAAGTTGCTGTTGCCAATCAGGTTGTTTGAGCGTATAGCTTTAGGACTTATCACTGAAACTGACAATTCAAATGATAACTCACAATTAAACAGTTTGAGCGTATAGCTTTAGGACTTATCACTGAAACTTAAAGTGGTTCCATTCATTGCGCTTGTCAGCGTTTGAGCGTATAGCTTTAGGACTTATCACTGAAACGTCGAGCCAAGTCACACTTTCCAAAATGGGAAGTTTGAGCGTATAGCTTTAGGACTTATCACTGAAACCAAAGTGATTTTTTCCATTTTGATGGGAATTACGTTTGAGCGTATAGCTTTAGGACTTATCACTGAAACGTCTGTACTTATGTCGTGGAAACAGCGAACTGAGGTTTGAGCGTATAGCTTTAGGACTTATCACTGAAACAACACTGCTTACAATCGGAGTTGCAACTACAATTGTTTGAGCGTATAGCTTTAAGACTTATCACTGAAACATCTTCAGATTCAATTTTAACCCATGGTTCAGGGTTTGAGCGTATAGCTTTAGGACTTATCACTGAAACACAGCACCGGCATCATTGACGAACTTGTCTTATGTTTGAGCGTATAGCTTTAGGACTTATCACTGAAACCTTTACCTGCACGCAATTGAGATTCAGAACTAATGTTTGAGCGTATAGCTTTAGGACTTATCACTGAAACCGAAACCGGATTCTATACCGGTATTGCTATTAGTTTGAGCGTATAGCTTTAGGACTTATCACTGAAACAACAGAGATGATGGCAGTAATGAGAAGAAGTCGTTTGAGCGTATAGCTTTAGGACTTATCACTGAAACTCTTTCGAAGGAGTAGTAGTACCATTTGTATTCGTTTGAGCGTATAGCTTTAGGACTTATCACTGAAACAGATTCAGCAATACCTATAAGGTTTTTGTTTGCGTTTGAGCGTATAGCTTTAGGACTTATCACTGAAACCAAACAAAATTCAAAAAAACACAGCAGCCATAGGTTTGAGCGTATAGCTTTAGGACTTATCACTGAAACTTTTTACATCATTAACCACCACAACGGTTATGCGTTTGAGCGTATAGCTTTAGGACTTATCACTGAAACATTTTCTTTGTTGTGTGGTTTGCCCGAGAAGTGTGTTTGAGCGTATAGCTTTAGGACTTATCACTGAAACAAATAAATCCACTTACCATTCTGGCCATCAATGGTTTGAGCGTATAGCTTTAGGACTTATCACTGAAACGATTTTCTTTGCAGGAAACTGTACAGAGTCAAGTTTGAGCGTATAGCTTTAGGACTTATCACTGAAACAATGAGCTTTACGAACCAGTTTTTGCGCTTTTGTTTGAGCGTATAGCTTTAGGACTTATCACTGAAACCCAGTATTGTTAGGAATAACCCCTTCATACTTGTTTGAGCGTATAGCTTTAGGACTTATCACTGAAACAACCTTATCGCTGAACCATCTCTTTTTTTTCAGTTTGAGCGTATAGCTTTAGGACTTATCACTGAAACTTTTTAATGGCATCTTTGATTTCATCGATTCGCTGTTTGAGCGTATAGCTTTAGGACTTATCACTGAAACTGATATCAGTCATTCCTTTAGCATTATCCAAAGTTTGAGCGTATAGCTTTAGGACTTATCACTGAAACCAGATCCCCGGGGTAAATCCGGTAATGCTTAAAGTTTGAGCGTATAGCTTTAGGACTTATCACTGAAACTCAATTCACTTTTTGCAATTTTTGTTTCCATTTGTTTGAGCGTATAGCTTTAGGACTTATCACTGAAACTGTATTAACTATTGCTCCATTAGGGTTTATTTTGTTTGAGCGTATAGCTTTAGGACTTATCACTGAAACTCGCAATCGAGGCCGGTTGCTGTCAGATCGCTGTTTGAGCGTATAGCTTTAGGACTTATCACTGAAACCTTCTGCACCAGTGAATGCTTTGATCATCAGAGTTTGAGCGTATAGCTTTAGGACTTATCACTGAAACATATCTTGGGTTTCGAGCCCTTCTACGGATATAGTTTGAGCGTATAGCTTTAGGACTTATCACTGAAACTCATAACTTATCAATGGCATCTTTTTGCTCTTGTGTTTGAGCGTATAGCTTTAGGACTTATCACTGAAACATTTTATAACCCTTACCCCTGTTATTTATGAGTGTTTGAGCGTATAGCTTTAGGACTTATCACTGAAACTTTTAGATAAAATATGTCTTGCCATGATATTTAGTTTGAGCGTATAGCTTTAGGACTTATCACTGAAACTGCCCACAATGGGCTTTTTTTATGCCCTTATGGTTTGAGCGTATAGCTTTAGGACTTATCACTGAAACTCTTTTCCGGTTTCCAGATCATCTTCAGATTTTGTTTGAGCGTATAGCTTTAGGACTTATCACTGAAACTGGAATTCAGCCTTCACGCTCTCACGAGTGTCGGTTTGAGCGTATAGCTTTAGGACTTATCACTGAAACCTTCATAAACTCGAATGGGGCTACGCCAGTAACGTTTGAGCGTATAGCTTTAGGACTTATCACTGAAACCAATTACCTTGATTTCTTTTTTTATGAGTTCCAGGTTTGAGCGTATAGCTTTAGGACTTATCACTGAAACCGTTTGTACATTTACATAAGCGAAATTTTGTGCCGTTTGAGCGTATAGCTTTAGGACTTATCACTGAAACACTTCAACGGGATTCACACCTGCGTTGTACATTGGTTTGAGCGTATAGCTTTAGGACTTATCACTGAAACACAGTAAAGACAAGACTAATCCACATGCCTGAGGTTTGAGCGTATAGCTTTAGGACTTATCACTGAAACCTTTGATCATCACACCCGGATGGAAAGTGACTTCTGTTTGAGCGTATAGCTTTAGGACTTATCACTGAAACTCCATATTCAGATTCGTCATACAATCCTTCACTGTTTGAGCGTATAGCTTTAGGACTTATCACTGAAACTATTGGTTATTATTACCTGAAACTGATATTTCGTTTGAGCGTATAGCTTTAGGACTTATCACTGAAACTGTTGAGTCCTTCGGATCCACGATACACATGATCGTTTGAGCGTATAGCTTTAGGACTTATCACTGAAACCTTCAAATATATCGTTATAAGTATATTGTTTCTGTTTGAGCGTATAGCTTTAGGACTTATCACTGAAACTCGTTCGTTGTGTAGAACCTAAAAGTTTCTTCGGGTTTGAGCGTATAGCTTTAGGACTTATCACTGAAACTCTTTGGTGGGGTGTTTCACCCCAAAGTGAAAGTTTGAGCGTATAGCTTTAGGACTTATCACTGAAACGCTACTGGAATACCCTCATATTCTGTCTTACAGTTTGAGCGTATAGCTTTAGGACTTATCACTGAAACATATCCTCTATGTATAGAGAATCTGTTGTTTGAGGTTTGAGCGTATAGCTTTAGGACTTATCACTGAAACGACGATATACCTAATCCGCTTGCGGTAAGCGTTGTTTGAGCGTATAGCTTTAGGACTTATCACTGAAACTTTATACCGTCAGGTCCAACCAAGGCAATTGTGTTTGAGCGTATAGCTTTAGGACTTATCACTGAAACCTGCAGAATACTCTATAAGATCTTCTTCTTGATGTTTGAGCGTATAGCTTTAGGACTTATCACTGAAACCAATTGTTACAGCAAATTTTTCTGCCAAATTATTGTTTGAGCGTATAGCTTTAGGACTTATCACTGAAACTTAAAACAGTTGTTATTTTGGAATCCGTATTTATGTTTGAGCGTATAGCTTTAGGACTTATCACTGAAACCGTGAATTTAGTGTTGAACGCAAGGGTATCTACGTTTGAGCGTATAGCTTTAGGACTTATCACTGAAACTAGGCGTGATGTAGGAAATCAACCCCTTTTGTTGTTTGAGCGTATAGCTTTAGGACTTATCACTGAAACCATCGCGGAACAGAACTGAACGCCACCTTTAATGTTTGAGCGTATAGCTTTAGGACTTATCACTGAAACCAATCAGTTATTGTATTAGCGATTCTTTTGGCCGTTTGAGCGTATAGCTTTAGGACTTATCACTGAAACCAGTATAAATATCCACAACTTCTTCACTAATCAGTTTGAGCGTATAGCTTTAGGACTTATCACTGAAACACCTTGAGCCGTTAACTCTTCTTCACATGTATCGTTTGAGCGTATAGCTTTAGGACTTATCACTGAAACTTATCGGACTTGCCCGACTTCTGAGTAGTTTTGTTTGAGCGTATAGCTTTAGGACTTATCACTGAAACCTTGAAAAAGGCTACCACTTTTTCGATCAATGAAGTTTGAGCGTATAGCTTTAGGACTTATCACTGAAACTCAAATGTTTGTCCTAAACTAAATTGCTTTTTAGTTTGAGCGTATAGCTTTAGGACTTATCACTGAAACCGTATCAGTTATGGTGTAACCAACAAAAATCTGTTTGAGCGTATAGCTTTAGGAAATATCAAAAAAAAGGCTGTTAGACTATTAGGCTGTTAGGTACTGCAGGGGCATGACGCCAGCGGCGCGGCCCTATGAGCCTAACAGTCTAAACCCCTAACAGTCTGAAAAGTTTATTTAATAAGGAAAATCTAAGCTACAACTAATTAACGAATTAACTTTGCACTGTAAAAGAGCGTATAGCTTTAGGACTTATCACTGAAACGTAACAGTTAACGAAACATATTGTATATTAGGATGTTTGAGCGTATAGCTTTAGGACTTATCACTGAAACTTTTAGCCATAGCGGGATAAGTCTTTCTCAGTTGTTTGAGCGTATAGCTTTAGGACTTATCACTGAAACTCATACAAATCAGACAGAATCTCTGCAATGACTTGTTTGAGCGTATAGCTTTAGGACTTATCACTGAAACATTCCAAGGCGGTTGTTGCCTGTGACAATCTTGCGTTTGAGCGTATAGCTTTAGGACTTATCACTGAAACGTCTCCCTTAGGATTTGGGGTCAGCATGTAAAGTTTGAGCGTATAGCTTTAGGACTTATCACTGAAACCCAGATTCCCCGTTAAAGGCTTTTTTTGTCGGCGTTTGAGCGTATTGCTTTAGGACTTATCACTGAAACTTATAAATTACAATTAAATAATCGCTTGCTTTGTTTGAGCGTATAGCTTTAGGACTTATCACTGAAACGCAAGTTGTTCAAACGTATACCCATAGGAACTTGTTTGAGCGTATAGCTTTAGGACTTATCACTGAAACATTTTTCCTTCGCTGTCATATAGATCACTCAGAAGTTTGAGCGTATAGCTTTAGGAAATATCAAAAAAAAGGCTGTTAGACTATTAGGCTGTTAGGTACTGCAGGGGCATGACGCCAGCGGCGCGGCCCTATGAGCCTAACAGTCTAAACCCCTAACAGTCTGAAAAGTTTATTTAATAAGGAAAATCTAAGCTACAACTAATTAACGAATTAACTTTGCACTGTAAAAGAGCGTATAGCTTTAGGACTTATCACTGAAACGTAACAGTTAACGAAACATATTGTATATTAGGATGTTTGAGCGTATAGCTTTAGGACTTATCACTGAAACAAAATTATCGGTTTGCTAATCGCACGAGTGAGTTGTTTGAGCGTATAGCTTTAGGACTTATCACTGAAACCGTATCAGTTATGGTGTAACCAACAAAAATCTGTTTGAGCGTATAGCTTTAGGAAATATCAAAAAAAAGGCTGTTAGACTATTAGGCTGTTAGGTACTGCAGGGGCATGACGCCAGCGGCGCGGCCCTATGAGCCTAACAGTCTAAACCCCTAACAGTCTGAAAAGTTTATTTAATAAGGAAAATCTAAGCTACAACTAATTAACGAATTAACTTTGCACTGTAAAAGAGCGTATAGCTTTAGGACTTATCACTGAAACGTAACAGTTAACGAAACATATTGTATATTAGGATGTTTGAGCGTATAGCTTTAGGACTTATCACTGAAACTTTTAGCCATAGCGGGATAAGTCTTTCTCAGTTGTTTGAGCGTATAGCTTTAGGACTTATCACTGAAACTCATACAAATCAGACAGAATCTCTGCAATGACTTGTTTGAGCGTATAGCTTTAGGACTTATCACTGAAACATTCCAAGGCGGTTGTTGCCTGTGACAATCTTGCGTTTGAGCGTATAGCTTTAGGACTTATCACTGAAACGTCTCCCTTAGGATTTGGGGTCAGCATGTAAAGTTTGAGCGTATAGCTTTAGGACTTATCACTGAAACCCAGATTCCCCGTTAAAGGCTTTTTTTGTCGGCGTTTGAGCGTATTGCTTTAGGACTTATCACTGAAACTTATAAATTACAATTAAATAATCGCTTGCTTTGTTTGAGCGTATAGCTTTAGGACTTATCACTGAAACGCAAGTTGTTCAAACGTATACCCATAGGAACTTGTTTGAGCGTATAGCTTTAGGACTTATCACTGAAACATTTTTCCTTCGCTGTCATATAGATCACTCAGAAGTTTGAGCGTATAGCTTTAGGAAATATCAAAAAAAAGGCTGTTAGACTATTAGGCTGTTAGGTACTGCAGGGGCATGACGCCAGCGGCGCGGCCCTATGAGCCTAACAGTCTAAACCCCTAACAGTCTGAAAAGTTTATTTAATAAGGAAAATCTAAGCTACAACTAATTAACGAATTAACTTTGCACTGTAAAAGAGCGTATAGCTTTAGGACTTATCACTGAAACGTAACAGTTAACGAAACATATTGTATATTAGGATGTTTGAGCGTATAGCTTTAGGACTTATCACTGAAACAAAATTATCGGTTTGCTAATCGCACGAGTGAGTTGTTTGAGCGTATAGCTTTAGGACTTATCACTGAAACCGTATCAGTTATGGTGTAACCAACAAAAATCTGTTTGAGCGTATAGCTTTAGGAAATATCAAAAAAAAGGCTGTTAGACTATTAGGCTGTT
>Ga0209717_1002978_pt1 | contig 15329 bp, 14 predicted proteins | sample AD_UKC048_MetaG_FD_184418 | JGI IMG/M metagenome (GOLD analysis project Ga0209717, IMG submission 184418) | Active sludge microbial communities of municipal wastewater-treating anaerobic digesters from USA - AD_UKC048_MetaG (SPAdes) (version 2) | ecosystem: Engineered > Bioreactor > Anaerobic >... | reverse complement strand
CACATAAGGGACTCGCACCCTCTGGAAAAATTACACCCATTTCTTTGCTTTCTAAATTAAATTTGTATTTTTGAAATATTTATAGAGCTTTGAAATGGGTGTGCGCTGCTCATGCAGGGCACACACAAAGGCTAAAATCAAGCGGGCGGAAAGTGCTGAATTGAAGGGGCAGTACATTTATGAACTTCATCGTACTTTGATAGTGAAGTGCTCCGAAATGCCCGCCAGCTTTTAGCCTCAACCGTTATACACAAGGCATTGTTATTATACAGTCATGACTAATTATAAAATAAAATTGTTAAACATAAAAAAAATGCTATGAAAAATTTGATGATTAATTTATTTGTTAGTTTTCTTATTATTATCTCAACTTCACTTTATGGTCAAAAAACTATAAAAACATATTATGATATTTATACACAAAACCATTTGGAGGAGGAATATACTGTCAATGAAACATCTGCAAAAAATGGCTCCTACAAAAAATTTGACCAAAACGGAATAATTTTAATTGAAGGTTCATATTTAAATGGAAAGAAAAATGGTGTATTTAAATATTATCAATGTGCCCCTGGAATCTTATTAAAAACCATAACATATAAAAATGATGTAAAAAATGGGTTAGAAGAATCTTATAATTGTATACAAGATGAAAATGGTAATAACATTTCAAAAAAGAATTTATCAATAACATATTCTAACGGAAATTGGGTAAAAGAAATTTCCTATTTTAAGAATGGGAATATTGAACATAGTTTACAAAGCAATGGAATTTGCACAGAATATTATGAATCTGGAAAGAAAAAAGAAGAATACACTGTGACAAATGAAGTTTTTAATGGTAATTATACGGCTTGGTTCGAAAACGGGAATATTAAAATACAAGGTATGTACACTAACGAAAACGGGAAATTACCAAACGGAAAGAAGAGTGGGAAGTGGGTAGAGAATAATGAGGATGGTACCTTAAAAAATGAAACAGTATATTAATTGCCTATTATGAAAAAAAAGATCGAATTATCAAATGAGGTAAAAACTTCAATAATTAATTTTTTTAACTCAGTAAAAGAACTATCAAATAAAAACGTTATTCGTAGTTCAAATTTTATTGGCAATATTGCTGAATTTATTTGTTGCGAATTTTACGGCTTAGACATGTGTAAAAATCAAAGAGAAATGGGTTTTGATGCAATGAGCAATGATAAAAATAAATACAAATTTCAAATTAAAATTAACAACAGTGCGAAAAAAACTAATCAGACAATTGGAGACCCCAGTAAGTATTCATTTTTATTACTTGTGATTACTTCAAATAGTTTTTTGTTCAATAATAAGTTTTCTTCAGCACGAGTTCTAATTTATAAAATACCATCAGAAAAGCTACAAAAGAAAAAATACATTGCAAAGGAATTAATCTTAAATTATAAACCAGAAATAATTCTGAACAGTAATTTAGAAATAATAGAATAGTTCAGCCCTGTGTATAACTTTGTGCTGCTGCAAGCGGGAAAACTGTCCTACATGACAGTTAATGGATCATCGGAAGGTGTGGTTATCTTCGGACACATTCTGATTTGAAATCCCGCCATGCAGCAGCACCGGTTCGTTACAAGCAAGCCGAAAAAAAGACTACTACAGAATGAATGGACAATTTTTGCTGCATAAAGACAAAGAAGAAAAAGGAAAGCCAACCGCACAAAAGCAAGAGTTTGTCAGCCCCTTCCCGCATGCATCCCTTCGGCTAACAAACACATGCTTTTTTTCACCCCGCAATGAAAAAATAACTATCTTTGACAATTATGTCTATACAACAAAGTCATTATGAAAAGCATTGAATTTGGTTCATATCTCAAGACAATCAGGGAATCTAAAAATATTCCTCAAAGAATTGTTGCCCATAGGCTTGATATTGACACAAGCACTTTGTCCAAGATTGAATTAGGAGAAAGACAAGTGAATATTGAAATGATTAAAGGGTTGGCGGAAGTTTTAGAAATTGACTTCAAAACTTTGCAAGTAAAATATATTTCTGAAAAATTGCTATCAGAATATGCAGGTCAACCTTTTTTCAAAGAAGCAATTAGTAAAGTAAATGAAAATTTAAAATAACATGGAAGATAACATCAAGCACATTGATACATATTTGTCACTGGCTAATAGCCTTCGTTTTAAACTTTGGGCAGTTGTTGGCAAAGATGAAGCAAAAATTCAGAATATTATCAGCTATCTTTCTCTACAAAAATACACATTAGTTGATGTTGGCGTTGAATTACAAGAACTTTATAAAGAACTCGATAATAAAGATGGCGTAAATCATGATATTGGTCAAAAGATTAAAGAATGGTTTAATTCAAAACCGGACAAACTTATTTTAACTAATGCAAGTATCCTTTATCATAGTGAATTTGTAAAAATCTCACCCATTGGTGCTTTCAAATACAATTCAAGAAATAAGAGTTGTGTCCTTTTCCTCGAAGATGAGCAGATTATAAGTAATCGCTTGTATTATGGTCAAACTGGCTCAGAAGAATATTATGACAAAGATATTAACGACATTCTCATTACAAGGCTATCTGAAATTAAAGATGATTTTATTTCTCAGGTAAGTGAACGCGAGGTTACTTATGACAAAGACAATTTGCCAGCTAATGCTATCGGCCATTTATTCAACTATACAGTAATTAAAGATGTTGTTGATATTGATTCTGACTTGCGGGAATTAGATATGAAAAAAGAGCTTATTTCAAGCTACATCATATCTGAAGGGACAGAGCAACAAATTATTGATTTCTTTGATAATCTTCAAAAGCCAAATCATAAAGCTGTTAAAATAATTGGGAATTATGGTAGTGGTAAGTCTCATTTGATTGCCTTTCTTATTGGAATCATAAACAATCCTGATTTAAGGCAATTCATCAAAAACGAAAAAGTAAAAAAAGCAACAGAAAAAATAACTCGTAAATTTTTCACAGTTCAGTTTGAGCTCCAACCTGTAAATGTGGACCTGTCCTATTTTTTCTTTAAAGAGCTTGAAAAGCAGATTAAACGAGAGTATAATATTGAAATACCCCAATGGTCACCTGAAATAATTGACTTAAAAGAACATATTACGAATGTAATACTGGCTTTAAAGAAAAATGATGCCACAAGGGGTTTACTTGTAATAGTTGATGAAGTTTCAGACTTTATACAAACCAAAGTGCAAAATGAAATTAAAAGAGATTTTCAGTTTTTACGAATCGTTGCTCAGGTTTGTCAGGATCAGGATATGCTTTTTGTAACTTCAATGCAGGAAGATATTTATTCAAGTCCAAAGTTACAGAACATTGCAGCCGATGAAGAAAGAATAAGCCAGAGATTTCAAAATATTGTTATTCGTAAAGAAGCAGTCAGCCAGGTTATTGCTCAACGTATTGTACCAAAATCATCACAGCAAAAGTTAGAACTCAACCAAAAATTAAAACCATACATTGAGAAAATTGAAGACATTGCAAACAATCAGGAAAAATATATTGAGTTATTCCCTTTCACTCCATCACTATTAAACCTGTTTCATGAATTGCCTTACTTTGAAAAACGTGGAGCAATTCAGTTTGCCCAAACAGAGTTAAAACATGCTATCGGTCTGCCATTCCCTTACTTCTTTACATTTGACAGAATTTTTGACCTGCTTGAAAATAATCCGAATGTCAGAAATCTTGAAGATGTTTACGATGTCGTGAAAGTGGTAAATATCATTCAACAGAAAATAACAACAAATCTTGATGAAAAACAGCACGCAGATGCAAGTAAACTCCTGAAAGCCCTTGCAGTATATTCATTGTGGAGCAAAGGTCAAAATGGAGCAACATCAAAGGAATTAGCCGAACAACTTTTAATTCTTCCTCAGAATAAAGCCATCGAATCATTTATGCAAGTTTCTATGATTATAAAGAAAATCAGGGAAGCTACAGATGGGTTCTATATCAAAATAGTTAAGGATGAAGTTTCAGGCAATGATTATTTCAAATTCGACCCTCATATTGTTGGTGGTGACCCAGAAGAAAAAATTGAAAAGGAAATTGCTGCTGTTTCGGGCGATACAGACCTACAGGAAAATGTTTTATTTGACCAGATAAGAGAAATTCTTGATTTAGAGTATTATAAGAATACCCCAAATTTATTTATTGATGAATGTGCCTGGATTTCGGTTAAATCATTCCGCAAGGGTTATGTTGTATTTCAAAGAAAAGATCAGGAAATAAACGCTATTGAGAATACGGATTATGTAATAAATTTTGTTTCTCCCTTTTCTAAAAAGAAACCTATAACCTACTGCAAGAATCAGCTAAATATAAAAATCAAACTCGAAAGCAAAGACCATAAAGAAAATATTGAACTGATAAAAAGAATTGTTGCAATTAAATCTTTGATTTCAAAGAACGTAATGGCAACAGCAATGCAAAAGAAACTACAGGAAGCATTAGATGGCTATCGTAACCCTGCTGGAACTTCAATTACTGGCATAAAATACCGTTTGTCAAGGTGTATATATTTCCTTTCCGAAGTGGAATTGAATGGAAATACCATTTCTGTACAGTCAACACTTGGTAAAGAGTTCAATAATATTTCTGAAATAATATCCGAGCTTAAAAAGAAAGTGTTCGATAAATGTTTCAATGATGTTTATCCAGAACACCCAAAATATGCAGAAATGCTGACAGGTAGTAATATTGTTAATTCGCTTTCTCAAATTGCAGATGAAATAACTTCCGGTAACTCAAAATCACTAACTGCCCGGTCAAAATCATTTATTGCTACATTAAACATTACCAATACCAATGGGGATATTGATATTTCAGGAAATAAATTAGCTCAAATTATTCTGACTACTATATACTCAAAGAATGGAAAAGTAGTTGACATTGAAAAGGAAATCCAACCTGAGTTAACCATAGCACCTTATGGCTTGGAACCAGAAACAATACATTTCTTTTTAATTGTTCTAACCACACTCGGAAAAATTTCTTTAAAGTCAAAAGGTGGTGGTGATGATTTCGATATTTCCAACATTAGTGAAAAATTCAAGAGTTTAAGCCAGTTTGACAATATTATCTATGCTATAAAGAAAGATGACCTTTCTTACGACTTTGCATGCAATCTGATGAATGCTTTAAGGCTGAATGGCAATATGATTCTTAAAGAAAGCACAAGAAACGAAGGTTTCACCTCATATTTAAAAACTGTAAAATCAATCAATGAAGATTTAAAAGCATTAAAATATCAGGTAGATGCATTGACTAAGAAGGACAATGTTTTTATTAATACAAAAGACTTACAGGAATACTTTTTTTCGATTAACAGTATTGAATGGGCAAAACTTGATATTCCAAATCATGCCAAGTTTAATACACTTGAGTATTTAAACAGTAAGCTAAATATTATTAAGGATTCACTAATCAGCCTTGCTATATTAAAGCAAGCTATCGATGATTATAATAAAACCATTCATTCCGGGATTATTTACATGAAAGATGCTTTGGAGATTGTAAGAGCTAACGAACAATACCTCACTGAAAAGACAATTCCGGGTAAACTTGAACAATTCTATAAAGACACCATTTTAATTACTGAAAATTTCAGCAAATTCATTCAATTGAATGAGAGATTTCCTCTTTCAGGCAAAATCGAAACATTCAAAAAAATATACGTAACCGAGTTTTATTATCCTGCTTTACAAAACACCATTGGCGATAAAGTTGATTGGAAACCATTAGAAACATTTACAAAACACAAACTGTTTCCGCAAATTATGGCACTTGCACAGCTTGATTGTAATGTGCCTGAAAAAATCAATAAGAAAATACAACTCTGGTCTGACTTATTTAGTTGGCGCTGTAAATCTGTTGATGTTGACCGCTTGTATCAAATTCCTTTTGATACCGCCACCAATTTCATGAAGATTGTACGTGACTACTGTATTATTAAAAAAGAGAGCCAAGCTGTAGAAACAACACTGGTTAAAATTCATGATGATTATGCTTTAACTGCTGTTACTGAAATAAAAAAACGAGAGCAGCAGCTTGAAATTGTAAAGCTAACTGCCGAATTAAAGAAAAGCATCAAAGAAATTATAAAAACAGGAAACATACCTTCTCCATTGACTTCTCAGCTTATTGATGCCATTAATAAACTCTTTGTTGATATTAAAATTGTTACCTTAAAAAAGGAAGATGTGCTAAAATCCCTGTTTAAAAAGGACGAACTGATTACACTCGACCAATTACGGGAAGCCTTTTATAATCTCGAACAAAAGATTAAACAGGAAAACAAAGGAGAAGAAATTCGTTTAAAACTTGATTAACCCAAATATCTGATTTTTATGGATTACAAAGAAGATTTAAAAAATAAACTCCCCGAACTCAAAAAGATTGAGGGCTTTCCTATTGGTACTGATGAAGATATTTTGGCATTATCCGAACCACCATATTATACTGCCTGCCCAAATCCTTATATTGCTGATTTTATTAAAGAAAATGGTAAACCTTACGACGAAGCAACAGACGATTATCAGAGAGAACCTTTTGTGGGTGATGTAAGTGAAGGGAAAAACGATCCTATTTATAATGCTCACTCATACCACACAAAAGTTCCGCATAAAGCTATAATGAAATATATTGAACATTATACTAATGAAGACGATATTATATTAGATGGTTTTTGCGGTACTGGAATGACTGGAGTTGCTGCACAATTGTTAAATAGAAAAGCGATACTATCTGACCTCTCTCCAATTGCTACATTTATTTCATACAATTATAACATACCGATTGATTTAGTTAAGTTCAAAGCAATCACAAAAAAAATAATTACGGAAATTGAAAGCGAATGCAGTTGGATGTTCACAACAAATCATTACATCAACAACAAATTGTCATCAACGAAAGGAATAATATCCTACGTTGTTTGGAGTGATGTTTTAATTTGCCCTTATTGCAAGAATGAATATGTTTATTGGGATTATGCCATAAGTTTTGAAAATGCTATGGAATTGGATCAATACAACTGTTCACACTGCAATTCTGCTATTACTAAAAAAGAGAGTATTAGAGCATTTATAGATTACCACGATTTGTTTTTAAACAGAACTATAAAGCAAATTAAGCAAATTCCTGTTCAAATAAAGTATTATTGGAATGACAAGAAATATGTTAAATTACCAGATAATGAGGACATGGAATTGATTCAAAAAATTGAAAAGGAGCCTAATCCATATTGGTTCCCTTCAGATGCATTTAATCCAGGTGATAAGACAAATGAATTTTTAAGGTTAGGTTTCACAAATATTCATCATCTCTACTCAAAAAGGAATCTCTATTTGCTTTCCATAATCAACAACTTTGCTGATAAAGAGGATAAAAGTGTATATAAATCTCTAATAACATCTATTGCTAACAGGAATATTTTCAAGGGTAACAGGTTTGTGGTTAATAACCATAATCCAAATGGTAGAATTAATGGACCCAAATCAGGCACTTATTATATTCCTTCTGTAACCGTTGAACAAAATGGTATAGAATTGTTGAAATACAAGATTGATGATGTTTTCGCTATGCATTCGTATTCCAAGCATAACACAATTTTAACATCTACACAATCGGTTACTGATTTAGGTAATATTCCTGAGAACTCCATTGATTACATTTTTACTGATCCTCCATTCGGTCACAATATTATGTATTCCGAATTAAATCTTATTAACGAAAGCTGGTTAAAAATAAAAACAAATGATAAGAATGAAGCAGTTATAAGTTCGATTCAAAGAAAGAAAATTGATGATTATAATATTTTGATGCAAAAATCATTTTCGGAATATTATAGAGTATTAAAGCCTAAAAGATGGATTACAGTTGAGTTTCATAATACAAAATCAGCAGTTTGGAATGGGATAAGGGATGCTCTCATGAAATCTGGTTTTATAATTTCAAATGTAGCAGTCCTTGATAAAATAGGCGGTACAATTAATCAATCATATATTGCTGGTGCTGTTGAAAAAGATTTGGTGATTTCCGCATATAAACCATCACTTTATTTTTCAAATCGCTTTGTTGCAAAAGCAGGCAATAATTTAGAAAAAGATTTTATCAATCAATTCCTTTCTCAGATGCAAATTCAACCCAGCATTGAAAGAACAGAAAAGATGCTCTACTCGAAAATGCTAAGCTTTTATATTCAGCATGGATATGAGATAAATATGGATGCTAAGTCATTTTATAAAATGCTGAATATGTCGTTTAATGAGATTGATGGTTTGTGGTTTACTTCTGGGCAAATTGAAAGATATTATGAATACAAAAAGAAAATGAAATTGGAAGGAATTGAAGAACTAAAATCAGGTAGTATGTTTCTTTTTGTAACCGATGAAAAATCTGCTTTGGTTTGGCTTTACAATTTTATTTCTGAGCCGAAATCATTTTCTGACATTCATACTGCTTTCACACAGTTGGCAAACATTCAAGGCGATGCTGTTCCTGAGTTAAGAGAATTATTAGAGCATAATTTTGTTTTTGAAAATGAAAAATATCGCAGACCTCAAAATGAACCGGAACATAATCAGATTTCAGAAAAACGTGAAAAAGCCCTTTTACGTGAGTTTGAATCGCTACTAATCAAATCTAAAACAGAAAAGGGAAAGATAAAATTAGTGCGAAAGGAAGCATTATTATTCGGTTTTGAAACCTGCTATAAAACCCGAAGGTATCAGGATATTTTAACCGTAACTAACAAGTTAGACAAAGCAATTATTGAAAACAGTGCAGAACTCAACGATTTTGTTGAAGCAGCCGAAATTATGGTAAAAGGAATGGAATAATGGTAAGCTGGCAGTTACGCATATTAACACAGTTAAATCTGTCGGAAAAATCACATAAGATAATTTCTGATGAAACCGGTGTGCTTTCTGAACAAGAGTTTACAGCACATCTCTCAGATAATCAAATAACATTTTCAATTACCGACAAAATACCCGATATGCTTTCGATTGTCAGCAAAAGGGAATCACTGATTATTATTACAGGCTTAAAGGAAATACCTGATTTCATCACAAATAAATTCGAACACCATAAATTCAATTTTTCAGACATCCCGCTAAATGGTCAAATACACTCCTTATTAGGGAAACTATCGGCTAAAACAATTATTCAGTTATTGGATTACTGTTACAAAAACGATCCTCATATAGTTTTATCTCAGGCAAACTTATCTGAATTACTTTTAAAAAGTTCACAAAATGCAGCTCTTTCAAGAATAGATGAAATAGTAAGTAATATCAATTTAATTTTGTCAGATGAACCGGAATACAAGGCAGTATTGCAATTAGGGAAACTTTTAGGTGAACTTATATATCTTTCTCATAAACACAACAGAAATCATTATCTTGATATAATTCCAGCAATTGACAATTATTCTGAAAAATTTGTTCGTGATGGAAAAATGAATGATGCTTTCTTTGCATCTCTCTCTGAAAATCCTATTACAGTTGATAAAATCTTGCACAACATCAAATCAGAAAAGAAAGAAAAATCAGCATTGCTCTGTTTTGATTGTATGGGTTGGGCTGAATGGTTTTTATTGAAAGATTTTTTGCAAGACATGAACCTTTCTTTTAAGGAATCTGAATTATTTGCATTATTACCAACAGTAACTTCCATTTCACGTTCTGCAATTTTTCTTGGCTCAACCGATGTGTATAACATAAAAGCACCTGGCAAAAATTATGAAGAAAAAACATTTGCATCTTTCTTTTCAGAGAAAGAAACAAGGTATTTCAATAGCACGGAAAGCATAACAGATGATTCCCTGCTTGGCTATGTCTGTATAAGCATATTATTCGCATTCTTTGATGATATTGCACATGCCGCTCAAATTCCGGTAAATGGACAGGGAAAGCTCTTGTATTTTGATGCAATAAATAGTTATCTGAAAAACTCAAACCTAAAGCAAGTTTTTGAAACCTTATTAAATAATGAATTTGCTATTTATATCTGTTCAGACCACGGCTCTGTAATTGCCATTGGGAATGGTCAGAGAATTGAAAAATACTTAATTGATAGTTTCGCAAAAAGAGGATGTATTATTCCTGCAACATCAAGCGAATTGACAGAATTAAGAAAAGTAAATATTCCTTTTGTTTCAGACAAAGTAATGATACTTCCTGAAGGCAGAGAAATGTTTACTTATAAAGGAAAACAAGAAATTAATCACGGAGGTGTTACTGTTGAGGAAATGGTAGTACCTTATATAAAAATAAAGAATTGAAATGATAGGATATGACAGGCCATTAAAACCGGAATGGATTTATAAAACCCTTCAACTGGTTCAGCCGGGAAGAAAACCGGAAGAATATTACGATGCTTACAATAGCATTGCAGTTGAATTAACCGGAAAAGACGGAAGAAGAAAAACAAGGACAGTTTTATTTCGCACATTCATTTATAGCTTTCAGGAATCAACGAGCACTATTCAGGAAAACATTCTTCTTACCCTTTGTAAACAAAAGGATTTTGAATATATGAAGCCCATTTTGCTTGCAAAATTTATTATAGATTACGAAATACTTAGATACTTTACACAGAAGTTTTATCAGATATTTGACCCTTCGCAGGAAGTAAGTTCGCCAGCAATTACAGCAAAAATGGTAGAAAGCTATGGAGATACAGAAATTATTAAACGTTCCACACGTTCATTTCTGAAAACACTTTGTGATTTCAAAATATTAGAACCTGTTAATTCAACAAAATACCACCAATTATCTAAAACAGATTTAACTACAGAACAGGTAAGAGATATTCTTAAGCTCTATGCCATTGCAAACCATACAAAGCAAATCGATATTCAAAACCTTGATAAATCAATGTTTGCTTTCTATCAAACACCCGATTTAAACAAGGTGGCAAAAGAAAACCATACTTCCGAATGGGAGTATATTAGTGGAGTTGACAGAAAATTACTAATCTTAAAATAAAGTAAAAATGGCAGTAACGCAAAGACATAAGATTTTTATCAGTTTTCAGCATGGTTGTGAGGATAATGTCCATATGTGTGGCAAGAAAACTTTGAACACATGGTATGGTCCACAAACAAACTTTACCTCTTGTAATGGTTCATGTGGTAGAAATGGGGTTGGTTTATATCCATTACATTCTCAATGCAGATATTTTTACAAATGTGGTCATTACTGGAAAGAAAAATTTGAATTTTTAATGGTTGATAAAACCGATAAAGCTATTTCAAAGGCAGTAGGTGATGGAGATATACGAACTGATATAGCTACTGAAACTATTCGGCAAAAAATTCGTGATGAATTTATTGCTGATGCATCCGTTACTGTTGTTCTAATTGGACCTGAAACTTGGAAAAGAAAGCATGTTGATTGGGAAATAAGTGCAAGTATAAAAGACACTCAGAAAAATCCAAGATGTGGTTTATTTGGGCTTTTATTACCTACTCATCCATCTTTTAATCAACCAACATTTAATCAGTACATTGTACCACCTCGTTTGTATTACAACCAAGCATCTGGTTTTGCCCATATTTATAATTGGACAGAAGATGTTGATGTATTACAAAACATGATACATAATGCTTTTTTGAGAAAGGATAAGGAAAAAATTGACAACTCATATCCAATGTTTTCCAATAATCGTAGAGATGATCAAACCCAATGGCAATTTTAAAAAAATATTATTATGGAAAGAAAAGGATTAAATAGGGCTATAAATGAAGAATTTACAAAATTTCAATATTCTTACAAGGCAAATATTCGTCATTTTTCTTCAAGCGACCCTTGTATTTTTATAAGTCACAAAAAAGAAGACAAAAATGAAGCATCAGAACTTGCAAAATATATCGAAGAATCAGGTATAGATGTTTTCTTTGATGCAAATGATACGAATCTAAATAACCCTGAAATATTAAAGAATCCTGTGCTTGTAACGAATGCAATCAATGATGCTTTATCCAAAAGTACTCATATGATAGCTGTAATTTCAAATAAAACTAAAGAATCATGGTGGGTTCCTTATGAGATAGGGTTTGCAACTAAAAACAATTCAGGTTCAAATTCTATAAGAGCTTTATTCATTAAAGGTTTTACTCAACAAACTCCTGAGTATTTGGAAATAGTAAAAAAAATCAAATCGACTGATGATTTAGATTCATTTCTAAAAACTGTATCAAATACACCAAGATTGCTTAATGAAAGTACTATTAAGAATTTTTCACAGTATTCAAGTCATCCAATGAAATCAATTTTACTTTAAACCTATAAGTTATGAAATTAAAAGATTGGTTAAACAAATGGCACATGGACAGCCTAAAGATTAACGCAAAATTTTTAGAGCTGGAATTGAAATTTGAAGAAGCAGATAAAAAAGCAGCGTGGGAATTATATATCGAATTAATTACTCGTACAACCACACAGCATCTACCTGATGAGCATGGCATTGAAATCACTGCATTAGAAAGTGTTCATAAAATCTTTGATTTAACTCGAGTAATAATCAAAGAAAATGGACGAAAATGTTTTGAATTTACAAAAATTGCCATAGTTGTTTTAAATCAGGTGATTCGACCATTCACTGCAAAATGGCATAAGTTAAGTTTTGAAGGGGCTTTTAATGACAAAAAACAATGTAAAAAGTTTAGAAAGGAATTGGCTTTACTACAAGTTGATTTAAGGAAATACACTCAAATGCTTTCAGACATGGCAGGTGTAGAAGATTTAACGGATTTAGAAAAATAAAACCAATCAATCAAGTTTTAAGGAAGAAAAAAATCCTGACTAAAAAATAATAATATGCATACGCACCCATCCCTTCGCTTTCAGGCACATTTGGCATTCCCACAAGGCTTGCCCTCAAACCAAAAATGCCAAAAGAGCCTTCAAGCCCGTCCCACTCCAACACACAGACAGAAAGACAGTGCAGCAAAAATTAAAGACAAAATAACGGAGGACAAGAACGGCCAGCTTGTAACATGCGGTATATTTTATTGCCGAGATAGTGCTGAAATCAGCGTCTGTGGCTCGCTTCAAACTTCATCGTGGTTTGACAGTGACGTGCTCCGAAATCGGCAACAAAAACATACCGCTATCCGTTAGGGGGCAGCTTAAGAAACGACACAGCATAAAATAACATATAGATTATGGCAGAAAAATATAATGCTTCAAATATTGCAATCGAACAGATTTTGAATTTTATAAAATCGGAAGAAATTGCAATACCTGAAATTCAAAGACCTTTTGTTTGGAAACCAAAACAAGTCCGTGATTTGATTGACTCTCTTTATACAGGTTATCCAACTGGCTATTTGATAATTTCCCAAAGCCCAAACATGAAATTAAAAGACGGAACCTTATCAGAGGGAAAGAAAATTATGATTGATGGTCAACAACGAGTTACGGCTCTTATGACTTCAATTATGGGAATGGAAGTTATAAACTCTGATTTTGAAAAGAAAAGAATTAAAATTTCTTTCAATCCATTAGCCATTGATGAAGACGAAGTATTTAAAGTTCAGGACAACGCCATATTAAAGGATAAAAAATGGATTACAGATATTGCCGATGTTTTTAAATCGGATTTTAAACGTGGTAGTTTTGTTGCAAAATATTGCGAGTTAAATTCCGAAATGGATTCAGACAGACTGCATGATATTTTAGATGCATTAATTGGAATAAAAAACCGACAAATTGGAGTAATCACATTGGATAAGGAACTGACAATTGATGAAGTAACTGAAATATTTATCAGAATCAATAGTCAAGGAGCAAAACTTAATCAATCTGACTTTGCTATGTCAAAAATTGCGGCTAATGTAAAATATGGTGGCAATGAACTTCGCAAAGCAATAGACTATTTTTCTCATTTAGCAGTGCAACCCGACTGGTATCATGAAATGTCAAAAGACAAGGAGTTCATGGAATCAAAATTTGCTCCTAAGATTAAATGGCTAAAAGACGACAGAGAAGAAATTTTTGACCCAAATTACGGAGATATTTTGCGTGTTGCTTTTATGCACAAATTCAGTCGTGGAAAAATGAAAGACTTGGTAAGTTTACTTGGCGGTCGTGACTTTGAAACACGAGATTATAAAGAAGAAATAGCAGAAGCTTCGTTTGGTAAACTAACTGATGGCGTTATGGACTTTATGAATGAGTTTTCATTTACAAACTTCATTCTTGCAATAAAATCAGCAGGATTTATCACAAGTCGTTTGACAAACTCACAAATGACACTGGATTTTGCATACACGCTTTATCTAATATTAAATTCAAGTAGTCAAATCGACAAGACACAAATAAAACATTACGTTTCAAAATGGTACGTATTGTCAACCTTGACAAGTAGGTATATTACTTCGCCAGAATCGGTAATGGATTTGGATATTCGCAGGATTGCGGAAAAAGGATTTATTGAATATTTCAAGGAAATTGAAGAAGCGAACTTATCTGACACTTTTTGGCAAGTTGGATTAGTACAGGACTTAGAAACATCAGCAATTAATAGTCCATTTTTTAATGTGTTTTTAGCTGCACAAGTTCATGGCAGTGACAATTCACTCTTAATGAATGGTACGAAAGTCCGTGATTTAATAACAATTATGGGCGATATACACCATATTTTCCCGAAAGGATATTTGCAGAAAAATGGAATTACCGATAAATCAAAATATAATCAAATTGCCAATTACACTTACCTTGACACTCAAACAAATATTTCAATTGGAGACAAAGCTCCAAATGATTATTTCAAGACAGTCTTTGACCAGTGTGATTCAAAGGAAATGAAATTTGGTAATATTTCAGAACTGACATTGTTAAAGGATAATTTGAGTATAAATTGCATTCCTGAAAACATCGTAACAATGGATGCAACACATTATGAGGATTTTCTTCTGGAACGTCGGAAATTAATGGCAAAAAAGATTAAAGACTATTATTTTTCACTATGACAATAAAAGCCGACCCCCTAACAATGTATATAGCAAATAGGCGTGACAGTAGTAAATTCAAAGGTTGTAGCCCGCTCCAACTTCATCACGGTTTGATAGGTTTGAAGCACGCAATCGCCTACTTGCCATATACTCACCGTTATACACAAATGCGAGAAAATGAAAAAGACTGATTGAAAAATTTAAAATATAAACTGAAACTACTGAAACTACTGAAACTACTGAAATTACTGAAATTACTGAATGGCTACCGACCCGAAATATCTGCACTCCGACATCAGCAACCTGATTTTACAGGCGTTTTATACTGTTCGCAACCTCCTACCCTACAACTTGAC
>Ga0209717_1002977_pt1 | contig 15338 bp, 9 predicted proteins | sample AD_UKC048_MetaG_FD_184418 | JGI IMG/M metagenome (GOLD analysis project Ga0209717, IMG submission 184418) | Active sludge microbial communities of municipal wastewater-treating anaerobic digesters from USA - AD_UKC048_MetaG (SPAdes) (version 2) | ecosystem: Engineered > Bioreactor > Anaerobic >... | reverse complement strand
AAGAAGATAAGCAACTTGAATATATATGGTTTCATTGTTTTTTCTACATACAAAATCTATTTCTTCGTTATGTACTCTGCCGATATTTATTTTGTAGCCGCGTCTTAGCATTTCAAGAAAAACGATGTTTTCAAGCACAAGATTGATGTCTCTTTCGTTATTTCCATAAATTGCCTCCCTGATGCCGTGATCAGTTATGAAATATTTTTCATTTACCTGCAGAATCTTTTTTCCGATGATGTCTTCTCTTAAAACTTTATGAAAAAGAAACGCCTCCTCGCAGACTTTTATGTGGTTGAGGATCGTCTCTGGAGCAACGGTGCGGTTTTCACTTTTTAAAAATCTGGAGATGCTTGTTGCGGAAAATGTGTTTCCAACATTTGCAACAACAAATTGTATAACTCGTTCAAGCAGATCTATGTCTCTGATCTTATTCCGCTTTATAACATCTTTGAGTATGACGGAATCAAAAACATCTTTCAAATATATAAAAGATGACTGAGGATCAAGCTTAAGATTTGCTAAAAAAGGCATTCCTCCAAACAGGATATATTTTTTGAAAAGTTCTGTCTTTTCCGCGTCAGGAAAAATTGTTTCAGACATTTCAATAAATTCTGAAAACGAGAACGGATAAACCCTTATCTCAACATATCTTCCGGCAATAAGAGTGGCAAGTTCACCGGAAAGCAGTTTTGCATTTGAGCCGGTTACATAAATGTCAACATCGAATGCCACACGGAAAGAGTTTATACATTTTTCCCATTCTTTTACTTCCTGAATTTCATCAAAAAAAAGATATGTTTTTCCGTTTATTCCACTAAGTCGGGATTTTATTTCCTCATGAAGTGCTGTTGCATTCAAAAGATGTCCATGGGTCATATCTTCAAAGTTGTAAAAAAGGATATTGGCTGGATTCACACCTCTTTCAATAAGCAGCTCCCTGATCTGTGAAAGAAGAACAGATTTGCCGGAACGCCTTAATCCCGTCAGCACCTTTATGATGTCTTTGTCAATGAAACTCTCAACATTTCTAAGCAGATGCGCTCTTTTTATCATAATTGCCTCCTGAAAAATCACGATGAAGACTATCACAGCCATACCTTTCAGTCAAGCAAAAAATTGAGATTGTGTCAGTTGTAGCTTTCACAACATCAAAAATTTAAAATTATATCGGTCATAACTTCCATGATGTCCAGTTTTGTGAAATTCAACAGTTATATCTTACAAATATTTATGTTGAAAGAGATTTTAAATATGTTAAACTGCCTGCTGTTTTAAGGTTTTTTTAATTTCTGCGGGGATTTATGAAAAAAAACATACCTGTAATTGAATACAGAAAGGATCTGCCTTACACGAGAATTCTTCTCCATTTTCCGGGTGGAAGTTCACTTGAAGATGACAAAACTCTCGGATTTGCCCATCTTTGCGAGCATCTCGCTTTCAAATTGAGGGTAGGTGAGGACGGAATAGCGGAATTTGTTGAGGGACTTGGTGGCGGAAGCAACGCTTTCACATCAAACGACCTGATCGTTTTCGAGGTTACGGTGCTGAATGAATTTGTTGATAAGACAATAAAATTCCTTGAAAAAATATTTGCAGTTGATTTTGAGACCATTACCGATGCCGATTTCGAAGAGGAAAAAAGGGTTGTTCTTGAAGAGATGGCGATGTATGAAGATGAGCCGATGGAGAATCTTTATGCTGAAATGATGAAAAATCTTTTTCCTTCGCATAGTTATGGAAAAAGGGTGATCGGTGAAAAAGAGACTGTTGGTAATGCGGCAAAAAGTGACATTTCAAAGTTCTGGAAGGAAAGAATTTCAGCAAATCCGTTCCTTGTGATAGGTGGCGGATACGGTAAAACTCCCTCGATGTCAGTATATTGCTGTGAAAAGCCGGTGAATCCGGAACATTCACAATGGAAGCACACAAGAAAGTTTGAACTGAAAAACACTCAGAAAAAGAACTATTTCATCGCCGGCTGGAAACTTCCTCTGCAGGATGGAAGGATGGATGCGGTCTTGCGGCTGATATATGCCGTGACTTACGGAATGGACGGCGGACGGCTTTACAACGGTCTTGTTTATGAAAAAGGGATACTGGACAACCTGAACATTAGTACTTTCGGTGGATTGCAGGGTTCAGTTTTCATTCAGAGCGGGGCTTTTACTTCAGATAAAGCAAAGTGGCGCATTCAGAAATGGATAGAATGCTGGGATAAATACAGATTCACTCAAAGCGAGATCGCAAGGGCACGCGAAGTGATGCTGAGCAATGAATATTTCGGGCTGGAAGGGCTTGGCGGAATGCCTGAGATCATGGGGAAAAGCTATGTGCTCTACGGCAATACCGAAAAACTTGAGAAGGATTTCTTCTATGAATTCATGCACCTGACTGCTGATGATCTCAACCGTTTCAAAGATGAGAACTTAAGTTTTGATAAAATGGTGTTCGGCATCTCAAAGTCACCTAAATGCCGTATAAATGTGAAAGAGATCGCGTTTCCATTCAAAAGAGCTGATAAAGTTGAAAATCTCCCGGTGACATTGAAAAGACCGGGTGTGAAAGGGGTGATAAAGCCGCTGACTGGTTCAAATTTCATAACCGGCTATATTGTGAAGAAAAGCGGAACGCTTTTAAATCTGAAAGGTTATCCCGGCTCTTTTAAACTCTTTCTTGATTCAATGTGCACATCAGCCATCGGGATGACAAGAGAGGAAACTGAATCATATCTTGACCGTTTCGGAATAACACTTTCACCTGTTTACGGCAACAATGTGGGCGGTATCAAATTTAAAGTGAGAGATAATTTTGCTTTGGAAGCCATTGATCTTATTCATAAAATATTTGGAAATCCGATAAAGGAGGAAGATTTCACTTCCGAAAAACTTTACACCCTTTCAAATATTTCGCTTCTTGAAGAAGAGCCATCTTTTCACATCACAAATGCGATACACGAAACTCTTTTCAAGGGAACTCCTTATGAACATTCGGTGTCGGGAACAGCTGAAGGGATAAAAAATGTTACATTCGACCAGATCGGCCAGATAAGAGAAAAATATTTTTCGAGCAACATTTTTTCAGTTGCACTCTCCGGAGCTGCAGGGATGGACATCCTTGAAAAAACGGTTGCCGGTTTTGCAAGGAACAATGTCGGAAAAACAAATGATTTCAAGTTGAAAAATGTTAATCTCAACGATAAAGTGATAAAAATTCCGATGAAGGGTCGCAAAATGGCTCATATTACAAGGGTTTTTAAAGCTCCATCGGTCTATGGCAGTGATTTTGAGAAAATGAAGCTGCTTGAAAATTATATGACCGGTCAGAAATCGCCCATGTTCCAGCTTCTTCGGGAAAAGCAGGGACTTGTCTATTCTTTCGATGTTTCCGGGATGTCAGGAGTTGCCGGCGGATATGTTGTTTTCTCTGCAATAACCACTCCGGGAAATGTGAAATCGGTTATGAATTCAATTGAAAAGGCGATAGATCATTTAAGGAAAGGGGAGATCGACAGGAAATATTTCCTTGAAACAAAGAATATTCTTAAGACTTCTTTTGCCAATTCGGTCGTAAAAAGTAATTTTCATGCATATAATCTTGCTCTTGAGGAAGCACTCGGACTCCCTTTTGAAAGTTATTTGAAATATACTGAAGTAATTGATTCAATTAAAGAAAATGATATAACTGAAACGGCTCTCAAATGGCTTGGTGACGGATTTTGGGTTGTTGCAGGGGAAATTTGATCTAAAGGAGTTTTTGAATGAAAAAAGTGATTCTGATCGCTGTTATCATTATTGCGGCAGGTTTTTTTGCGGCAAAAATATTAATGCCTGTAAAAGTTCCGGCATGTGTCATAGGATTAAAGGAATTCAACCAGCGTCTTGTTGTAATGGGAAGAATCACTCCTGCCGCAGAAGTTGTTCTGGGTTCAACAATTTCAGGACGGATATCGTCTGTTAAAGTTGAAGAGGGTGACAAAGTCGAGAAAGGGAAAGTTCTTCTTACCATTGATGATGCTGAACTCAGATCCAATCTTGCCATTGCGGAAGCGGCTGTTAATCAGGCAAAGGCAAAACTTGATCAGATATCGGGAACGGAAGTGCGTATTGCAGAGGAAACCCTGATCGAAAGAAAACATCAGCTTGAAAATGCGACTGAAAAATTTGAAAGAAGCAGAAAACTGTATGAAAATCAGTCACTTTCGAAGTCTGAATTCGAAACAGCGGAGCTCGCATTGAAACAGGCAGAAAGTCAGTTTGAAATTGCATCGGCAAGAGAAAAAAGCATTTCAAAGGGAGGGAATGATTTCAACCTCATGAAAGCTTCTCTGGCTCAGGCGATGGCAAATGTGCAGCTTTCCAGAGACAAACTTGCCGGTGCAACAGTGACAGCTCCATTTTCAGGTGTGATACTGAGCAAGAGTGTTGAACAGGGAGGCGTTGTCCAGCCCGGATCAGCTCTTTTCAAACTTGCAAGGACTGATGAGATATTTATAACAACAGACATCGAGGAAAAAAATCTATCTTTTGTCAGTGAAGGTCAGAAAGCAGTTGCATCAGCCGAGGCATATCCCGATAAAAAGTTTGATGCTGAGGTCTATTATATTTCAAAAGCGGTGGATCCTTCCCGCGGCACGGTCAGAATAAAGCTGAGGATACCCGAGCCGCCTGATTATCTGAAGACCGACATGACCGTTTCAGTAGACATGGATGTTGCAACTGTGAAGGATGTGATACTTGTTCCGGCGGCGGCTCTTGATGAAACGGACACCCCTTTTGTGCTGACAATTGAAAATGAAAAGGTGACAAAAAGAATGGTGAAGACGGGGGCAAGGGACAGCATGAATGTGCTGATATCAGAAGGTTTACAGAAAGGTGATGTGATCATCCTGCCTGAAGACAACGATTTTCCTAAAATTGGGAAAAAAGTTGAGCATGCAGAGCTTACGGAGTGCAGATAATGTTTGAAATAATGGTCGCAGTCAGGTATCTGATCGATGAAAAAAAACAGACGGCTTTTATAATTCTTGCCTGTGCAGTGGGTGTTGCTGTAATGGTCTTTCTTTACGGACTTATAAGCGGACTTCAGGTTTCTCTTATTGACAGGACGCTTGGTTCTCAGCCCCATATTGTTTCGAACGCTCACAAGGAAAAACCCAGATCAATAGTCCGTTCAGATGAAAAGACAACAGTGATCGGCTCTGAAAGTCGCGGCTTTGACAGACCGCAGTACATTCTTGACTGGAAACAGAAAATATCAAGTATCGAAAATATTGACGGGATCGTTGCGGCAGCTCCGCATCTCAGGGGTGCGGCACTTGTTAAAAGAGGCGATATCGCCCGCTCTGTAATGATGAACGGTGTAGATGCCGAATCGTTTGGCAGGATCATTCCGGTCAAGAAGAAAATTATAAATTCAAAAATTGCCCGTACTGTTGAAAAAAGAACATCGCTGCAGAGTTTAAGCTGGATGGAAACGAATTCACAGCTTCTCGTCGCGTTGAGAAGTCAGTCTTCATCAAGTTACATGATACAGTTTTTTGTAATGGTCGCTGTGGCACTCGGTATAGCAAGCGTTCTGATAGTTTCAGTCGTTCAGAAAAGACGGGAGATTGCGATAATGCTCGCTTTCGGCACAGCAAGGCGGCAGATAGTGAAAATATTTCTTTATCAGGGTGCCATTGTCGGTTTTACGGGAAGTGTTATCGGATCGTTCATGGGGACGGCACTTGCTGAATTTTTCAGGTCAATATCAAGAAACCCTGACGGAACTCCGCAGTTCCCGATCGAAATAGAGCCGTTGACATATATGATAATGATACTGATTGCAACACTGGTGGGTCTTGTTTCCGCGGCAATGCCGGCAAAACAGGCGTCAAAAGTCGATCCTGCAACGGTCATTCATTAGGAGCTTATTATGGAAACTGTAATTTCACTCAAGGATATTAAGAAATCATACGGTGATAAAGTAAAAACCGAAGTGCTTCACGGAATAGACCTTGACATAAATAAAGGGGAGTTCTGTGCTCTCATCGGGCAGTCAGGTTCAGGGAAAACAACACTTTTGAACATCATGGGGCTCCTTGACAAACCCACTTCAGGGACCATTGCACTGTTTGGAAAACAGATTGAAAATACATCAATTGATGAAATCGCGGCAATAAGAGGCCGTACTATAGGTTTTGTTTTTCAGTTTCACCACCTTATCGGTGCTTTCAATGCACTTGAAAATGTTATGATGCCGATGATGGCTTCCTCAGGCGGACTTGCGACAAAAGCAATGAAAGAAAGGGCCCGATATCTGCTGGATGCAGTGGGAATGTCGGACCGGCTGACTTACAAACCTGATGAAATATCGGGCGGACAGAGACAGCGCGTTTCAATAGCAAGGGCTCTTGCAATGGACCCGAAAATAATCCTTGCAGACGAGCCGACAGGCAACCTCGATACAGCAATGTCAAACGAAGTATTTTCACTCCTTCGCAAAATAAATTCTGAACAGAAGACATCTTTTCTGATTGTCACACATGACACCAAAGTTGCGTCATCCTGCGACAGAACAGTCGAAATTGTTGACGGAAAGCTGGTGTGATCAGCGGGTTATATCGGCGGAAGCCCGAGTTCCTTTAAAAACTTATTATGTGTTTCTCTTGCTTTGGTAATGTTTTTGTCAATATCAACGATTTTTTTGTTTACTTCTTTCAAGTCAATTAACTCTTCGTCCACTGAAGTGCTTACATATCGGGAAATATTAAGGTTGAATTCGTTTTTTTCTATTTCGTTCATTGAAACTCTGCGGGAATAGCGGTTTTCTTCTTTGCGATACTTATAGGTCTCGACTATTTTATTGATGTGTTCAGGCAGTAATTTGTTTTGTCTTTTACCTTTTTCAAAGTTTTCATCAGAACTTGCATTGATGAACAACACATCATCAGGCTTTTTGCACTTCTTTAAAACCAAGATACAAACAGGGATACCTGTCGAGAAGAATAAGTTTGCAGGAAGCCCTATAACGGTGTCAATATGTCCATCCTTTAAAAGTTTGGTTCTAATTCTTTCCTCTGAACCACCTCTGAATAAAACACCGTGAGGCAGAATAATTGCCATTGTTCCCTTATCGCTAAGGAAATGAAACCCATGCAGCAGGAAAGCAAAGTCGGCAGCTGATTTTGGAGCAAGTCCATGACTTTTGAAGCGAAAATCTTCACCCATTGCTTCCGATGAATCCCAACGATAGCTGAAAGGTGGATTAGCTACAACGGCATCAAACTCTAATTTTTTAGCAGGATTTATTTCGTTTAAAATATCCCAGTCGTTGAGCAATGTGTCTCCGTGGTGGATTTCAAACTCTGTGTCTTTAACTTCATGCAGAAGCATATTCATTCGGCACAGGTTGTAGGTAGTTATATTTTTTTCCTGTCCATATATTTTTCCGATGGTTCCGTTTGCTTTCATCATTTTTTTGCGGACATTGAGAAGCAACGAGCCTGAACCACAGGCAAAGTCCAACACCCGTTCAATCTTTTTCTTTTCGCCTTTTTTCGGGTCATGGCTGTCAAGTGTTACAATGGCAGAAAGAATATCGGAAATTTGTTGTGGTGTATAAAACTCTCCCGCTTTTTTGCCGGAGCCTGCTGCAAATTGACCGATCAGGTATTCGTAAGCATCACCCAGTATGTCTTTGTCAGTGGAAAACTGGCTGATCCCTTCTGCAATTTTCTGAATTATGGTACAGAGTTTTTTATTTCTTTCGGGGTAGTTTCTTCCGAGTTTTTCAGAATCCAGATTTATTTCAGAAAATAATCCCTGAAAAGTGCTTTCAAACGATTGGTTTTCTATATATTTGAAACCATTTTGTACGGTTTTGAGTAACTCATTGCTTTGGGTTTTTGCCAGATGTGCAATATTGTTCCATAAATTTTGAGGTTCAATAACATAATGAATTTTTCTGCGCATTTGCTTTTCAAATTCAGTAACATCATCAGGGTTCTTCTCATACCAAATGGATAGGGGTGTTTTACCGCCATTCCCGTTTAAAACAGGATAATCCTTACCCAATTCTTTTTTTGCCGCATTTTCATAATTGTCGCTCAGATAACGCAGGAACAGGAACGAAAGCATATAATCACGAAAATCGTCTGCGTTCATTGCTCCACGCAATTCGTCTGCGATTTTCCAAAGAGTATTACCTAATTGAGTTTGTTCGTTTGTTGTCATGTTGTTTCCATTTTGTTTTGTTCGTTAAATATTTCAGAAAATTGAAATTTATATTTTAAAAAAAATTTCATCATCTACACTCATTTTTGTTTCTCATTAATTTCTTCACTGGCTTTTATTTCCTCTACCAACAAGGCTTGCAATTCATCTTTGGGCAGCAACAGTTGATATTCGGCTACACCTATGGGTTTGTTTATGTCTTGCAAGGCGATCTCCACATCAAGGTGGTCTTTATCGGCACAAAGGATAATACCAATGGATTGGTTTTCGTTTTCACCTTTTTCCAATTTGTCGAGCAGGGAAAGATACAAATTCATTTTGCCGATATATTCGGCCTTAAAACTTCCTATTTTTAATTCGACAGCTACCAAAGAGCGCAATCCTCTGTGAAAAAAAAGCATATCTACAAAATATTCTTTGCTGTTGTATTCCAGACGGTGTTGGTTGCCTATAAAACTAAAACCTTTGCCCAACTCTAAAATAAAATTTCTGATTTTGGCAATAAGTCGTTTTTCGAGTTCCAACTCTTTCACGGGTTCAGTAATGCCTAAGAATCCTAAATTGTAGGAACTTTTAAACACTTCGTTGGCATAGTCTGCGCTTATGGCGGGGAGCGTTTGGCTGAAATTGTTACTTGCAACTTGCGTTTGCGCCCGACTGTAGCTGTCCATTTTTATGGCATTGAGCAACAAATCTCTGCTCCAGCCTTTTGTAGCTACTTCGTTCGCATAAAACTCAATGGCAGGGAATGATTTTACTTTGTTGAGCAACAATAAATTATGTCTCCAAGGCAAAACTGCGACGCTCCGTCGCAGTTTTTCATCTGCCAGGTGATAACGCTCATAAAATCGTTTCATATCCCACAAATTACGAGGCGAAAGCCCCATGTCGGGAAACTCACTTTTTAAATCTGCCGATAATTGTTTTACCACACCACTGCCATAACCTTCTTCTAACTGCTTCTCAAAGAGTAATTTTCCCAAATTCCAATAAACGGAATTTGCAGTACTGTTTACTTGCTTTGCAATCAATGTACGGGCAACACGGATTTCTGCAACAGCCTGCTGCAAAATTACACTGTATTCTGTTTGGTTTATGTTTAATTTGTTACTCATGTCTCATTTACTCCTGGAAACAAACCCTGCAATAAACCTTTTTTGTGCAATTTCAGGGTTTCTAATTTCTGGTTTTGGGCATTGATTAAATCGTCTATTGATGAAAGTGTGTCTGCAATTTTATCTTGTTCTTTCTGATTTTTAGGAAAGAAAATGGTCATTCTCTTGAAATCCGAATTATACAATCTACTTATTATACCGCCATCAGATGTTTGCCATTCTAAATTTGAATAGCAATAAAATAAGAAACTATTTAGAACTTGTTTCTCATTGTGACCTAGCCAAATGATGTTTGAATCCTGGAAATATGCAGGTGAACCATCATAAATTACTAATCTACCTATTGTGCCAGACGCAGAAATTAATATGTCTCCAATTTTTGGAAAAGAATACTTGCTTTTATACTCTTCATAAATCTCTTTGGTGATGTAGGAATCAGCGACACGGCCAAATGTTCCAATTTTATAAAATGGAATGCCATTATTTGGATTGGGAGTTGTTTCTTCTTTGAATATCCTTTTACACATTAAGGGTTCACCAATTTCACCCAAAGTTTTCTCTACCCACTCCCCACTATTCTCAAACTCCTTGAACCGATACTTAGGTACGGTTTCTCCTTCCTGTGGAAAAAGATTTTGCAGTAGTCCTTTTTTGTGGTCTTTCAGAATATCCAACTTTTGGTTCTCGGCTGCGATGACTTCATCTAATGACGAAAGACAGGCTGCAATTTTTTGTTGCTCTTTTGGAGAAGGTAACTTAACTACAAATTGACTCAATACTTCTTTCGTAATTGTTTTGATGATTCCTCCTGGTGCTTTTAGTTTCTCAATTTCAAAAAGTAGAAATAATAGATAAGCAAAAAATGTTTTATCAAGCTCAATGTAAAATTCTTCAAAAAGTAAAAGTGTCCTATCAATATAGGCATCATATTGTGTAATTGCCACTCTGCCAATCGAGCCTTGAATTGTAATTATTACAGTTCCTTTTGAAATAAATACACTCTGTTCTGCTCCTATTTTACTTATTTTATTTTTAGTCTGTGGTTTTAATCTAAAATCGTCACCAACATCATACACTTGAATAAAAGGCATACCATTGATGTCATCATACCATTTAGGAAGTCCATAAGGTTGTGGGAAACTCCCTCTTCGAAAACCTGCTATATTTACTAAAGTATCTTCGACCCAATTAGCTTCATTCAAAAATTCAGGAAATCTTAACTTTGGCACTAATTTATTTTCGATGTTCTTACTCATATGCTTTCAGTCCTGATATTTCCCGTCCTTCGGCTTGTTTTTTTAATAGTGGTGTCAATTCTTCCATCAATGCCAATTCCCGTTGGGTGCGTTCTTTCCAGCTCAGATCTAAAGGTGCAAACAGTTCACTCAACTTTTCGCCATCAAAAATCATCCGGTTTATAATGTTTTCTGTGAATTTTAGCAACGCTGAAAGCTCCAAACCGTTTTTCTGTGCAATTTCAGTTAATTCTTTGGCTATTTTTTCCGCTTTAAATTGCTGGAAGCCGTTTCTTATTTCATGCTCGTTTAAGCCCTTGCCGACTTCCAGTGTTTTGATGTAGTCAATAATATCTTCCCGTTCTTCCATCAGGTTGGCACTTGAACTCAACACACTAATCAATTGGTCACGAGTCATTTTCTGCTTTTTCGATGTGCCTTGTGTGTATTTGGCAATCAGGTTCATGATGTAATCGTAATCTATCACGGCAGAAGCAAACAACACAAATTCAAAATCAAGTTGCTGAATATTTTCGGGTGCTTTGTCGCCTTCTTTTTGCTGAACTTCTTTGAGCTGTTTAGCAATTTCCAGATATGAACCACGGAACGAGCGCAATTGCTCTTCAGGCATCAGCTCTTTGATTATTGCTTTTTGCTCTTCGTTCAGGTCGGTGTATTGGTCAAGCTGTGTTTTCAGCCGTTGTACTTCTTTAAAACGATTGATAAACTCCACGCGGGCAGTATCGCCCTTGATGTTGTAAACTGCCTGAGGTTCTGCAACAACATCTTTCGATTCCATCCATTTTTCCATGGCTTTTACGGCTTCCGCATATTTTTTTATCACTTTCGGAGCAGAATCAACCAGCCAGATTTCTTTGGCTCGTCCTGTGTCTTCTCCGCTGAATAAGGCAATTGCTCTGTCCACCTCGGCTTGCTGCTGCCTGAAATCAAGAATGTTTCCGTATGGCTTTATGGTCACCTCAGTCCCTGTGGAATGCAAGGTGCGATTAGTGCGACTGAATGCCTGAATCAGTCCGTGGAATTTCAGATTCTTGTCCACATACAAAGTATTCAGGTATTTAGAATCAAAACCTGTAAGCAACATATCCACTACAATCGTAATGTCTATTTTGTTTTTGTGCGGATAGTCGGTATTGCTGAACTTTTGAAATTTTATGCGTTGCTGCACATCCTGATAATACAAATCAAATTCGTTGATGCCGTGGTTCGTTCCATATTTCAAGTTGTAATCGCCAATAATGGCTTGCAGGGCTTTTTTCTTTTTTTCAGGTTCAACTTTGTTGTCCTCTTTTTCCTGCTGTAAATCTTCCTGCAACTGTTGCACATCTTTGTTTCCTTCGGCAGGCGGAGAAAACACACAAGTAATGTTTAAAGGAATAAAAGTCTCATCTTCTTTGCTTCGCTTTGCCTGTATGTTTTTGAATAGTTCGTAATATGAAATAGCATCGTTAATGGAAGCCGTTGCGAGCAAAGCGTTAAACCTTTTGCTGTGGGTAGCTGCATCGTGCTTTTTGATGATGGCATTGGCAACTGCTGTTTTGTGCTGAATACTGCCGATGGTTATATTTTGTTCCGGCTTGAAATAGTCAATATGAAAACGCAATACATTTTTATCTTCGATTGCGTGGGTAATAGTATATTTATGTAATCGTTGCTGAAAAATGTCTTTGGTAGTTTTATAAGAACCGATGTTGCCATCTATTTGCTTGTAAATGGCATTATCATCAAATATGGGAGTGCCTGTGAAACCGAATAATTGTGCATTCGGAAAGAATTCTTTTATGGCTTCATGATTATCACCAAATTGTGAACGATGACACTCATCAAAAATGAACACTATTCGTTTTTTGCGAAGTGGTTCAAGTCGTTCTTTGTAGTTGTTCCTGTTATTTGGATCTAAAGCCAATCCTAATTTCTGAATGGTGGTGACAATAACTTTGTTGGCGTAATCGTCAGATAACATACGCCTTACTAGTGTTTCTGTGTTGGTGTTTTCTTCTACACAACCTTCCTGAAATTTATTAAACTCCTCACGGGTTTGACGATCAAGATCTTTGCGGTCAACGACAAACAAACATTTTTCGATATCAGGATTGTCTTTGAGCAAGGTAGATGCCTTAAAAGATGTCAGCGTTTTTCCGCTTCCTGTGGTGTGCCAAATGTAGCCGTTCCCTCTATTTTCGTGAATGCAGTCAACAATAGCTTTTACAGCATAAATCTGGTAAGGTCGCATCGCCAACAATTTTTGTTCACTTGCAACTAAAACCATATATCTGCTAATCATTCGCCCCAATGTGCATTTACTCAGAAACTTTTCAGAAAAATCGTCTAAGTGTGTGATCTTTTTATTTTCTTCACTTGCCAACTGATATATAGGCAAAAACTGTTCATCTGCATTAAAGCTGAAATGTGTATTATTGTTATTGGCAAAGTAATATGTGTTAGCTCGGTTACTCACAATAAATAACTGCATGAAACAAAGCAATGAATTGGTGTAGCCGTTGCCCGGGTCGCTTTTATAATCCACAATTTGCTGCATGGCTTTGCGTGGACTGACTTCTAAACTTTTCAATTCGATTTGCACTACAGGAATTCCATTAATAAGCAGAATCACATCATAGCGGTGGTGGCTGTTTTCTGTGTTTATCCGCAGTTGATTGATTACCTCAAACTCATTTTTGCACCAGTCTTTAATATTTACCAGCGAGTAATGCAAAGGCGTTCCGTCCTCACGAATAAAAGTATTGATCTCTCTTAATCGTTTTGAAGAAACAAAAACATCAGCGTTTATAATTTCATCCCTTAATCGTGTAAATTCAGAATCAGTTAAATTAACCTTATTGAGTGCCTGAAACTTTTCACGGAAATTCTTTTCAAGAGCATCCCTGTCCCTTATGTCAGACCTGTAAGTATATTTAAGGTCAGTCAACTTTGCGATTAAGCTGTTTTCTATTTGTGTTTCCTTAATCATTAAATTTTCACCTCAAACACTCCAACACTCATTTATAAGCCTTGCATATCCGACAGAATACTATAAAAATTAACACATTCGGTCAAGGAAAGTGGCAGAATTTGTCTGTGTATTATTTTCTATCCAGCCAGTTAAGAAGTGCAGTGACGAATGTGAGAGGATGTGGCGGGCATCCCGGGACATAAAGGTCTATTTTGTGCTTTTCAAGGAAGCTTCTGTCTATTTCTGTGGAGTTCTGGAAAATTCCGCCTGAGATGGCACATGCTCCGTTAAGGATTATGATCTTTGGATTGGGAACTGCTTCAAGGCATATTTCAGTAGCTTTGGCCATATTTTTTGTGATAGGTCCTGTTATGACTATTCCATCTGAATGTCTGGGTGAAGCGGTGAACTCAATGCCGAATCTTCCCATATCAAAATTTATGTTCCCTGCCGCATTAAGTTCAAGTTCGCATCCGCTGCATCCCCCTGCTGAAACCTGTCTGAGCTTCAGTGATTTCCCAAAATATTTTCTTATTTTCTCGCTTGCGGTCTCAGGTTTTATTTCAGTCATACCGTTTTTAATGACAAGAGATCCCCTTTCTGTTGCCGACATAATGTAGTTCTGTGAAAAATGGATCTTTTCTGCCGGACAGATCTTTTCACATTCAGGGCAGTATACACATTTTCCAAGATCAATGCTGACAGGATCAAGTGATATTGCTTTAACAGGGCAGATGTCAAAACATGCGGTACAGTTATCGGCACATTTAGCGTCGCTGATAATTGGAAAACCGCGATAAACAGGAGACATCGGGTTTTTTCTTACATCATGGACGATCGGATCTCCCTGAAGTATCCTCATTTTTATTGAATTTATCATATCACGGCTCCTTTTTCACAGGTCATGTCCGGCATAAGAGAGATCAAAGCTCTTGTTGCACAGAGGAAAATCTGAAATGGCAGTGTTCCTTAAAGCAATGCTCAGCCCGTACCAGTTGTTGAAAGACGGGTCCTTTATCTTATACTGGACCAGTCCGCCTGAGTTGTCTGTGCAGGCAATGTGAACTATTTCACCTCTGAAACCTTCTGTCATTGAAATTATTAATGAATCTGCAGCCGGATCTTTCATGGTGGAGCTTATTTCTCCCTGCGGAAGTTTTTCAAGTTGTTCCATTATGTGTCTGAAAGATTCGTTTATTTCAAGACTTCTTATAAAAGCTCTTGCATAAACATCTCCGCTATTCATTGTGATTATGGAAACGGGAATGAATTTATATGCTCCGTAAGGAAAATCAACCCTTGTATCTTTTCGAATCCCGCATGATCTTCCGGCAACACCGACAAGACCGACAGTTTCCGCATCTTCTGATGAAACTTTCCCGGTAGTTTCAAATCTTGAAAGTGCACCGACTGATGAGAACATATATTTATTTATCTTTAAAATGTCATCTGCGACAAATTTAAGGTTATCTTTCAGTGTTTTTATGATGTTGTCTGTGATGTCAAATCTCACTCCGCCGTAAGTAAAAAGTCCTCTTCCAAACCGTGATCCGCAGATTAGTGCGAGGCTGTTTATCATGATAGTTCTTATTCTTCCGTATGAATTTGCGGCAAGCGAAAATCCGACATCTGTTGCGATACCGGAAAGAGAGCCGATATGCATGGCGATCCTTTCGATCTCTTCGCCTATAAACCTGATGATCTGTGCTCTTTTGTCAGGCACTGTTCCTGACAGCCCTTCCATCGCATTGCAGTGTGCACTAATATTACCCATCACAGTGTCACCTGCGACAGATTC
>Ga0209717_1002965_pt1 | contig 15385 bp, 12 predicted proteins | sample AD_UKC048_MetaG_FD_184418 | JGI IMG/M metagenome (GOLD analysis project Ga0209717, IMG submission 184418) | Active sludge microbial communities of municipal wastewater-treating anaerobic digesters from USA - AD_UKC048_MetaG (SPAdes) (version 2) | ecosystem: Engineered > Bioreactor > Anaerobic >... | reverse complement strand
CGAGCCGCTTAAACGCACAACGCTTTTAAAATCCTTTATCTCACCCACCGCGTTCGCGGCCACATTCGCGCCTAAGGAAAGGTATTCCCTTAATTTCATTGACGCCCTGTGAAGGTTTACCGGTTCATTCCTGTAATACACAAGGCACAAATCCGACGCCAGAATATACGGCACTATTTCTTCCTGCTTAAGCTGGCCGGTAAAAATAACTTTATCAGATAATCCCATCTTTGCCGCGCTTTTTTTATAATAATCAAGCATGGGGCCGCCGCCGCCCACTATCAGCACATAATCCTCTTTAACAGCGCTTACAGCCGCCAGAATGTCGTCAAGGTACGACGCTATATTCAGATGCGCGGTATAAAACATAATTTTTTTGCCTTTGTAAACACTTTTAATTTCACGGGAAATTTTTAAAGATGACGGCGTTTTTTTGTACAGCGACAGGTCAACACACTGCTTAAGCATATAGATTTTTCCCTTAAAACGCGGGTGGTTTTCTTCAATAAGCTTGATAAGGGTTTGATTATGGCTGGTAAGATAATCAGCTTTTTCTGTCATATTGTCCTGAAGCGTTTTTATAACCTGCGACAAAAATCCCGCCCGGTAGCCGTAATCCATATCGTCTATGTCTATTATAAGCTTCGCGCCGCCGGCTTTTAATACAAGCGCGGGCAGAACAGTGTTGGGGTAAGGCTTGACGATTATGACCGCGTCGTATTTTCTGTTTAACACCATAAAAAAATAGTAAAAAAGAGAGAAAAGAAAATCCAGCATAAAAGGCATGCTTTTAAAAGGCGGCGCTATATAATCCGCGTCAGCATATTTTTTAAGGTGCTTATAAATATAAAAAGCCCTTAACGTTGAACCCGTGTTTGACGCCTGGGATGATAATACAAGAACCTTCAATTATATCTTCCTAATCGTTTTAAGTTTTACTTCTGTGTCAATTTCCGGCTTATTGCCTGTTATCGCCCTTACAAGGCCGAATATGGTCCCCGCGCCGTAACACAGATGCAGGGTGAAAAAAGACAAAAATATAAAAGGGATAAAGGCAATGTCATTAAGTTTGGCGGCGGTTTCGTAAGAGAAGGCTAACGTAAGCGCCAGATATAAAAAGAAAGGGATGGATATTAAAATACCGCCGCCGGTAACAGCGGCAAAAAGCAGATAAAGGACAAATAAAGCAGGGATAAAGTTCATTATGGCGGAATTGTCAAAGGAAATCACCGCCTGTTCCCCCCTGCCCCTTCCATAATTAAAGCACTGCCTGACAAAAGCCGAATAATCAGCCCTTGCGCTTCTGTGCACGGCGGCTTTGGGCTCGTAAACAATTTTCGCGCCCGAAGCTGACACGCGGGACAGGAATTCATTTTCCTCGTTGGGATATAAGTCTTCCCTGAAACCGTTCATACCGGTAAATACGTCTTTTTTGACAGCCATATTGCACAGTATCATTTCATGCTCTCCCGTGTACCTCTTAACGCCCGCTTTTTTATAACGCGCGCTGCTTTTCGCCGAAGCCCAGGAGCTTGCCAGAACCGCGCCGAAAGATTTTTGTATTCTTGTATCGGTGTCAGGCGTTAACGCAGGCCCTCCGCATACAGCCGCGGAACTGTCGGTGTTGAACACTTCCAGGACAGATTCAACCCCGCCAGGTATTAATGCAGAATCATCGTCAAAAAAATAAATAATATCGCCCTGCGCCTCATTTACCGCCATATTTCTCTGAAGCGAAGGGTTTTTTCCCTCTGCCAGTATTATTTCTTGAAACGGGTAAGCCTTTAAATTATTAATCACCCTTTCTTCCTCTTCAAGCGAACGGACAGCCACAACAGCGGATATCACTTTAACCCTCCATATTGCCTGATGACACGGTTGATTTCGCGCAGCGACTTTATTACAGCCACGCCGTCAGGAACTTTTCCTGTTTTATAGGTAAACTGGGCGTCCTTTGTTTCGCGCAGCAGCCAGACGGGCCTTATACCCGATTTAAGCGCGCCCATTATATCCGCAAGGTAATTATCGCCCACATATATTATATTTTCCCTTTCAATGCCGCATTTTTTTAAGGCAAGTTCATAAATTTTTTTATCCGGTTTTTCCGCGCCGGCGTCTTCCGACACCACTATCCAGTCAAACTGCTTTGTAAGGCCCAGCCGGTCAAAGACTTTTTTTAAATCCTTTGGCGCATTTGATATGATGCCGGTTTTTATGCCCGCTTTTTTTAAACCTTTTAACACTCCCCATACTTCATCATACACCCTGAAACTTGTGCCGCGCTTAAGCCTTGATATCACCCGGTTCTTTAATTCATTATCCTTTATGCCAAGCCGCTTAAGAACCGAATCCATATATACGTGCCATTTTTCCGTATCGTTTAATTCCGCCTTTTGGACTATTTCTTTCATATCAAGCGCGGAATGCGAAAGCACCTGATTCAGCTTTGCGCGGTTTACTTTTTTCCCGGCTTTTAACAGGTACCTGTGCGTAATTGTAGCCAGGGACGGATTACGGTGTATAAGGGTTTCTCCCGCGTCAAAAAAAACGGCTTTTACCGTCATTTTTTCTTTTTCCCCAGAATATGCTTTACCGCGTCTTCAGGAGTGTCAACAATTTTAAACAGGTTTAAATCGCCCGTCGATATTGCGCCGTGTTCCAGAAGCGAATCTTTTATCCATTCAACCATGCCTGCCCAGTATTTTTTACCGTATAGCGCCACGGGAAAAGGTTTGACCTTATGTGTCTGAATCATCGTCATTGCTTCAAATAATTCGTCAAGCGTGCCGAACCCGCCGGGAAACACCACAAAACCGTTAGCGTACTTTAAAAACATCACCTTCCTGGCGAAGAAGTACCGAAAACCAATCTGCGTCTGCGCATACTTATTTGGTTTCTGCTCAAACGGAAGTTCTATGTTAAGCCCCACGCTTCTTTTTCCCGCATCAAACGCGCCGCGGTTGCCGGCTTCCATTATTCCGCCGCCGCCGCCTGTAATAATTGTATACCCTTTTTTGGCAAGAATATTCGCCGTTTTTCTTGCCGCGTCATAATACTTGGAACCCGCGGCTTCCCTTGCGGAACCGAATATAGTCACCCCTTTTGTAATATCGCCAAGGTCTTCAAAACCGTCCACAAATTCCGAAATAATACGGAACATCCTCCAGCTGTCATCTGCTATATCTTCCAAAACATACCTGTTTCTTACGCTCATTTATGCCTCCCCTGAATTTTACGGCTTTATTTAACTTCCGGATAAATACTTTTTACATCCGCGTCACTGCCCGCGTTTCCGATTCCTGTTATTGCCCATATAATACCGTGAATCTGCCTGATAGGCGCCGTGGCAATGCCAAGAGCTATTCTGCCTGACAGCGCTTCCGCGAATTTAGAAGCATATATCTTTGGAAAACTGCCAAACTCCGCTTCGGGCGTGTCAAAGGCAAAATTTACGTCAAAAACGCCGTCAGCGTCCTTTAAAAAATCCGCCATCTGGGAATAAGAAACTCCCAGCACGGCCTTTATGTCCATGTCTGATTTCTCTTTTATTTTAACATTTTTAAAACGCATGATGTTATTAAAACTTACTTTGCGCATCTCGTTTTTAAACTGCAATATAAAATCAATTTTTCCGCCTTCAATTGCCACATTGGCGCGCGCCAAAAGCGGTTCCAGTTCCGGCGCGCTTATTCCCCTGCCAAAAAGCGAAACAGACAGCCGGTTCTGATAATACGGGTAAAATTCAAACCTTATTCCGGTTTTCTGCGAATAATCGCCCTGAAAGAAACCTTTGCCGTCAAAAATAACTTTATGCCCGCTCTGCGCGCCGTTTTTTACAAACCTGCTCTGCCCGGATATTCCCGACACTTTTACTTCGGTAAAAACCGCCGGGTCCATGTACACTATTTCCGAATTTTTTACCTTAAGGTAATTAAAGTAAGGCACCACAAAAGGGGCTATTTTTGGCCTGTCTTTTTTTGCCATTTCTTCCGCGGTGTACATAACGCTTAACCCGTTTATAACCGCGCCGTCAAGCCCTCTGAAAATATCTTTTTTGATTATGTTGCGGACACGCACGTCCACGGTAAGTTTTTTTATCCTTATATTTTCCCCCATCCTTACGTCAAAAAAAGTTATCCTGTCCGGTATTATGCTTAAACAAAAACCATAGCGCGAGTTTTTATCGATTGTTTTAAGGGCGTCTTTGATGTAGACGTTTAATATCAGGTTGTAGCCAAGAAATAAAACCGCCGCAAGCGCGGCTATGCCGTATAAATTTCTTTTCATCTGCCGTACTCCTTATTCAAAAAGGTCCATCTGTAATTTGCCCGGCCTTGGAACCGCATTGTCAAGTTTTCTGAAAATTGATATTTTGCCGAATTCGCCGTCAAAACCCGGGACAAGGTTTACTTTTTCTTCCCTTACAAGCATAATTGCCTGCGCGGTCTTTTCATCGCATATGTTTTTTAACTCTTCCGGCGTCCTGTCCAGAAGAATTTCAAACTCCGGCCCGCCTTTTACAATCATCTTTTCGTACGCCTCCGCCACTTTCTTGCTTGAAGCGGATACCTCTTTTACGTCCGCTATGATTTCTTCCAGCGGTATTATGTGCTTCTGCGGTATGGCATTTTTGGGGATGTAGTCCCAAGGCCTGTCAGCAAGTTCTTCCACCCTGTGCAGCACACCAAGCACAAGCGGCTTAAAACAGACCGGACAGCGGTTTTTCTTTGCAAGCGACTCGCGCGGGTGATAATTAATCCCGCAGAGCCTGTGGCCGTCATTGTGGTATTTGCCTTCTTCCGGAAAAAATTCTATCGTGTAAAGGAACTTTTTTCTGTCTTTTTTTTCTACCGCCTGTTTTATGGATTTATAACTAAGGTCACAGTCAAGCACATTGGCTTCCCTGCCGATTTTGCGCGGCGAATGCGCGTCGGAATTTGAAATAAGGGCGACTTTGTCAAGTTCAGACACCCGCCAGTTCATGGCGGCATCCGATGAAAGCCCTGTTTCAACCGCGTGAATGTATTTTACCTGTTCTTCAAAACACTCTTCAAGGGAATTAAAGCCCGACTTGGAACCGAATACCGAAAACCACGGGGTCCATATATGGGCCGGTATTACCATGGCATCAGGCGCTATATCAAGAGAGATTTTTACAAGGTCTTTGGCGGAAAACCCGAAAATTGGCCTTCCGTCAGAACCGGTGTTACCCAGAGTCGCAAGCTTTTTTGAAAATTTTTCCGCCGCTGACATGTCCGGCATCACTACAAGCATATGAACCTTGCGGACTTTTCCGCCCTGCTTGTAAATGTGCGACGTCTCTGTTGAAAGGATCATCCTTGATTTATAACTGCTTTTTTTGACCTTATAAAGCCCGGGTTCGGCTTCAACAAGTTTGTTTTTTAGCACGCCAAAATAAGCAGGGTGCTGGAAGTCGCCCGTGGCAATCACGGAAATGCCCTTTTTATCCGCCCATCCGCATATTTCCACCGGATTCATGGAAGGGCTTGTAGCGCGTGAATATGCCGAATGAACGTGAAAATCCGCTATTATACGCAAAGAAACACCTCAATAAAATTATTAAAATCCGAGGGACAGATGCACGGATGGCCGGAGGGCCAGTATAAACCTTCAAACCGTCACATAACATCTATCCTGCAGCCAAGCCTGCAAAATCTTTTTTCGCCTTGGTAGCCGCACCCTTTAATACCGAGCCTCTAATAAAACTGCTTGGTATTATGTGCGTGGTTTGGATTTATGTTTTTCAAAAACAAGATCAAATGCCGCACCCTAAAGGGTGCGCCTACCAGTTCAAAACCGAACTTATGTCCTTTTAACCTTCCGTCCTTCTGTCCCTCTGTGCATCCGTCCCTCTGCCTTTTATCAGTTCCCGCACCGCCTTCCTGTGGGTGGAAAAAACCAAAAGGGGCAGTTTGTCCATATCAAAAAATTTTGCTTCAAGCTCGTCTTTGCCTGGTTTTAACTTTCCTGTTAAACCCGAAGCTTTTATTACAGGAACAATAACCGTGCCGTACATGAAAGAATTTTCCGTAAGCACAGCGTCAATAACGGCTTTTTTTGCCTTTAAGCCCGTCTCTTCATACAATTCCCTTTTTGCCGCGGCTTCCACGGTTTCGCCCTGTTCCGCGAAACCGCCGGGCAGGGCCCACATTCCGCGTCCGGGGTGAATATTTCTTTTTATCAACAGCAGCTGCCCCGCCTTTACGGCAACAACCGCAGTCCCTACAAGCGGATTATCATAAAAAAAATCCCGGCACTTTGGGCAGTAATGCCGTTTAAATCCGTGTTCTTTTTTATCTTCAAACCGCGCGGAGCAATATGGGCAGTAAATTAATTTTTTTCTCATTTGCAGCTCCGGCTATTTAATATATATGACACCGTAAACCGGTTTTGCTTTTCCAAACTTGAATTTAAGTTTCTTTGCGGTAAAATCACTTTTTGTTATCATTGGTTTATCGTATTTTTTTTCATCAATTAACAGCCCCGGCAGCATCCCTTTCGCGTCCGCCCCTGACAGTTCAATTGACAGTAATTTCTTTGCCGTTTTCTTCATAAACGTCACGGCAGAAACCCCGGCTTCATTTTCAAAAATATCATTCCAATCCATTACATTATCTTCATACGGAATCTCTTTTTTTGAAAAAAGGCTGTCAAAAGAAAACCTTGCTTTGGCTGCCGCCTCTTCATTGTGGTATTTTCTTACAATTGCTTCGCCAAGTTTCACCTTAAAATCGCGCGGATTTTCGCCTTTTGCCATTGCTTCTTTCATCGCTTCAATAATTTCATAAGACTCATCCGTCAAAAGTTCAAAATACTGCGTGATAAGCGTATCCGGAATTGACATAACTTTTCCGAACATATCTTCCGGCGTAAAGTTTAAACCTATATAATTCCCCAGCGACTTGCTCATTTTATTTTTTCCGTCAAGGCCAAGAAGAATGGGATTAAACAGCCCCACCTGAGGTTCTTTTCCGCTTTCCTTCTGAAGGTACCTTCCGGCGATGACATTAAAACGCTGGTCAGTTCCGCCAAGTTCTATATCCGCTTCAACCATCACAGAGTCATAACCCTGCATGATTGGATAAAAAAGTTCGTGTATTGAAAGAGGGACGCCTTCCTTAAAACGTTTGTCAAAATAGTCGTGTTCCATCATCTGCGCCAAAGTAAACTTTGACACCATTTTTATGACATCCATAAAATTCATCTTTCCGAACCAGTCCCCGTTAAAAACAACCTTTACTTTATCCTTATCAAGAATCCTGAACGCCTGTTCTTTATAAGTGGCTACATTTTTCATGATTGTTTCGCGGTCAAGCTGAGGGCGTTCGGACATTCTGCCCGAAGGGTCGCCTATCATCGCGGTATAATCGCCGATTATAAGTATTGCCGTGTGCCCAAGGTCCTGAAACTGCCTTAATTTATTTAATCCGACGGTATGGCCCACGTGTATATCGGTTGCCGTGGGGTCAATTCCGTATTTGATATTAAGCGGTTTGCCTGTTTTTACGGATTTTTGAAACTTCTTTAACAGGTCTTCTTCGGTCACAATATCAACTATACCGCGTTTTACTATCTTAAGCTGTTCTTCCGCGCTTTTCACTTTTTCCTCCTGAATTAAAATTAATGTTTCTTATTATAGCATATATCAACTGACAGGTTACAGCTGACAGCTACTTCAACTGTCCCGCCTGCTTTGCTAATACATTCGCTTCATTTCCGGGATTTCCGCTTCGCATGCTCGCTACAACCGCACCTTAAAAGGTGCGCCTACCAGAGCCAAAACATGAACAAAATCAAATCAACTGCCGCGGGCTAAAGACCCGCGTCTACCAAACCAGACCTCTGAGCTGCATAGCCGCCGAGCTGCCGCTTCTACATCATCGTCGTAAAATCCATCGGGCTTACGGGTATTCCAAAAAGGTTCATCTGCCAGTGAAGGTGGGGCCCGGTGGAAACACCTGTGCTTCCCATTGTGGCAATAATATCGCCTTTTTTTACTTCAACGCCTTTTTTAACATAAACGCCCTTAAGATGAAAATACAAAGAGTATAAACCGCCGCCGTGGTCAATTATAACGGTGACTCCGTGGCCTTTCATTGTAGCGGCTTCAACCACCACGCCGTGATTTGCGGCAGCCACTTTTGTCCCCTGCTTATTCGCAATATCAACGCCTTTGTGTGTTGATCCATAACTTCCGCCGTCATAAGTCCTTTTCTTTCCAAACGCGCTTGTTATTTCGCCTTCAGCAGGTTTAATAAACGGAAGGTCAAATTTTATAGGAGTTCTCTTTTCCTGCCGTTTTTTTATTATCTTGTTTTCAGGGCCAAAATTCACGCCTAATTCCGCCCGTTTTCCGCCGGTCTGAACATCAGACCTGCCCGCGCTTATTTTTTTAACTTCTATTTTTTCAGTATGTTCATATTCCCTGCCGTTCATCAAGTACCTTATATGAAGTTTTTTGACTCCGGATGTTTCAAGCGGCACCGGCACAAGAGCCAGAAAAGTGAACTCTTTAGCGGCTTTGTCATAGTTCCTGAAAAACACAGGGTATTTTTCACCCATAAATTTCACTTCAGACCCCGAAAAAGGCTTATCAGAATAGAGTAACGCTTTTACAACACCGCCTTCTTTAACAATATTGCTGTTTAACATTATCTTCGCTTCAGCCCTGCATATTCCTGCAATCAGCAATGTAAAGGCCGCTGTGATAATTATTCTCTTCAAATCAATACTCCAGGGTTCCTGTAAGTTCTGTAATGGAATTAATACCGTTATCATCCAGATAGCTTTTAATTCCGTCTGCTATTATCCCGGTTATTGAAGGGTCAACAAAATTGGCTGTCCCTATCTGCACGGCTGACGCGCCCGCCACAATAAATTCCAGCGCGTCCGTTGTATTCATAATTCCGCCAATGCCTATTATTGGTATTTTAATTTTTTTTGACACTTTATGAACCATGGCAAGCGCCACGGGTTTGATGGCAGGGCCGGACAACCCTCCGAAAACATTGGCTATATTGGGGCGTCTTGTTTTCAGGTTTATGGACAGCCCCACAAGCGTGTTGATAAGCGATACCGCGTCAGCGCCGTTATCTTCACACACCTGCGCCATCTCTTCTATGTTGCCGGTATTGGGTGAAAGTTTCACGATAACGGGCCTTGTAAAGACCTTTTTAATACCGTTCATCATTGTTGCTATCGCGTCTTTATCTGATGCAAACTGAAGCCCGCCCTTTTTTACGTTTGGGCAGGAAATATTTATTTCAACCGCCGCTGTCGCGGAATCGTTAAGCCTTTGCGCGACTTTAATATAGCCGTCGACATCAGTGCCGTATATGTTTGCAATGACCGGAGTTGAATATTTTTTTAAAAGCGGAAGTTTTTCTGATATGAAAGCTTCAACACCCACGTTCTGAAGGCCTATGGCGTTCATAATTCCTGCCGGAGTTTCCACCAGCCTCTGGGGCTTATTGCCTTTTACCGGATTTAAGGCGATGCCTTTTACCACTATGGCGCCAAGTTTATTAAGGTTTACATACTCTTCAAACTCCAGCCCGTAGCCAAAAGTACCGGAAGCCGTCATTACCGGATTTTTTAAAACCAGCCCGCCTATGTTTACTGTTGTGTTTACTCTCATAAAAACTCCTTGTAAGAATCCAAGGGACAGATGCACGGAGGGACGGATGGTCGGAAAAACCTTCCTGCCTTCCAATCCTTCGCGCTGATAATTCCGTCCGTAAACTCGCTTTTACCAAACCTATAACAATCCTTTTAACTACCTCGGGCTGCCTCCTCCGCCATAGCAGCTTATTTGCTGCGGCGGCTGGGAAAGACCATCCCCGCTTCTTCGCTCGTAAACTCACTTCATTGCGGCGATTTCCGCTCGCATGCTAGCTCCAACCGGTTCCAAACCAACCTTCCGTCCCTCTGTCACTCCGTGCATCCGTCCCTCTATCTTTAAATCACTACCTCGCTTACGTCAAAAACCGTGCCTTCCTTGCATACCCTTTTATACACAAAGTTATCAGCGACGCCTACGGGAATTACACAGCTTATGCACGCGCCTATGCCGCATCCCATATACGCCTCAAATGAAGCGTAAAATTTTACATCATCCATTTTTTCGGTTATTCTTTTTACCGCTTTAATCATGGGTTCCGGGCCGCACGCGTAAATAACGGCGTTTGGCTCCAGTACTTTTTTCAGTACATCAGTCACATATCCCCTTGTGCCAAGCGAACCGTCTTCCGTGGCAAAAAGGCATCCAAGTTTTTTAAATTCTTTTTCGGCCACGATAAGCCGCTTATTGCGCGCGCCCTGAATAAGCGTAAACTTTCTCTTTGATTTTTTAAGTTCATTTGCCAGAAAATGAACCGAAGCCGCGCCTGTGCCGCCGCCGATAATTATCAGCTTTGATTTTTTATCCTTTAAATCAACCGGATAAGTGTTGCCCTGCGGCCCGATAAAATCAACCGCGTCGCCTTTTTTCTTTTCTGACAGAAGCCTTGTCCCTTCGCCTATAACTTTATAAACCAGATCCAGTTCCTTTTTCTCGGCCGAAAAAATGGAAAACGGCCTGCGCAGCAGCGGCACAACAGTGTCTGACACTTTCACATTTATAAACTGCGCCGGCTTAGCTTTAAAGCGCTTTTTAACCGCAAGCCTTAAATGGTACAGCCCTTCTCCGGTTTTCTTATTAAAAACCACTTTCCCTGAATTCTTCATTTTGCCTCTTTTTAATAATTTGCTTTATTTTTTATAATACTCCTGCAGCGGCATCACTTCCACCTCTTTTTTGCTTACCGATTCTATGGCGTAAACAAGCGCCTGCGCCCCCGACATTGTCGTGGTATAAGGCACGCCCAGGCTTATGGCGTGAAGCCTAATCTGGTAATCATCGCTTCTTGGCCCTTTGCCCGCCGGAGTATTGATGATAAGGTTTATCTTTCCCGCCTTTATCATATCAATTACGTTTCCGCCCTTTTCATGGACCTTTTTCACTTTTATTGTCTCTATGCCAAACTGCTCCAGAGCGTTTGCCGTTCCAAGCGTGGCCGCGATTTTAAATCCAAGGTCAACAAGTTTCTTCGCGACAAAGACAATATCGCGCTTGTCTTTATTCTTCACAGAAATAAAGACCGTTCCTTTTGAAGGAATCTTCTGTCCGGCGGCAACCTGCGATTTATAATAAGCATGCCCAAAATCCTTATCCAGCCCCATAACCTCGCCTGTTGATTTCATTTCCGGCCCAAGAACAGTATCAGCACCGATAAACTTGGAGAACGGAAACACGGATTCTTTTACGGATACGTGCTGCAGGTCAAGTTTTTCCTTTACCTTAAGCTGCTTTAACGTCTTTCCTGTCATAATTTTAGTCGCAAGTTTTGCCCATGCCACGCCGGTTGCCTTGCTTACAAAAGGCACCGTCCTTGACGCGCGCGGATTTGCTTCAAGGATATAGACAATGTCATTTCTTATCGCGTACTGCACGTTCATAAGACCTTTTACGTTAAGTTTTAAAGCCAGCGCTTTTGTGTACTGCTTAATCTTCTCCAGCATATCTCCCCTGATAGTGATGGGCGGCAGAACGCAGGCGGAATCGCCGGAGTGTATTCCGGCCTCTTCTATGTGCTCCATAATGCCCGCGATTAAGGCCTCTTTTCCATCGCAGATGCAGTCAACGTCAACTTCCACCGCGTCTTCAAGGAATTTGTCGATTAATATCGGATATTTCTCGGAAACAATAAAGGCCTCTTTGGCGTATTTATCAAAGGACTCTTCATCATAAACAATTTCCATAGCGCGGCCGCCAAGCACATAAGAAGGCCTTACAAGCACGGGATAACCCATTTCCCTTACTATCTTTTTTGCCTCCGCAAGGTTAAACGCCGTGCCGTTTTCCGGCCTTGGGATGTCAAGTTCTGTCAGCACCGCGTCAAACTTTTTTCTGTCTTCAGCCCTGTCTATGGATTCAGGCGAAGTGCCCATTATTTTAACGTCAGCTTCTTTAAGCGGAACCGCAAGTTTTAAAGGGGTCTGCCCGCCAAACTGCACGATAAACCCGGTTTTCTTCCCTTCATCTTCGGATATCGCAAGAATGTCTTCAACCGTCAGCGGTTCAAAATACAGTTTGTCAGCCGTGTCATAGTCGGTTGATACGGTTTCGGGGTTGCAGTTGACCATTGAAACTTCGTAGCCTTCCTCTTTAAGGGCGAATACCCCGTGCACACAGCAGTAGTCAAACTCTATTCCCTGGCCTATCCTGTTTGGGCCGCCGCCAAGAATAACCGCTTTTTTCTTTTTTGTGTTTATCGGATTTTCATTCTGGCTGCCGTATGTGGAATACAGGTATGACGACTTTGCGTCATATTCGCCGGCGCACGTATCCGCGTGTTTATAAACCGGTTTTATGTCAAATTTTTTCCTTAACGCCCTTACCTTATCCTGCGTTGTGCCAAGCATCTGCGCCAGCTGGACATCGGAAAAGCCTGATTCTTTGGCGCTTCTTAATTCATCCGGGAACGCCGCGCTTTTAATTATGGATTTTTTGCTCATTTTATTTTCCTGCGCGATTAATTCATCCAGCTGCGCGATGAACCACGGGTCAATACCCGTCATTTCATTAATCTTCTTTATACCCATGCCTTTCTGCAGCGCGTACCTTATGTACCAGAGCCGCTGCGAATTCGGCAGTTTAAGTTTTTCCGCTATCTGTTTTTCGGAAAGCGAAGATAATAAAGGATCCTTGCCGTCGCCGCCAAAACCAAACCTTCCTGTTTCCAGCGAGCGCATTGCCTTCTGAAGCGATTCTTTGAATGTCCTTCCCATTGCCATTACTTCGCCTATGGCCTTCATCTGAGGGCCAAGTATGTCGGGCGTATCCTTGAATTTTTCAAAGGTGAACCTTGCCACTTTGGTCACAACGTAATCCACGTCAGGTTCCGAAGAAGCGGGCGTCCTTTTGGTCATTGTGTTTAAAACTTCATCAAGCGTGTAGCCCACCGCAAGTTTTGTCGCCACCCTTGCTATCGGGAAACCCGTTGCCTTTGAAGCCAGCGCGGAAGAACGCGACACGCGCGGGTTAAGTTCAATTACCTTTAACTTTCCGTTTTTTGGATTCACGGCAAACTGAATGTTTACACCGCCGTTTACGCCAATTTCCCTCATGATATCTATACCCGCGTCCTTGATAAGCGCGCATTCCGCCGCGGTAAATGTCTGCGCCGGCGCGGAGCATATTGAATCGCCGGTATGGACTCCCATGGGGTCAAAATTTTCTATGTTGCATATCTGAATGACGTTGTCTTCGTGGTCGCGCATAAGCTCCAGTTCGTACTCTTTCCATCCAAGTACGGACTCTTCAAGAAGCACCCTTGAAATGGGCGAAGCCTTAAGCCCGTAATACGCCTTCTGTTTAAAATCCGACATACCATACGCTATGGAACCGCCTGCGCCGCCAAGGGTAAACGCCGGCCTGACTATTATCGGGAATTTTATTACTTTCGCCGCGGCCAGGGCTTCTTCCATTGTGCCCACGTACGCGCTTTCCGGAACTTCCAGCCCTATCTTCTGTATCGCGTTCTTAAACAAAAGCCTGTCTTCGGCTTTTTCTATGGCGTTATAATCCGCGCCTATAAGCTCCACGCCGTATTTTTTAAGGATGCCGCTTTTTGAAAGCTCCGAACCAAGGTTAAGCCCGCTTTGCCCGCCCATTGTGGGTATTAAAGCGTCCGGCCTTTCTTTTTTAATTATTTTTTCAACGAATTCCGCGTTCACCGGCTCTATGTATGTGCGGTCCGCGTATTCCGGGTCCGTCATAATTGTGGCGGGATTGGAATTCACAAGGACCGTCTTATACCCTTCTTCCCTTAAAGCCTTGCACGCCTGTGTACCTGAATAGTCAAATTCGCAGCCCTGCCCGATCGTTATGGGGCCGGAACCTATTATCATTATTTTTTTGATGTCTGTGCGTTTTGGCATCTTATTTCACCCCTTTTGCAGATTTCATATAATCAATGAACTTGTTGAACACAAAAGGCGCGTCGTGTTTGCCCGGCCTTGCCTGCGGATAGTACTGGACGCCGAATGCCTTAAGTTTTTTTGAGTCAATACCTTCAATATCGCCGTCATTTAAATTAATAAGAAGGGGTTCAAAACCGCTATTTGATTTCTTGATTGATTCCGCGTTTATGGAAAAACCGTGGTACTGGGAAGCCACTTCCACGCCCTTTGTCCGCGTGTTTATTATTGAATGGTTGCCTCCCCTGTGGCCTGCTTTCATTCTGTCAATTTTTATCCCTGCCGCGGCGGCCATAAGCTGGCATCCAAGGCCCGTGCCTAAAACAGGCACTTTTCCCAGAAGCTGTTTTATTTCCGCCTGAATTTCTTTCATCTCACGCGGATCGCCGGGTCCGCCTGAAAGAAAAACGCCGTCAGCTTTTATTTCTTCCACGCGCCGCGCCTTTGTTGAAGCCGGCAGAACAATTACTTCGCATCCGGCTGACGCGAACATTTTAAGCGCGCTTTGCCTTATTCCAAAATCAAAAGCCGCGACCTTAAATTTGCGTTTATTGTCCGACACTTTAAGATAAACTGTTTCTTTGTCAAAAAGGTCAAGCCCTGTTATTTTTTTTCTGCTGTCCCATTTATATTCTTTATCTGTTGAAACCGGAGCTATTTTTATACCCGCGGCGGCGCGCGCTTTTTTAAGAAGCGATGTTTTGTCAAAATCAACAGCGGAAATAACAGCGCCCATTTCGCCTTTTTTTATTATGTGCCTTACAATCGCGCGGACATCAAGCCCGTCAATTGACGTGATTTTATTTTTTATAAGCCAGCTTCTGAAATCGCCTTCCGCGCGCCAGTTGCTTGTATACCTGCTTATCTGCGCCGCGACAAAGCCCGCCGCGTGGACGGCTGATGATTCATAATCGCCCGAATTAATCCCTGTGTTGCCCTGTTCCGGCCACGTCATACAGATTATGTGGCCTTTTACCGCAGGATCCGTCAGCAGTTCCTGATATCCGCCGACAGATGTGTCAAAAGTAATAAATCCCGCGGCTTCCCCCGCGTATCCCGCGGATTTTCCCTTAAAAAAAGTCCCGTCTTCAAGCATCAGTACAGCAGCGGCATCTGCGCCGCTTTTTTTACCGGCTTTCTTTTTCATAATACTCTCCTTTAAATATAGCGATTAAGTTTCTTAAGCATTTAAGCTATAGCGAAACCTTCAAACATAGCACTTTAGCAGTTTAAGCATTTAAGCTATAACGAAGCATTAAGCATAAGCGGCTTAAGCATTTAAGCTATAGCGTAAACATAGCACTTTAGCAGTTTAAACATTTAAGCTATAGCGAAACCTTCAAAC
>Ga0209717_1002950_pt1 | contig 15463 bp, 15 predicted proteins | sample AD_UKC048_MetaG_FD_184418 | JGI IMG/M metagenome (GOLD analysis project Ga0209717, IMG submission 184418) | Active sludge microbial communities of municipal wastewater-treating anaerobic digesters from USA - AD_UKC048_MetaG (SPAdes) (version 2) | ecosystem: Engineered > Bioreactor > Anaerobic >... | reverse complement strand
TACTGGCCTTTTCATTGGGTTATAAGTTGAATCAGTAGGCATTATAAAGTGACGGATTGGTGCCTGTATCTGGCAGGCACTAACTTTAATTGACGCCCAATGAAAACGATGCTTAAAAAATCCATCCTGCTTATCTTCTGGACGCTCTGTATGGCACTGGGCTGGGCGCAAAATCAAAGCCTGGTGCTGCGGGATAGTTTTTATTCTCCTGCGGTTGGCTTGCAGTTGAAGTACACGGCCATTTTACCCGCGACTTATCATACCCAAACAGATGTTACATTTCCAGTCGTGTACCTGCTGCACGGGCATACGGGCAACTATACTTCCTGGTTGACATATGCCAAGCTCCCACCTCAATTGGCTACACAATACAACTGCATCATCATCTTACCCGATGGGGGCAATAGCTGGTATGTTAATTGGACTGGACAAACCGATGGTAAACCCCAGCGTTGGGAAGACATGTTGGTCAAAGATTTATTGCCAATGGTTGCAAAAAGATACCGAAGCAAACCCGATCGGCAACACCGCACACTTGGTGGTTTAAGCATGGGTGGATTTGGGGCCTTGAGCGTGGGCTTGAGACATCCCGATCTCTTTGGATTTGTATTCAGCAGCGCCGGGGCGATAAATTTTTGCCAAAACATCAAACGTGAAATGGCCCGGGATACGCTTGACTGGAATAGTCCTGAACGCTGGAGTGATGGGGATCGGGTAATTGATGTGCCCGGTTTTTCGACCCAACGCGAACGTACCCCTGCTGGCCTGGTCTTCAAAACGCCTGCCGATGCCGATCAATTTGATCCCTACCTTTTGCTGGAAAAGCCGGATGCTAAAAACCTGCCTTATCTGCACCTGGATTGTGGTTTGAAAGATGATTTTTTGACGGAAGCACAGCAATTTGGAGAACTGATCCGTAAGAAGTCACCGCGTTACAGTTTTTTACAAATGCCAGGTGAGCACGAAGTACCCTATTGGCAACAAGCCATTGAGCATACTTTTTTGATCATGCAGCAAGAGGGGGTGTTTGAGCCTTAAGCTATATTATAACTTGACCAGTTTTCGATTTGGTGTTTTTTTCTGGCTTATTGCTTCCCTGATCTGCTTTTGTTACCTTTGGACATGGATTGGTTTTGCTTGGGTGAGTATTCGCAAAAGCAAATTTATTCGGATCAGCCTACTTTATTAGCAGAGATTAAAGCAAAGCATACTATGTTAAAGTTTCAATCATGCGTAAGCCCTTTTACCTACTATTAGCCCTCATATTGCTATGCAGTCACGATCTGTATATAAAAATGGAAACTTATTTTTTGCAGGCTAATCAAGAAGCGACATTGAACCTATACAATGGGACATTTGAAACGAGCGAAAATATTATTACTCGCGACCGCATGTTGGACGCTTCAGTTATCGCTCAAGGCAAAAGAGTAGCCCTGAATCCGACTCAATGGAAAGACCAGGACACCACCATTACTTAATTAACTTTTAATACTGGTGCAGCGGGTACTTATGTAGTAGGTGTTTCTACTAAAGCAAGGAACATAGAATTCACCGCCGAAAGATTTAACAGTTATCTGGAACACGATGGTGTTCTGGATATGCTCGAACAGCGCATTAAGGAAAATTCATTAGATCAAGATGCAGTAGAGAGTTATGAAAAACACATAAAAGCCATCTATCAGGTGGGGGATATTAAAACCGACGACTGGAACTCCGTATTAGGCTATCCTATCGAATTTGTTCCGCAAGCAAATCCTTACGAAAAATACAGTGGCGAAAAACTGGAAGTGCAGTTGTTGGCAGATGGTAAGCCGCTATCCAATCAATTGGTCCATGCTGATTATATTAAAAGTATTCACGCTCACACACACAGCGATCAAAACCATGATCACGCTCAAGATGGGAAAGAACACGCACACGATCACGCACATACTGACGGTGAGGACAACCATTCTCATGAATCACAACCAAAGGAAGAACATAAGCACACCAGCGGTCAACAATTACGTACCAATGACCAAGGTATAGTCCTTGTAAATCTATTGGAAGATGGTATCTATTATTTACGTACCATTCACATGAGTAAAGTTAGCGACAATGATGAATTAACTCACCGCTCTAAATGGGCGACACTGACGTTTGAGGTTAGCCACGAACATGGTGCCAACACACACACGCATGATCATGAAGAGGGTATTTCTACCTGGGTCTTTGTACTGGGTAGCTTGCTTATCATAGGATTGTTATTTTTTGTCTTTAGAAAAAAGAACTAAGGATGTATGTGAATTTAAAGCGAGTGTTATCGCTGTTGTTATTATTCATTCCACTTTTAGGATTTGCACATGATGTTTCAAGTACCGATCAGGAGATTTTACACAATGGTGATTTATGGGCTTATATTCGGGTAGGTGCAACGCACATGCTTACTGGTTATGATCACTTGCTTTTTTTGGCTGGTGTTGTATTCTACCTGAGCAGCTTTAATGATATCTTGAAGTTCATCACATTGTTTACAATAGGACATTGTATTAGCTTGATAGGTGCGACTTACTTCGGGGTAACAGCAAACGAACATTTGGTAGATGCGGTTATTGCCCTGAGCGTTTTATACAAAGGTTTTGAGAATTTGGGTGGATTTGAACAATTAAAGATAAAATCGCCCAACTTACTGATCATGGTAGGTTTTTTTGGATTAATTCACGGCTTTGGATTATCCACCCGATTACAGTCTTTTGACATGGGAACGGAGCAAATTTTAGCAAAAATTCTGTGCTTTAATTTGGGTGTCGAAGTAGGTCAGGTGCTGGCATTGCTGCCCATTATTTTTATCATTACGCTTTCCCGAAAGCAGAAACAGTTTCCTGCTTTTTACAAAGCTGTGAATTGGTACTTGGTATTAGCAGGGATAGGTTTGTTTGTCTATCAATTGTATCACTACTTTATTGGGCATGGGTAATGTAAAAAAAGGTCATCTTGATGATAAAATAGATCACATACACCTAACAAAGGCCAAAATTCCAATGGCCTCCATTCGTCGGCTACTGCATTTAGCCAGACCGTTTTAAGAAACGAAACTTCGAAAAAGTAAATAATTAAATCCTGCCAATTAACTTTCTCTCCCGCCCAAACAATCCTTACAAACTCCCTCCACCAATAAGTGCAACTGTTCAACTTGATGCTCTCGGAGCAGTGCGATGTAATCTTCAGGAAGTTGAGGCAAATGAATCACCTGGTCACATTGGTTGCATTTGAAATGAGGGTGCTCATCCAGGTGCTGGCTATGTGCTGAAAACACGTAAAGAACCCGGGCATTAGAATCGACAAATTTACACAGGATTTTGCAGGCTAAGAAGGCATACAATACCCGGTAAATGCTTACCCGGTTGATCTGTTTGCTGAACTTGGCTTCCAGATCGGAGTGGGAGAATGCTTTTTGCTGAGCCATAAGGAAATTCAGGACCAGCAGTCGTGTATTCGTCACCCTGAGTTTGTGTTGGTTTAAAATCTCAACGGCTTCCATATTGATCCTCAAGTTAAATTATTCATGAAACAATGTTGCAAAAATAAAATTCTTTCTATATTTGCAATGATGTTGCAAAAACAAAAAAATATGATTGTAGCCCACAACCTTAGCAAAAGTTACGGCGAACACCACGCCCTCAATAATTTGAACCTCAATATAGCTCCCGGCGAAATATTCTGCCTCCTGGGACAAAACGGCGCTGGTAAAACCACCACCATCAATTGTTTCCTCGGATTCACTGTCCCCAGTGCGGGTAAAGCAGAAATCAATGGAATCGATGTGGCGGAAGACCCACAAGGCAGCAAACGACACCTGGCCTACTTGCCCGAAGTGGTGATGTTGTATCCCAAACTCAGCGGCCTGGAAAACCTTGACTATTTCAGCCGCCTGGCTGGATTCCGCTATTCCAAAAACCAATTGCAGGAGTTTTTACTCAAGGCGGGTTTGCCGGGCGACAGCATCAATCGCTATGTAGGGACTTATTCCAAGGGGATGCGTCAAAAAGTAGGCATTGCCATAGCTACCGCCAAGCAAGCCAAAGCGCTCTTTCTGGATGAACCCACCAGCGGACTCGATCCTAAAGCCAGCAACGATTTTTCCCTTTTGCTCAAAACCTTAGCTCAAGAAGGTGTGGCTATCCTCATGGCCACCCACGACATTTTTCGCGCCAAGGATATCGCCACTAGGGTGGGCATCATGCGCGAAGGCCAACTGGTGGCTACTCATGCCGCTACCGAGTTTTCGGCTACGGAATTGGAAAAAATTTATTTGGAAACGGTTTGATCCTTAAACAGTTAAACTATGTTGACTCAAATCATCCAAAATGAATGGCGCATCGCCTGGCGCGAGCGACAACTTTCTGTCCTTTGGCTAATCATTGGAGGACTTTTGTTGTTTGCCACGTTCAGCGGTTGGGAAAATTTCCAACGCATCCACCACGAAAGAGAGGAGGCTGCCCAATTGATGCGCCAAAAATGGGAAAACCAAGGCGATCAAAACCCGCATTCATCCGCGCACTATGGTACCTATGTGTACAAGCCCGTGTCCATTTTGCATTTTTTGGATCCGGGAATTGACAAGTTTGCCGGGGTATCGCTGCGCCTGGAAGGGCACGTCCAACACGGTCTGGCCTTTGCGGCAGCTTCCGAACAAAGTAGCCTTAGCCGATTTGGCGACCTGCACACGGGCTTGATTTTACAAGTGCTGGTTCCATTATTGCTCATTTTCGTGGCTTTCAATAGCTTTCAGCGCGAACGCAGCAGTGGGGCATTGCGCCTAATGTTTGCACAGGGTATCGCGCCACGCAGTTTGCTGTGGGGCAAAATTATAGCCGTTTGGAGCATGGCATTGGCCTTATTGCTCCTGGTTTTGTTGTTGAGCGGCGTCCTGGCCTTGAGCCAGCCACAACTCAGCCAAGGTACTGATGTGTGGTTGCGCCTACTGGGCATGACTTCGCTTTACGCCTTGTACTATTTTCTGATCAGTGCAATGGCGGTGCAGTTGGCTGCGGCAATTCGCCAACCTGCGTTGAGTTTGCTCAGCTTGCTCAGCATTTGGGTCTTGAGTACGGTCATTTTGCCAAAAGTGGTAGCCGCCTCGGCTGAACAGCAAAAACCACTGTTGGGGGTAATGCAATTCAATGAACAAATGCACGAAGAGCGGGACAAGGGCCTGAATGGTCATGATCCAGAGGATGAACGCAGCAAACGATTTGAACGCAAAATATTGGCCAAATATGGTGTGGATAGCCTCTCAAAACTACCCATCAACTACGATGGCTTGTTGATGCAGGAAGATGAATACTACGGCAACGCGGTGTGGGACAAACACTTTGGCCTTTTGAACCGCGATTTGCGCCAGCAGGCCCAGTACGTCGCCTGGAGCAGCTTCATCAACCCCTTTCAAGCGTTGCGCAACCTCAGCCTCAGCCTAGCCAATTCCGATTTATACCAACACCTGCACTTCCAAAAAGCTGCGGAAATGTACCGCCGCACCTTGATCCGCACCTTGAATGAAAAAATGGCTTACGGAGGCTCAAAAACGGGTGATTGGGACTGGAAAGTGCCCGAAGCCTGGTTTTCCGAATTGCGTGATTTTGATTATCAGGCGCCGGCCATTGCTCGGTCTTTACAACAAAGATCGCTTGAGCTAGTGGCCATTGCCGCCTGGGCCTTATTGTTGATCCTCTTGTTGTGGATGCCTTGGTGGAAAGCCGAGCGTCTGCTTTAAGGAACGATTTATTGCTTTATCGTTCCTAAAACCCTCATTGCACATGATTACGACCATACTTCAATACGAACTAAAACAATTGCTTCGCAAACGGGTACTCTGGGCTTTGCTCCTGTTTGTGCTGCTTGGCGGCGGCTACGCCATTGGCTATGGCTGGCTCAATTACCAGCATTACCACGCCCAAATCAAGGAAGTGCAGCAAAAGCAAGCAGAGACCTATGCCGAGTTGGCACCCAAATACGATACCTTGACCCAACTGGGTGATCAAGCTCCAGAGCGGCTTAAAGATTATGGCAATCCCATCATGGCCGATTGGTGGTATCGTCGCTACGCCACTTGGTCGCCTGGTTCATTGAGCGCACTGGCCATGGGGCAACGCGATCAACAAACACCCTATCAACGCATTCAATTGTACCGCAATGTCAATTTGCCGGAATTGGAAGAGATCAATAACCCCGAGCAGCTTTTGGCCGGGAATTTTGACCTCAGCTTTGTACTGGTGTACTTGCTTCCCTTGTTGGTCATTGTACTCGGGTTTAATGCCCTGAGCCAAGATCGGGAGGAGGGTATTTTATCCTTGTTAAAAGTACAAGGAGTTACGCCAAATCAGCTCTTGTTCACCCGTATTGCCTTGCAATTTGGGCTGCTTTGGGGACTATCCATCCTGATTTGTAGCATCGGTTTTGCCGTAGTAGGGGCCAACTGGGCACATTGGCCTGCCTGGGTGTTGGGCTGCGGTGCCTGGCTCCTGTTGTGGGTTGGGCTGGTCGCTTGGGTGAATACCTGGGGGCGTAGTTCTGCTTTTAATGCCACTGTTTTGGCTGGTTTTTGGATTGTTTTGTTGATCCTTTTACCCGCCTTGATCAATTTTTGGGTGGACAGAACTTATCCGGTACTGCCGCGCAGCGAATTTATGGCCACCGCCAGAGACATCGATTCTCAAGAATGGGATCGGCCAACTGCTGTTATTTTGGCGGATTTTCAGAAAGCACACCCCGATCTCTACTCCAAAATACCTCAGCCCATCCGTGACACCCAAGAGATTAAGGTTTTTATGTACAACGAACTCAGCATTGCCAAAGTCGAGCAACTGGGCGCACCGCTGATGCGAACGGGAACCCAGCGCTTGGGGCTGGAAAACCGCCTCAAATACCTCAATCCGGCCTATGCATTCAACACTATCCTCACCACCAGCGCAGGCACCGAACTGAGCAATTTTATTGATTGGCAAAACGCGACAAGGGAGACTTTGAAACAAAATCGGGAACTAATCAATCAGGTTGCTTTGGCGGGGAAATCTTTCAAGAAAGCAGAATTCGAGCAGTTGCCTACGTTTGAAGCTCCGCCTCTAAAAGCGCAGGTAGGCGGTAACTTGCTGTGCCTGGGGCTGCTGGCCGGATTATTATGGCTACTGGTGTGGTGGAGCGCCCAGCGTAATTCTGCGGAGGTATGAATCGCCAGGAATTTCTCCGCAACATCGCACTTGGCGCATTGTCGCTGCAAAGTGTGGAGGAATTAGCGACCCACTGGGTACCAGAAAATACAACTATGAATCAACAAAATGATACATTCAGCGACGTCGTCATCATTGGTGGTAGCTATGCGGGTTTGGCCGCAGCTATGGCGCTTGGCCGTTCTTTGCGCAAGGTTTTGATCCTTGATGCGGGTGAACCTTGTAATCGCCAAACGCCGCACTCGCATAATTTTTTGACCCAGGACGGGCAAGTCCCGGCGCACATTGGTGCCATTGCGCGGGCAGAGGTGTTGCAATACCCGACAGTAAGGTTGCGCAAAATCTGGGTTAACGCGGTGCAAGCCATAGAGGGCGGGTTTCAGGTAACTGGCGCAGGTGCAGAGGTATTTCAGGGCAAAAAACTGCTGCTGACCACAGGGGTAAAAGACCAGATGCCTGACTTGCCTGGGTTTGCGGAGTGTTGGGGCATCTCGGTGTTGCATTGCCCTTATTGCCACGGTTACGAGGTGAAAAAACAAGCTCTGGGCGTATTGGCCAATGGCGAAACCGCTTTCGAAATGGCGCGCCTAATTGACCACTGGAGCAGTGGATTGACCTTGTTTACCAACGGCCCACTGAGGATGGAAAAAGCCCAGGTGGAAAAACTGGAGGCCAAAAGCATCCGCATTGTGGAAACCCCGATTCGGGCGCTGGAGCATAAAGCTGGATACCTCCAAAATATCCATTTTGCCGATGGCAGCAGCCAGGCTTTAAAAGCACTTTTTGCACGGGTGCCATTTACCCAAAGCAGTTCTATTCCAATGGAATTGGGCTGCACCCTGACCGAGCAAGGGCATATTCAGGTGAATGATTTCAAAAAAACCAGTGTCCCCGGCGTTTTTGCCGCAGGCGACAATACCTCACCGATGCGGGCAGTGGCAGCTGCTGTAGCAGCAGGCACGGTGGCTGGCGCCATGATTAACCACGAATTGATTGCGGAGGAATTTTAAACAAAAAAACATGACAGCAGCAGTTAAGAAATTACCCGTTACGGTGCTCAGTGGTTTTTTGGGCGCAGGCAAAACGACCTTACTCAACCACGTTTTGCACAACAAAGAAGGGCTAAAAGTGGCCGTGATTGTCAACGACATGAGTGAGGTCAACATCGATGCCCGTCTGGTTGAGAAAGAACATACCCTTTCCCGCACTGAGGAAAAGCTGGTGGAAATGAGCAATGGCTGCATCTGTTGCACCCTGCGCGAAGACCTGATGCTGGAGGTAGAACGCCTGGCCAAAGAAGAACGCTTTGATTACTTGCTGATTGAAAGCACGGGGATTTCTGAACCCGTACCCGTGGCCCAAACCTTCAGTTTTGTGGATGAAGAAAATGGCATCGACCTTTCGCGTTGGGCCTACATCGATACGATGGTAACGGTAGTGGATGCGCTCAATTTTCCCCATGATTTTGGCAGCAGCCATACCGTAGCCGACCGCGATGTGCAATCCGGTGAAGGCGATTATCGCCCGATTGTAAACCTCCTGACCGATCAGGTGGAGTTTGCTGATGTGATTGTTTTGAATAAAACCGACCTCGTACCCGCCGAAAAAGTTGCCGAAATCACCGCCATGCTCCACGGCTTGAACCAGGGCGCAGTCATCATCGGCACCAAACACGGTAAGGTAGCCCCCAAGGAAATCCTCAATACAGGGCGTTTTGACTACGAGATTGCTTCCACCTCAGCAGGCTGGATTCGGGAACTAATGAACCTGGGCGCACATACGCCCGAAACCGAAGAATACGGGTTCAGTTCCTTTGTATTCCGCGACAAACGCCCCTTCCATCCCGAACGTTTTTGGCAATACCTCAGCGAGGATTTTGACGGCGGAATTGTGCGCAGCAAGGGCATGTTCTGGATCGCTTCCCGCCCAAACGAGGCCCTCAATTGGAGCCAGGCAGGTGGGTCGCTACAAGCTTCTTCCGCTGGGCGTTGGTGGGCGAGTATGCCGCTGCATCGCCGTATGAACATTCCCTCTTTTTTAGAAGTACAGGAGGAAATTGAAAAGGAATGGGATCCGGTTTTTGGGGATCGGGGCAATGAATTGGTGTTAATCGGGCAAGACCTGGATCAAACGCGGATCAAAATGGAATTGCGGGCTTGTTTGTGTACCCCGGAGGAAATTGAGCAGATGTGGAAAGGGGGGGATTTTGAAGACCCGTTCCCGGAGACGATGAATTAGGGTACAAGGGCGTTCGGCGGTACTGGCTCGACTACCGTTCTTAATGCACTTAATATGTCAAACCATCAGTCAGCACATCATGTCAAATTTACTCTCCCTATCTCCACAAGTTTGTTTGCAGAGTACAACCTGGTCAGACCTTCAAGCCATTCATGAGGCAGACTATCAGATTGGCATCTGGCAGCGCGAGCTTAGTCCTGAATTGCAGCACGAGGCGGCGGATTTGGTGCAAAAAGAGCTTGAGCCTTTCCGTTTCAATGGTACACTTGATCAATTGGCGAAGGAGTTGCCTCAGTATTTTATCCTCAGCTCAGGTAGCCTGAGCACGAGTTTGCAGGATGATGTTTTTCAATTGGCCACTCAGTTTAGCGCCCTATCTGGTACAGCGGAAATTCGCCTCTTCTTTGGCCGGGTCACCGGTGATATGTGTCGGCGTTTTCATACCGATATTGTTTCCTTGCGCCTGCTTTGTACGTACTATGGCCCCGGTACACTTTGGGCTCCCCCAGGAATTGTCAACGAAAAATACCTGAATCGAGGGGATAATGTACAAATGATCAGCGATGAAGCAGGTGTTCAGCAGCTTGCTGTTGGTGAAGTTGGCTTGCTTAAAGGAGCGTTACATGAGCAAAGTCGGTTTGGCGCGGTTCTGCATCGCAGCCCATCTATCGAAGAATTTGGCCTAGCTCGTTTGCTTTTGCGCGTTGATACCCGCAGTTTTTTAGATTAGCAAGATAATCACCTAATTAAGAAATTACTTCGAAAGGAATTCTCTTTAAAAACGATTAAAATGCTTCGCACACAAGGCTTGAATTTCGTTTACCCCTTGGGAGAACAACTTACTTTTCCTGACCTCAACTGCAAAGATGGAGAGCATTGTTTGATCTTGGGCCAATCGGGAAGTGGTAAAACCACCCTCTTGCATTTAATTGCAGGCTTGAGGACAGCCCAATCAGGTTCAGTCGTCCTCAACGATACCAATATAAGCGAACTTTCTGCAGGGCAATTGGATCGCTTTCGAGGCCGAAACATCGGCATTGTTTTCCAGCAGTCTCATTTTGTCCGCTCCTTAACGCTGGAAGAAAACCTGGTTTTAGCACAGCGATTAGCCAGAGTACCAGTAAACTACGGCAGAATAGCTTCCATTTTAGCCCAATTAAATCTTGAGCATAAACTTCGGGCCAAACCTGAAGCACTGAGTATTGGTGAACAACAGCGGGCTGCTATTGCCAGAGCCATCCTCAACCAACCTACGCTGATCTTGGCAGATGAGCCTACCTCTGCTTTGGATGATGCCAATACCGAGCAAGTGATTCAACTGTTACAGGAACAAGCTGCATCCGTCAACGCCTCGCTCTTGATCGTGACCCATGACAATCGTTTAAAAACAAGGTTCGAGCAACAAATCCAACTATGAATACTTTCCAATTAAGCTGGAAAAACCTCCGCTACAAACCGCTTTCGACCTTGCTGATCCTGGTTTTGTTTTCGCTCGGGGTCGGATTGATCTCTTTGCTGCTTTTGGTGGAAAATCAATTGCGCGAGAATTTTGAAAAAAATTTGGCGGGTGTAAATTTAGTGGTAGGGGCAAAGGGGAGTCCACTGCAACTTATTCTGAGCAGTATGTATCACATTGATGCACCTACTGGCAATATTACCCTGAAAGAAGCGCGCCCTTTTTTGAATCCTAAACACCCCTTTATTGATCAGGCTATTCCCATCTCCTTAGGTGATAACCACAAAGGATACCGCTTGGTGGGAACAAGTCAAGAGATTTTGAAATTGTACAATGCTAAGGTCGGTTCAGGAAAAGTCTGGGAACGAAATTTTGAAGTCAACATTGGCGCAAACGTAGCCAAGGAACTCAACATGAACATTGGGGATGAATTCAAAAGCTCACACGGGTTTGTTGATGAAGTAGACATGAAGCATGACCATGCTCAAGCCTTTAAAGTCGTTGGTATTTTAGCACCTACAGGCTCGGTCATCGACCAACTCCTTTTAACCACAACCCAAAGCTTTTGGTTGGTTCATGAACATGGAGAGGAGGAACACCACGAAGAAGGTGAGGAAGACCACGAGCATGGAGCGGAACATGAGCACGACCACGATGACAATGAGTATAGTGACCACAAACAAGATGATCATGCCCACACAGATGAGCATCATGATCACGAAGATGGCGACCACGAGCATCATGACCAAAGTGATGACCACGACCACGAAGCAGCGTCAAATGCCATACCCAAACCAATCTTTGAGGAAAACGATTCAGCGGAGATCACGTCTCTCCTGATAAAATTTAAGGCCCTGAATTTTCAAACGCTCAATATGCAGCGCAACATCAATGAAAATACGGATTTACAAGCTGCTACTCCTGCTATTGAAATCGCGCGTTTGTATACCCTGATGGGTGCAGGTGAACAAGTACTTCGTATAATGGCCATAGTAATCATTTTTGTAGCGGGGTTGAGTATTTTCATCTCCCTTTACAGCTCCCTGAAAGAGCGCAAATACGAACTGGCCTTGATGCGGGTGATGGGCGCAGCTCAAAGGAAGTTGTTTTTTCTGGTGATCACCGAAGGCATGCTCCTGGCTTTGATCGGGTTTGTCATTGGAACCTTACTGAGCCATCTCGGGATGCAATTGCTGGCAAGTTTTATGAAGGATGCTTACCGCTATTCGTTTACCGCCTTTCAGTTTTTGCCGCAGGAGTGGTTCTTATTGATGGGAGCCTTGCTGTTCGGATTTATTGCCGCAGTAATTCCTGCTATTCAAGCTTCGCGGACGGATATTTCGGAGACGCTGACGCAGGGTTAGCCCTGGATTTTTACATTAAGTCCAAATCTTACAAATGGGAAAAAATAAAATCCCGGTCACCATCCTCACCGGGTTTCTTGGTGCGGGCAAAACCACACTGCTCAATCACCTGATCAAACAAAACCCCGCTGTGCGGTTTGCAATCATTGAAAATGAATTTGGAGACATCAACATCGACAGCGAATTGGTGATCGGCGCTGAAGATGGCTTATTTGAAATGTCGAACGGCTGTATTTGCTGTACTTTAAATGATGAGCTGGTCGAGATTTTGGTAAAACTGATTCGTGCAGAAAAACAGTTTGACCATCTCATCATCGAAACAACGGGTATGGCTGAGCCGGACGCCGTAGCCACCGCCTTCGTGATCGACCCTAGTGTGCAGGAATATTTTCGCCTTGATGCCATTGTTTGTCTGGTAGATACCGAGCAGATTGAAGAGGTGCTTGCGGAACGCAGCGAAGCAAACAAACAAATTGCTTTCGCCGACTGCATTGTGTTGAATAAGCAAAGTAATGTTCACCCTGCTTATTTACAACAATTGCAAACACAACTGGCAGTGATCAATCCCTTTGCTGATTTTATCGCTGCTGATTTCGGCAAAGTCGAAACGGACTTATTGCACCTCAATGCCTACAATAGCCGCGAAGTAACGCGCAAAATTACCTATGTTTCCGAACATAACCACCACCACCATACGGACGATGTAGTTGCCCACAGTTTTGTATTTGATTCTCCTTTCGATCTACTCAAGTTCACGCATTGGGCAAAAGTGATGCTCATTGTGAACGGTCAAAACATCTACCGCATCAAAGGTATCCTCTATTTTCAAGATGAAGCACAACGGTTCATTTTTCAATCGGTACGAAATCAATCTGTTTTTCAACGCGGTGAAGCCTGGCAAGACGACGAAAAACGCCAAAGCCGTATCGTGTTCATTTGCAAAGGTGTGAAGCGCGAAATGCTGGAAAAAAGTGTAAGGGATTGTTTGGTGAAAATGCCAACTACTTCGCTTACTTGATCTCGTCAAAAGAGAGTTAAAGGCCACCTTAGTTGAGTCGCTTGAGACGACTCCAAAACAAAAAACGCTATTTGCTAGGTACACTGACCAATTCCGAATCATCCAATATAAAGTTAAGCTCATCAAGGTTAGCATCATTGAGCCGCAATTTTCCACGAACCGTGATGATTTGATCGGTTTTAAACTTTGGCGCTTTCTCTTTAAAAAAGATCATCGCAACGGATGCTGGTCCCGCTCCGCCACAAAAAAAACATTGAGACATGGGTACTCTGGATAATATGATCCATTTGTCTGATCGGATATCGACGGGGATAAAGTAACCACGTAGCGTAAAGTACGTGCCTTCCATGGATTTTATTTTTTCATCAAATTTAGGGGTTTGAATGTATATCCCTTCGTTTTTAAAAAACTTGGTCTCTATTTTCAACTGGGCAAACGTTTGCCAGCCTATACTCTGCGATCTGACCGCTGACGAAAAGACAATAAAAAAAAGCAAGACCATTGAATTACAAAAAAGCTTCATATTTGTTGATTTAATGCAACATTGTTGCAAAAATACAAACTCGCGTTCATTCATCCAAAAAAAACTGAACAAACTTAGGAACAGAAATAATTAATGCAACGATGTTGCATTAAATTGGTTTTAAGCTATATTTGCGCTATCGTACGAATCACCCTTTTGCAAAAAAAATTATGCTTTTTATGAAAAAACTATTTTTTTGCCTGTTCTTTCAAGCAGTGGCTTGGCAAGCATTCACCCAAATGCAGGGTCAACACCTGGTCAAAGTCCTTGATGCCATAACTCGTGAACCCATTATAGCGGCTACCGCAGTCATCGAAAACATTCTTGGAGGATTCGTAACGGACACACTTGGTCAGTTTATCCTGCCTGAAAAACTCTTTCAGCAACACTTAGTATTCACCATTCGCAGCCTTGGCTACAACTCTTGGACGGGTGAAATTGGAGACCCTTCTAACGAGCAAATTGTTTTGCTCGAACCCTCCGAAAATGCACTAGAAACGGTGGTTGTTTCGGCCACCATGAAAGAGGTTTCGAAAGATATTTCACCCATTCCGGTGGAGGTTTACACGCCTCGCTATTTCCAAAAGAACGCTACACCAAGCATTTTTGAAGCACTGAGCATCGTCAATGGCGTACGCCCTCAACTCAATTGCAACGTTTGCAATACTGGTGACATCCAGATTAACGGCTTAGATGGGCCTTATACCATGATTACCATCGACGGGATGCCCATCGTAAGTGGCCTATCCACAGTCTATGGGCTCAGCGGGATTCCAAACAGCATGGTGGAACGTATCGAAGTGGTGAAAGGCCCCGCTAGTACACTTTATGGCTCGGAGGCAGTAGGCGGAGTCATCAACGTCATTACCAAAGATGCACGAACCGCGCCACGAATAGCGGTAGATGTATTCGGCACCAACATCGGAGAATACAACCTTGATGGCGCGGTGACCGCAAAGGCAAAAAATGTACATATTTTGTTGGGGGTAAACTATTTCAACTTCAACCAACGACTGGATATCAATGGCGACAATTTTACGGATATCACCTTGCAAGACCGCATTTCCGTATTTAGCAAATGGAATTTTGAGCGCAAAGACAACCGCATAGCCTCGCTCGCCGCTCGATACGTCCATGAAAACCGTTGGGGTGGCGAATTACAATGGGAGCCTCGCTGGCGCGGAACCGACAGCATCTACGGAGAGAGCATTTACACCAAACGTTTCGAAGTGTTGGGCAAATACCAATTGCCCAGCAAAAACCGCCGCATCATGCTTGATGTGTCCTGGAACTTACACGACCAAGATTCTTACTACGGGAACACGCTTTATCTTGCTCGCCAGCAGGTGGCCTTTAGTCAAATGACCACCGATCTGCCTTTAGGTAAACACCACAGCGCCCTACTTGGGGCAGCCCTGCGTTTTACGGCATATGATGATAGTACGCCGGCTACATCCACACCCGATGGTTTGGGGAACTTGCCCTCCCACGTTTGGCTGCCGGGCATCTTTATTCAGGACGAAATCCAAATCAACACCCGTAACCGCTTATTGCTTGGTTTGCGCTACGATTACAACACTGCTCACGGCAGTATCTTGACGCCACGCTTGAGTTGGAAATGGTCGAAGGACGCTCAGAACATCTTCCGCTTGACAGCGG
>Ga0209717_1002948_pt1 | contig 15469 bp, 11 predicted proteins | sample AD_UKC048_MetaG_FD_184418 | JGI IMG/M metagenome (GOLD analysis project Ga0209717, IMG submission 184418) | Active sludge microbial communities of municipal wastewater-treating anaerobic digesters from USA - AD_UKC048_MetaG (SPAdes) (version 2) | ecosystem: Engineered > Bioreactor > Anaerobic >... | reverse complement strand
TCACTTTCCCGTCCACCCGGGCCAGGCTTTTTCCTTCGGCGGCATAGTCATCCACCCGGACATTTTGCAATACGATATTTTTCTTCTTTTTTCTCACGCCGCAAATATACCTAAGCGGCCCCGCCCTGCCGCCGGAATTTTCCTTTCCCCAGGCAACGAATTGTCCGTCTTTATCCTCTTAATCAACGATTTTCGCAGGGTCTCTTTCGGGGGCTGCCCAATTTTAATATCTTTACCGGATTCAACAGATTATGAAAAAAGCATTGATTTTTACGGGACTCCTTTGGTCACTGGTAGCTGCGGCGCAAACCGGGTATGAGATCAACGTGACCTTTAAGCCCTTTAAAAACCAGTATATCTACCTGGGTCATTATTTTGGTAAAAGCTATCCCATTATCGATTCGGCTATGCTGGATGAGAACAGCCAGGCCAGTTTTAAAGGCACAAAGGCCTTATCGGGAGGCATCTATCTGGTTGGCTATCCCAATAAGGCCGGTTTTTTTGAAATCCTGATCGATAAGCAACAGCATTTTTCAGTGGTGGCCGATACCGCTACTATCGCTAAAGGGGCCAGTTATGTTAATTCCCCCGATAATGTACTTTTCACGAACTATCAGCAACGGATGTCGGCTTTTGGGAGAGCGATCAGTGGCCTGCAGGCACAGCTGAAAGTGGCTGCTAATAAAGCGGATTCTGCGAAAATCACCGAAGCACTTACGGCAGAAGACAAACAGGTAGGCAACTATCGGGAGGAACTGATCAACAACAATCCGGATGCCCTGCTGACCACCTTGCTGATCTGTATGCGTGAACCCGAACTGAAAGGCGCGTTGAAGAATCCGGCAAACAAAGCGGATTCCACGGAAGCTTATAATTATTTCAAATCCCATTTCTGGGATGGCGTGAATTTCTGGGACGGACGACTGGCCTTTACGCCGTTTTTTGAGGAAAAACTGGAGAAATACTTTAGCCAGCTGGTACTGCCGAATCCGGATACGGTAATCAAAGAAATTGACCGGATGCTCAGCTATGCCAGTATCAACGAGGAAATGAACCGTTTTCTCCTGGTGAAGTTTATTAACCGTTACCTCAATCAGAAATACATGTGGGAGGATGCGGTTTTTGTACACCTTTTTGAAAAATATTTCTCTCAGAAAACCTATTCCTGGCTCAATGAAGCGGGTAAGAAAACAATCACAGAAAGAGCCTATAGCCTGATGGCGAATATCCTCGGTACACCGGCATCGGATATTGAACTGAATAATACGGAAAACAAGCCGGCATCACTTTATAGCACAAGCGCCAGTTTTACGATAGTGGCGTTCTGGGATCCCACCTGCGGACATTGCAAGGAAGTGCTGCCGAAACTGGATTCCTTTTACCGCAGCAAATGGAAGGCCGACGGATTGAAGATCTTTGCAGTTGCCAAGGAAACCGAAGGCACCAAGGCTGACTGGCTGAAGTTTGTAAAAGACAATAAGCTCACCGCCTGGACTCATGTTTACTATTCAAAAGAGGCGGATAAAGCCAGAACGGACAATGGGATACCCGGGTATTCTCAGTTATATGATGTGCAGTCATTCCCTACTTTATATTTGCTGGACAAAGACAAACGAATTATCGCTAAAAAACTGACCTATCAGCAGCTGGATGAAATTATTCAGTTGAAAAAGAAAGGGCAGTAGTGTTTAAAATCAGATCCGGTATGAACAGAAAAAACCTTCTCCTGCTGTTGTTATGCGGCAGTATGCTTCAGGCATCCACGCAAACCCTATTTACTTACGGACCGTACAAAGCGGATGCAAAAGATTTCTTAAGAGCCTTCAATAAGAATAACATGAATGTCGCGGGCAACAAGTCCCTGGCGATGAAGGAGTACCTCGATTTATATATCAAATCAAAATTAAAAGTCAGGGAGGCTTATGAAAGAAGGTATGATACCCTGATCACGATCCGCACCGAGGTGGAAAACCTGCGGGCCCAGATTGCGGATGGATTCATGACCGATCCGGAAATCATCAACCGGTTGCAGAAAGAAGCCTTTCAACGCAGCCTGAAAAATATACGCGTCGCTCATATTTTTATTGCGTTCCGGAATAGTATGGGTGTTACGGATACCTTGGTGGCCCAGAAAAAGAAGGAGCAGTTGATGGCCCGGCTTCAGAAAGGGGAGGAGTTTGGTAAACTTGCAAAAGAGTTTTCGGATGATCCCTCTGTCAAAACAAATAACGGGGAGATCGGTTATATCACGGTCTTCACCCTGCCCTATGATTTTGAAAATGCCATCTATGCCACAGCTCCTGGTAAAGTAACCGTACCAGTCCGCTCCAAAATCGGGTACCATATTTTTAAAAACCTGGAAGAAAAAAAATCGCCCGGAAAAATGAAAGCCCGCCAGATCCTGCTGGCATTTCCGCCGGATGCTACTGTTCAGGTAAAACAACAATTGGCCCGCCTGGCTGATTCTCTACACAAACGCCTGCTGGCCGGTGATGCTTTCGCCACGCTGGCCACCAGTTTCAGCAATGATTATATCAGTGCCGCGAATGGAGGGTTGATGCCCGATATATCCGTTGGGCAGTATGATGCGTTGTTTGAAAAAAATCTTTGGGCCCTGTCAAAAGATGGTGCGATCAGCAAGCCCTTTCAGACCAGTCATGGCTGGCATATCCTGAAGCGGGAATCCGTTAAGCCTGTTATTACTGATGCCAATAATAAAGACAACCTGCAGGAATTACAGCAAAAGATCATTGCAGACAGTCGCTGGAAAGCATCAAAGGATCATATTTACAAACAGGTCAGGGATAAAGCCGGCGTTAAACTGCTGCTGAATAATGAAGCGGGATTCCGGGCCTATTCCGATAGTATACTGGATCGTCTGCCCATGCAGGAAGCCGGCCGTTTGTTCACTCCTTCCACCCCGGTATTCACGATCGGTACTGAGATGTATGACCTGGCTGCCTGGTTCAATTATGCCAGTGTGTACCGGTTCCGTACCGACGGGTCAGGTGCCAAAGCCCATGAGCTGGTGAAAGAAGAATGGCTGCAGCATGCCATGTTCGAATATTATAAAAAGCACCTGGAAGAATTCAATGAGGAATTCCGCAGCCAGATGGCTGAGTTCAGGGATGGTAATCTCTTTTTCGAAATCATGCAACAGGAAGTCTGGACCAAAGCACAAAGTGACACTGTCGCTCTCCAGGCTTTATATGAAAAGAATAAAAAACAATATACCTGGCAGCAGAGTGCGGATGTGGTGATTTTCTTTTGTTCAGATCCTGCGGTGGCTCAGCTCATCCATGATAAAGTAAAAGCCAATCCGGCCGGCTGGAAGAATATCACCGATCAGTATTCCGAGAAAGTGCTGGCTGATTCGTCGCGTTATGAATGGAGCCAGATTCCTAATCTGAATAAGCAGGTACCTAAAGCCGGTATGATGACGGCACCAGTAATCAATCAAACAGATAATACCGCCTCCTTTGCCTATATCTTTAATGCTTACCCGCAATTGCTGCAACGCAGTTATAGTGAGGCAAAAGGAATTGTGATCAACGATTACCAGGCGATCCTGGAGAAAGAGTGGGAGGAAGTGCTGAAGAAGAAGTACCCGGTGAAGGTGGAGGAGAAGGTGTTGGCGGAGATTGCTAAATAAGGTACAGCCCTGCGGGGCGGCAAAGAGTTCAAAAGAGAATACAAGGAGGAAAAAGAGGTCGTGATAAGGGAAAAGTATAATAAAAAAGCTCCAGCCAGTTGGTTGAAGCTTTTTTTATTTCATTTACTATTGTTCTGAATGGTCAGTAATCAGCGACTATCTATTAGAAAAACCCTTCCATTATCACGCCCTCTTTTTTCTCTTTTAAAAAACTCTTTTGACCTCTTTAGCGCCGCCCGCAGGGCCTTTATATCTCCTTCACCACTCCCGCCACCAGCAATGGCCGTCCCAGTGTATAATAATGAAGCACCGGCACACCCGCTTTTTTCAGCTCACGGGATTGCATCAGCAGCCATTCGGCACCCACTTTCTCCACGTCCTCGTCGGTTTTGCAACGGAGTACTTCGTTAGAAAGATCCGGAGGCAGGTCAATATGGAAGGTCTTGGGTAATACAGTCAGTTGTTTTTTAGAATAGATCGGTTTCAGTCCCGGGATGATGGGCACATTGATACCGATGTCGCGGCAGGATTTGACAAAGGCATGGAATTTCGCATTGTCAAAAAACATCTGTGTAATGATATAATCGGCGCCCAGGTCTACTTTCTGCTTCAGGTATTGCATATCGGTGTCCATATTCGGCGCTTCAAAATGTTTTTCAGGATAGCCAGCCACCCCCACACAGAAATCGGTTTTATGGGTGCCTTTCAGCTCATCTTCCAGGTAAATTCCTGCATTCAGGTTCACCACCTGTTTCAGCAGGTCGCTGGCAAATTTATGCCCCCCGGGTTCCGGTTCAAAGGCCGTTTCGTTTTTAGCCGCATCGCCGCGGAGTACCAGCACATTGTCAATGCCCAGGTAGCGGAGGTTGATCAGGGCATCTTCGGTTTCATTGATGCTGAATCCGCCGCAGATCAGGTGAGGTACCGTATCCACATTGTACTTATTCATGATTGCCCCGCAGATACTTTCGGTGCCGGGGCGTTTTCTGACCACTACTTTTTCAAAATTGCCGTCCGCTTTTTTCTTAAAAACGTGCTCACTGCGGTGATAGGTAACATTGATAAAGGAGGGTTTAAACTCCATTAAGGGGTCCAGGTGTTTATACAGGGCTTCAATGCCCTTCCCTTTGAGCGGGGGCAGTACTTCAAAGGAAATCAGGGTGTCTTTGGCCTGGCTGATATGGTCGGTTACCTTCATATGTTTACAAAATGATTGCAAACATACAAAAGGGGATAGGTAAATGCAAACTATATCAGTGATAACAAAGCTGGTATATCCGGCGATTTTCAGACATTTTAGCAAAGTTTTTAAAGGTATTTACATCAGGAAGGCGTAATCTCCGGACCTTACGTTTATTTTTGCAGCTATGGCAATTACCATCCGCACCGAACAACTGGTTAAAAAATACGGCACCCGCACCGTGGTCAACCATGTTTCCTTTGATGTGAAGCAGGGCGAGATCGTGGGCTTACTCGGACCCAATGGAGCGGGCAAAACCACTTCCTTTTACCAGGTGGTGGGTCTGGTTAAGCCGGATGAAGGCAAGGTTTTCCTGAATGACCAGGATATCACCGCCCTGCCCATGTATAAAAGGGCCCAGATGGGTATTGGCTATCTGCCGCAGGAAGCTTCGGTGTTCCGGAAGCTCAGCGTGGAAGATAATATTTCGGCGGTGCTGGAAATGACCAAACTCTCCCGCAAGGAACAGAAAGAAAAGCTGGAGTCCTTATTAAATGAATTCCGGCTTCAGCACGTTCGGAAAAGTAATGGAGATGTACTGAGTGGCGGGGAGCGTCGACGAACCGAAATCGCCAGGGCCTTATCAGTAGATCCCAAGTTCATCCTGCTCGACGAACCCTTTGCCGGGATCGACCCGATTGCCGTGGAAGATATTCAGGCCATCGTAGCCAAATTGAAATACAAGAATATCGGCATCCTGATCACCGACCATAATGTAACCGAAACACTTTCCATCTGCGACCGCGCTTACCTGCTGATCGAAGGAAAGATCTTCAAACATGGTACTGCAGAAGAGCTCGCAGACGATGAACAAGTAAGAAAACTGTACCTCGGACGGAATTTTGAGTTGAAACGGAAAGATTGGCTCCACGAAGAAGCACTGAGTGAAGTTGGCAGTCGGCAGTCGGGAGTCGGGAGTCGGGAGTCAGGAGTCGGGAGTCAGGAGTCTTTATACAAAGAGCCGGAGGTGTCATCTGAAAACAAGCGCTTACTTTCATTTGCCGAGCATACTCAGTTTAAAACAATAGAATTACTCAAGGTGGTGAAGCCGCTAACTTCCTTGTTTTCTGGAGCAGTCAAACAGAATGTCGACCTGAATGCACCGGAGTATATGACGCAGGTAAATGAACTGAAAGCTTCGCTTATCAGCTATGCTGCATTACATCAACATGAGGAACTAATGATAAAAGCGCAGGCCCTGCCTGTACTTAAGTTTGATGAGTATAAGAATATTTTCAGGGCTGATGATTTCGCAAGTGTTTTCACAAGCCTTGCAGGAGGTCTCTTGAAAAGCATAACATCACTCTTTAATAAGAGAAAACTCAGGGAACTGGAAAAGCATCTGACCAATGTTGAATCCTGTCTGGGGTCGTGTATATTATATTTAAAAGCACATAACTGATCTGTTATGCAAGTCAAGGTCATCGCTTTCGACGCCGACGATACCCTTTGGGTGAATGAGCCTTATTTCCGGGAGACGGAGGATAAGTTCTGTGCCCTGCTGGAGGATTTTCTGCCGGCACATTCGATCGCAAAAGAACTCTACATAACAGAAACAAAGAATATTCCGCATTATGGATATGGTGTAAAGGGCTTCATGTTATCCATGATTGAAACCGCATTACGGATTTCGGATCATACGGTTTCTCCGCAGGTGTTGGAAAAGATCATTGAATACGGGAAAGAATTACTGGAGAAGCCGATTGAATTACTCGATGGCGTGGTGGAAGTCTTGCAGCAACTCAAAGGACATTATCGCCTGGTAGTGGCTACCAAGGGCGATCTGCTGGACCAGGAACGTAAGCTGAAAAAATCAGGACTGGAACATTATTTCCATCATATCGAGATCATGAGTGATAAACAGGAATCGGATTATCAAAAACTGATCCGTCACCTGGATATTCAACCCGATGAGTTCCTGATGATCGGTAATTCCCTCAAATCAGATTGTATGCCGGTGCTGGCCATCGGCGGTCATGCCGTACATGTACCTTATCATACCACCTGGGTGCATGAACAGATCGATCATACGCTGGATCACCCCAATTTCCGGGAGGCGGAACTGATAAAAGATATCCTGCCCTCCCTGCTTTCCTGATAAATTCGTTTATTTGTTGCCTGTTCTCTTAAGATCGCAATCGTTCGTGTCATACTGAGTAGACGGCTTTGAAAAATCTTCAGGTTTTAAGATGAGTAATCTGCCGGCGTATCGAAGTATGACTAAAGAAATCAAGTATGGATTATCATCAGTTGCCTAAAATAGAATTGCACCTGCATCTCGATTGCAGTCTCAGCTATAAAGTAGTACAACAAATCGATCCGGCTGTGAGCTACGAGGATTATTGCCATTCCTTTATTGCGCCGGCGCGTTGCACCGACCTGGTGGATTATCTTACCCGGGCGGTGAAAGGGTTTGAACTGATGCAGACAAAAGAACAATTGCGGCTGGTGACCCTCGATTTGTTTGAACAACTGAAAGCAGATAACGTAATCTATGCGGAGATCCGCTTTGCCCCCCTGCTGCACCTGGAAAAAGGACTGACGCCGGTGGAAGTAGTGGAAACCGTTAACGCGGCTTTTACTGAGGGTAAGGCGATGACAGGTATGGAAGGTGGGCTGATTCTTTGTACACTTCGTCATTATAACGAAGAGCAGAGTATGGAGACGGTGCAGCTTGTTCAGCAGTTTAAAGGAACCAACGTACTCGCTTTCGATATGGCCGGAGATGAAGCCGGCTATCCGGTGACGGCTCATGTAAAAGCGTTTCAGTTTGCTAACGAACATGGGATACATTGTACCTGTCATGGTGGAGAAGCCAAAGGCCCTGAAAGTGTATGGGAAACGCTGGAACATTTTCACCCAACGCGGATCGGACATGGCGTACGCAGTGCGGAGGATAAACAACTGCTCGATCATTTAGTCAAAAAGGACATTCACCTCGAAGTTTGTCCGACCAGTAATATCCAGACCAATATCTTTCCGGCAATTGAAGAACATGCCGCTGATAAAATTTACCGGCATGGGGTATCTATGAGTATCAATACCGATGCGCGGACCGTAACACCCGTCACCCTGAGCGGGGAATACAATAAACTGCAGGATACCTTTCATTGGACCAACGAACATTTTCTTCGTTGTAACCTCGAAGGCATCCGTCATTCCTTTACAACAGAAGCGGTTAAGCAAAAAATAGCCACCCAGATACAAGAAGCTTATAACAAGCGTTAGCCGATCTAAATCAGTTTTTTCCTTTATTTCCGCTAACGGCCGTCATATTAAGGCTTTTTCTCCTTTTTTATCTTTGTAACATGGAAGAGCGAAGAATTTCCGGCATGGCGGCCGGATGGCTGCTGATCGGACTGATGGGTTTACCAGGTTTTTTCTCCCTGCAGGCACAGACTAAAAGCATCAATACCCAGTACCAATCCTGGATTTCGGTGAACAGTGTATTGAAAATTTCCCCCCAATGGGGCATAATGGCTGATCTGCATAACCGCCGGTATCATTTCATGGAAGAAAATAGTTTCAATTTTGCCCGGGCCGGGGTGCAATACTCTTTTGATAAGCATTTGTCGGTGGCTGCAGGCTATGCACATCTCTGGGCTTACCCGACAACCAAGGACTGGCATACGATTGCCCATGAAAACAGGATCTACCAGCAGTTGCAGTACAGTTCAAAGTGGAAGAGCATCAATATTCTGCAGCGCCTCCGCAATGAACAACGCTGGCAACAGAAAATGGTGAATGATGCCTATTCCGGTCAACTACGTTTTACCGACCGGGTCCGTTACCTGCTTAGCCTCACGATTCCGGTATTTAAGAATAAAAAGCTTCCCGTGCTGGCGCTGGCCGATGAAATCTGCCTGCAAACCGGAAAAGAGGTTGTTTTTAATACGTTTGATCAGAACCGGTTTTTTATTGGTATCCGGGAACAACTTCGTCCTGACCTGAGTTTTGATATGGGTTATATGAAGGTGTACCAGCAAAAGAAATCCGGTTATGAATTTGACCGGAATCACACATTCCGCCTCTTTTTCTATTACAGCCCGCAACTCTATAGGCATTCCGCAACAGCCACCCCAAAATAAGGGGGCCGTAAAGCCATTCTTCGTGATATATCGCATGATTTTCAGGCAAATAATTTTATCTTGCCAGCAATGAATCTGCTCAGTCCTGCCATATCATCACTTGCCCGTATGCGTCTCTGGCGTATCGATGCCTGGAAGCAGAATCCCCTTGATGCCCAGCGGGAAGTGTTGCAGGACCTGGTTACATCGGCCCAATACACCGAGTTTGGCCGGAAATATAATTTCAACCGCCTGTTTAATGTAAAAGCCTTTAAAGAAGCGGTACCCATCCATGAATACGACGATATCAAACCCTATATCGAACGCATCATGCAGGGAGAACAGAATGTGCTCTGGAATACCCCGATCTTCTGGTTTGCCAAAAGCAGTGGCACCACCAGCGATAAAAGCAAATTCATCCCCATCAGTGAGGAAAGTCTGCAGGACGGCCACTATAAAGCATCCAAGGATGTACTGAGTCTGTATTACCAGTTCAATCCGGATTCTAACCTGCTCACCGGGAAGGGTCTCGTGATCGGAGGCAGTCACAATATCAATCCCATGAACACTGAAGCACAATACGGTGATCTCAGTGCCGTATTGTTGCAAAATTCACCCTTCTGGGGTCACTGGCTCCGCACACCCGATCTCAGTATCGCCCTGATGGATGAATGGGAAAGTAAGATTGAAAAACTGGCCGAGAATACGATACATGAAAATGTTACTTCTATTTCCGGGGTGCCCACCTGGACCCTGGTCCTCTTCAAACGGATCCTGGAGATGACCGGCAAACAAACCATGAGTGAGGTATGGCCTTCCCTTGAATTATATATGCATGGCGGCGTTTCGTTTACGCCTTACCGTGATCAATTCAGACAGATCATCGGCAAGGAGATCAACTACCTCGAAATGTACAATGCCAGTGAGGGTTTTTTTGCTGCCCAGGATATTCCCGGACAGGAAGGGATGCTCCTCTTTACCGACCACGGCATATTTATGGAGTTCATGCCGGTCAGTGAGTATGGTAAAGCCAATCCGCAGACCATCGGTTTACAGGACGTGGAACTGGGCCATAATTATGCCCTGGTGATCAGCACCAACGGCGGACTCTGGCGGTACCTCGTGGGCGATACGATTCAGTTTACTTCTATCCGTCCGTACCGGATCAAGGTATCCGGAAGGCTCAAGCATTATATCAACGCATTCGGCGAAGAAGTGATCGTGGATAATTCAGATAAAGCCATTGCGACGGCCTGTGCCAAAACCGGAGCCGTGGTGAATGATTATACGGCGGCACCTGTTTATTTTTCGGCGTCGGCCAACGGGGCGCATGAATGGCTGATTGAATTTGAAAAAGACCCGGACAACCTGGAAACATTTACCCTTGAACTGGATGCCGCCCTGAAAAGCATTAACAGCGATTATGAGGCCAAGCGGTATAAGAGTATTGCCCTGGGGTTGCCCGTGGTGCATGCCTTGCGCAAAGGCGTATTTGCCGAATGGCTGCACAGCAAAGGCAAACTCGGCGGACAACATAAAGTACCACGGCTAAGCAATGAACGGAAATACCTGGAAGAGATCCTCCAATTACAATAAACCATTCTATGCATTTTTTGAAAAAGGGAGTATGGCTGCTTAGTCTGTCTGCCACCCTGCAACTGCACAGCCAGTCACCCGTTAAACTCAAAGACCAACTCATTCAGCTGGAAGGCAATATCCGCTTTACGCTTAAAGTACCGGACTCCTATACCATCAAAGCAGCCTGTGAAGGGTTGAAACGCCCCCGTTTTTTTACAAAAAGTCCGGATGGACGACTCTTCGTGACCGATATGTATGACAGAACGGATAATAAAAAGGGGAAGATCTATATCCTGGATGGATGGAATCCGGTCACTAAAACCTTTGATCAGGTGATCACCTATATGCAGAACCTGCATAATCCCAACCAGGTGGCGTTTTATACCATGAATGGAGAGCATTTTATCTATGTGGCAGAGACAGGCAAACTGACTTACTATCCGTATAAGGCCGGTGATAAAGCACCTTCTTCACCCGGCAAACAAATCGCTTCGTTCCCGGATTATGGATTAAGTTACAAGTACGGTGGCTGGCATCTTACCCGGAGCCTCGCTTTTCATAACAATAAACTTTATGTAAGTGTGGGCAGCAGCTGTGATGCCTGCGTGGAGAAAGAAGAGATCCGGGCCACGATTGTGGAAATGGATCCCGATGGTCAGCACCAGCGCTTCTATGCCCGTGGCTTACGTAATGCGGTGGGACTGCACTGGATCAACAATGAACTCTGGGCCACCAATATGGGACGGGATAACCGGGGACCTGATCAGCCCGAGGAGCAGTTGATGAAGATTGAGAAAGACGCTTTTTACGGCTGGCCCTATTATTACCAGTATAAAAAACAGATCATCGCCGATAAGGATTTCAGGGATTCGGTAAAACCGGCCTGGGTAAAACGTCCGCCACTCAGTAAATGGGCCATCAAGGCACACTCAGCCCCATTGGGTTTTGCTTATTTCAGCGGATTCAAAGACCCCGCACTCAACAATTCATTTATCACCGCCCTGCATGGCAGCACCAGTGTATGGCGGCAACGGGGCAATGCCGTAGTGCAGATGTTACCCAATGGTACGTACCGGGAGATTGTGACGGGCTTTTTGCAGGGCAAGACCGAGGATAAAAGATATGGGCGTCCCTGTGATGTGTTCCAGTGGGACGATCATTCCTTTTTTATCAGCGATGATAAGAACGGGGTGATCTATTATGTGTATATGGAAAAATGAGGGGCAGGTTTGCCATAATTTTCTTTCTTTTGTCAAATATTAAATTACCGATTATGAAATTACTGGAAGGAAAAGTCGCCATTGTTACAGGCGCGGCCCGTGGTATCGGGGAAGGAATTGCAATCAAGTTTGCCGAACAGGGTGCTAACGTAGCTTTTACCTATGTAAGTGACAGCAGCGCGGAGAAAGCCGCCGCCCTTGAAGCTAAGCTGACCGCCATGGGGGTGAAAGCCAAAGCCTATAAAAGCAATGCCGGTGATTTTGCCCAGTGCGAAGCCTTTGTGAATGATGTATTGAAAGAATTCGGAAACGTGGATATCTGCGTCAATAACGCGGGTATCTCCAAAGATAATTTACTGTTGCGCATGACTCCCGAGCAGTGGAATGACGTGATCCAGGTAAACCTGAACAGTGTGTTCTACATGACCAAGCAGGTGATCCGCCCGATGATGAAGGCCAAGTCTGGTGTTATTATCAACATGAGTTCCATCATCGGCGAGATCGGCAATGCCGGTCAGAGCAGTTATGCCGCATCGAAAGCCGGTATCATCGGTTTCACTAAATCTGTGGCCAAAGAACTGGGCAGCCGCAATATCCGTTGCAATGCCATTGCCCCCGGATTCGTGGAAACCGATATGACCAGTTACCTCAAAGACGGTGAAGGCGCCGATAAATATAAAGCGGGTATTCCGTTGGGCAAATTCGCCTCCGCAGAAGACATCGCCAATGTAACCTTATTCCTCGCCAGCGATATGGCTTCGTATATTACGGGGCAGACGATCAGTGTGTGCGGGGGACTGAATATGTAAGTCGGCAGATCGTAGTTAGTAGATAGTAGTCAGAGCATCACTTGACTTTGTAGTTGTGGTCGAATAGTGCAATATTAGTATAAGAGAAAAAATAAAAGTTAAGCATTTATTGTACTCCTGTCCTATTACAGCATTATCCAATAATAACCACTAAGTCAACAGGTGTCCTGACTACTAACTACTAACTACGAACTACTAACTTCCCACGACATCTCTCCGCCCTTCTCATCCTTCAGCAAAATCCCCATCTCTGCCAGCTGATTGCGGATCTTGTCGGAGGTGACGAAATCCTTACGGCCCCGGGCTTCTCTGCGGATATCGATCAGCAGTTGCATTACCCCTTGCAGTTTGCTGTTGTCGGCTTCACTCACACCTTTTAGTCCCATGATATCTTCCAGCCAGGTCTTGAACCGGTTCTGGAGAAACTGATAGGTTTCTTCGGACAAGGCGGTGACAGGAATCAATTTATCTTTCATCGAGTTAATCACCGGTACAATTTCAAACATATTGGCCAGCACTTTGGCGGTGCTGAAATCATCATTCATGAATTCATCAAACTCTTTCAGCAGCTTTACTACTTTATTTTCCAGTTCCACATCACCAGCTTCTGCATCCCCGGCTTCACGGGTCAGTTTGCCCAGGTGTTCATAGGCATCCCATAAGCGCTTCAGTCCTTTCTCCGAGGCCTGCAGGGCTTCATTGCTGAAGTCGAGCGTGCTGCGGTAATGGGTTTGCAGGATGAAGAAACGTACCGTCATCGGGTGATACGCTTTTTCCAGTATCGGATGTTCGCCGCTGAAGAGCTCGGTCAGTTTGATCACATTATTATAACTCTTGCCCATCTTCCTGCCGTTGATGGTGATCATATTATTATGAATCCAGTAACGCACCGGCGCGGTATGATTGCAGATCGTACTCTGGGCAATTTCACTTTCATGGTGCGGGAACAACAGGTCCATACCGCCGCCATGAATATCAAACTGGGCACCGAGGTATTTGGTGGCCATGGCCGAGCACTCAATATGCCAACCGGGGTAGCCTACGCCCCAGGGACTCTGCCAGCGCATGATATGTTCCGGCGAGGCATTTTTCCATAAAGCAAAATCGGCCATATCCCTTTTCTCTTCCTGTCCTTCCAGTTCACGGGTGGTTTCCAGCAGGTCTTCAATCACACGGCCACTGAGTTTACCGTAGTCATGACTGGCCGCATATTTTTTTACATCAAAATACACAGACCCATTTGATTCATAGCCGTAGCCCGCATCAATAATCTGTTTGATCATTTCGATCTGCTCCACAATATGCCCGGTGGCCGTGGGTTCGATCGAAGGGGAAATAGTATTGAACTGTGCCATGGCCCAATGGAATAAATTGGTGTATTTCTGTACCAGTTCCATCGGCTCCAGTTTTTCGAGCAAAGCTTTTGTGGCGATCTTGTCCACGGCCTCACGACCTTCTTCTTCAAAATGCCCGGCATCGGTGATGTTGCGGACGTATCGTACTTTATAGCCCAGGTGCTGGAGATACCGGTACACCACATCAAAAGTGATATAAGGACGGGCATGCCCGAGATGGCTCTCCCCGCTGACCGTGGGTCCGCATACATACATTCCTACATGTCCGGGGGTGATGGAGTTGAATTCTTCTTTCTGACGGCTCAGGGAATTATAGACTTTCAGGTGACTCATGGTTATTTATTGAATAGGCCTGTTAACATTGATCGTTACAGTCCGGCAAAGATGATTAAAATAGTTTGAAAAGGGGCCCGCATAGGGGCAGGTGATTAGTTGTCCCGGCCAGGACAACAACAGCAGGTATGGAAATTGGCTATTTGCATCAGGTGCAAAGATACTGCTTATTTGCCGGATTTTATAGCCAGGTCGCTCACCAGCATGAAATGATCGGAGTGCTTACGGGTGACGCGTTTGAACTGAAGCACTTCCAGTTCTTTATTTGCCAGGATATAATCGATCCGGAGGGTGGGAGACAAGCCGGTAAAGCTGCGCCCGATCCCGGTACCTTTTTTCAGAAAGGCATCCTGCAGATCGTCCCGGACCGTAAAATAGGTGTAGGAATTGGGTACATCATTCAGGTCGGCACAGATCAGGTAGGGATGGGGGCTGTTACCCACTACTTCATGTACGATATCGGCCTGCAGGCTCCGGTAAGTGATCCCTTTTTTTAATTTGGATAAAATGCCTTTTGAATTGGCGAGCAGACTGTCCTCCACACTTTTTATTTTTTCTATCCGCTCATAATCGTACCGGGTAAATTGGAGTGATTGCAGGTGGGTGGTGAATACCCGGAGGGTATCATTATTCACCAGCAGGTCGGCATGCAGGAGTACATCCGGCAGGCTGGGACGGGGAAACCGGACCTTTCCACTGTCGATGATAGGGAAGCGGGAAAAGATGATGGAACTGTAATAATGCCTGTCACCATCCGCATCAAACGAGAAATGATAATAGGGATAGCCCAGTGCCTGAACTGCCGCAATATTATCATAGAATTCGGGGTTGGTACAGGTATGGAATTCCTGCAGGCAAAGGATATCCGCATTTTGTTCCTTGATCTGCTCCAGCATTTTCAGCCGGGTCTCACTGCCTTTATTGCTGTTCTTTTTCAATTCAATAAAACGGGCCACATTCCAGCTGACTACCCGGATGGCTCCGGCTTGTTTTTCCTTTTTGAAACTTTGTGGCTGATGGAAGGCCCAGAATACTGAAATACTTTTATAGCCGATCAGCAGGCTGATAAAGGAAATCAATGCGTGTTTTGGCCGGAGAAGCATCAGCCAGCCCAGTAAAAAGAGAATTACGAGCAGGAGCAGGATTGGGAATGCAAGTCCCAGTACCGATATAAACCACCAGTTGCCTGGATTCAGGTAGGGTACCAGGCAGGCC
>Ga0209717_1002946_pt1 | contig 15478 bp, 9 predicted proteins | sample AD_UKC048_MetaG_FD_184418 | JGI IMG/M metagenome (GOLD analysis project Ga0209717, IMG submission 184418) | Active sludge microbial communities of municipal wastewater-treating anaerobic digesters from USA - AD_UKC048_MetaG (SPAdes) (version 2) | ecosystem: Engineered > Bioreactor > Anaerobic >... | reverse complement strand
AGGTCTTGCAGAACTCGGCCGGGGTCATGTCCTTCTTCAGGGTGGCGAGGATGCCGTCATAGGGGTAGCCGGCGCCGGGTTCGGTCTCTTCGGAGGCGACGATATAATCGACATCGCCCTTCATGGCATAGGCAACTTCGGCCATCTGCATGAGGCAGGCGTCGAACGAGAAAATGTCGAGATTGCGGCCGAGGGCCTTCTTGATCTCGGAGGTGACCAGGGTGAGCTGGTTGGTGGTGATGTGGTTGCCGGTGGAATCGTCGTAGGAGATGCCCTTCATGATGTTGTCACCGGGCTTGTTCTTCCAGCCGGAACCGTGGTTCCAGACGATGAGGGCATAATGCTTCGCCGGATACTGGGCGGCCATGTCCTTGACGAACTGGGTGAGAAGCTTGTAATCGCCCATGTCGAGCTCGCCCATGTCCTTCACGGGGGTGACTTTGCCCTTCTCGATGTAGTTGAGAGTGGCGGGGCCCTTCTCACGGTCGATCAGGCTGACGATGTTGAGCCAGTCGTTCGAGCCGACCTTGGCCATTTCGTCCTGATCCTGGACGCCGAAGCTGTCCAGATTGTTGTCGGCATTCAGGAAGACCATCCAGGTCCATTCCTTTTCAGCGCGGGGAGCGGCGCTGGCGGGGGCAACACAAAAAGCCACGAAGAGGGCGACGGCCAGGATACTGATTACTCGTTTCATCTCTTACTCCTTACTTAATTACTTATGAGATCTGCTTATACGGAGGGCCGGATTTTTCAATTATAGGGACGGATGGGTACCCTGTCAAGCATTCCCGGGATTCTGCTTTTCAGCTCTGACCGCCATTTCGGGAATCCGGCTTCCCATTTTTTTGGAAAAGGTTGCCGGCCGCTCGTGTCATACGAAGTCCGCGAGGCGGACGCGAGGCTTTCCGGGAGAGAAAACGGGCGCCGGTCGGAACCGGCGCCCGTTCGGGGGATCGGGGGATTACTTGTTCAGATCGGCAACCAGGGCGGAGGCTTCGGTCACGACGCTCTGGTCAAGGCCGGCTTCGCTGTGGAGGCGGAAGTTGAGCTCCTGGACGATGAACTTCTTCACGTCCTCGGAATCCTTCGACCCGGCGACATAGCTGCGGAGGGCGGAGAGGTCACCGCTCTCGACGGAGGCCACGAGGCGGGCGGCTTTGGTCTTCTTGGACAGGTCGGTGATCATGTCGTCCCACAGGCTGGCCTTGCAGAAGTCGAGGGCGGTATAGCCGCTCTCGAACGAGAAGTCGGAGGGCAGGTAGACCGCGAGGCCCTTGGCATTCTTCATCGAGTAGCCGGCGTTGCCGTTCTGGACGATGGCGGCTTCACAGGCGGCGACGACCTTGTCACACGCGGTCTTGATCGCTTCGTCCTTGATCGCGGCCTTCAGAAGCCCGGCCAGGTGGATCAGGTCGACGTTCTCGGGATAGGCGAACTTCTGGACCTTCTGGATCGCGGCCTTGAACTCGGCGGAGAACTTGCCGCTCATCGTGGCCTTGGCGAGACCGTTCATGGCGTCGAACACCGGACCCATCGCGGCGACCTTGATCGCGGACTGGGTGCAGTCTTCGTTGCCCTGGCTGCCGCCGCTGTAGGACTTGATGAAAGCGGAGGTCCAGCTCTTGGAGAAAGCCTCGGGGCTCGAGGTCTTGGTCAGGGTGGCGAGAACATCGTCATACGGGGTGCCCTTGCCGGGCTCCGTCTCTTCGGAGGCGACGATATAGTCAACGGTATCTTTACAGGCATATACGACTTCGGCCATCTGCATGAGGCAGGCGTCGAAGTTCAGGATGTCGATGTTGTGGCCGACGATCTTCTTGATTTCCTTGAGAGCGACGGCGAGCTGGTTGGTGGTGATGTGGTTGTTGCTCGAGTCGTCGTAGGAGATACCGCGGGTGATCGGGCTCTGGTTGCCGAGCTTCCAGCCCGAGCCGTGGTTCCACATCGTGAAGACGTAATGCTTCGCCGGGTAGTTGGCCACGACATACTTCGCGAAGTCGATGAAGAGCTTGTAATCGCCCATGTCGAGCTCGCCCATGTCCTTGACCTTGGTGATCTTGCCCTTCTCGATGTAGTTGTAGCAGGCCGGACCGCGCTCGCGGTCGATCAGGGTGACGATGTTGAGCCAGTCGCTCGAGCCGATCTTGGACATTTCCTTCTGATCTTCGACGCCGAACGGATCGAGATTGTTATCCGCGTTCAAAAAGACGGCAATCGTCCATTCCTTCATCGCCGGGGCGGCGTCAGCGGCCCAGACCGGGGAAACGAGGGCCACGAGGAGGGCAACCAGGACCATACGCGATACTCGGGTCATTCCATGTTCTCCTTTTCTTCTGCCATTCTCGATACTTATGAGGAGGTACACCTGCATTCCCCATCGTATACTCGTTGATGAGGATACTTCGATTTTACCAGCCGGATTCCGACCCCGCAAGGGGAGATGAAGAAAAAATGATGTCTCCCCGGGACAAGAATCACCCGTTCACTCTCTTGTCCGGGAGACGGACCGCGAAGCAGGTTCCTTCGCCGATCCGGCTCCAGACGGTGACTTCCCCGCCCAGGGCCTGGATGAGCTGCTTCACGATCGCCAGGCCCAGGCCGGCGCCGCCGAATTTCCGGGTCGAGCCGGTGCTTACCTGGTAGAAGGGCTCGAATACCTTTTCGAGCTCGTTCGCAGGGATCCCGATGCCCGTGTCGCAGACGACGAGCCGCATCACGGGCCCCTCGAGCGTGATCGACGCCCGAACCTCCCCTTCCGAAGTGAACTTGAACGCATTCGCGAGAAGGTTGATCACGACCTGCCGCAGAATCTGGACATCGGTGTACCACTCCCGGCCCGTCGGCGGTGGTTCGAACCGGAACGTGACGCCGTACGTCGAGGCGAGTGACTCTCCCTGGGCACGGGTGAATTCGGCAAACTCGTCGAGACCGAAGGTTTCGCATTTCAACTCCAGCCGACCGGCCTCGATCCGCGAGAACTGGAGGATCCCCTCGATGAGCCCCTTCAGATGCATGGCGCTGTCGTGGATGCGCTTCGCGCAATCGCGCACATCGGGCTTCAGGGTCGAGCCGAGCGGTCCGTTCTGGTCCTCCATCAGCATCGCATGGGCCATGATGCTCGTGAGCGGGGTACGCAGCTCATGGCTGACCATCGCGAGGAAGTTGGATTTGGCCTGATTGCCGCTTTCGGCGCGTTCCTTCGCCACCGTCAGCTCCTTCTCGAACTGTTTGACGGCCGTGATGTCACGAATGATGACGGAGGCACCGACGATCCGCGCATCCGACAACCGGATCGGGAACCCGACGATCTCGACGTCCCGCGGATATTCCGGAATCTTCAGGAGCTGATACTCGGAAAACCCCTCTCCCCTCGCAGGCCGCTCGAAAAAACTCCGGCAGAGATCGAGGATTTCCGGGGGAATATAATCGAAGATCGTCATCCCCTGGGCCAAGGTGATCGCAAAACGGCGGCGAACAATTTCACGGGCGGTCGTATTGAAGAAGATGACACGGCGCTCGAGATCCAGCGCAAGAACGGCGTCCGGAATGTTTTCCAGAAGACCGGTGAGCCGGGCCTCGCTTTCCCGCAGATCGCCAGCCAGACGCGACAGCCGCTCGTTCGTCGCGGCGAGGGTGCGGTTCATCTCCTCGAGCGGGTTGAACAGCTTCTCACGGATGATCGCATAGGCGAAGAAACAAACCGCAACCGTGTTGGCAACGATATCCACCGGCCAGAACCGCACCACCGGCAGGGCACAGCTCGTGAACCCGACTGCCGTGATCGCCGTTCCCCATTTCAGGCCCCGGTGGACATCGGATCGCAGAAATAAAATATAAGATATTATATAACATGTCAGGAGCACGCCGAATGCCACCCGCCCGGCGGGAAGAATGTCGAAGTTGAACATGCGCCCATCGACAGCGGGATACAGGGCGAGAAATCGCCCCTGTACCAGCGGGAGAATGCTGCCGAGAAGGTAGCCGAAGAACGCCGCGACGGCGGCGCGGGCCGCAAGGCGCCGCCACAGCCCCGTCGCATGGCAGGCAAGCGTGAACAGGGCAAGGCCGTGGATCCCCATGGTCAGGAGATTTGCCTGGACGAGGAGGGCGCACGCCTGGCCGCACGTCAGGCCGGACACGTTCACGAACAGGTTCGTCAGGCACCATCCGAACTGGGCAGCCATATAGATCCCGGCAAGGCGGTTGTCGCGATGGCTTGGGGCCTGCCACAGGACGAGGAACATCATTCCGAGGCTGACCGCCATGCCGAGAACGTCGACAACGAAAATGACGGCGGTATGGAACGGGATGCCAATCATGAGCACATCCTCTCACGCATCGGATCGATCATCACTCCGGGGTGACGGTTTTATCTATAACCCAAACGAATCCGGAGGGCAACCGCTCGCCGCAGAACTCTGCCAGCTCGTCGGCCTGGAGTACCTGGAGTTCGAGCAGCGGCTGGATGAACCCCTTTTTCCGGTCGGCGGCCCGGAGACGGTCGACGATCTGTTTGCGAAGCGCATCATCGATCTGTACCAGCCGGTCGCCGGTCAACCGGCCGAACTCGCGCAGAGCCCAATCGGCATACGAGGAGCCGGCCGGCAGGGGACCGCGCCGCAACAGCAACTCGGCCCAGCCAGAGACGGCGGCGACGGGCACGAGCGCGGTCGGCGGGGCATAGGAAAGCACCCGGACGCCGAACCGGCCGAGCGTGTACAGGGCGAGCTGGTCGCGTCCGAAACTTCCCGGGGCCTGGAGGATCCAGCCGCCGAGCCGGATCTTCTCCTCGACGGCCAGCCGCTCGCAATGGGCGAGCAGACGCCAGATCTGGTTTCGTTCATGCTGGTCGGCGATCCGCGTGCCTTTCGCCTGCTTTTTCGGTGGGAACAGCCACTCTTCGAGGGATTTCGCGAGGCGCGCCTGGCGCTCGGCCGAAAGCCCCGGCGCGATGCGCTTCCACATGATCCACCACTCCGACCACAGGCCCGTGTTGCGGGAAGCGGGCGGCCGGTCGAGAAGGCCGACCAGCCGATCGACGCGCGCCTCGTCGCCGGAGGCACCGAAGCCGGGCCGCAGGCAGTATCCGGCGAGACGCAGCCAGGCCGCCTGGGCGTCTTCGCCGGCCTGGAACCGGTCGTCATCGGCAACCAGGTCGAACAGAGCGCGAAGGACGGGAAGATTCCAGTCCTCGCGGCGGCTTCCCAGAAGCTCCTCGAGCAGCTTGAACAGTTGATTGAAGGCCGGCCGGTCGGAAGCGGCCGAGAACAGCCGGTCGAACAGCTTCGAGACCTGGCCGAGCTGCCGTTTCGTCAGTCCCTTGACCGCGGCGGTGTCGGATCCCGCCTCCTCCTCGGGGGTCAGATCGAACACCAGCTCGCGCCGGAACGGATCGCCGCCACAGCCGTGACACACGACCTGGAGCCAGCCGGTCTCGCGCAGCACCACCTCGAGCTCCACCTGCCTGATGCCCGTTTCTCCTGTATCCGCCGGTTCGGCTTTCCAGCGGAGGGGCGGCAGGGGAGTCAGGCGGCGGGCGCTGTATTTCATCAGATCGCCGTGCGCCTCGCCCTTCGGCGCCGAGGTGCTGAAATAGGCATAGAAGGCGACATCCCGGCCGACATCCACGCCGAACGCCTTGCCGGCCACCTCATAGGAACGCTCGACTTCCGAGCCCTTGGGCAGCAGGCAGAGCACCTGTTCCGGCACATGCCGCTCGCCGCGGCCGGTCTTTCCCGTTCCGATGCCGAGGTAGATGGAAACCGGACTGCCGGCCCGGATGCGGTGGCCGATGCCGAGACCGACCATGGAATAATATACCGCACCGGATGCCACCGCAAGCATCGGATGCGGGTTCTGGAGTTCCTTCGGGGCCTTACCGCCCCGCCAGCCCGTCAGCACGTCGAGAATTCTGTCGCGAAGCGCTTTCGACAACAGCGTGCCGCCGTTGAACAGCACGGCGTCGGGGGTGATCCCGTGTTCGGCGAGGAAGGAGGCGAGATGTCGGGTGACGGCCGGATCGCGCGAGTAGGGCAGACCGGCTTCCGAAAGGCCAACGCCGGCATCTTCCGCCGGTCGTTCATCGGGCTGAACAAGAGGGAAATAGCCGTCGACGAGCATCTCGCGCAAATCCGACAGGGAGAGCTCCTCGCTGAAGCTCTGGGCCACGACGCGGCTGCCGGCTCCCGATACCGTGAACCGGGCGGTGGCATCGGCATCCTCGGCCTCCCCGAGGGCGCGCTCCTTCACCGAGCGGCTCTGGTCGAGCACCGCAAGCCATTGTTTCGCGACGAGCTTGCGGCCTTTGTGACGGAACCGCGCCTCGACGGCTTTCGCGACGGCCAGGTCGAGGTTGTCGCCGCCGATCAGGAGATGAGGCCCGACGGCAAGCCGCGAGAACTGCGGCTCGTCCGCCTTTTCCGGCCACTCGACGCCGATCAGGCTGAAATCCGTGGTGCCGCCGCCGATGTCGATGACGAGAGCCGTCTTCACGCCCTTCAGTTCACGTTCGAGGGTTTTCGGGTGACGCGCCAGGAAGTCGTAGAAGGCGGCCTGGGGCTCCTCGAGAAGCGTCGTAACGAGCAGGCCGGCGCGGCTGATCGCTTCGAGTGTCAGGTTGCGAGCCACCGGGTCGAACGAGGCCGGGACCGTGACGACGATGCGCTGCTTTTCCAGCCGCAGATCGGGATCGTCGGCCGCCATGACGTGGTTCCAGGCATCGGCGAGATGCCGCAGATACGTGGCCGAAGCCTCGACCGGCGACAGCTTGTCCCGAACCAGCTCGCTCTGCCAGGGCAGGATCGGAGAGCGGCGGTCGATGCGCGGATGACAGAGCCAGGATTTGGCGCTGTGGATCAGCCGCGCGGGGATCTCCGAACCGAGCTCCCGGGCGAACGTGCCGACAACCGGGCCCGGGGCGGCGCGCCACGGCGGCGTGCCGAACACCGCCGCCTCATCGGGCAGGAAGAGGAGCGAGGGGAGAGTCGGGCACCCGGCGGTCTGGCCTTTTCCGACGAACTGCGGGATCTGGAACGAGCGGATCTCGCGTTTCTTCGCGTGCAGGTCGAGATACGAGAGCGCACACTGGGTCGTGCCCAGGTCGATCCCGACGAGAAACCGCGCCCCGCCCGCCTGCACGTCCGTTCCGGTCATGATTCCCTTGTGCTATTTTATAGCGTCACGTACATTGAACTCGAGTTTCCACTTCTGGTCGCCGGCTTTTTCGCGGCACCAGACCTCGAGCGTTCCGATCTCGGTAACGGCGACCTGGAGAGTCACATCGACGAGCGTGCCGGGCGTCATCCCTTCTCGGACGGGCAGCTCGGCCCGGAGGGCGCTGGTTTCCTCGATTCCGGACGGCAGCTCCTCGTGAAGCAGACCGACCTGGTCCTCGCGCCGGCAGTTGGACTTGAAGAACTTGAACTCGACCGGTTTTCCGACGACGAGGCCGAACGTGCGGTCGGCGATCTCAGCCGTCGCACCCTCCTCCATGCCCTGCGAGGCGACGCAGAGGGCCTTGAGCGGGGGCTTGTAGCCGGGCACGGCCGGCAGGGCCGTCTCGATGCCGAGATAATAGGCCTGGGAAACGCCGCCGCGGATGCGGATCCCTTTTCCCTGGCGGGCGAGACCGAACGAAACGGCCCCGGAGGCAACCGCACCGCCCAGGTCGGCCCCTTCGAGCACCTTGATCGCGGGCTTCCCGTCGGCTTCGAGCCAAGAGTTGATCACCTCGACGAGGCGGTCCCGGAACCGGCCGGCCCGGAACACGCCGCCGTTGAACAGGATCGCCTTCGGATGGCTGAAATCCCGCGCGCCGCCGCCCTGGCTCTTCAGGAAGCGGGCCAGGTGCCGGGTGATCGCCGGGTCGGCCGCATACGCGAGGTGCAGTTCCCGGAAGCCGCTCGCAGGTTCTTCGTGCGGCTCTTCATCCATCTTGCAGAACGGGAAGAAGCCGTCGACGAGGATCTTCTCGATCTCGTCGCGATCGAGGGAGGTTTTCAGGGCGCCGCCCACGACGCTGCTGCCGCGACCCGAGATGACGATCGGCTCGCTCTTGGCGTCGGCGTTGTTGAGCAGGTTTTCCTTCGCCTTGCGGCAGGCGTGGCTGAGGGCGATCGTCTGCCAGTTGTCGACTTTCTTCTTCGCGGCTTCGAGCTTCTGGCGGGCGTGGAACGCCAGCGTCAGGTCCATGTTGTCGCCGCCGAGCAGGATGTGGCTGCCGACCGCGACGCGCTCGAGCTGCAGGTCGCCGTCCTTTTCACTGACTTCGATGAGGCTGAAGTCGCTGGTGCCGCCGCCGACATCGACGACGAGCACGATATCGCTCTTCTTCACCTGCTCGCGCCAGGGGGCTTTCGTCTGGGAGATCCAGGCGTAGAAGGCTGCCTGGGGCTCTTCGAGCAGCATCACCTCGTCGAGGCCGGCTTGTTTTGCGGCTTCGATCGTCAGATCGCGGGCGGCGGCGTCGAAGGAAGCCGGAATCGTCAGGATCAGCTGCTGGTCCTCGAGCTTCGCTTTGGCGTTTTTCGCGTTCCAGGCCGCCCGAACGTGGGCCAGGAATTCGCCCTGGGCCTCGAGCGGAGAGATTTTCTTTGCGCCGGCCGGGGCGTTCCACGGCAGGATCGCCTCTTTGCGGTTGATGCGGGGGTTGCACAGCCACGATTTGGCCGACGAGATCAGGCGTGCGGGCACTTCCGCGCCGCGCTCGCGGGCATACTCGCCGACGATGAACGGGCACTCGCGCTTCCAGGGCAGCGCCGGTTTTTCCTGGAGCCGCTCGAACAGGAAGGACGGAAGCGTCTCGCGTTCTTCGACCGCGCCTTGAGCGAACTCCTGGAGGACCGGGAAGGTTTCGGCCGGCGGCCGGTCCGCCTCGGAATCGGCGACTGGAGCGTGTGTGACAACGATGTTGGTCGTGCCGAGATCGATACCGACGATGTTCTTTGCCTGGCTCACGCGGGGCGCCTCCTCAGGAGATCTCGACTTCGGCCGGGGCGATCACGTCGCCGGTCCAGCCGGACACCAGCGAAGGCAGTTTGCACTCCTTCATGCGCCAGCCGCGATGGACGAGAACACCACTGTAGGGGCCGGTCGGGGCGACGTTTCCGGTCAGCTTGACCGCGTTCGGATCGACCTTTTCGCCCAGGTTCACCGTATCCCCCTCGGCATCGCTCAGAACCGGCTCGATGACGAGGCGGTCACGCAGGATATTCCTGCAGCCTTCATGGATCGGCCGGATGGCGCCGCCGAGGCTCTCGTCATCGACTTCCGCGATGTCTTCCATCAGGAAATCGAGCAGGCGGCCCTCTTTCTGGAACAGCGCGAGAATCTGGTATGCGACGGGCGGAACGGCCGGCTCGGCAGGAACGACGGGCTTTGCGGCAACCGGTTCCGGCTTCGGTTCGGGTTTGGGCTCCGGAGCCGGTTCGTGCTTCGGCTCGGGTTTCGGTTCTGCCTTCGCGACAGGCTCGACAGAAGCGGAGGAGCTGAACAGGACGATCAGCGCGAGAAGCGCCGTGGCGACAAGATAGATGCCGATGCCGATCCCGATCGTGTTCGGGCAGCATCCCTGCTGTCCGCAGGATTTCAGCATCTCTTCGAGTTTCGCGGGATCACCGAGCACGGGCATCAGCCGGCTTCCCCCATACACGATTCCGGCCGTCCCGGCCAGGCTCACCAGCGCAAGCAGTTTTTTGAACATTCGCACCTCTCCGGGGCAGATGATGTGATCAATGGGAAAAGAATATGCCGTCCTCCCCCACCCCTGTCAAGTAGGGGCGGGGTTCAAACCCGCCCGGATCGAATTTTCATGCCGAAATCCGTGACTCCATGATAATACCATTTGATATATTATATTGCCGCATTTCCCATAGGACATACACGGGCCGGTTTCAAACCCGCCCCCGGGGAGTTGATGACAAGGCTGTTACGTCAGGTCCCGAATGTCGGCTTCGACGAGGGCTTTGAATGCGTCCATCTGGGTCCGATACCGTTCTTTCGAGACGACGCCGGCGCTGGTCATGACGCGGGTCAGCTTTTCGGGAAGCCCGATCTCCTCGAACCGGAAGCCGCACGCCATCTTGTACCGGAACTTCAGCGCATGGGCGCGTCTGGCCATCGTCATCAGGCGCTCTTCGGTCCAGCCGGTGAGATTCAGCGCGTTCAGCCCTTCGAGGATGATCTCCTTCGTGTACACGTTGCGGGCGAAGAGGCAGATCACGAGCGAGTTCAGAACGTGCCGCCAGACCGCTTCCTGGTAGAGTTCCTTCGTCTGTTCCTCGTCGGATTTCGGCTTCGTGAGGCCCTTCTGGTCGATCGAGTAGCCGGCCGCGTCGAGATGCGAGTGGCGGACGCCGGTTGCGTAGCCGAGGAAGGCGTAGGTGCCGGTCATGTAGCCGGCGGCCTCGACCTTGCCGAAGGCGATCGAGCGGTCCAGTCCGCCGTATTTGCGGGCGCAGAAGTCGGAGCCGCGCTCGAGATCGCGGTAGAACTCGTTGTGCCCTGCGATGATGCGGTTGAGGACCTTCTCATACATCGCCCCGTCGCCGAAGTTCAGGATGAGGTTGTCCGTCTCCTTCTGGCCGATGATGCCCTTCTGGAAGGAATCGACGGCCCAGGCGAGCGTGACGCCGATGCTGATCGCGTCCCATCCCTGCTTTTCGATGATGATCAGCAGGCGCAGCACTTCTTCCGTGCTCTGGATCGACAGGTTCGAACCGAGGGCGTAGACCAGCTCGTGGTCGTACGACACCTTGAAGGATTTGTACTGGTAATGCTCGGGGTCGAACAGTTCGCGCAGGGAGGCCATGTGGATGCAGCCGACCTGGCAGTGGGCGCAGGCGATCTGCTGGCTGAGATGCTTCTCGGCGAACTTCTCGCCGCTGATGTCGGCCGCGCCCTCGAAGAAACCCTGGCTGAAGTTGCGGGTCGGCAGGCCGTTGATGCGGCTGAGCGGCACGACGTTCATCGCGGTGCCCAGGTCGTGGTATTTCTGCATCGCGGTGGATTTCACGACGGTGTCGTAGAGCTTTTTATAGAATGGGGTATAGGCGGCAAGATTCTCGATCGGCCAGTAGCTGCCGCCCGAGATCACGAAGCCCTTGAGATTCTTCGCCCCCATCACCGCGCCGAGTCCCATCCGGCCGAAGTGACGCGACGAATCGACGGTGACCTCGGCGATCGGGGAAAGCCGCTCCCCAGCCGGACCGATGCGCACGATCGACTTCTTGTGCGTCGTGTCCTCGCGGTCGCGCATGATCCGCTCGGCGGCGAGGGCCGAGGTGCCGCGCAGCGAGTTCGCCTGCTTCACGACGGCCCGATCGTCGTTGATCGTCAGATACGAGAAGGCGGGCGCCCGGCCGGTGATCCGCAACACATGGATCCCGGCGCCGAACATCGCCATGGCGAGGCGGCCGCCGGCGTGGGATTCGCCCAGGTTCCCCGTGAGAGGGGATTTGAACATCGCGACGGTCTTGGTGCAGACCGGATACACGGCGTTGAACGGGCCGATCGCGAAGATGATCGGGGCTTCCGGAGCAAGCGGATCGAGGGCGGGGTCGGTCTCGGCGAGCAGGCTGGTTGCAACGCCGGTGCCACCCAGCCAGGTCTCGAATCGGTCGGTCACATCCGTGATCGTCGAGGTGCCAGAGGTCAGGTCGACATCCATCATGCGAAATCGTGGCATTCTCAGGCCTCCCTGGGAATTTCGACCATCGCGATCACGTCGCGCGGGCAGAACTGGGTGCAGACGCCGCAGTGATGGCAGACGAGCGGAATGCGCTTCTCCACGTCCCACTGGAGGGCCTTGCTCGCGCATGCCTGGACGCAGGCGCCGCAATGGTTGCACGTCTCGGCCTTGAACTGGACACCCCCGAACTTACGCCGGGTCAGCGCGCCGGTCGGACAGGCGGCGGCGCAGTCGGGCTCGTCGCAGCCCACGCAGGGCCGGATCGAGAAAGCCCCCTCGACGCCGGCATAGTTGCGGATACGAAGCGCGGCCTTTTCGACGGTGATCGCCTTCGCCCAGGTCCGGCTGCACGCATACATGCAACTATAGCATCCGATACATTGTTCGCGGTTGACGACACGCAGTAGCTTCGCCATCCTGCCTCCCCTGTCCTCTTCGTTCGCATAGGAATGGTGTCCGGGCCGTGCGGCACGGTCACCTCCTCATCATATCACAGCACCTTTCGCCCAGGCGCCCCTCGAACCAGACACGGCCTCGCGAGGATTCGTCTCGTGTGCAATCACCGGGCGGTCGGCGATGTCGGGGCGAGGGGGGTGAGCTCCGGGATCAGGCCGCCGATCTGGCAGGCGAGAATGCTCCACATCGGGTATTCTATATCTGCCGCCATATGAAGAAGATGGTCATTTCCCTTCCTGGGGAAGACGGAATTCCGGGAAAGCGCGGCATTGACAACCATCGCGACGGCATTCGGATCCCTCGTCGCAAGAGGATTCCTGAGGAATTCACGCCAGTTTCCCTGGGCCAGGCCAAACGTCGTGATGCATTTTTTCACATGGCGTACGAGAAGGAGGAGTCGCAGATACCGTTTCACCTCGTCCTTGTCGGAGCCGGCGCCGTTCAGCCACGCCTTCACCCTGCCCGATGTGGCGATCGTCTCTTCGAAGGTCCGCAGGGCGCTGTAAAGAGCGCAATGAGAGTCCTGGACGCAGGAAACATCCGGCCAGACCGTCGAGATCCCGCTGCCGGCTCCCGTACGATACACGGCATGCATCTTCTCGAACTGCCGTCTGAGACCATTCCAGGGCTGCACGACCCATCCGCCGAAATCATAGGGTTCGAGCTCGGGGATCCGGACGATGGTGTCGGAAACGGGGATCGTATACATCCAGCCACGGCGAAGACTGCCCGTGTAGTCATGCCATTTCACCCGTCCCGAAACGATATTCACCCGGTTATGGGCATAACACTGCAGATACTCGAGATCGAACCGCGGCTCTCCGGTGAATGGACACCGGACTACCGTGGCAAGGCCGAAGGCGAAATGCCCCGTCACCAGCCCGAGGACGACGCCCCCCTTGTCCTTCGGATGGTGCCGCCAGCCGAACAGATGCACGAGCAGGCCGCGGTCTCCTTCCTTCCATGCATGCTGCCGGCCGGGAACCAGTTCCGTCACGCGTGCCAGTCCCGGCGAGAGATCGGCGAGATGCTCGTGAGACACATAGTCCTTGACCGGCCCGACGCCGGAAACGGTGCGATCGGCCTGAATCCGCATCAGCGCGCGGGGTTCGAGGGCTTCGACGATGAAGATCCCGTTTTCGTGGCGCCCGTAGGCATACCAGCCGTCCGCATTGAACCGGGATCGCTCGATGCCGATGGTGGAAGACCGGGCGACGGGGGTGTCGGGGCCGGTGAACGAGGTTTCCGGGATCGAAACGGTTTCGGCAGGTCCCGAGAAGTCTCCCGCAGTTGGGTTGAAATGCGTGACGCGATACCGGTTGTCGCCGGCAGGCCTCTCGAATCGGACGAGAGCGACCCGCGACCCGCATATCTGAACGGGCTCTTCGGTTATGCGCAGCACGTCGCCGTCCAGGACCGGATGTTCCAGGAGAACCGTCATCTCTCCGGGGCGTGCGCCAGCGAGCGATTCGAGAGCGCTGACCCGTTTCCATCCGTCCAGGGCAACGGGAAGATGAATCCCGGATTTCATCGTTTTCGCAAGCCTTCCGGGGTTGATCGAAATGTCGAACCGAAGCGTCTCAAACCATTGGTCCCAGGGTCTGGAAGTATCCCAGCGCACCCAGAGGATCCTGCCGACGAGCCCGGGAATCGGGCTGTTCTCAACTTTGAATGGAACCCCGCCCGACGGATCCCGCTGGTCTGGTTTGGGCAGGAGGAGTCGGCCGGTCCATTCACCGACGGGTTTGAAACATTCCGCCGATCTGCCTTCCTCGGCCCGGAGAGCTGCCGGTTCCGGGAAAAGAAGGCAACAGATGCTTGCAAACAGACACAACCAGAGACGCTTCATGCAATCCTCCTGAAAACATGCTTCTCAATCCGTATCTCATCCACTGCCCGGCCTCATCCTCTTCCTGGCGCCCCCTTCCATAAAGACGAAAGGGGTGTCGAGGCCGGTATTAATATTTTATGGTATATTTCCATCGCCCTTACCGGGCCGAGGGCATACCGGAACAGCCAGAATTCGAAGGGGAAAAAGGCCACAGGCGGCTCGCCCGGCCGCACCTCGTGCGCCTCCGAGACGTCGTGAACGCGGGCCATCATCGCCTCGATGGCCGCATCCCCCGGGGAGGTTTCCCCGTCGAGCTCCCGGACGCGGTTGCAGTCCCGCCGGCCGTCGTCGTGCCGCATGCCGAACAGGCGGCAGGCGAAGGAGCGGACGGGATGGATGACGCAGGTCCGGGCGGTGTCGTCGCGGAACGAACAGCGCAGCCGGCGTTCCCCGTTTTCCAGTTCTGCCAGCCGGAGATCGATCCGGAGGGCGGCCAGGATCAGTTCCCGGACATGCGCCGGGGGGAATCGGGTCAGCATATCGCGAACGATTTTATGATACTCGAGGGAAAAGATCGAAACGGCGTTGCAACACGCCCCGCAGTTCTCGCATGCGGTCTTCGGCAGACCGTCGTGGAACCCGTTCAGCAGCGGCAGCCCAAACGTCCCGTATTCCGCCGACGCCGTGAGAACACGCCGCACGTAGGCATCCGCATGCGTCCCGACATCCCGCATCAGCCTGTCGAGCAGCTCCAGATCGACCGCCGGTTTGTTTGTCATTTTCCGCTTCATGGGTGAAAAACCGATAAAACGACGCACCACAGAGATACTCCGTTGAAATGCAAGCGTATTTTTGCATTTCTTGAATCCCTTTTTGGGGTCATGTAGGATGGGATACAGAGGCGACACCGAGACCACGTTCCCGACGGCAGGTATCCGTCTGTGGCATGGTTGTCGCCTTTCTTCTTTTCGCCGCTTCCCGACGGGAGACGGGGGCAACCACAGTGCAAACAGGGGATGGCTGCGGGGGTTCTGTGGTGGCCGCTTCCGCTTCGGGGCGCGGCTTTGCTGCCTGCCGCCCCTTCTCATGGGCGGCATCAAAAGGTTTTCCGGAAATCCAGCATCCGTAGATGATGTGAAGCATCTTCCTCATGCACGCGGTCGCACTCTTGAGATGGCCTTTTCCGCGGGCGGTCAGACCGGCATAGAACTCCGTGATGACAGGGTTGCATCGGATCGCCGAGAGAATGACGGGATACAGGATGGCTCGGATCTGCCTACGGCCTCTTCGGCTGATTCCGACATGCCTGGTGGAATCACCGCTCTGGAGGATTCTCGGATCGAGGCCGGCGAAAGCTACGAGGGATTCCGGGGCGGGAAATCGCTCTATCGATCCAATTTCCAATCGAAGGCAGGTGGCGCTCCATGCTCCGATCCCGGGAATGGACTGCATGATTTTCACGCCTTCGTCGTGAGCCATGCTGGCGATAACCTGCTCTTTGAGCT
>Ga0209717_1002942_pt1 | contig 15494 bp, 9 predicted proteins | sample AD_UKC048_MetaG_FD_184418 | JGI IMG/M metagenome (GOLD analysis project Ga0209717, IMG submission 184418) | Active sludge microbial communities of municipal wastewater-treating anaerobic digesters from USA - AD_UKC048_MetaG (SPAdes) (version 2) | ecosystem: Engineered > Bioreactor > Anaerobic >... | reverse complement strand
TCCCTGTTTTTTCATTTCCTTCATCACCGCCGGCAAATCACAAACACCTTTACCAAAAATGGTGTCGATGGCATTCACGTTATCAAACTCCCGGATATCCTTGTAATGCATGCCCCAGAGTTTGCCCTTCATTTTCTTTAACCCCTCTACCACATTCACACCATTGCGGGCCCAATGCCCCAGGTCCGGCCAGGCACCGATATTGGACCGGCCCTGCATCGCTTTTATTGTGGAGTCCGGATGCCAGTAATGACTGGCAGGTTTGGGATGACAATGCAAGGCTACTTTCACATTATACTTAATGGCTAATCGGTTGAATTCGTCCAGATCCTGCCACTCCGGCTCTGCCGTTATAAACGGAATCTGCATATCTGCGGCAAAAGCAAAGTATTTTTCCAGATTTTCTGATGTATAATAGTATTTATCGATCACCCCTATCGCGATCACTTTTATTCCTTTTACCCGGAGTAATTCATTGATCCTTGCTCTTTCTTCACTTGTCAGGGTATATGTAAATGACCCGGGGATATCGCCGCCCACTTTCTGCCCCGGATATACTTCCAGGTATTTCAACCTCAACGTATCTGCTTTATGAATGGTTTCAAGTAAACTATACTTATGAAAGGTCCAGGTCTGAACAGCGAGTTTCCAGTCTTTTTGTCCCGCACCCTGCAGACTAAGAAAAAGAAAAGCAATCGTAATATACTTGAACATAGATCAGAATTGACTTGTTTGGAAATGAAGTGATCCCTGCAGGTCCATCAATACGTTTTTACTTCCAAAAAGAAGCAGGCAATTATTCAGATAAATACAGAGCTCCTTTCGGGTCAGTATGCGTTGCGGACTGAATTCGCCCAATCCCCAGTTTTTCCAAAGAGGAGCTAAGTCTTCAACCTTTTGAATACTTCTGAATTCCGGTGTTTTGAAGAATGGACGGATCCTGCTAATAAGCTTGAATACAGATAATACAGTTACCGTATCTGCTGTCCGGATCATACGCAGATTATTAAAGTACCTTCTTGCATATCTTGAAATTCCAGTTGCAAATTCCATCCCACGCGCCAGGCTATCCGGATAAAAAAATAGCTTATTCCCCCACCCTTCTGCCTTCCCTGTTCCTTTTAAAATCCCAGTTACTCCCACCCGCTGAATCGCTTCCCAATGTGGATCATCCGGTTTCACATCCACGAATGGCATCAGGTACGCTTTTGCTTTCAGCAATTCCTCCTGCACCATCCGTACCGGCACCTCCCGCACTTTCTTTTTCATTTTTACACTCAGCGCGGCCAACACCCCGGCTCCCTGTCCGGTCAGCATTACCACGGGTTGTAAGCGCGTGGTGCCATTTACAATATTGGTCACCGAAATTCCTTTTTCGCAAACAATCAAACCTTCTATCTTCTCCGGAATCAATGCACCCAGCGGCACATTAAAAGAAGGGATTGGCGGAAATTCAATCTCCGGCACTTTGCCCGGATATCGTGCATGATGATGATCCACCGGATAATCGCCTACCGAAATCCCCGTTCTGTAAAAAGTATACTCGTACGGATTTTTAATATGATTGATGTTCATCCGCACCACTCCCTTCAGTCGCCGGCCTTCACGGTTATAAGGTATAAGTGCGAGCCCGCCATTCAACTCATCATCTGCCAGCCCGATATTTTTCATTCCCAAAACGGTCTGCATGAAATAGATAAATCCCAGGGTATGAAGCTTCGCCAGCTCGTAACTCATAGCTCGTTGCTCATAACTTCCCTCCACCACATTGAGATAAATATCATTCCCATGCGGCGGCCAGTTGAGCATATACTTGTCGTATTTCGCACCCGGACTACGCGGCAACTTCCCATAATTCAGCATTTTCATTTTGTCACCGTTCCATGGCTTATCATTACAAGGCGCATCCGTGCAGGTACAGAAATACAAGGTAGAGTCATAGGCTTCCGGACGTGGAATGGTTTTATCTGCACCCGGCCCATAATCTTTCAAAATGGCCGCCCAGGTAAGATCCTGTATGATATCATTCTTAACCCGCGCTTCCTTTTCTCCACTGATCAGGGGATCATCCATGCCCAGGTCATAGGCGGCCCCGGCTTGCGCAAAGACATCGCCCAGTTCAGTGCCATCAATGACCACCTGGGCATGTACACGCAGACTGGTTGAAACACGTGATGTATGAAATACCGCCCCGGTTACTTTATTCCCTTTCTTTAAGACTGACTTAAACTCTTCCTGGTAGATCACCGTCAGGTTCTTCTCCCGGGCTACCCAGGCTTTAAAAATACTGTCTGCCACATGGGGTTCGAAATTGGTATTACTGACCCAACCGGTATTCAGTCGTTTACGGCCATAGTGTTTGTATAATGCCTGGCGAAACTCTTCCCATATCCCGGAAGGCAATAGGTCATTGCCATCGGTACAACTGACACCCGCAGCGGTAAGCATTCCTCCCAGCAGGGTGGTCGGTTCAACCAATACCGTCTTCACACCCAATCTGGCACATTGGATGGCAGCCGTTGTGCCACCCGCTCCTCCGCCAATCACGAGTACTTCCGTTTTGATCGTTCTGACCTGCCGCTGCGCCGCCACAAACAAAGGCAAAAGCAAAACAAGAAATACGGGGCTCTTTTTCATCAGAGAAAGTTAGTGGATTCGCTTTATAAAATAAAAAAAGAGGATGCTGTTCCGCATCCTCTTTTTCCAATCTTGTTTACTTACTTAAAACGGTAAGTCATCCACCGGCTCACTGACCGAAGACATTGCGCCACCGGCATTCGTAGCGGATGCAGAAGAAGCGGCGGGCTGATAAGAAGAAGGACCACTGCCTGCTTCTGCACGACCACCCAACAACTGCACCTCTCTCACCCGCAGGGAAAGCGAAGCACCAGCGGTGCCATCCTGGCGCTGGAAAGAACGTACTTCCGGCTGACCTTCGGCATAAATCTGTTTGCCCTTGGTCAGGTACTGAGCCACCGTAGTCTTGTCAGTCCAGTAAGCGCAATCCACCCAGGTTGTTTTTTCCTGCAGGTTGCCCTGACTGTCCTTATACTTTTCCGTATGGGCCACTGTAAAGTTGATGACATTTTTTCCGTTGACGGTGTTTACCACACAGTCTTTTCCAAGATTTCCAATAACCTGCATTTTAATCATAGTGCTCAATTTTAATTGTCCGTAAATATTATTAGGAAGACGAAAATAAGCTTAATCGATAACCCCGGAATGGGTTTTACAACAGGATTTTACCGTTTTTTTCCCCAGTTTAATCGTCTGTCCTCCCACTGGCAGCTTCAATAATCCGGCCAAAGAAAACAGCATTCATAAACAACTTGGCACCACCCAGCCAGAAAGCCCGCAGATTGGGGTTATCAGCGATATTGATTACCCGTCCGTTACCAACGGTATTCACAATCACGGCGGCAGAGTTCTTTATCGCTTCCCCATTCTCCCGGCTCACCCATCCACTCTGCATGGATTTTGGACCATACATAAAAGGTGTGGCATAGGGATTCTTGCTTTTTTCCATGAATACTTTATTGGCCTTGAACAGGCTGACCGTTTTCTGACTATAGCCAAAGGCCAGGGGGTGAGTAAGATCAGCTTCAGCCCCGAAAATAGCCCCATAGATTTGCTGCGCCCCATCAATCTGCTCCCGTTCTGCATAAGGAATACGCATTGTACTATCTACCGGAGCTTTTACTTTTTTAAACTTCACATCGGAAATGCCATTCTGGGCTGCCCAGGTCACTGCTTCTTCCGTGAGGATCAACGTACCCCCGGCCTGCACCCAGGTTTTCAGTTTGTCTTTGTTCAAATCCGCATAACTTCCAGCTGCCAGTATAAGAGTGTTATAGCGTGTCAGATCAATCCGGTTAAACATGGACGGCTCCAGGTGTGTGGCTTTTACATTCATCCGTTGATCCAGTAAATGCCATATCTCACCGGCATCCAATGCATTTACACCAGGTCCTGTAATCATAGCTATTGAAGGACGGGCTACCGTAACCTGCTTCGCACTACCCAGGTCGGGACCATTACTGGAATTACCGGATGCCAGTGACCAGCTGAGTACTTTATACTTTTCAGTTACCGCATTCACACGGGCAAAGACCTCCTCACTATTCTCTTGCTGCATATGCACGGGAATGATCAGGGTACCGGGTTTGAATTGCTTTAAAGATGAACCTACCGGTATCTCAAAAGGTCGGGTGGCTACTTTTACATTATAACCTGCTTGTAATAATTCATTCAATGCAGCGGGTGCATACAATTCCTCCCACTGCATGATATACGCATACTCCGATTTACCGCCATTTATTCCTTGTGCCGGCCAGGGAATCTCTGCCAGCTTTTCACCCAATACCACGGGCGTACTGATTTCGCGATAAGGCAAACCAAACGCCAACGGCATGGTCCAGGAAGTAATATCATAGAAGATACTGTCTTTGTAGTCAAACGTGCGGTCGAAAATACCGCGGATCAGACTGTGCTGGGGCTGGTTCAAGGATACCAGGTAAGCGGATCCTTTCTCAAACTCTGCGTCTTTCCAGCTATCCGGCAGTTGATTCACTTCGATCTGGTGACGTTTCAGCATTTCAATAAAACGATACGTTTTGCCTTTGTCATTTTTATCCCCAAACACAAATCCTTTTACCGGATAGGCTGCTGCACGGGCGGCCGCCTGTTTATAAAAATCACGTTGATATTCGAGAAATTCTTTCCGAAGTTCTTTTGCCCCTTCCATGGTGGATAGGGCGGTTACAAACTGATTGCGTATGGTGAAGGGAAAACTAAGCAACCCATTGGTGGTTTCCTGCAAATGCCCGCGGGAAGAACCTTGTTCAAATAAAATACCAATCGCCCCATTCACATCCGGGTAGGTGGAGCCTTTGCCATAATAAAAATCATCATAGCTCTCTTTAGTAAAATAAAGTGACCCGATTTTATCCAGGTTCTTTGCATGAAACTTGCCTAGTTTTCCAGTCAACTCCTGATTTTTATCCGGGGTCAGCGGATTCACGCGTGAAGGAACTCCCGGTTGAAAAAAGAAACTCGCATTGCTCCCTTGCTCATGATGATCAGTGAGAATATTCGGTTTCCAATGATGAAACCATTTCAACCGGTTCTGACTCTCCGGATGTACCGCTGGCAACCAGTCACGGTTGAGATCAAACCAATAATGATTATATCTTCCCCCTGGCCATACTTCATTGTACTCCCGGTCATTGGGATCACTCACCAGGTTTTTACTTTTATGTTGGTTGGCCCAGGTGGAAAAACGTTGTAAACCATCGGGATTAAAAGAAGGATCTAGCAGAATCACTGTATTCTCCAGCAATTCCTCTATTTCTTTTCCCTGGGCAGCAGCCAGGTAATATGCGGTCAGCAGACTGGCATTGGCGCCGCTGGGTTCATTACCATGAATGGAATGTCCGATCCACACCACGATGGGCATATCCGCTGTATTCATTGAAGCAGACGCTGCCGGATCGGTCAGTTTGATATGTTGTTGACGGATCTCTTCCAGCCTTGAATGGTTCTTCTTCGAGGTTATGATCAGTAATACCTGCGGCCGGTTTTCATAAGTAAAGCCCATCTGTTCCAGTTTCACCCGGTCCGGAGCAGCCATCGCAATGGCTTTCATATAATTCACGAGACGGTCATGGGTTACATGCCATTCCCCGACCTCATGATAAATCACTTCTTTGGGTTTCGGTATGGCAGGATTATAGCTGACCTGTTGAGGCAAATAATAACCCAGGTCCTGGGAGGTGGCACTGAATCCGGCAAGGAGCAGTGCGGCAAACAGCAGTTTCTTCATACAATAGCTTGATTGATAAAGACCGGAAGTTACCGAAAATGAACTAAAACCACAGGCTTCCAATGCATTAGGTTTTACCCATTTCGGAAACCCGGTACCCGCTCCTTCGGCGTATATTTGCAGATTCATTTCCGGGATAAAGTCCGGAAAGATCTGAAGATATGAGTCAAAAAGGAAAAGTATTGGTAGCAATGAGCGGCGGTATTGACAGTACCGTCACCGCCCTGATGTTGAATGCGGAGGGCTATGAAGTGGTGGGGATTACCATGAAGACCTGGGACTATGCCGCCAGCGGTGGGAGTAAAAAAGAAACAGGTTGCTGTAATCTCGACTCATTTAATGATGCCCGCCAGGCAGCGGTAGAGCATGGCTTTGCCCATTATATTCTGGATATCCGCGAGGAGTTCGGCGATTTTGTGATCGAAAATTTTGTGGAAGAATACCTGGCCGGACGCACTCCCAATCCCTGTGTACTCTGTAACACGCATATCAAATGGAGAGCTCTGTTGAAAAGAGCCGATGCCCTGGGATGTGAATTCATTGCCACCGGTCACTATGCCAAAGTAAGGCAACACGAGAATGGCCGCTTTGTCGTAAGTAAAGCGATAGACGATACCAAAGATCAAAGCTATGTATTGTGGGGACTGCAACAAGACTTGCTCAGCCGCACCTTGTTGCCCCTGGGTCCTTATCGTAAAACAGAAATCCGCCAGATGGCGCATGATTTCGGTTACCCCGAACTGGCCAAAAAACACGAGAGTTACGAAATCTGTTTTGTTCCGGATAACGATTACCGCGGATTTCTTAAACGCCGGGTGGACGGATTGGAAGAAAGAGTGGCGGGTGGAAATTTCATTGACAAAACTGGTAAAATATTAGGTCAGCATAAAGGTTATCCTTTCTATACTATCGGTCAACGTAAGGGATTGGATATTGCCCTGGGTCGTCCTGTTTTTGTAACCAGCATCGATCCGGAAAAAAACACCGTAGTGCTGGGTGATGAAGCCGATCTGGAACAAAATGAAATGAAAGTCGGTAAACTGAACATGATCAAATACGATCAGCTCACACCGGGCATGGAAGCCGTTACCAAGATCCGCTACAAAGACAGTGGCGCCTTATCCAACCTTTACCCGGAAAACGGCACCATGAATGTCCGTTTTTATGAAAATGTCAAGGGCATAGCACCCGGTCAAAGCGCCGTTTTTTATGAGGGCGAGGATGTGATCGGCGGAGGGATAATTCAGTCGGGAGTTAGGAGTCGGGAGTTAGGAGTCAACAGCCCCTCCTGAGAATTATTGTCTCTATTTTGTTTTTATTGATTTTCAATCATTTAAATCATTTACACACTCAATTTACGGCCTCTGACTCCCGACTGCCGACTCCCGACTGCCAACTGCCTACTGCCGACTGCCTACTGCCGACTGCCGTCTACCGACTGATAATCAGGGCAATAAACACCCTAAATTCCCGTTATTACATGCGGAGCTGCTATGTATCCCCGGGATAAGTTTGTAGCTTTATGTTTTAATTTATATCCGTGAACAAAGAAAAACCTCCTATGCGCATTTTCTACTCTGTTCGTCTTTGTCTGCTGGCCTTTGTCAGCATTGCCTTTTTTTCCTGCAATGAAAAAGAAGAATTTACCACTGCACCACTTGCAGATTACCTGCCTTTGACTGCTAAGAAGTATATTACTTACCGGCTGGACTCCACCGTATTTACCAATTTTGGGCGGAGTACAGAGATTCACAAATACCAGGTAAAACACCTGATCGATACCATGATCATGGATAATGCGGGTCGTCCCAGCTACCGGGTCTATCGTTATCTCAATGATTCTGCCGCTACACAGGTTTGGCAACCTGCTGGTTCTTATTTTATCACGCCTCTTGCTGACCAGGTAGAAGTGGTGGAAGACAATCTCCGTTTTATAAAAATGCACCTGCCGATACGCAATGGGTTCAGTTGGAAAGGCAACAAATTCCTTCCTGCTGATCCTTACGGGCCTCTTTTCAGTTTCAGTAATGATGATAGTATGGAAGACTGGGATTTCTATTATGATGGCGATGCGGGATCATTTTCATATGATGGTCAGAACTATGCGGATGTTTACACCGTAGAACAGGTGGATGAATCTTTCAATGTTCCTATTACCACACCCACTGCTTACGCCGCCAAATCAAGATCCGTTGACCGTTATTCAAAAGGAATCGGTCTGATTTACCGCGAATATGAATTATGGGAATACCAGCCCAACCCGGGCGGTGCCGGCGGACCTTATAAAACAGGTTTTGGCATTACGATGTGGATGGTTGATCATAATTAATCTACCGGTTATCCTTACTTTTGATCGGGCAAAAGCCGGTATACCATGAAAAAATTATTACTCCTGGGATTTGTTTGTGTATTTCTCGGATCTGAAGCCGGTGCCCAGTTCACCCGTTATATTGTGCGACTAAAAGACAAGGGGAATGCCTCCTTTACACTCGCCAACCCGGGAACCTATCTTTCCCAGCGGGCCATTGACCGCCGGACCAAATACAGTATTCCCCTTGACAGTAACGACCTACCCGTTTCACCCACTTATGTAACCCAGATCAGAAATGTGGCCAACGTTACGGTGCTGAATGTTTCTAAATGGCTTAATGCGGTTTCCATTCAGACTTCTGATCCCGCTGCTATCACTACCATCAGCGCTCTTCCCTTTGTACAAAGTGTGGGCGGACTTGCCTCCAGACCCGGAGAAGGTGGCCGTTTAATCACTCCAAACAAATTTGCACTTGAAGAAGTTACCACGCCCCTCCCTCCCAATACCGGAAAGATGGGGGATATCAATGGAGATTTTTTCAACTACGGCACTTCCTCCTATAATGAAATACACCTGCATAACGGTGAGTTCCTGCATAATATCGGTTTGCGCGGACAAGGTATGCAGATCGCAGTGCTGGATGGTGGATTCCAGAACTATACTTCATTAAAAGCTTTTGACAGTATCAATGCCAATGGACAGGTATTGAGTACCTGGGATTTTGTTGCCCGAAATGCCAGTGTATCCGAAGACCACCAGCACGGGATGCAATGTCTCTCAACTATTGCGGCAAACATACCGGGCCAGTTTGTTGGGAAAGCCCCCAAGGCCAGCTTCCATCTTTTCCGGACAGAAGATGTGGCTTCGGAATACCCGATAGAGGAACATAACTGGGTTTGCGGGGCCGAACGGGCTGACAGTGCAGGCGTGGATATTATTTCCTCTTCGCTTGGCTATTACGATTTTGATAACGCGGTTTTTAATTATACCTACGCTAATATGGATGGCAATACCACCATGGCCGCTAAAGGGGCAGACCTTGCTGTTAAAAAAGGATTACTGGTATTTAATTCAGTGGGAAATGAAGGAGGCAATGCCTGGAATTTCCTGGTTACCCCATCTGACGGAGATAGTGTGATTGCTGTTGGTGCAGTATCAACAACAGGTGCTGTCGGTAGCTTCTCCAGTTATGGCCCATCCGGCGATGGTCAGGTTAAACCGGATATGGCTTCCGTAGGTGTGGCTGCGTTAGTACAAACCACCAGCAATACCATTGGCACCAATAACGGCACTTCCTTCGCTTGTCCCAATATGGCCGGACTTGGCACCTGTCTCTGGCAGGGCTTTCCGGAATACAATAACATGAAGATTGTACAGGCCCTGAAAGCGGCCGGGAGTAAATACAGTAATCCGGATAACCGGATTGGTTATGGCATCCCGAATATGAAACTGGCGTTCACCAATCTGCTTACGGAATTTGCTACAGCCACCGCCAGCACCAGCGCCTGTACGGCTACGGTTAACTGGACAAGCAAGGATGTTTCGGCCATGAAATATGAAATCGAAAGAATGGGTCCTGGCGAAACGGTTTATACCAAAGTAGGTGAAATGAATCCACAAGCTGGCAACTTATTAGCGATCCGCTCTTACCAGTTTAATAATTCCCTGAACGGACTCAATGCGGGTACGGTTTCCTATCGCATCCGCCAGATCGTAGATACCGCCATTGCCAGCTTCACAGCTGTGTATATCGATACCACCACTACCACTGTTGCCGCTGGCTGTTTTGCCACCGGCACCGGAAATACAGATCCTGTAAACGAAAAGATCACGATACAACCCAATCCGGTAAATGGCAGTACCCTCATCCTGGTTATCGAAACACCGAATGCCATTCCTTCTATGCCGGTTCATATTTATGATGCGAAAGGCGCCCTTGTATGGCAGGAGAAAAACAGCAAAAGCAGCGGAAAGAAAACAATCGAACTCAACATCGCCGGATTACCCGCGGGGAAATATTATATCAGTGTGTTTAATGGGAAAAAACTAATCCGGACTGCGGAACTGATCCGTTTATAATTCCCTGCAAAACAAAGCGGCAAACATCGAATCCGCTTTTTTATCATACCCATTCAGCCATTCTTTACGGAGCAATGTAAAAGCTTTGTCCGCAAAAATAAAATCTGCCTGCTGTTCATTTTCTTTTTTAAATACGGAGCAGGTGATATAAAGCAAAAAACCACCCGGCTTAACATGCGGCAATAATTTTGAAACGATCTTTTGTTGCAGGTGGCTGTATTCCTTCACTTTCTTTTCCTCAAAATAAAACAACTGCTCCGGGGTTCGTCCCCAGGTTCCGCTTCCGCTGCAGGGCACATCCGCGATCACCAGGTCAAACTGATCCCCGGGTTGTAAAGGGTCGTTGTCCGACAGATCGGCAATGACAGTTTGGAAATCGCTGATCCCCGCTTCGGCAAACCGCTTCTTCAGGTTATGGAGAATGGATTCACGGATATCCGATACGGTCAGATTGATTTTACCCAGCCGGTCTTTAGCCATAATCGATTTGCCGCCACTGGCGGCACAGGCATCCCACACATTGATCCAGCCCTCACGCTTTACCAAAGACATCAATTCCCCCACTTGCTGTGAATTATAATCCTGGATCACCGCTTCTTTATTGGTACTGAGGTATTCATCCAGTTTGGTACCAGAGGGAAAAGAGAAACAGGTTTCACTGATTTCATGGAAGTTAACACCACTTGCCTTTAACTTCGATTTCAGTACCTCGTGATACCCTGGCCGGATGCGGATATATAAATCAGGTTGCAGCAGAAATGAAGCAGCAAATTCATCAGGTTCTATTCCCTCACTTAACTCATTGGACCAGGGGAAAAGTTCATGCAACGGTTTTTTTATATGGAGCAACTTCAACTTTTCACTGGGGCTGAGTGCATAGCTTTCCTCCCATTCCGGCTTCAATGCAGCAAGTACCGGATCAGATACCTGTGAGCAGAGGAATAAGGCGGACAACACCTGCTCTTCCCTGCTTAACTCTTTCAAGATATGTCCGGCCCGGAAAAAACAATAACAGCAGTGGGCTATTTGTTTCCGGTCCTTACTTCCGTATTTTTTATTCGCCGCAAAATACTTTTTCAGAAAAGCCGCAAAGGGTTCTTCTCCTTTATATAACTGAAGGAGCGTAATGGACGAGTTGAGGTAAGAATGATAACGGCTCACCCTGCAAAGAAAACAAAAAAGGACCGCATCCCTGCAGTCCTTTCTTTTTATCTGTTCTTCTGATTGATCAGAGTTCAAGTAATGTCTTAACCGGATCTTTTCCAATCAGCAGTTGTTCGGGATTTTCCAGCAATTCCTTCACCCTTACCAGGAAACTCACGGATTCTCTTCCATCAACAATCCGGTGATCATAGCTGAGGGCGATATACATCATGGGACGGATCACCACCTGTCCGGCGACTGCCATCGGGCGGTCCTGTATTTTATGCATACCCAAAATGGCACTCTGGGGTATATTAATAATCGGGGTGCTCATCAGGGAACCGAATACACCTCCATTGGTAATGGTAAACGTACCACCGGTCAATTCTTCGGTAGTGAGTTTACTGTCACGGGCCTTACCGGCCAGTTCCACTACTTTGCGCTCTACATCCGCCATGCTCATACTCTCCACATTCCGCATTACCGGTACGGTTAACCCGCGGGGTGTACTGACTGCAATACTGATATCTGCATAATCATGATACACCAGTTGGTCACCATCAATATAGGCATTCACTGAAGGCCATTCACCCAGGGCTACGGCACAGGCTTTGGCAAAAAAGCTCATAAAGCCAAGTCCAACCCCATGGATCTCTTTGAATTTATCTTTGTATTTAGTCCTGATTTCCATGATGGCGGTCATGTCCACTTCGTTAAACGTAGTGAGCATCGCCGTGGTATTCTTCGCTTCCACCAGGCGGCGGGAAATGGTTTTACGCAGGTTACTCATCTTCTCCACCCGTACATTCCGGCTGTTGAGTTCCGTACCGGCAAAGGCTTTCTTACCAGGGGCGGATAAGGCCGCCAGCACATCATCCTTCATGATTTTGCCCATCGCGCCGGTTGGTGTCACGGTTTTGGGATCTACTTTTTTATCCGCTATAATCGCTGAGGCAACGGGAGTGGCTTTTATGTCATTGGGTACAGCCGTAACCGGTGCCGCAGAAGGTACCGCTTCCTGTTTAGCCGGAGCCGTTGCCGGTTCTGCCGCTTTACCTGCAGGCTTCTCCGCACTTTCATCAATACTGGCGAGCAGGTCCCCGATCTTCAGGGAATCACCTTCTGCTGCAGCCGTTTTTAAAACGCCCGCTTTTTCCGCATTCACTTCAAAAGTGGCTTTCTCACTCTCCAGTTCTGCAATCACTTCATCACGTTCCACATAGTCGCCATCCTTCTTCACCCATTTCAACAAGGTCACTTCGCTTATTGATTCTCCAACGGTTGGTACTTTTATTTCAATCATAATATTATTTATTCAATCAGATACTAAATGCGGTTTCAATGATCTCTCCCTGTTCCTGCAAGTGAACTTTATTATAACCCGTAGCGGTGGAAGCCGATGGCTGCCGGCTGATCACGCCATAATTCAACTGGGTCAGGTTCATTTTCAGGAAGGAAGCGGCCCCCATATTCAAGGGTTCTTCCTGCACCCAGAACCAGGTGGCTTTGTTGTATTTTTTATACAAGGCTTCCAGTTGCTTATGGGGTAATGGATAGATCTGCTCCAGTCGTATAATGGCTACGTCTTTCCGGTTCTCTTTCTGCTGGCGTTCGGCCAGATCAAAATACATTTTTCCGCTGCAGAAAAGTACTTTTCTTACTTCAACCGGGTCGGCTTTTTCATCATCGATCACTTCTTTAAAGCCGCCATTGACAAATTCTTCCAGGCGGGAATAGGTGCCGGTGTGACGAAGATTGGCCTTTGGTGAAAAGTTGATCAGCGGTTTACGGAAAGGCCAGGCGAGCTGTCTTCTTAAAGCGTGAAACAGATTGGCCGCAGTTGTGATATTGGTAACCACCATATTCAATTCAGCACATAATTGCAGGAATCGTTCCAGGCGGGCGCTGCTGTGCTCCGGACCTTGACCCTCGTATCCATGCGGAAGTAATAAGGTCACACCGTTCATCCGGTTCCATTTCTGTTCACCCGCAGCAATAAACTGATCGATCATGGTTTGGGCGCCATTGGCAAAATCGCCAAACTGGGCTTCCCAGATCACCAGGGCATTCGGGTTGGCAAGTGCATAGCCATATTCAAACCCAAGCACACCATACTCACTCAGTAATGAATTATAAATCCTGAATTTGCCAGTCTTACCAGGGATCTTTGATAAACGGCTATACGGTTTGTCGTTCTGTTCATCACGGAGTACAGCATGCCGGTGTGAGAAGGTACCCCGACGTACATCTTGTCCGCTCATCCGTACATCTTTGCCTTCGAGTGTGAGACTTCCGTAAGCCAACAGTTCGGCTGTAGCCCAGTCAACCTTATGTTCTGTTTCAAATAATTTCACTTTGTCCTGCAGGATCTTTTCCACTTTACGCAAGGGCTTGAATCCTTCGGGCCATGACATCATGGCTTTGAATACCGTATTGAATTTATCTTCGGATATACTGGTTGAGGGAGATCGGTCAAAATCATTGACCACAGCCCTTCTTAATTTTTTCCATTCCAGTTCAGGTGCCTGGTAATGATAAGGCAATGGATTTTGCTTGATCTCATCAAGTCGTTCCTGCAGGTCCGCCCAGAATTTTTTCTCCATGGCCTTGGCCAGTTCCTGTGCATCGGGTTCTCCGTTTTCCAGCAGGTATTTAATATAGACTTCCCTTGGGTTGGGGTGTTTGTCAATCAAGGCATACAAATGCGGTTGAGTAAACTTGGGATCATCGCCTTCATTGTGTCCGTGACGACGGTAACATACCATATCAATAAACACATCGCCGTTAAATTCCTGGCGGTAACGGGTGGCAATCTCCGCGCATTTAATCACCGCTTCCGGATCATCGCCATTTACGTGAAATACCGGTGCCTGGACAGCCGCCGCAAGGGAGGTGCAATAATCCGAGCTCCGTGCATCATCAAAATCGGTAGTGAACCCAATCTGGTTATTGATCACATAGTGAATGGTTCCCCCGGTATAATATCCCCTGAGGTAACTCATCTGTAATACTTCATAAACAATTCCCTGACCGGCCACCGAAGCATCGCCATGAATCAGGATCGGAAGGATGCGGTCAAACTCACTCTCATACATCACATCGGCCTTGGCCCGGGCAAAGCCCACCACCACCGGGTTTACTGCTTCGAGGTGAGAGGGATTGGGCATGAGTTTCAGGTGGATGGTTTTATTATTGATCGTCTCCACTTCAGAACCATAACCCATATGGTATTTCACATCGCCGCTGCCCATGGTCTGATCCACTTTGGCAGTGCCTTCAAACTCGCTGAAGATTTGTTCATAGGTCTTACCCATGATATTGGCCAGGATATTCAGTCGACCCCGGTGTGCCATTCCAATCACCACTTCATGGACATCCTGATCTGCGGCAGCACTGATAATTGCATCGAGGGCGGCAATAGTAGTCTCCCCTCCTTCCAGTGAAAAACGCTTCTGACCTACATACTTGGTATGCAGGAATTTCTCAAACATCACTCCCTGGTTCAGTTTCTCCAGGGCTCGTTTCTTTTTCGCGAGTGGCAGGGGTTGCAGTAAAGTAGTTTCAATTTCACGGGTCAGCCAATCAACTTTTTTCGGATCGCTGATGTATTTGAATTCAACACCCACACTGGATGCATAACATTTTTCCAGGTGAGCCAGAATACTACGAAGAGAAGTAGTACCCAATCCAATCAGTTCACCAACCTGGAAGGATGTATCCAGATCTTTTTCAGAAAATCCGTAAAAAGCTAATTCAATATGGGCGCCCCGGTCTTTACGGGTACGTATCGGATTGGTTTTGGCAATCAGGTGGGCTTTGTTCCGATAACCCAGGATCATCCGGTAAGCCCGGAGTTCGCGGAGCCAATCGGTATTGTCGGAAGATCCGGTTGTAGCAGCAATTGCCGGGGCTGTCTCGGAAGCCGTTGTGGCCGGAGCTGCTGTTTTACCATTGAGGTTGGCGCCATTACTCATGGCAAAATCAAATCCCTCGAAAAACTTTTTGATTTCAGGATCCACAGAGGACGGGTCCTTCAGAAAATCACGGTACAGGTTTTCAATATACTCCGGGTGGGAGTTAGTGATATAGGAAAAATCCTTCATGAAAGAGGTTATTATAATACTGGTGAAAAATCGGGTC
>Ga0209717_1002940_pt1 | contig 15501 bp, 18 predicted proteins | sample AD_UKC048_MetaG_FD_184418 | JGI IMG/M metagenome (GOLD analysis project Ga0209717, IMG submission 184418) | Active sludge microbial communities of municipal wastewater-treating anaerobic digesters from USA - AD_UKC048_MetaG (SPAdes) (version 2) | ecosystem: Engineered > Bioreactor > Anaerobic >... | reverse complement strand
ATTATCTGTTGGTAAAACGTCAATAATGTCTTTGATTCCATTGTTAGTACGAACTTTTTCATATGGTGGTAAACATCCCAAAACATATCTACAACCTCTTTCTGGTTTTTCAAATATTCTAAAACGTCCATTCATATCAATATGTATAGGTGATTCATACTGTGTAAACAAATATTCCATTACATCAGGTGATATAACTGTGTTTGTTGACCCTAGAAACTCAACTAAATGCTCTTGTGTAAATTTTTTATTTCCAAGATTTTTTCTCTGACTTGTTGCCCATGCTTCATCACGTTCAGGATTTGCTCTCCAATCAAATTTCAGAGAAATAAACTCATTCTCCCCACGTTCTGCATGACTATATATGGTATGAAATTGATTGAACATTCCATTTGGTGTGCTAATAATGATAATTTTAGCATCAACTGATGATGATATTGTAGGATAGTTAGCAGCCCAAAATGCATCAGCAATATTTTTTGGAACAAAGGCGTATTCATCACAAAATAATATATTCAATGTTCTACCACGAAAGGCATCTTCTGATGTGGCAGATACCATAATCTGTGTCCCATTGTCAAATGTAACAAATGTTTTTGACCATTCTACTATTCCTGGCTTCAACCAAACAGGTAATTCTTCATATGTTTTCTTCAATCGTTTCAGAATATCAATGGCTGATGACTGTTTGTTTGAAACAATACCTATGGTCTTATCGGCATTAAAAATTGCAAACCACAACGCATATATAGAAATTACAGTTGTTTTGCCAAGCTGTCTACCACAAAGTATTACATGAAAACGATGTTTTTGGAGATTTTTTAAGATGTGTTTTTGAAAATCGTAAGGATTAAATGTTATAACCCCTCTATCTGGATGAACAATTTTTACATATGGAAGAAAATTCCATATATCTTCAGCACATTTTTGTAACTCAACCAACATTTCAGGAGTATATTCCAATTCTAAATTTGGTTTTTTGATAAAATCTGTATATTTGATACCCATGCAAAAAAATACCTCACAATATTTCTATTGTAAAGTATTTATAAGAGATAGTGTATAATTGTAAATTATTGACTATTTATATATTTTTGCTAACTTTTGCTATTACTTCTTTATCACCAATTTGAGTTTTCAAATATACGTCACGTCCCCACAAGTAGCATATGTGCTTCATTGTTTCTTCTGTGTATTTCTGGTCAAGTGGTGAACCTGAAAACCTATGTGTCAAAAATAAATGGCCAGCACCGTTACCAAAATTACCATCTGTTACTTCAATCTTTGGTATTCCACTATTAGAAAATGAATTAATAATAATCTGTCCTACTTCATCGGCTGTGTGGTTAGTTCTTATGTAATAAATTGTACCATCAGAATATTGTTTTTCCACATATATGTATAAATCTAATTCATCAATGACATCAGGTGTTAAAAAATCTTGAAAGAACATCCAATCAGTGTATGTTGGCATGACATCTTTTATTTTTTCCGCCCCCATCATAGATTTATCATCCCATTCCTCTCTCTTTTTAGCATCGGTACAATCAGACCATTCAGGCCCATGATGTCCTTTATTCCATCGGTTTTCAATCACTTTCCATATATGAGAACCTATCAAATATGGATTCATTGACATACGGCTCTGTGCTTTCACCAATGAATTTGAATAGTTATACTGACCATGCTCACTAGCAGTCAAATCACCATCACGAAATAAAATATCCATAACTTTTTCATGAATATAGCACGCAAATCCTTCATTCATGTACTTAGTTCGTATAATAGGCCAATAATACTGACCTTCTGCCCGAATGATTTCCAGAATATCCTTTTGCCAATCTTCCAATACAGATGAATTATCAATAATATATCTCAATAAATCCTCTGTGGGCTCAACAGGAGTCATCATTTTTACCATTCTGGATAATTGACGATTATAATGGTCAACGTCATCCTTTTCATTGGGATTACCCAGTAAAACATCAGCAAACTCTGAATTTCTAGGTTTGTGTTGTTCCTTCAACTGATTATATACACGAACCCTTTTTTCTTCTTCTGTTTCTGTATGAAATGGTGAACTATGCATTTGTATAGCATGCCCAGCATCAATGGTTCTTTCTACCTCATTGAGTCCATACAGTTTTTCATATTCAGCCACCCTTTGATTTGCTTCAGATAACATTATCATCAAATCAATACGGGATTTCTCAAACATTTTATTCATTTTGAAGAAAACACTATGTCCTACAACGTGAGCCATTACCAGTGTTTGAACAGCAAATGTATTGGATTTCATTAAGTACGCCCTACATGGGTCGCCATATATAACACATTCATAGGGAAGATGGTTACTCACATATTCAAATATAGTTCTTTGTTTCTCATAGTCCCTACCAAACTTCCAATTACTTATCTGTGTTGGGCCTCTGTATGCAAGTATCTCCCACATTTTCTGTTCTGGAATTATATCCCATTCAATAGGAATGAATGGATATCCCATATCTGTAACAACCCTGTTTATCTTATCTTCCAACTTTATAAGTCTTTTAATATCATTAGTTTCCATATCTAGTCATTACTCCTTTTTATAAAATTATCTATTATTGAAAAATCTTTATTTATCATCCATTCATTATCATTAATTATCAATAAATCTATACCTAGTTGGCGGCATCTTTTCTTTTTTATCATATCCAACCATTTTGCATTATCACTCTTATGGTAATATTCTCCATTATATTCTATCGCTTTTTTAAGTTCTGGTAAATAGATGTCCAATTCAAGCCATTTCTTAGTCCAATAGTTATATATTGTTTCCCTGTCATTTGGTATTATTACACCATTGTAGTGTTCTTTTATATATGAAAGTATTTCCTTTTCGGGTGTTGACCCACCATCTTCAATGGCACATTTTACACATCTGTAACCATATTTAAATCCATTAAATGACATTTGAAAAATATGACCTCTTGGGCATTTTATCTTAATCTTCTTGAGAGCATTGATGTATCTTGTTGATATTAAGATATACCCTTCTTTTTCAATATATTCCTTTACATATTCATATGAATGACGCTGATTGCCTGCACATATACGACATCGTTGACCTACTTTAAAAGTTGAAAATTTTATATCAACTAGATGTCCTTTATCACATCGTACATGTAATTTGTCGGTATTTTTTGTATATTCATGTGATAACAGTGTGTACCCACGACTTTCAATGTATTCTTTTACGTATTCATATGTAAATTTACACTTGCAAGAACATTTTGGGCATCTTTGTCCTTGTTGAAAGTCGTTATATCTCATTTGAAAAATATGGCCTTTTGGGCATTGTAATGTTAATTTTGTTTTTGAATTATCATATTTTGTTGATATTAATTTGTAACCATCAACACTTTCAACATAATTTTTTACTTTTTCAATTGTTAAAAATCTCATTATTTCTTCTTTTCAAAAAGAGTTGCTTTCAGCATAGGATACACATAGTCTCTACCTTTTATTTCACCAGCAATAAAATGATGCTCTTCATCCTTGAAAAACGTTTTTCCATCCACAGCAGATGCAATCATTGGAAATATCTTTCTAAATTCATGTAGTAAAATTCCACTGCTGTACATATATCCATACTCATTGTCTGTCGGTTTTACTTCAAGATATGTTAGCATATTCAGACCATTATTTATTAAAGTTTTTGCAGATACCATTGTTTCATCAGGGTCAAAAGCATCACCATCACTCACATACACACAATACCTATTCCATTGGTCAATAGGAAATTCGGTTTGAAGGACATAATTAGCCAAGTCAAAAGCTGTATGACATATCGTTCCACCCCATTCTGCCTTTCTGAAAAAATCATTTTCATCAACTAATCTAGCATCTGTTGTATGAATTATGAATCTTATCTGAACATTTTCATATGTTTTTTTCAAAAATTCTGTCATCCAGAATAAAAATGAACGACTTAAGTATTTTTTATCCGGTGTCATAGAACCGCTGACATCCATCATGGCTATAACAACAGCATTACTATGTGGTTCAAATTCCTCTGTTACTTGTTTATACCTCAAATCATCATCTTCAATATACAATAAAGAAGTATCTACATCATCTTTGACTTTATTTTGTTTTACAAGTTCGATTGCATCTTCCAAATCACCCTCTGCTTGAACTAACGCCTTCTCTGCTGTCAACATTTCACATTTTGTTTCTTCCATAATTTCAGCAATATAAGCGGCTGTTCTTTTCAATGATTCAGTTATTGTCTTTTTCTTATGAATTCTTGGCGGAGTACCGACTTTAGTGAGTCCATCAAACTTCCATCCAACTGGAATCAATGTTTCAATTTTTGTCTTTTCTTCTAAATAAGGCAAACCCAAATCTTCAAACATTATCTGAATGAGATAATCAATATCTACCTCGACTTCCATATATTCTTCGCCTTTTTGATTACCAGCGATTGGGTCATTACCATCCCGACCGTTTCCTGGCTTACGTGCTATAATGTCGCCAGGATTTCCTTTACCCTGACCTACACCACCTCGTTGAGTACCATCATTGATACCATGACGAAACATATAATCTTTCAATCCCTTTACTGGTATTCTTACCTTTTTACCTTCTTTATGGGATATAATGGATTCTTCACCAATGACATCTCTGACATTTTTTCGTATCTGCTCATCTATTTTTTCTCTATGTCTCTGAGCATCTTTTATACCACGCTCACTAAGGCCCCATCCGTCATGTGCTACTATTGTCATATATTAACTCCTTTTTATCAATCCTGTATTATGCCATTCTTCACTAAATATAACATTGTCTGGTATGTTACCAGCTTTATTAAACATATTAATCATTTCAATACCAGTATAACCATTCAATGGCCTTCTATCTGTATTTCTATACGCCACCATGAATTTCTTATTTGGATTCTCTCTGGCAATATCATAGAAAACCTTTATACTGTCTACAATTTTTGATGGTGATATTGATTTCATTCCACTATTCTTTTTTACTCTCAAGTCCTTTGTTGGTATGGCATAGGAATTACCTTGTAGTCCTTCACCCTGACCATACTTTGCACCAAATACCTTTCTGGCAATAAAAGCCGCTCCTTTTCCGTGTCTGCCTTCAGGGTTTGAACCGAATGTGAAAACAACATCCTTATCTGGTTTTATATTCCCTGTATAATATTTCATTTGATACACCCACTTTTACCACTTTCATATGGGCAATCTTCTTTGTTTCCCTTACACATATCCCATATCATATAATCATAATATCGTGTATCACCCAAATGTCCTGTTTTATCTTGTTTTGGTCTGCCAGCACAGACAGGCGTACAACTCTTACCACTACATTTCCAATCTTTTATAATATCATCAAACATAATAATCATTATACCTCAATTTCATTAAGTTGTAAAAATAAAAATGCCCCTGACTGAAAGGAGTGACAGCCAAGGGCACCGGCATAACAAGAAATGTTATGTCTTATGTGGGGGTCTATATTCAGTACCCATAGGATACTTAATTAACTTTATCCTCAAATACTTTTTCAAATTTTTCTTCTTTGTGCCTAATCATTTCGTGGCAACCTTTACATAATGTAATACCATTATTTTCATCCAACGTCAATTCTGGATATTTTTCTCTTGTTTTTATATGGTGAGCTTGCATCCGCCCGCCTATTTTGCCACAAAGAGCACAGGTGAAATGGTCTCTTTCAAAAACTTTTCTTCTCCAATAATTATATTCTGGCGACCTATATTCAGCATGACGTTTCTGCCTATCTACACCACCTTTCCATGAAGGATTATTTTCTTTACACCATTTACCAAGTTTCTTATTAGTTTCGCTGTGTTTTACTCTTGATTCAACAGAAGCAATCATACCAATATGTGCTTTACTTATCTTTTTAGCAGTTTCTTCTGAAATACCATACATTTTATTTTTCTTTAGAGTATTACATTTCAAAGAACAGCACGTTCCTTTATTTCCACTACAATAAAAAAACGTATCACCACATATCTCACACGGTTCATCACTCAATAAGTAAACAGTCATGTTGCCAGGTTTTGCACCATCTTTGTACCACTTACCTGTTTTCCTATTGAATCGTAATATTTTTAACCCTTCATCATATTTCATAAATGGCCTCCATATTTTTATCTATGAAGGTATTTATAAAATATTTTCGTTTGAGAATTTCTTCGGTAAATTCCTTATATATAAAGGATAATTACGACTCTCTCCGCAATAGTTCACCAACGAAGGCCAATACTTGAACAGCGCAAGTCTCACAATATCCATGCTCCTTCATCTTGTTGATAGCACTCTTTCGTCTTTTCTTCGACTTATCGTCCGTTGCTGATTTGTCAGCAATAGTGAGCGATACAACATTTTTCAGGTCAGACATGAGTTTTTTCTCGATGGCTGTTCTCAATGGGTCATAATCTTTGAATGTAAAAGGCAGATTCCTTTCTAGGCGTGATGCCTTGTATACAAAGATTTGTTGACGAAATTCATTTTTAGAGTTCACTGGAACACTAATAAATTCTTCAATTTGTCTCATCAATTTTTCATCAGGTTCTGAATACTCTCCTGTTATGGAATCATAAACCTTTTCTTTCTTACAATATGAAGAAGCATTGATGATATAATTTTCAAACAGTGACTGTGCCTGTTCCTCATAGGCGGTAAGAAATGCCATATTGACTTCTTTCTTTGCCATCTGTTTGTATTCATAACTTACAGAATCCTTTTCACCAATCAACATAACTATATATTTTTCCTTTTCCTCTGGTGTTATACCAACATGATGGTCAAAATTTGTTTTCAAAACTCGAATGATATCAATAGGATTGATGCATTTCTTATCCTCTTTCATACCAAGAGCAATATTCAAGGCATTGATGATGAATCGGGGTGATATACCCTTCATACCCTCTCCTTTTGCCTTTCCTTCCTCTCGTAATGCCTTGAGGTCAATTTCCTGTTTCTTCATTTCTTCGGTTACTTCACCATTGTAGATTTTCATCTTTTCAACAAGAGTGGAAACTCTTGTAGACGGTACTAACCTTGAAAGTACAGCAAACTGAGCGGCCACCTTCAATGTGCCGGGAGCTATATGTATACCACGGAAATCAGACTCACGAATCATCTTTTCATAAATCTTGATTTCATCATCGACTCTCAAATTCCACGGAACGACTACTGAATACATACGGTCACAGAGCGCTTCATTCTTCTTATCAGATTTGAATGAATCATATTCAGTAAAGTTTGTGTGTCCAAGAATTAATGTATCGATATACATCTGTGGAAATCCTGGCGATTTAATCAACTGTTCCTGAGCTGCCGTAATCAAAATATTGTGCAGTTTCGTACTACACTTTAATAGTTCGATATACTCTATCATACCACCGTTGGCTACTTGTAATTCACCATTGAACTGGTATCCTCTAGGGTCAGTTTCTGTATAGCGAGTAATCTTCGCCATATTGACACGTCCAATAAGTTCGGAAACATCCTGATTCATTGGGTCGGACGGAACAAAAGTTCCAATTCCTGTACGTGTCTGTTCGGAAAACTTTATCTGCTTAACTGGCACATCTTCCCACTTGATTTTGCCATTTTCATCAGAATACTTATCCCTCATGTTCATTTGACATACAGGGCAAAGTTCTCCTTCTATTTTTACACCTAATTTTTCTTCCCATTCAGGTCTATTGACCATAGGAATAAGGTGTAAAGGTTCTTCATGGATGGGACATCCTTCAATAGCATACTTTCCAATAACATCATTTTCAAGTCCTCTTTTGATAAGAGAAGCTATTGTTGACTTACCACTGGATACTGGGCCTACCATCAATAAAACCCTCTTACCAGTTTCAGTTCTACGAGCTGACGCCTTCAAGAACTTCATAAGGTCATGTATTGCCTCCAAAGAACCATAAATTTTATTATCAAAGAATTTATATCGTACTAAATCCTCATATCCCCTTGTTTTAAGTGATTCATCAACAGCTTCTGTGCCATATGACATAATCATGTTATAGATTCTGCCGGGAGCAAATGTTGCTATTTCTGGATTGTCCCTTACTTTTATGAGATATTCCAGCATAGTTCCTTTCCAGTTTGTTGCTGGTGTACCCTCTCTCTGGTTAATAATTAAATCTCTGAAATCATTCATTTCCATCATTTTCTCCTTTTGCCTCCACATCTTCTTTTTTTGTATTTTCTAACAATTTAATTTGTGCCATTTGTTCTCTGGCTAATCTAAGAGCAGTTTCTCTATCTGTTATAATCAGATTTTGATTAACCACACCCCCTTGTTGCTTTCCAGAACCAGCAGTTAATTCTTTAATTCTTACTTCCCTTTCCTTATAATCTGCTAATCTTTCCTTCAATTCTACCATTTTTTTCTTCAGTCGTAAATCACCCATCGAAAAATTTTTTGTGTATATTTGATTTGCGGCTTGATTTATATTGTTTATAAGTTGTCCGGCAACTTCGCCCAGCCTTGCTTCCATACCCCTTCGATTTATTTCTTGTATAATTCTATCCAATATAGCATTTGCTTTCTTGATATTTGTTGATAATACCTTATCAGGGTCACTCATTTCAGTTGCTTCCAGTTCATCCAATGGAATTTCAGTATCTGCCAGAGCTTCATTAATCTCAATATTAAATTCTTGTGCTAAAGCGTCAAGGTCTATATTATTTGCCATTTTCAATCCTCACTATAATGTATTATACATATTTAGTAATTAGTTGTAAACTTTGATATATTTGATATTGCCACAATCATAAATTTTATCATACCCCTGTTCCTGCATAATATCCCATTCTGTCATATTATCTTTTGTTGCCAAATGTTTTATTCTATCTTTACGAAAATTGAATCTATGGAGTCGTTTTTTATTATCCTTAAAATACCAATAATTGGGCAATGTAAATGAGTTAAAAGTAAACCCAATTTTTTCATATACGTTACCATTAGACCATCTTCTATCTGCATATGAATAGATTTTTATTGGTTTATAATTTCTCTCAAAATGTGAAAGTAATTTACCGGCTATCCCAGTGACAGAACATGAAACACAAAACCTGCTCAATTCCCATATACCATCCTCGTTCTTTGCGCCTTTAGACACACTACCTTTTGCAAATGTCATTACAGCAACTAATTGATGGTTATAATAGGCACCTATTTTTACAGTGCATGTGGTATACCCCTGTATATGATACTTATCAATAAATTCTTTTGCAATTCTTGGTGAAATTTCAGTCACATAACATTTTCTAGCAAATATTCCTTTTTCATTTGTTAGTATATGTCTTAATCGTCTTTCAACAATATCTCTTTTTGTTACCCATTCATCCTCAAAAACAGTAATAAGTCTATACCCTATTTTATTACATTCTGATAATTTATTAAGATGATACTTTTTATCAATATTACCTTTTTTTATGCCATGATAATATAAACCATTGTATTCAATAGCTATTTTCTTTGATGGTATAATAATATCCAACTCTAATGGTTGTATCAATGTTCTATTTTTCAATTCAATATCAATTCCCAAACTTCTTATAAAATCAGAAAGTTCTTTTTCACCTTTCGACATGCCTTCATTACAACAAGGACACCTGTGGCCTAATTGCCAATTTGACCATGATATAGAATGTTTTGTTCCTTTTGGGCAAATATAGTCAAGTTTCTGCTTATTATCAGAATAATCATTTTCTGTCGTTATCAATATATAATTTTCATCAGAAAATGATTTGTATATTTTGTCAAAATCTGCTTTTCTACATTTTTGGCATCTATGTCCAGATGCAAATCTTGTGTAATTTGTATCAAAAACATGGCCATTTGAGCACATAACAGATATAATCGAACCTTTTTTCATATAATCATCATATGATGTTTTGAGTGAATAACCTTCCCGTAATAAAAGACTCACAAGTAAGCTATATGATGTTTTATTACTTACTGTTCTCTTACCTTCAGCCCATTCTTTTTTTCTCGCTTCCGATACTTTTTTTGTTATATTCTCTCTATATTCAATATCTGACCATCTATTTTTGGTTAATATAGATTGTTTCTGCTTCACATCATTTCTGTTTGCTGTATGCTTATTTCTACAATTTCTACAATATTTACCATTTTGTTGTTTATTGTAATTTCTGTATGATTGTTCTATGGATTTTCCACATACATCACAATCAAATATTATTTTTTTATGTGAGCCTTCTTTATACGTTACTTGTGTTCCATCAATATTTCTTAAATTCATATAAACCTCCTATAATATATTTACATAAATTGAGGTCGTATGTCAACATACAAAAACTTTTATTTTCCAATAAAAAACCCCTGTGAATTTCGGTTCACAGGGGTTCTATTACCTTATGTTACTCTACCTTAGTTAGGCAGACCAACAATGTTAATTTTCTGGTAATACAGTTTTGAACCAAAAATGTGTTCATGCAGAGCGTATCTGCTCATCAAACCTACGGTTGGATGGAATGACTGTTCAAAGACTGTCTTTGAAACTAACAACTGAATGTAAGGCAGATAGATAATACCTGCATCGTATTCAGATGGGCCTTTATATCCAACGGTAGCATAATCAGCGGTGGCAAATGTATCTCTGTAAACAGTGATACGACCATCCAATGAACCAATCTTGGAAACTCCTGTCACCAATGAGTTTACCTGACCATCAACTGGCCACAAAACGAATGATGACAATCCTTCGAGAGCAGCACATGCCATAGGTGATACTACGACAAAATTACCAGCACCTCTACGAGTATTGATTGCGATAAGGTTGGCCTTTCTCACAATGTTATTGTAAAGGGTACGATATTTTTCTGCCTGCCATCTTGCATCGTCAGTGTTTTGTTCAGTTGAAGATGTATAATCCCAAGTTGAAGAAACAGCGACAGAATTTACTTTGTTGATGATTTCACGGTCAATTTCAGCCGTAATTTCATAAGCAAGAATGTCCATCATTTCTTCTTCAAGGTCAAGACCGTGCATAGCCTTCAAATCTTGAGCAACTTCCAATGACCATCTGCTTCTCAATTTACGGGTCTTTGCTTCGACCTGTGCTTTTTCAACTGTCATGTTTACTTCTTGAATAGCGGCATATGAACCAACTCCAAGACCTAAACCATTAGCTGAAAGGTTAGCAACTGCTGTTGAACCCAAAAGTTCACCCGCTGATGTTATGAAACCAGCTGATGTGGTGTTGTCACCAGAATACCAAGGGTCAATAGCGTTGTATCCGAGTTCATCGGAATACTGCCAATCTTCACTTCCCAAAGGTTTTGTCTGTGGGGTGTATGTTCTATCTCCACCTGCTCTATAACGGAGAGCAAATGCTAATCCAACAGGGCCTGTCATTGGCTGTACACCAACGATATCATGAGCAATCAATTCAGGAAATGTTCTGCGAACCATTGGGATAGCAATCTGATGGAAGTCACCGTTTCCAGTTGTTCCGACAGTACCATAACCATTGGCTAATGTTCTACCAACTACACTGTAATTACCAGCTTCGTTAAGGTATCCCATTTCATTTTCCAGCATCAATGCTGTTGATTTCAGGACTTTAGGATTTTTGATTTTTCCGCCTTCTTCAAGGATGTCTTTCCATTTTTCTACCAAATTCTTTAAATCCATTTTTTATCCTCCTAATTTACTTTTTAAAAATTTTTATAACTTGTTCTCTTTCAGCATACGAACCCAATTTGCTTTCATAGCATCAAAAGGTGAAGTAGATTCAGTAATAACTGATTCTGTTTTTACTTCAGGATTCAGTTCAAGATGACCGTTTCCATCAGTAGCTGCGGGCACTTCACTTGCTACCGCATCTTCCATACCAGCACCACATTTAGGGCATGTCATTGTCCCATTTTCACCGTCTGCTGACATGATTGCACCACATTTCGGACATACATTTACGTTTGAAGCTGATTCACCAGGCGCTTCTTCAGTGCCAGGTTCAACGGCGTCACCTAAAATGTTTTCCGTAACATATTTGAATTTTTTGTCAATTTCTGCTTTGTCGGTTATGTCTCCAATCAAAGAGAAAACCTTTTGTTTCTGTGACTCAAGCAGACCGTCACATTTCTTGCGAAGATAAAGCTGAGCAGCCATTGTTTTGGCATCCTCTTTAATCTCCATTGTTTTAGCTATATGACCGTTGATTTCGCCTTTAAGCCTTACAATTTCTTCTTTGGCTTCTTTCAGCAATCCCTTGACTTCCTCATCAAGAGCTCCCTCATCAATAGCTAACTTGATTTTGAACTGTTCAATTAATTCTGAATACAGTTCGCCTTTCTTAGCGTATTCCAAAACTTTTTCAGGAATCTCAAGTTCTTCGTCAAGGACTGAATCAACGAAATCTGAAAATTTAGAAGTAATATCCTTCTTGTAATCTTCAAATTTGGCCTCATATTCCTCTACTAAGGCTTCTTTTTCTTCCTTCAGAAGTTCATCGGCACGCTCCCTTGATTTGATCTCAATCATGGTTTCAATCTTTTCAGATATTACCGTTTGCTGAGCCTCATCAAGTTTTTCAACTCCAAGTACCTTCAATACTTCATCAAGCATGTTTAATCCTCCCTGTAGATATTATCTTTTGTATTTTTATTTATATCATATGTATAAAGAAATAATAATGTTTGGAAATCGTTGTGCATAAAAGAGAATTTTTATACGATTTTTATCGCATAAAAAAGCCCTCGAAAGAAGGCTCACCTTGTCGGGTGTTTTATTATTGTGCTCGTTTTTGTTCCATTTTTATTTTTATATTGGCCATCTGTTTATCAATATTTGCTTTTTTTACAGGGTCATCAGTTCTTTCTTTGGCTGCTTGTAATCTAGCAAGGTCATCCTGAAATCCTTTTACCAATGTTGCCGTCTGATTTGGTTTGTTCCCTTTTTCTGTATTTTCATCGGCCTCATTTATTTTTACATTTTTTATATAATCTTTTTCAAATACATCAAGCATTATCGCCCCTTTTCAACCTTTATGTAGCTTTTTTCAAAAATATCCAGCATAATTAATTCCTATAAAATTTACAAACCATCCATGAAAATGTATCAAGAAATTTTTTGCTATTTGCAAGTTTCATTACTTGTGGATTTTTACACTCAACGGCTTCTGAACTATGTTGTGCAAAAGTGCATATATGACAACAATTAACTTTTTTCAATTTTATTTCACTTGTCAATGTATGGATATCAGGCGCATCCAAACTTTCATCTAAATGTTTTACATTTTTTATATAATCTTTATTGAATACGTCCAGCATTATTTACCCCTTTCAACTTTTTCAATGAATTTCATTAGAGAGTTAAAGTATTCTTTACGTGCTTCAGCAATAGACACCCTCTGTTCTTTCAATTCTTCTGGTTCTAGTTTTTCTTCTTCTTTCTTTGTTGGCTGAATCCACGGCACATCAAATTCTTTACTTTCCGTAATAGCCGTTACCCATGAAGGCTGATTCGATGGGTCAATGACTAAATCCCATGTAATCATGAAATAATCATCATTTACATAGTTGTCTTTCTCATTGACTGTACCAAGACCACGGCTTGATATACCAATACGACCTTCTTTGATGAGTGTTTTTGCAATCTTACCCATAGGTGTATCAATTATTTTAGCCCTACCAATCAAATCATTGCCTTGCCATTCAAGACTTTCAATCAAATGTGAAATCCTATCAGGTGTAACTTCTGGATTGGATGGATGTGATAACTCACCCCATAGACACTTATTTGCCACTTTTTCCATCAATTTATCAACTTCTCTGGAAAGAGTGTCTTTCTTGTATATACGTCCATTGATATTTTTGTTTTCCGCAGATGAGAAAATTCCCTCTACATAAATACTGCCATCCTCTGCCGTACCACCAACTTTTACATTCTGTGATACTTCAGTTAAAAGTCTCATTTTCATGTGTTATATCTCCTTGTTTTATCCTACCGCTTCTGCGTAATCTGATAATTTTCTTATTTTATTTTTATCAGTTATGAGTCTTGATGATTTATCACCTATTTTATACCAATAATCTCCTTTATTAATATGAAGATATTCACCATCTCCGCCCTCAAACCAAAAAATTTTTCTTTCATACTTATCTAAAATATCATCAATCTCATCTCGACTAACAGGCACAGTAACAACACCACGTAGCATAAGATTAAATTTTTCTTTTATACTACCCTCATTCAGATACTTTTCAATTTTACTATCAATATCCGATAATTGTCCAATAATCTTCATGTTTTATATCTCCTTATTCTTCGCCCATACTACCAGCGCCACCAGTCATTTCCGATGGAGCACTAGCACTACCGAAACGAATGTTGTATTCACTTGCAACTGCTTGCCAAATGACTTTTGCTTTCAGCGGAAATCTAGCGACTAATTGCTGAACCACTTCAAAAGCATCGACATATTTTTGTGGTGTATTGGCTTTCTGAAGTCTGAAAGAAATTCTTCTCAAACCAGTAGCAATATTGTTGTACTCGCCAGGTTTGATACCCACTTCGCTGGGCTCAAGTATGCTTTCATCCAGTTTTTCCTCTCTAATGCTTTCGTTTTCACCCACCAAAAATTTGTCAATTTTTTCTGTAATTGATTTTGCCATTATATGACCCTCCTATAACTTGTTTCTACTATTTATAATTTTTTTCTTTTTGTTGTTAATCTTCTTTTTGCTTTGGGTTTTTCTTCGGGTTCTCCAATTTCTTCTGGCTCTTCTGTATCTCTGGAAAATGCTTGAGACGTTGGTTCTAAAACATCCATCACAGCTGTGCCTGGTTCTGGTTCTACAAACTGTTGTTCAATGTCGTTTTTCAGACCCAGTTTTGCCTTCAAGAAGTCATTTTTTGCCTGTCTTACCTGACCTTGTACCAATTCTTTAGCATGAAGAAAATCATCATTTTCAAATGAGTCTAATGCCGCTTTTATTACTCTGTCATCCATTTTTATACCTCCATGAACATTTTTATTTTATTTGTTTGTTCTATCTTGTCATTGTGCCAGTTTTGGTCATCAATTATCATCAATTCGATTCCCATTTCCTTACACTGAACAATTTTTTCACAGTCTTTATACTTAGTATTTTCATTTTTATGAGTCCATTCAGAATTATATTCTATTGCCTTTTTTAAATTCGGTAGATATATATCTAATTCTAAATAATAGCCAGTTTTCGGATTTATTATTTGTGTTCTATCATTGAAAATAATAGTTCCACTGTATAATGATGAAACCAAATCTGATACTTCTTTTTCAACAAGCGATTTTTTATATACTCTAATGTGTGTTTCATATGTTCACATCAAACCCTTTATTCATATTCATTGGGTTGCATTTGTTGCATTTCACCGCCCATACCCATGTCACCGCCCATACCTTCATCACCCATCATCTGTGCTTGTAAGCTGAGCATGCCG
>Ga0209717_1002938_pt1 | contig 15507 bp, 12 predicted proteins | sample AD_UKC048_MetaG_FD_184418 | JGI IMG/M metagenome (GOLD analysis project Ga0209717, IMG submission 184418) | Active sludge microbial communities of municipal wastewater-treating anaerobic digesters from USA - AD_UKC048_MetaG (SPAdes) (version 2) | ecosystem: Engineered > Bioreactor > Anaerobic >... | reverse complement strand
AATGTTGCAAGCGGCGGCTAAATCCGGCTTGCCCATGGTGGTGGATGCAGACGCGCTGAATATTCTCGCTGAAGGCCGAGTATTGCCCGACCTTCAGGCTCGCGAAAATTGGTTGTTCACCCCGCACCCCGGCGAAGCCGCGCGCTTGTTAGGTGTAACCAGTGCTGAGATCAATGCAGATCGCTTTGTGAGCATCACCCGCATCCAGCAAAAGTTTGGCGGCGCGGTCATTTTAAAAGGCGCAGGCAGTTTGGTTTTGGGTGAAACTGGCGTGACCGGCATAGTAACAGCGGGTAATCCCGGTATGGCAACCGGCGGCATGGGCGATGTGCTTAGCGGTATCGCAGGTGCATTGATCGCACAGGGTTTATCGGTAGAAGAGGCCGCGCAATTAAGTGCAGTGCTGCACGCGAGCGCGGCTGATTTAGCGGTAGAAAAAATCGGCCAGCGCGGTTTAATTGCCACCGATATTATTCCCTATGTATCGCAATTGCTGAGTGAATAAAGTGTCATCTACTGCCTCAAAACTTACGCAAGAATTTTATATCGATAACGAAACAGATATGGTCGCTTTCGGCGAGCGCTTAGGCCGCGCTTTTCGTGCGCAACCTAAATCGCTCTGCGTATTTTTAAATGGCGATTTGGGCGCGGGTAAAACGACTTTGTCGCGCGGAATTTTGCGCGCCTTCGGTCACCCCGGCCCAGTGAAAAGCCCAACCTATACACTGGTAGAAATTTACGAATTCCCCGAGCGCCGCGTTTACCATTTTGATTTGTATCGCTTAGGTGACCCCGAAGAGCTGGAATACATGGGCATCCGCGATTATTTTTCTGATGGCAGCATTTGCTTAATGGAATGGCCAGAGCGCGGCCAAGGTGTCTTGCCCGAGCCGGATGTGTTGATTGATGTAAAAGTAGAGGGGTTAGGGCGCAAAATTAATATCATCGCAAACCCTGAATTCACTTTTGCTTAACAATATAAACAATTCCTTGCTGTGCCTTTGAGTTAGATTTCGGTATAAATCTCCCCATTAATACATTTTCATGAGCTAGTGCTATGACCACGATTGAATTCCAAACCTTAAGCAACTCTATCGCCGATGAAGTAGGGCGCTTGTTGCCGCAAATTTTATCTGTACCTGAAGATTTAAACATTGGTAATGGCAATTGCGTGTTGTGCATCATGAATGCAGCGGGCGATACGGTGCTGCGTATGTATGGCGATAACCCTATTCGCCAGCGTCAAACCGCGCAGATCGCGACTAAAAAAGCCTTACAGGTTTGGCTTACGGGTTATGCGACTGGCGCTTATGAAAAGCTGGTTTACAACGGTGATATTGATCCAGAACAATTTGGTATTCCGCACCCAGAGTTTATCGGTTGGCTTGGCGGGCTTGAAGCAAAAACAGCAAATGGTGAGCGATTGATTTTGGCGTTTAGCGGCGTGCGCGGCGAACAAGATCAAGGCATTTTGCGTTTGGCGGCAGCGAGTTTGAAAACCTTTTCGATTGTGGATTAATTGCATTCACTGAAACAAAAAAACGCAGCCTAGGCTGCGTTTTTTTATGACTAAAATTTTATCGCTATCAGCAAAAATTACTCTTCGCTTTCAATCAATTCACGGTAATCGTGTGCATCTAGAGCTTCATCCAACTCTGCCAAATCATCTGGCTTAACGCGGAAGAACCAGCCGTCGTCGTAAGGTGATGAGTTAACGGTTTCAGGCGCATCTGCCAAGGCTTCGTTTACGGCAATCACTTCACCGCTAACGAGCGAGTAAATGTCAGATGCTGCTTTTACAGATTCCACTACGCCCGCTTCTTCGCCCATAGATACGCGGCTGCCCACTTCTGGCGTTTCTACGAAAACCACATCGCCCAAGGCATCTTGTGCGTGATCGGTAATACCGATGGTTACGGTGCCGTCTTCTTCAATGCGTGCCCACTCGTGGCTGCTGAGGTATTTCAATTCTTTGCGGATGTCGCTCATGATGGTTTCCTGTGCTTTAAAAATGTTCTGAAAATTTTTGTTAAATTCGGTCGTTACACTGGGTCGTTAAACCAGAGGTTTGCCGTTGCGTACAAAGTTGGGCGCAACCACATCCACTAATACTTGCTTGCCGCGCATGTCTACATGGCATTGGCTGCCAACACTCGCAGGTGCGCGCGCTAGGGCTATAGAATAGCCTAAAGTTGGCGAAAAAGTCCCGCTGGTAATCACGCCTTTTTGCTCGCTGCCGTCTACAGACACCACCTGTTCTGCGCGCATAACGCCGCGCTCACGCAATACCAAACCCACCAATTTAAAGGCTGGGCCGGCATTTTTTTCAGCTTCAATTACACTGCGGCCAATAAAGTTACGTTCGGCGGGCGCCCAGGCGATTGTCCAGCCCATATTGGCGGCGAGGGGCGATACGCTATCGTCCATCTCGTGGCCATAGAGGTTCATGCCTGCTTCTAAGCGCAAGGTATCGCGTGCGGCTAAACCACATGCAGGCACGCCAGCAGTGTTGAGTGCTTTCCAGAATGCTTCTACTTCTGCATTTGGCAACATGATTTCCAAGCCGTCTTCGCCGGTATAACCGGTACGGGCGATAAACCATTCGCCCTCGGGCAGGCCTTGGAATATTTTCAGGCTATCAATCACCGCAGCGCGCGCAGCAGAAACCACGGTTTTGGTGAGTTCGATGGCTTTTGGGCCTTGTATCGCGACCATCGCCAAATCATCGCGTTCGGTCAATTCAACCTTAAAATCAGCGGCGATTTTGGTCATCCACGCCAAGTCTTTTTCGCGGGTGCCGCAGTTAACTACCGTACGGAACCAGCCGCTCATATTGTAAACAATGAGGTCATCGATTACGCCCCCTTCGGGGTTAAGCATGCCGCTGTAGAGCGCTTTGCCCGGAATAGCTTCAATTTTGGTCACGTCATTGGCGAGCAAATATTGCAGGTAAGCTTTAGCGTCTTCGCCTTTAACATCCACCACGGTCATGTGGGAAACATCAAACATGCCAGAGGCATTGCGCACATAATTGTGCTCTTCAATTTGCGAGCCGTAATGTAAAGGCATATCCCAGCCGCCAAAATCGACCAGCTTGCCGCCCATTGCTTGGTGGGTAGCGTAAAGCGCGGTTTTAAAACCCATGAGGTGCCTCGGATATCAGTAAAAGGAGGGGTGCGAAAAGGCCGCTATTCTAACGGCCAGAGCGCATCTGCACCAGTTGAATCCATGATGGCAGGATAAAGATGAGTTGTTATTGCGGTAAATCAGATGGGCGACCCGTATTCTGGGTTTCAGGGTTAAACCAAAAGTGTTCAAATTTGCGGTATGTCTCTTCTGACATAAAGGGGTTTTTAATGTGAATCACATGGCGATTCTTTAAATTGGCCTTTGCGATAAACGCTCCATTGTATTCTTGGAACAGCTCGTCGAAGCTGCCATCGCGCAACATGCTTTCAAGCCCTAGCTGAATATCTTTTGCGAGCATGACATTGTTTTGATTTACATAGAAAAAATAGGCGATGGGATACTGCAGCACTAAATGTTGTTCAACAACCACATCGGTCAGCAGGGGTTTTTGATTGACCTCTTCATCCCAAATTTCAGCGATTGAGCGGGGGAAGTAATTAAAGCGCTTGGACATAAGCATTTTAAAGGTGCCGGTATAGGAAGGCGTTTCCACTAAATTGAATTTATTGGCTTTTAAAATGGATGTGTCGTGCCAATATTTCACTTGGCCTAAGGGTATTTTTTTGAGCTGAGCTTCGGTGGTGATGTTTGCAAATAGGGGCTGGTCATCGGAGTTGATGAAAAAAATTCGCCAGCCGATTAGGCCTTTATCAATTGGAATTTCAATGGGCATTAAGCGCTTGTCTACTTCAGGGCCCGGGGCATCCCAGAGCACATCAATTAAACCATCAACCACCATTTGCATTTGTCGGGCATGAGTTGCGCCGCGAACGCTCATAGTCGTTTTATAAGGTTTGCCTGAACGTGCTAAGGCCTGACGAAGCAGCTCTATAAAATATAAATTACGGTCATCTTTGATATTAACGGAATCTGTGCCGGTGTAGCCTACTTCAATCGCATTCTCAGCTTTGCTGGGCCAAGCGAAGCCAAGCAACAACAGAATTGCTAATGGTGCGCCTGTGCGCACGCGTAAACTAAGGTACTGCCAAAAACGTATCATAATCATTTATTGTTGTACGAATACTAGAGTGGTAGTTGAGTTTAGCATGTGAGTATAGACCCGAATGCGCGCATGTCATTACACTGGTGTATATAAAGGGTCATACTGCGTTACGTTATCGTCACCATTCAGATTAAGGAACACCACATGGCTGCTAAATCTGCATTGAAAATTACTGCCTATATTGTCGCTTTTGTGATCAGCTCCATTATTATTTTGGCGCTCCTGGTCGATGCCAATATGTTTAAACCGCGCATTCAAGACCTTGCCGCCGAGCGGGGTGTAGCGCTCAATATGCGTGGCGATGTGCGCTGGGCGTTTTGGCCTTCCATTGGCTTAGCTGTGAATGAAGTATCAGTTGCGGATAGTGATGCGCCGCAAAAAATTATTGCCGATATCAAACAAGCCAGTTTTCTAGTTGCCTTTGTTCCCTTAATGAAAGGTGATTTCCAAGTTAAACATGTTTTAGTCGATGGTGCAGTTATCGACTTAGCCGTGGACGAAAAAGGCGAAGGCAATTGGGAAAAGTTAATTAAAAAGCAAAATGGAAAGTCTGAAGCGATTAAGCCTGAAAAAACATTTAGTGTGAATTCAGAAGAATTAAAACTTGCCATCGAAAAAATCAGTTTGCACAACAGCCAAGTTACCTACACCAATGTGGCGAGCGGCAAGAAGTTTGTGCTCAAAAATATCAATGTGGATATGGATGATGTAAATATCAAAGGCAAGCCTTTTGATGTAAATGTTGCTGCAGAAACTGAAATCACTGATATGAAAGCTAAAACCACAACGGCAATTAAAACCAAATTGCACACCGGTCTTGCCATTGGCGAAGGCTTTAATTCCATAACACTTGATGACGGCGATGTGCAATTGGAGCTTCATGCGGCAGAGGCCGCTGCAATTAAATTAACCTACTCGCTCAAGCTGGACGATTTAAAAAATAACCTGAGCTACCAAGGTAAGTTTGCAATTCCCACAACCAATCTCAAACAGTTAATGGCTGCCTTTGGCGTGAAGCATGTAACTGCCAACCCCAAAGCCTTAAGTGAATTCAGTTTAAGTAGCGATGTTAAAGGCGACAAAAAACATGTCGCTTTGAGTGGCGTGCAATTGCTAGTGGATAAAACAAACTTCAAAGGCAGCTTGGGCTTGGCAGATTTTGAGAGCAAAGCGCTTGCGGTGGATTTGCAAGGCGATGAAATGATTTTAGATGATTACCTAGCCCCCAAAGCCGATGAAAAAGCGCAAACAGTAGCGACAGGCACGGGTGATGAACCGTTAATTCCGGTGGAAATGCTGCGTACACTCAATGCAGATATTAAACTCAGCTTTAATAAATTAACCTTTACTGATTTGGCCTTAGAGAAACCGCTCTTAACCGTAAACTCAAAAAATGGCATTTTGCGTCAGCAATTAAATGCCAACGCCTACAGCGGCACTATTCACCAAAAAACCGAAGTGGATACGCGCAACAACAACCCGCAGCTGCAGTTTGAAGCTGTGTTGCAAGGCGTTGAAGTTGCACCTTTGTTAAAAGCTAAAAAATTAGATGAAAACTTAAAGCTCACCGGAGCTATTGAAGCCAATGCGCGCGGTCAAGCTTCAGGGGTTTCCAAAAATCAGATTATGGAATCGCTCACGGCTAACTCCACTTTCTCTGGTGTGAAAATGCGTTTGGCTCCGCTCAATATAGAGCAGCAATTCTGTAAGTTTATTGCGCTGGTACATCGCGAAGAGGCACCTGCACAAACCTGGAATGGCTATACGGAGCTGCGCGAGTTGTCGGGTAAAATTACCATGGCTAGGCGTGTGATTAATATCGAAAACTTAAATGCCGGCGTAGAGAAATTACTCTTGGGTTCAAACGGTAATATCAATTTGATCAATGGCAGTTACGATTTTTCGCTGCCGCTTAAATTGGTGCGCGATGCTACCGACACGCCCACCAGCATCACCACCAGCGCGCAAGGCTGCAAAGTAACCAGCAATTATTGGGCAGAGCGCAGCATGAACTTATTGCGTTGCAAAGGTAAGTACGCGGAGATTAATTCTGCGAGTGATTGCCGCCCCGATAAAGATATGCTCAATGCCCTTATCAAAGATTTCGCAGCTTACAAACTGAAAGAAAAACATGGCGCAAAAATCGAAGAGAAAAAATCCGAGCTGATTAAAAAGCTGGATGAAAAATTAGGCGGCGAAGGTGCTGCCCAAAAAGCCAAAGACACACTCAAAAACCTATTTAAGAAGAAAGAAGAAAAAACTGAATAATGACGGCTACATTTTCGCAATCCGTTTTAAAGTGGTTTGATAAGCACGGCCGCAAGCATTTGCCTTGGCAACAAAACATCACGCCTTATCGCGTGTGGTTGTCAGAAATTATGTTGCAGCAAACCCAAGTTGCTACAGTAATTCCCTATTTTGAGCGCTTCACGCAAAAATTCCCTACGGTGCAGAGCCTTGCCGTTGCACCTATCGATGAAGTTTTGCATTTGTGGACTGGCCTCGGCTATTACGCCCGCGCGCGCAATTTGCATCGCTGCGCGCAAACAGTCGTCAGCCAATACGGTGGTGAGTTTCCTAATTCGGTGGAAGCGCTCAGTGAATTAACTGGTATTGGCCGCTCAACTGCCGGGGCGATTGTGAGTATCGCCTTTCAAAAACGCGCCGCGATTTTAGATGGCAATGTGAAGCGAGTACTCGCACGTTACCACGCGGTTGATGGCTGGCCGGGGCAAAGCGATACGCTCAATCAATTGTGGGAAATTGCCGAAGAACTCACACCCAAAAAGCGCAGCAATGATTACACCCAAGCCATGATGGATATGGGCGCAACCCTCTGCACGCGCAGCAAACCCAAATGCGAACAGTGCCCGCTGCAATCTGGTTGTATCGCCTATGTGCAAGGTGAACAAACACGTTACCCCGGCAAAAAGCCGAAAAAAACACTGCCAGAAAAATCTGTACAACTCTTAATGTTGCGCAATCCTAATGGCGAAATTTTGCTGCAACAGCGCCCGCCACAAGGTATTTGGGGCGGGCTGTGGAGCTTCCCTGAATTGGCGATAGATGACGATGCCGAAACCCACGCGCAGGATCAGTTCGGCAAGGTGGTTAATACCGAGGTGTGGAATAGCTATCGTCATACGTTCAGCCACTATCACTTGGATATCACGCCCGTGTTAATTCAGCTCGCCAAAACGCCGCGCGGTATTGCTAGTGGTGGCAGCCATTGGTACAGCTTGCATGCGCCCGAGGCTCTGGGTTTGGCTGCGCCGGTTAAAAAGCTGCTGGAAAAGCTCAGCCAATTAGACCCGCGCAGGTAATCCGCCATACAATGGCTCCCACTTTTTATTTACCCCGTTAGGAATCCCTATGGCTCGGCTCGTTTTTTGTCGCAAATATAAAGAAGAACTCGAAGGTGTGGATCAGCCGCCTTACCCCGGCGCCAAAGGTCAGGATATCTTCAATAACGTCTCTAAAAAGGCGTGGCAGGAGTGGATGGCGCACCAAACCATGCTCATCAACGAAAAGCGCTTAAATATGATGGATATGGGCACCCGCGTTTACCTGAATGAGCAGATGCTCAAGTTCTTATCGGGCGATGAATACGACCAAGCCGATGGTTATGTTCCGCCGCCTAAAGCCTAGCTGCGCGCCTGGTATAAATAGTTGAACAATAAACACACAAAGGGTTCGCTATTTAATTAACCCTTGATAAAAAAGGACTTTTTTTCACAGCGAGTATTGACTCAAAACCCCCAAGCGGGTTTAATACGCGCCTCTTGCAGCCAGCCTGCAACGACACGCCCGGTTAGCTCAGTCGGTAGAGCAGTGGATTGAAAATCCTCGTGTCCCTGGTTCGATTCCGGGACCGGGCACCATATTTACTAGGTTGGAGAGGCAAAAGCCTTTCTAACTTTTCCGAAAAAATCGTTTGTTTCCGAAACGTTATTTTTTCAAATTTAATTCCTCCGTATTACTCAAAGTTTAAAAAAATCATCTTCGATTCTGACGTGCGTAAGTTAACTTTTTCGGTCAGCATCACTTCTGCTTCATATTTCATAAATCACTTCTAATTTGCTGTTAGGCATTAATATTGTGTCTATTGATCTATGGTACGCCGCTAACGGCGGTATTCTTTTCTGAAAGTACCCCCTTTTTTGTAGTATTTTCATTTTTCTTTAAAAAATCTGAAAATAGTAGTTTTTGCAGAGGGTGGGGCGGTAGGAGGCGGGATTATGCCCGCCTGTCATAGTGGAGTATTAACGTAATGGAACTATTGGAATGCCTGCTCTCATATAAATCTTGGTGGTTTTTATATCTTTGTGAGCTAGTAGAGAGTGCGCTACGTCCACATTATTTGTGTCGGTGGCACTTTTGGCTCTAATGTCATGGCAGTGAAACTTCTCTTTTAGTACGCCCTGGGAGACCGCCTTAGTCATAAGTTTGTGGAAAATAGTTCTCCACCCGTCCGCGGTATACCGAGTTCCTCTGGTTGTTTGAATAAGGTACTCCTCTGGATCCGCGTCTTTGATATCTTTATGTTTTACCGTGGTTCGGTATTTTTGTGAGTTGGCGCTATAAAGATTAGTTACTGCCTCACGCAATGCATCAGACCAAGCCATTAAATAGAGTTCGGAACCACCCCCGAGCTTCTTCTGCGCAACCTTAAGATAAATTCCTGCTTCGGTAATGTCCTTCATTTGTAACCCTAATAGTTCGCAGTCTCTTCTGCCTGTGAGATATTTGAAAAAGATGTATGCCGCAACTGTTGGGTTAATCTCCCTCGCAAATTTATAAAATGCGTCGAATTCTGGGTGCGATATATGTCTTTCACGAGGTGTCTCTTGGAAGTAATCCATATCCACGCATGGCGAATTCGTTACTAACTTCCATTTTACTGCCCGCCGGAAAATACTTGATAAAAGGGCTATCTCTCTATTTGCTGCAGCAGGTCCTATAGTTTGACGGCGTTTGCTAATGTAGGCATCAATGTCATCGTCGCGAACTTCATTTGGTTTAAAGCTAGCAAAAGCAATTTTCATTTTTTTTGCTCTCCTGCAATCAATTTTGTAAGAACTGGCAGCTTTCATTTTTAAAGAGTACTCCAGAAGATACCGATCAACTAATTGGGGGAAAGTGGTTATGCGATCATTTTGATTCAAGCTTGACATTATTTGGTGATGCTTTTGCAGCATATCCGAATGTGTATCGCCTAGTTTAATGGAGGACTTGTTTTCAAGAGCCTCCTTTAGCTTTCCTTTGGGCTCTAGATAGTAGGTGCCATTTTTCAATCTGACATATTTTGGTAGGTTTGCGTTTTGAGGTAATCGTTGGCGTGGCATCTATAGTTTCCTATATTTTAAAGTTAAATCAAATCTAAATTTAGTTCTGGGCTTCTTTGTTTTTTGTGTGAAGGCTTCTTGCTGCCTAAGCGCTCTTCAATGTGTGAGAGAAGCACTTTAGGTCGTTGAAATTTATCTACACCAAAATTAATTCCATGGTGCGATAAGTGTTTAATTTGATCCTTGGGTCTTTTATATCCTGTCAGTTCAATTAAATCTTCTTTGCTTAAAACCTGCATAAAAACCTCGTAAGTCGTTAAAAGTTGGAAGAACACTTTTAAACTACAATGCGAATGAAAATACGCAACGGCATTTTTACAAGTTTTTTTAGATTATTTTCAGTGTGGTTTTTATGTGTTTGTGATGAGTATTGATATAAAAATAGAAACTCTATTTTGAGTAATTGAGTTTTTAAGTAATAATTTATAAATAGAAATTTTATTTGGCTTAATATCAAATCGATGTTCGATTTGATGATGGGATTCTTGCTTTTAGGTGCTAACGTATCTTTGCGAGGTTGAATTTCTAAAATAGATATTCGATTTAGGTGGCGGCGGCGTGCTTGCATCTTTTTAATTATGGATATGTTTTGGCGTTAAATGAGGGCAGGTGATGTTGACTTATTGTCTAATGGATTTTTGTTAGATGGTTTGTTGCGACGCAGGCTTGTTGTTGAGATTAACAAGCCTAATTGAATTCAATTGTGCGAGAGGTAGGCGTGACATTTTATTGGACGCATCGCAATACACTCTTATCTATTCTTATATACTTTAATACATTCTTATATACTCTAATATAGAGTGTTTTTTTCTTTCTTAATCAACAGCTTACAGGCACTTTGGTGAGAATTACGCTCTTAATTCGAAAATTACGCTCTTAATTCGAAAATTACGCTCTTATTTCGAGAATTACGCCGCTAATTCGAAAGTTACGCTGCTAATTCGAGAATTACGCTCTTAAATCCTTGCAAGGGATAACGCGCACCACTGCGACATTCTGGAAACTGGTAATAATTCTTACCGGTTTAAACACCGTAAAAAGCAGGTGAACAAGCCAGAAAAAGTGGAGGCTATTGGGCGATGACGGGTGGAAAGTTTTGGGCGCTGATTGACAGTTCAATCGGTACTTGTTGGTGTGTAAGTAATTTGACATGCTCTATTTGTGAAAAATTTTATCGTGGTAGTTAGCACTAAATTCTAAAGGTAAAGTTTTTATGTCCGGAGGACTCAAGCGGCTACTCATTCCCTTTGCTATTAATTCAGTTTCGGGAGAAGTTACCGAACCGGAGATGCAATTAAAGGCAGGGAGTGCGGTTGCGTGTGCCCAGGGTGTCATGCCCCGGTACTTAGTCGGCACCCTAAAGATAAACGATTTCATTTTGCTCACGATACAAGGCATCCAGATGCTTTGCCTGATGCGGAGTGTCCTTTCTCATCAATAGTGGCCCTGCTCATGATGGTGCGTCATGTTTTGCCAGATTGCGCAGGTAAAGCATTTGGTTTGTCGCCCTGCAGTCTTATGTTTTATTCATCATGCTGCCCCAAAACGTCGCCGCAGGAAATTTACGTGAGCACTATAAGCAGCGTTGTGCCCACGGCGATTGAGCTCAACCCGTTAGTTGGTAATATGTCGTTTGATGCGGCTTTGGTTGTCGGAGGGCATCGTATTTACGTTGAGTTATTTGGAGGGGGTAGAGAGCTGTTTTCAATCAACAAGCCGTTGCTGCAAAATCTCAAGGCTGGCGTTATTTCTATAAATGTATATGAATTGGCCGCTCTTGTTTCTGAATCTCTGGATGCCAACCTCAAAATAAGGTTTTCTGATGTTGTACTTGAGTGTTTACTCAAACCAGATTCTAAGTCATGGCGCTTTCACCCCAATGAGCAAAGCGTTGGGGGGTTAGCAAGGGCTGAACATAAGTGTGGTGTTCCTATATACCGCTTACCGGCTTTACGTGAACTTGCTCTGCGCCAACAACTCAAAGTTTTGCATTGCCTCGCCTGCCTTGGCGAATGGGCTTGGTTTCCCAGTTCATACTCTGGTTGCCCATCTTGCAAGACTGATAGATATGTTTGCGATGCGCCAAGCCCCTATCAAGGGGATTTGTTGTGAGGCTCGCTCACGCGACAGAAGCTTTACAAATTTTTTGAGCTAAATACACAAAGCTACTTAATTTCGTCATTGTTCTATTACAAAAGGCTTTCCCTGTCGGAAGCTCTTTTACAGTGATATATTCATATTTTAGTTGTGCCTTAAAGGATTTATCCATGAGTGTGCCTGATAACCAGCAATTACCCTTATTTGAAATGGATGCGTCTATTTCTACTCAGGTGTTGCCTGTAACTGCTAGTACACCTAGGGTAACTGCCTCCTTGCCGGAAAGTCCTTTCAGTAAATATATTATTTATGTGGATGAAAGTGGCGATCATAGCCTGCAAACTATTGATGACCAATACCCGCTGTTTGTACTCGCCTTTTGTGTATTCCATAAGCGGCATTACAGTGAGCAAGTGGTTTCTGCATTAGAGAAGTTCAAGTTCAATCATTTTGGCCACGATCAAATCATTCTTCATGAAAATGAAATCCGTAAGGAAAAGGGGGCTTTCAATATCTTTCGCAGCCGCGAGCAAAAGCTACAGTTTTTAGATGAGCTGACGGGAATTATCGATCACAGTAAGTTTATTTTAATTAGCTGCGTGATTGATAAACGTGCACTGCGAAAACAAGCGGATGTTGAATCTAACCCCTACCATATTGCTTTGGGTTTCTGTTTGGAAACTCTATATGAGTTTTTAGAAGAAAAAGAACAGCACCAAAAGAAAACCTTTGTCGTTGTGGAGTGCCGCGGCAAAAAAGAAGATAACGAGTTAGAGCTGGAGTTTAGGCGTATTTGCGATGGCAATAATCGCTTGATAAAACAACTGCCTTTCGAGGTGTTGTTTTCAGATAAAAAAGCCATGTCGTCAGGGTTACAGTTGGCCGATTTGGTTGCCAGGCCCATAGGCTTAAATGTGTTGCGGCCTGGTCAGGAGAATCGTGCTTTTGAAGTATTAAAACGAAAGTTTTATTGTGACGGCGGGCGCGGACAGGTAGGAAGTGGCTACGAAGGCGTCGGCATGAAAATTTACCCTGCCTCAGAAAGCGAAAAGCCCCGATGATACTCACCGAGGCTGTAACGCCGACCGGGAACCCCCAATCCACTTGCGTTAAAGTATAAGTAAACTTACCTCAAATAACAACCTGAAAGGTACCGCCAAAACCTTGGTTTTATAACCAGTTTGGTGTTACGAGTAGGGGGCGATTATGGTGGTAGCCTCTCTCATTTGACCTCTAAAGCGCATTGCAGTTAATCCTAGCGCTCTGTAGTTGCTAAAATTTATATTTAACAAAATCGCTAAAAAACTCCAATTTCCCTTCACATTTGTACAATAGAAATCAGTTGTCTTTAGCTAATACATTGTAAATAAAGCAATTTTCTATTTAACAAATAGTGCCAAATCCGCCCGACTTGTTAAATAGATACCCAATGAGTTATTGGGTTGACCAAAAAACAATCAGGCCTCTGTAAAATATCCAGAAATCTGCAAGCGTCTGTTGGGTTTTACAGTAATATTGCCCGCAATTAGGATATTCAGCCCCTCACTTACCGGGCGAATATCATTCGTATCTAAAGAACAACAAGATAGACAAGGATTCCCCCTGCATGACTACTCAAAAACTCACACTTCCAAAGCTAGAAAGCTTACTGCTTGCCGCCTGCGATGAGCTGCGCGGCAATATGGATGCCAGTGAGTACAAAGAATACATTTTCGGCATGTTATTTCTTAAGCGCGCCAGCGATTTGTTTGATCAACGCCAAGCTGAGCTGAAAAAACAATTAGCAGAACGTGGAATGTCGGCGGCAGATATTGAAATCGAGCTGAATGATCCAGACAACTACTCGGGGCCTTATTTTTATGTGCCTGAACGTGCGCGTTGGAATCAAGGTTGGCAAGAACAAGTCACTGAAGATAGAGAGACAACCATTATTCAGCACCCCGCGCTTAAACACACCAAGGTGAATGTCGGCAGTGTCTTAAACAAAGCACTGGAAGCTATTGAAGAGGCCAATATAGATGCGTTGCAAGATGTGTTAAAGGGCATCAACTTCAATAAAAAAATAGGCCAGCGAACCTTGGACGATGACTTGCTGGCCGACTTCATTCAAAACTTTGAAAAAATTCCGCTAAAAGACGAAGATTTTGAATTCCCTGATTTACTCGGCGCAGCCTACGAATGGTTGATTAAACATTTTGCCGATTCGGCAGGTAAAAAAGCCGGTGAATTTTATACGCCTGCAGAAGTCGTTAGGGTTTGTGTAGAAATTTGTGATCCGCAAGAAGGTATGAGTGTATACGACCCAACCTGTGGTTCTGGCGGCATGCTCATTCAAATGCGCGATTACTTGCTAGAAAACGGTGGCAGTGCCAGTGAGATTTCACTTAACGGTCAAGAAAGTATTGGCACTACTTGGTCCATTTGCAAAATGAACATGCTTTTGCACGGCATTTCTCATGCAGATATTCGTCAAGAAGACACACTCAAATTGCCGCAGCATTTGGATGATAACAATGAATTAAAACGCTTTAACCGCGTAGTAGCTAACCCACCGTTTAGCCAAAACTACAGCCGCAAAGAGATGAAGTTCCAAGGGCGTTTTCCGGTATGGCTCCCAGAAAAAGGTAAAAAAGCCGATTTAATGTTTGTGCAGCACATGCTCGCAGTACTCAAGCACGATGGTCGCCTTGCGAGTGTTATGCCGCACGGTGTTTTATTTCGCGGTGGGGAAGAGCGCGATGCCCGTAAACATTTTATCAATCAAGGTTATTTAGAAGCTGTTATTGGTTTGCCAAGCAATCTTTTCTACGGCACCGGAATTCCTGCGTGTATTTTGGTGATGAACAAAAGTGGCGCAGCCACACGCGACCATGTGTTATTTATTAATGCCGACCGTGAATACCGCGAAGGCAAAGCGCAAAATCATTTGCGCCCTGAAGATATAGACAAAATTATTCACGCCTATCGCTCTGGCGATGACATTCCCGCCTACGCGCGCAAAGTGCCCAAGGCGGAAATTGAAGCAGAAGATTACAACTGCAATATTCGCCGCTACGTGGATAACGCCCCACCGGCAGAGCCGCAAGATGTACGCGCCCATTTGCACGGCGGCGTGCCGCTAGCAGAAATAAACAACTTGCAGCATTTCTGGGGAAATTATACGCAATTGCGTGATGATGCCTTTGTGCCAAGAGATCAACACTATGCCGATTTTGCGCCTGTGCTTTCTAACAAGCGCAACATTGCCGAGTTTGTTAATAACCACCAAAGTGTTGCTACCTGCCATGAGCAATTTATGCAAACGCTGGAACAATGGTGGCACGCCAATGTTAGCCATATAGAATCCCTTGCTGCCAATGAGCAGCAGCCAGTGCATTTGGCAACGAATGTTTACGCTATGCGCATAGTGTTGCTCGCGAATATTGAACAAGCTTTGGCAGATCAACAATTACTAACACCCTTTCAAGTGCGCGGTGCTTTTGCTAATTACATGGTCACATTAAAGGCCGATTTTAAATCCATTGCAGCCAGTGGTTGGGGTGCAGAATTAATTCCAGACCAAGAAATTCTGCAAAGCCAATTTCCAGACGTTTTAGCCGAATCAGAGCAATCCCAAGCTCGCCTTGCAGAGTTACAAGCTCTATTTGCAGCGGCTGATGAAGAAGATTTTGAGGATACTGAAGACAGCGGCGTAATGCCCAGTGGCGATGTAAAAACCAAAAAAGAAGAATTAAAAGAAGCAAATGCAGAGTGGAAAGCGCAATTAAAAAATATTAAAGCTTTGGTTGGTAATTTGTTTGTTGAGATTAAAGCGGCTGGGTTGCTGCCCAAAGCGGCCAATAAAAGTTTTTACTGTACAGAAGGCTTGGCTGG
>Ga0209717_1002936_pt1 | contig 15523 bp, 15 predicted proteins | sample AD_UKC048_MetaG_FD_184418 | JGI IMG/M metagenome (GOLD analysis project Ga0209717, IMG submission 184418) | Active sludge microbial communities of municipal wastewater-treating anaerobic digesters from USA - AD_UKC048_MetaG (SPAdes) (version 2) | ecosystem: Engineered > Bioreactor > Anaerobic >... | reverse complement strand
ATCCAAAAAGTTTAGCATCCAGCATTGTTGAAGGGGCAATGCATCAGCATTTCTTGAAAGATCATATGCAGTCTATTACAGACTGTAATGAAACCACAAGTCCAACCGATTTTTACTTTGACTTAATTGAAAAACTACTTAAATAATTAAAAAATGACTTCTTTAAAACGACTAATAAAGCTATTAGAATTAGACAAAAAAGACGTATTTCAAATCTTTTTTTATGCCATTTTTGCCGGAATTGTGAGTTTATCTTTGCCTTTGGGAATACAAGCCATTGTGAATTTTATTCAATCGGGTAGAGTAAGTGCTTCTTGGATAGTTTTAATAATCCTTGTGGTTATTGGGGTTGCGCTTGTTGGGATATTATCTTTGATGCAATTGCGGATCACAGAAAACTTGCAACAAAAAATGTTTGTGCGTTCTTCATTTGAATTTGCTTCTCGTTTGCCTAAAATTGAATTTAAAGAGATGTACGGTCATTATCCGCCGGAATTAGCCAATCGTTTTTTTGACACATTAACTATTCAAAAAGGAACTTCGAAGTTGTTAGTTGATTTTTCGGCAGCCATTTTACAAATTGTTTTTGGTGTCGTTTTATTATCCCTTTATCATCCTTTTTTCATTGTGTTTGGTTTATTGTTGTTATTGCTTTTGTATGTTATTTTTAAATTCTCCTATTATAAAGGGACTGAAACTAACTTGAAAACCTCGAAGAACAAATACAAAACAGCAGGTTGGTTACAAGAAATTGCCCGTAACAATTTTAGTTTTCGAAACGAGCTCAACTATGATTTTGCATTAGAAAAAAACAACTCAATTATAAAACAATATTTATACAGTCGTGAAAATCATTTTAATGTAATCAAAAGACAATTTAGCCATCTCATTATTTTTAAAGTAATCATTACGGCTAGTTTATTAATCATTGGAGGGTATTTAGTATTGAGTCAACAAATGAATATTGGTCAATTTGTGGCTTCTGAAATCATTATTTTGTTGGTAATTAATTCTGTTGAGAAAATAATTCTTGGGCTTGAAACTTTCTATGACGTGTTGACTGCGGTAGAGAAAATAGGTCAAGTAACGGATATGGAATTAGAAAAAGAATCGGATGTTGAAAACAAAATTTGTTACACCAACATCAGTCTTGAAACGGACAATATGGGTTTTCAATTTCCGGATACTACTTTTGGAATTTTAAACAATGTCAATTTAAAAATAGATTCGGGAGAGAAAATAATAATCGATGGCGAAAATGGTTCTGGGAAAACAACTTTAATCCGAGTGCTTTCAGGTTTGTTGCATCCAACTTCAGGGAATTTCTTTATAAACGATGACACTTTTAGAAAAATTGACATCAAACAGTATCGCTCTCGAATTGGCAGTATTATTCAAGGCGAAACTCCTTTTGAAGGAACAATTCTCGAAAACATTACTTTCAATGACAAAAATATTAGTACTGAAGATTTGAAATGGGCTTTGGATGCAGTTCAACTAACGAGTTTTATAAAAACATTGCCTAAAGGATTGGATACTAAAATTTTTCCCGAAGGAAAACAATTATCATCTTCAAATGCTCAAAAAATCTTGTTGGCGAGAAGTATCATCCACAAACCCAACATTTTGTTTTATGAGGAACCAACAGACAAAATGGATGTAAAAGTGGCTAATGAAATCATCGATTTTATTACCTCCGAAAAAAACAAATGGACGGTAATTGTATCTTCTCAAAATCCGCATTGGATTACAAAATGTACACGAGAAATCACAATGCAAAAAGGTTCTATTTTATCTGATACTAAAAAATAAGAATATGTTAAATATATCCGACAAAAATTCAATTAATAATGAGGCTCTCGAAAAATATTCTACTGTAAAGAATTTGAGCAACCGACCCCATTATAAAATTTTGAATCAAATAATTCTTGCAGTTTCAATATTAGTAATTATTGCCCTTTTCTTGCCTTGGACACAAAACATCTCGGGTTCTGGAGCGGTTACGACTTTAAAACCCAATCAAAGACCACAATCTATTCAATCTGTTATCTCGGGTCGAATAGAAAAATGGTATGTGCAAGAAGGAAATTTTGTAAATAAAGGCGACACGATACTTTTTATTTCTGAAATAAAGGAAGATTATATGGATCCAAATTTGGTAAAAAACACCAAAAATCAAGTGGATGCCAAAAAACAATCTTTGGAATCTTACGGTTCTAAAGTGTCCACTTTGACTTTGCAAATGCAAGCAATAGAAAGGGAAAAAGGATTGAAACTCAAGCAAGCTGAAAACAAAATCAAACAGGCAAGTTTGAAAATAAAAAGCGATAGTATGGATTTGGTAGCCGTAAAAACACAGCTAAAAATTGCCAATACTCAGTTCAATCGTTCACTACAATTAAACAAAGAAGGGCTGAAAGCTTTGTCTGATGTAGAGGAAAAACGTTTAAAACTGCAAGAAGTTGAAGCGAAAATCATCACTCAAGAGAATAAATTTTACACCAGTAAAAATGAATTCATCAATGCCGAAGTAGAAATCAATAGAATTAATGCAGAATATTCCGAGAAGATTTCGAAAGCGCAAAGTGATCAATACACAGCAATGAGCAATCAATACGATACCGAAGCTCAGGTGAGTAAACTCGAAAATCAGTATGCCAATTATAGCATCCGAAACGGAATGTATTATATCAAAGCGCCACAAAGCGGTTACATCAATAGAACTTTACAATCGGGAATTGGCGAAAATATTAAAGAAGGAACTCCTATTGCAACAATTATGCCCGCAAAATATGATATTGCGGTTGAATCTTTTGTAGATCCAATTGACTTGCCTTTATTAAAAAGAGGTGAAAAAGTAAGAGTTTGGTTTGATGGTTGGCCTACAATCGTATTTTCAGGATGGCCAGATATGTCGTATGGAACATTTGGAGGAGAGATTGTGGCTATTGAAAACTTCATCAGCGAAAATGGAAAATTCAGAATCCTAATTGCTCCAGACAAAAATGAAGCCTCTTGGCCCAAACAATTGAGCATCGGTTCCGGAGCGCAAACCATAGCTTTACTTAACACTGTGCCTGTTTGGTTTGAATTTTGGAGAACACTTAATGGTTTTCCACCAAACTATTATCAAGGAAAAGAAAAACCTGCAAAAGAAAAGAAATAATGAAAAAGTTTTTTTTATTACTAATCGTATTTGGAACGACAGTTTACAGTCAGACTAATGCCGAATCTTCTTTGCCTTCCAATCTCAAAGAGATGAGCTACAACGAATATTTGGGTTTTGTAAAAAAATACCATCCACTGGTCAAAAACGCCAACTTGGAAATTAGTAAGGCACAAGCTAATCTGATGATGGCGCGTGGAGGATTTGACCCAAAACTAGAATTGGATTACAACAAAAAACAGTTTCAGGGAACGGAGTATTATTCGATAATGAACAGCAGTTTCAAAATCCCAACTTGGTATGGAATCGATATCAAAGCGGGTTTTGAAGAAAACGATGGTTATTACCTGAATCCACAAAACAAAACACCCAGCAATGGTTTGACATCTCTAGGAATTAGTGTTCCACTTGGACAAGGATTACTCATTAATCAAAGAATGGCCGATTTGCAAAAGGCAAAAATCCAAGTAAAATTAAGCGAAGCGGAGCAAAAACTAATGGCAATTGCCGTTTTGTATGATGCTTCGGTAGCGTATTTTAATTGGAAAAAAAACTATGAGGAATATTTGTTATATGAAAATTATTTTATCAATGCGCAAAAGAGATACACTGGAATTGAATCTCTAATAAAACAAGGAGACAAACCGGCAATTGATAGTGTCGAAGCTGGAATTGTTGTCAAAAGCAGACAGCTTGCCTTAGAAGATTCTAAATTAAAATTGACAAAAGCAAAACTGGAATTATCCAACTTCTTGTGGTTGGAAAATAATATTCCACTTGAATTGGCCGAGGCTATTATTCCAGAGAAAAAACTAGGTCAAACCATTCAAGAAACATTAAACATTAGCGATTTAGTCAATCAGGATTTTTCAATAATTAAGCATCCAAAAATTGAAGCTTTACAAAGTAAAATCGATTTATTAACTGTCGAGAAACGAATGAAAGCCAATATGCTTTTGCCTAAAATAGATGTGGGCTATTCCTATTTGGCTCAGCCAAACCCAGCAATTCCAAACAATTCTGATAATTACAAAGTGGGTGTTGATTTTTATTTTCCATTATTTTTAAGAAAGGAAAGAGGCAGTTTGAAAATAGCAAAATACAAAATTCAAGAATCCGAATTTACACGTGATTTAGAAAAATTGCAATTGACTAACAAAATAAGTGCTCAAAAAACTGAAATCCAGTCCTTGACCAAACAACAAAAATTAATCAATAATTTGGTGGATGATTACGATAAAATGCTAAAATCGGAAGAACGATTGTTTACTTTGGGCGAGAGTTCGTTATTCCTCATCAATACAAGAGAAAATAATTTGGTCAGTTCCCAACTTTCACAAATTGCTTTAGAAAACCGTTTTTACACCTCAAATTCGGAACTGTACAAAATTATGGCGAATCCAAATTAAATAATTTTTAATGTGTATTTTTGCGGTCTGAAAATTGAATTATGATTATCCAAAAAACAAGAGAGGAAATTGAATTAATGCGCGAAAGTGCCTTAATCGTTTCGAAAACATTAGGAATGATTGCTTCCGAAATCAAGGAAGGAGTTACCACATTATATTTAGACAAGTTAGCAGAAGAATTCATCAGAGATCACGGAGCTGTTCCAAGTTTCCTTGGATTATATGGTTTCCCAAATTCGCTTTGTATGAGCCCAAATGCTCAAGTAGTTCACGGTATTCCGAACAATAAACCATTAGAAAGTGGCGATGTAATTTCAGTCGATTGTGGTGCTTTCAAAAACGGTTTTCACGGAGACCATGCTTATTCTTTCGAAATTGGCGAAGTTGCCGAAGACGTGAAAAAATTATTGCGTGTTACTAAAGAATCTTTATACGTTGGAATCCGCGAATTTAAAGCTGGAAATCGTGTGGAAGATGTTGGGAATGCCATTCAAAAATATACCGAAAGCCACGGATATGGTGTGGTTCGGGAACTTGTAGGACACGGTGTTGGTCAAAAAATGCACGAAGATCCTGAAATGCCCAACTACGGAAAACGTGGTCGTGGTAAACTTTTAATCGAAGGAATGGTTGTTGCCATCGAACCAATGATTAATATGGGAACCAAAAACATCAAACAACACAAAGACGGTTGGACAATCACAACAGCTGACGGAAAACCCTCTGCACACTTTGAGCACGATGTGGCCATCATTGACGGAAAACCAGAATTGCTTTCGACTTTCGCTTATGTGTATCAAGCTTTGGGAATTGTGAGTAAAGAGGAGGATGAGTTTAGAAAAATTCCATTTGTTATTTAGAGATTTTACACGAATTTCACAAATTATCACGAATTCAAAACCTTTAAAAATTTCACAAACAATAAATTAATATGGATGACATTTATTTAAAAGAAGAGTCATATAAAATTATTGGTCTTTGTATGGAGGTTCATAGAATTCTAGGTAAAGGTCATAGTGAAGTAGTTTATAAAGATGCTTTAGAACATGAATTTAAAATCAATTCTATACCTTTTGAAAGAGAGAAAATCTATGAGATAGAATATAAAGAAATTATTCTACCTAGAAAATATGTTGCCGATTTTGTAGTATTTGACGAAATAATATTCGAAGTAAAAGCAATTTCACAATTAACAAATAGTGACATAAAACAAACATTAAATTATTTGGCATCATCCAAAAACAAATTAGGTTTATTGACCAATTTTGGAGAAGACAGCCTAAAATACAAACGAATTATTTTATAAACCAAGTTAGTGAAATTCATTTTAAGCATCAATAATTCGTGCTAATTCGTGAAATTCGTGTCAAATTTTATCCAATGAAATCAGTGTTTAAATTAATCCTCAATACCATTCCTCGTCCAATATTAATTCGCTTGAGTTATGTGGCACGTCCCATCATAGCTTTTTCACTAAAAGGAACTAATTTCACCGATCCAATAGACGGAAAAAGTTTCAAGTCGATGTTGCCTTATGGGTATGAAAAGCAACGCAATAACGTGCTTTCGCCAAGTACACTTTCGCTCGAAAGACACCGTTTGTTGTGGTTATATCTGAACGAACAAACTGATTTTTTCACAGCCCAAAAGAAAGTCCTTCATTTTGCTCCCGAGCAAGCTTTTTATAAATTGTTTCGCAAGCAAAAAAACCTTGATTATACTACAACCGATTTGTTTTCGCCATTGGCGGATGTGAAAGCAGATATTTGCAATTTGCCTTTCGAAGACAATCAATATGACGTCATTCTTTGCAATCACGTATTGGAACACATTCCAGATGATACCAAAGCGATGCAGGAATTGTATCGTGTTTTGAAACCGGGTGGAATGGCGATTCTTCAAATTCCACAAGATTTAAAAAGAGAAGTCACTTTTGCCGACGATTCTATAACCGACCAAAAAGAACGTGCCAAAATCTTTGGTCAATACGATCACGTTCGTATTTACGGTCGCGATTATTTTGACAAACTGCGAAGCATTGGATTTACCGTAATTGAAGAAGATTACACCAATAAAATAGCTCCTGAATTAGTGGAGAAATATTGTTTGGCCAAAGGCGAAATTATCCCTGTTTGCTTTAAATAAATAGAGAAATCTAAAATTATTCCTTTTTTGCATTTTTGTCTCCAAAACAAAAATGCAACTTTTTTTGTCGTACCTTTAATAGCGCAATTGGCGGTGTCAATTGTTAAATTAGTAACCGATGAAAGTAGTAAAACATTCAGGCGATATTGTTGATTTCAACCCAACAAAACTCAAACAATCGCTTTTAAAATCAGGAGCGAGCCAAGTAGTTGTTGAAACTATTTTGCAAACCATTAATAAAGAAATCTACGAAGGCATTTCGACCAAACAAATCTACAAAATGGCTTTTGGTCTATTGAAAAAAGCCTCCAATTCGAATGCAGCAAGATATAATTTAAAAGAAGCCATTAGATTATTAGGACCAGCTGGATTTTTCTTCGAAAAGTATATTGCTCGCCTCTTCGCTTCAGAGCATTACGAAACTAAGACTAATTTGACTTTGCAAGGCAAATGCGTTTCGCATGAAGTTGATGTTTTGATCAAAAAAAACCAAGTAATTTCGATAGTGGAATGTAAATTTCATATGGGAAAAGATATTAATTCAGATGTGAAAGTGCCAATGTATATTTTGTCGCGGTTTAATGATTTGAAAGAAAAAAAACACACCATTTTTTCTGGCAAAGAATCTATTTCAAATTGTTGGATTGTTACCAATAACCGGTTTACATCAGATGCAATTACTTTTGCAAAATGTTCTGGTTTGAGTTTACTGAGTTGGAATTATCCCGAAAATAATAATATAAAAACCAAAAACGACAACAATTATCTTTATCCTATAACCTGTTTGACCACTTTGTCTTTGGCCGAAAAAGATAGATTGTTAGTTCTTGATGTGATTTTAGTAAAAGATTTAAAAAACAATTCTGAATGTTTAGAAAAAATTGGTCTGAGTACCAATCGGATAAAAAACGTCTTGAAAGAAGCTTCTGAATTGTGTGAATATTGTAAGAATTAAAATCTTTTGGATTTAAAATACAGAAATCATGAAAATTAAATTTATTGGTGGAGCAGGAACGGTAACGGGGTCAAAAACATTAATCGAAAGCAAGGGCGTTAGAATTTTGATCGATTGCGGACAATTTCAGGGTATTAAACCTTTGAGAGAACTCAACTGGCAACCTTTGCAAATACTTCCTTCGACTATAGATTTTGTGTTATTGACTCACGGTCATTTGGATCATTGTGGTTGGTTGCCAAGATTGGTAGACCAAGGATTCAAAGGCAAAATTTATTGCACCAGTCCAACCAAAGACATTACCAAACTCATTCTTTTGGATAGTGCAAAAATTCAGGAAGAAGAAGCTGCAAAGGCCAATAAAGAGCACTATTCTAAACACGAAATTGCCGAACCACTTTATGATGTAAAACAAGCCGAAGCTGTTTTTCCTCTTTTTAGAGTGATAAAAACTAACGAAAATATCGCTTTGGATGCTGAAATTTCGGCTGTTTTTACCAATGCTGGACACATTATTGGCGCTTGCAGCATCGAATTGAATTTAGAAGATAAAACATTGGTTTTCTCGGGAGATATTGGTCGTGACAACGATATATTAATGTTTCCGCCAACCAAACCCAAAAAGGGCGATTACATTTTTTTGGAAAGCACTTACGGAAATCGTCTTCATCCCGAAACCGATGCCAAGTCAGAACTAGAAATGTACATCAATAACACCGTTGAAAAAGGCGGAACTATTATTATTCCAAGCTTTGCAGTAGAACGAGCGCAAACCGTAATGTATTTATTGTGGCAACTCAAAACAGAAGGTAAAATTCCTAATATTCCATATATAATTGATACACCAATGGGAATAAAAGTGTTGGATATTTTTGAAAATAATAGAAAATGGCACAAATTACCCCAAGAAGATTATGTGGCAATGTGTCAAATGTTTACCATGAATTCCGATTATCAGGAAACTATCGAAACGATTTATAACAAAGAATCTAAGGTTGTAATTGCGGCTAGTGGAATGATTACTGGTGGTCGCGTTTTGAGTTATTTAGAACGATATATTGGTTTGCCGGAAACTACTGTAATCATCATTGGATATCAAGCCGAAGGAACACGAGGAAGAAAATTATTAGAAGGTGACAAAGAAATTAAAATTTACGGCAAATTTTATGATGTTAAGGCCAATATCCTTGAAATAGAAGCGCTTTCTGCTCACGGCGACCAAAAAGATTTGCTCAATTGGCTTTCTGAATTGGAAAATACTCCAAAAAAAGTATTCTTGGTTCACGGAGAAAACGAAGCATTTGAGGAACTTGGCACAAAAATTAAAGAAAAATATGGTTTTGATTGGGTTGCTCCTATAATGAATCAGGAATTTGAGTTGTAAAGTATAATTCATTTAACATACTTTTTGTTATTTGAGTTCTATAAAATTGTAATTTTGCATTATGAAATTTAAAAAGCACATAAGTTTATTACTTGCTATTTTCCTATTGGTTTCCAATACGGGATTTGCAATTGATGTGCATTATTGCGGAGGAGAAGTAGCTTCGGTTAAGCCTATTTATTGGAAAAATTATGAATCCCTACTAGCAACTGAAAAAAGTTGTTGCGCTCCTGAAGCTTCTAGTCTAGTTGAAAAAAAAGAAAGTTGTTGCAAGGACAAAGTAATTCATTTTGAGAAAAAACAAGAAAATGTAATTATAAAATCCTTCACTTTTCAATCCGATTTTATATTCCTTATTGAAGAATGGAATCCTATCATTTTTACTGAATTTTCAAACTTCGAAGACAGTCGCATTATATCCTATTATTGTGATGCTAATGCGCCGCCACTTTTCAAATTATATCATCAATACATTTTCTACGCCTGATTTTAATGTTTTTATAAAATCTATCCATTTTTTCGGGTAGAAATTTCTATTAAAAAACATTAAAAATCAATTTATGAAAAAACAAATTTCAATACTTTTATTGAGCTTGTTGTGTGTGTTTAGTTCCTATTCGCAGGACACATTACAGGCTGTAAAAGTAATTTCTAAAAGTAAAGGCTTGCAAAAATCTTCAAAGATTACAGCCAATACTACATTGGTAACAAGCAAAGAATTACTCAAAGCTGCTTGTTGCAATCTTGCTGAAAGTTTCGAGACAAACCCTTCAATCGACGTTAGTTTTTCGGATGCTCTTACGGGAACAAAACAAATCAAAATGCTGGGTTTAACCAGTCCTTATTTGATGATTGCCGAAGAAAATATTCCGTCAGTTCGTGGTGCTTCGCAAGCGTATGGATTGTCCTTTACACCAGGAACTTGGATTGAAAGTATCCAAATTACTAAAGGAGCAGGAAGTGTGGTCAACGGCTACGAAAGTATTTCAGGTCAGATCAATACAGAGCTTATTAAGCCAATTGGTAACATCCCTTTTTTCTTAAATGCGTATGGTTCTACCGATTCTCGGTTTGAATTGAACACGCATTTCAATGCTAAAATTTCGGATAAATGGACTACTGCTTTGTTTGTCCACGGAAACGCAAGAACGGCTAAAAACGATATGAATGACGATGGCTTTCTCGACAATCCATTGGCAAAACAAATCAATATTTTGAATCGGTATCAATATTATAATGCCGAAAAAGGTTGGGTGAGTTTTATCAATTTCAGGTATATGAATGACAAAAAACAAACTGGCGAAACTGATTTTGATCCCGATATAGATAAAGGGAAAACAAATCTTTGGGGTTCCGAAATCAATACCGAACGAGTTGATGTTTCGTCAAAAATTGGGTATGTTTTCAAAGATATGCCGTATCAAAGTTTTGGTTTTCAAAATGCGTTTAACAGTCACAATCAGGAATCTTATTTTGGATTGAACCAATACAATATCAAGCAAAGCAGTTTTTATTCGAACTTAATTTTCAACTCAATTATCAGTAATACGATGCACAAATTTGCAACGGGTTTGAATTTTACTTATGACAAATACCAAGAATTTGTAAACGTGAATGATTACAGTAGAATTGATAATTCGATTGGTGCTTTCTTTGAATATACCTTTGATAATGATTCCAATTTCAGTTTAGTAGCAGGAGGAAGAGTGGATAATCACAATCGTTTGGGAACATTTATAACACCAAGATTGCACATTCGCTACAATCCTTGGGAGAAAGGGGTTCTGCGTGTTTCGGCAGGAAGAGGGAAACGTAGTGCGAATATTTTTGCTGAAAACCAATCACTTTTTGCCAGTGCAAGAACATTTGATATTTTGGATACTAACGGTAAAATCTATGGTTTAGATCCAGAAATCGCTTGGAATTATGGATTGAGTTTTAATCAAAAATTCAACATCTTTGGAAGAAATGCCGATGCTGGTTTTGATTTTTATAAAACCGATTTTACAAAGCAAGTCGTAGTCGATTTATATACACCAACAGCAATTGCGGGAACACATCAGGTTTTGTTTTATAATTTAAACGGAAAATCGTATGCCAATAGCTTGCAAGTGGACTTTAATGTTGAATTGGTAAAACATCTTGATTTGCGAACTGCATACAAATATTACGACATTCAAACCGATTATTTGAGTGGAACAAGTGAAAGACCTTTACAAGCGAAGCATCGTTTTTTTGCTAATTTAGGATACGAAACACATATTGCCGAGAAGGGTAAGCAGTGGAAATTTGATTTCACTTATAATTGGATGGGGCAACAAAAATTACCCGAAACATCTTCAAATCCAGAGGAAGATAGACTTCCAACTTATTCGCCTTCGTTTTCTTTGATGAATGCACAAATTACTAGAACTTTTTCTTCTACTTTTGAAGTTTATGTAGGTGGAGAAAATATTGGAAATTATAAACAAGAAAAAGCAATTTTGGGAAGTGAAAATCCTTTTGGCCCAACCTTTGATGCATCTATTATATATGCGCCTGTTTTTGGACAAATGTACTATGCTGGACTGAGATTTAAAATTAAATAAATAATTACAAGAATCAATTTAAATAACAATTAAAAAATTAAATTATGAAAAATATATTTTTAGGAATGATGTTAATAGTAGTAACACTTTCTACACAAGCACAAGTTAAAAAGAATAAAAACGCAAAATATACCATTGAAGTAAATGGTAATTGTGAACAATGTCAGAGACGTATTCAAAAAGCGGCTTTCTCTGTGAATGGTGTAAAGACAGCAACTTGGAGTATAGAAACTCACAAATTAGATCTTACTTTGAATGAAGAGAAAACGTCAATTACTGCCGTTAAAAAAGCTATTGCAAAAGTAGGTCACGATACGGATGAAGTAAAAGCTACTAAAGAGGATTACGACAACCTTCATTCTTGCTGCAAATACGAAAGGGAAGAAACAAAGAAATAAAACTCTTCAATAATCCAAAATCCCTAATTTGAAATGTTCTTAGAACTATTCAAATTAGGGTTGGTTTTATTAAATATTTATTAAAAAAACGCAAATCCATTGTCCAGATAGTGCTGTTTTGCTAAATTATAATTACTTTCACGACCGAGAATTTTTAAAACATTTATATGAATAATTTTGATTGGAAACAACTGATAAATCCTGAGTTTTACATTTTAATGGAGTTTGGAGGGGTAGAAATAGGTTTGTTTGTTATCCTTTTTATAATTTTTGCTGAAACAGGATTGTTTGCAGGTTTTTTTCTTCCAGGAGACAGTTTGTTGTTCTTAGCAGGGATTTACAGTGAATTATTGACTCAACAAATATCAATGGGCAACGATTTTGCTAATGTAGTATTGCTGTCTTCTTTAGTTTCTTTAGCGGGAATTTTTGGTAATATGGTGGGCTATTGGTTTGGAGTAAAAGGCGGAACCTACCTCTATAATAAAGAAGATACTTTTTGGTTTAAAGAGAAATATCTTTTGCAGGCTAGAGATTTTTTCGATAAATATGGTGGAAAAGCGATTATTTTCGCAAGGTTTTTACCTATTTTCAGAACCTTTGCACCGATAGTTGCAGGTATTGCATCAATGGACAAAAAGAAGTTTATGTTCAATAATATTTTGGGTTCTGTTCTTTGGTCTTTTAGTATGATTTTTGCAGGGCATTATTTATCGGCTTTGTTTTTGGATAAATTTGGCATCGATTTGAAAAAGCATATAGAATTTATCGTCATAGGAATTGTTCTCATAACAACAATTCCAGTTTTATGGAAGCTTTTGAAAAAAAGAGTTCATATTTAAAATATCTTTTCACAAAAAAAACTCCGAAGCTTTGAAACTTCGGAGTTTTTTTTATTTTTAACTTCGTACTTCGTATATCGTACTTCGTAAATGGAATTACATCATTCCAGGCATTCCTCCGCCCATTGGCATTTGAGATCCGCTTTCTTCTTTGATGTCCACCAAAGCACATTCAGTTGTTAAGATCATTCCTGCAACAGAAGCAGCGTTTTCTAAAGCCACACGAGTTACTTTTTTAGGATCGATGATTCCTGCTTTTAGCATATCTACATATTCGTCAGTTTTGGCATTGTATCCAAAATCTCCAGAACCTTCAGCAACTTTTGCCACAACTACAGAGCCTTCAAGACCTGCATTTTCAACAATTGTTCTCAAAGGAGATTCTACAGCACGAGAAATAATTTTGATTCCTGTAGCTTCATCAGCGTTGTCTGCTTTCAATTCTGCAAGAGCATTTTTGGCTCTCAACAAAGCAACACCTCCACCAGCAACAATTCCTTCTTCGACAGCAGCACGAGTAGCGTGAAGCGCATCGTCAACACGGTCTTTTTTCTCTTTCATTTCTACTTCAGAAGCAGCACCAACATAAAGAACAGCAACTCCGCCAGCTAATTTAGCCAAACGTTCTTGCAATTTTTCTCTGTCATAATCAGAAGTTGTAGCTTCCATTTGACCTTTGATTTGGTTGACACGATTTTTAATCATTTCGGCATCACCAGCTCCACTTACAATTGTAGTATTGTCTTTGTCAATGGTTACTCTTTTTGCAGTTCCTAACATTTCGATAGTGGTGTTTTCTAAAGTATAACCTCTTTCTTCAGAGATTACAGTTCCCCCTGTTAAGATAGCGATGTCTTCTAACATTGCTTTTCTTCTGTCACCAAAACCTGGAGCTTTTACAGCTGCGATTTTCAAGGCACCACGTAATTTGTTTACAACCAAAGTTGATAAAGCTTCTCCATCAACATCTTCGGCAATAATCAATAATGGTTTTCCTGATTGTGCTACTGGTTCTAAAACAGGTAACAATTCTTTTAAAGAAGATACTTTTTTGTCATATAAAAGAATATATGGATTCTCTAATTCAGCTTCCATTTTCTCAGCATTGGTTACAAAATAAGGAGACAAATATCCTCGGTCAAATTGCATACCTTCAACAACATCTACATAAGTGTCAGTTCCTTTGGCTTCTTCAACAGTTATAACACCTTCTTTTCCTACTTTTGCGAAAGCATTGGCGATTAATTCTCCAATAATTTCATCGTTGTTGGCAGAAATAGAAGCAATTTGTTTGATTTTTTCAGAATCACTTCCTACTACTTTAGCTTGTTTTGCTAAGTCAGCAACAATGGCTTCAACAGCTTTGTCTATTCCACGTTTCAAATCCATTGGATTAGCTCCGGCAGCAACGTTTTTCAAACCTTCTTTTACGATGGCTTGAGCCAAAACGGTTGCAGTTGTAGTTCCGTCTCCTGCTAAATCATTGGTTTTAGAAGCAACTTCTTTTACCATTTGAGCGCCCATATTTTCTAATGGGTCTTTTAATTCGATTTCTTTTGCAACAGTAACACCATCTTTGGTAACGGTTGGTCCACCAAAAGATTTTCCAATAATTACATTACGACCTTTTGGTCCTAGAGTTACTTTTACTGCGTTTGCCAATGCATCGACTCCACGTTTTAATCCGTCACGTGCTTCAATATCAAATTTAATATCTTTTGCCATTTTTATTTTTAACTTTTAATTGTCTTACTACTTTAATTATACAATCGCAAGAATATCATCCTCACGCATTATCAAATAATCTTTTCCTTCTAATTTTAATTCTGTTCCAGCATATTTTCCGTAAAGAACAGAATCACCAATTTTAACAGTCATTTCGTGGTCTTTTGTACCTTTACCAACAGCAACGACAGTTCCTTTTTGTGGTTTTTCTTTTGCAGTATCTGGAATAAAAATTCCTGAGGCAGTTTTTGTTTCAGCAGCAACAGGTTCGATAAGAACGCGGTCTGAAAGCGGTTTAATATTTAAAGCCATAATGATAAAATATATGTTATTATTAATTTGATGATAATCGGATTTCAGAAATTATGCCAATAGAGAAAAACTGACATTTTTTCTTAAAAAAAATGCCAGCTTTGACAGGCTGGCATTTAGTATATTTTGTATGTACTATTTATTATTTTGCTGGCTCAGATGCTGGAGCAGGAGTCATTGGAGCAGGAGTTGCCGCTTTTGGCGTAACAGCTTCTGTTTTGTCAATGATTTTTGAATCAGTTCCTAAAGAACCTCCAAAACTTAAACTAGAAAGCAATATCAATAAAATTAATATTCCACCTAAAGTCCAAGTACTTTTATCTAAAAAGTCGGTAGTTTTCTGTACACCACCAATTTGTGTTGATCCTCCTAATGAAGATGAAAGCCCGCCACCTTTAGGGTTTTGAACCATTATTACTACTACAAGTAGGAAGCAAACTATTGTTATTAATACTAAAAAAATTGAAAATGTGCTCATTGTTTAATTATTATTTTGTTGTAAAATCTTAATATCCGAGATTCGGTCTGCAAAGAAACTACTTTTTTCTGGATATTTCAAAATTAATATCTCATAAGCTTGAATAGCACGTTGATATTTT
>Ga0209717_1002929_pt1 | contig 15575 bp, 12 predicted proteins | sample AD_UKC048_MetaG_FD_184418 | JGI IMG/M metagenome (GOLD analysis project Ga0209717, IMG submission 184418) | Active sludge microbial communities of municipal wastewater-treating anaerobic digesters from USA - AD_UKC048_MetaG (SPAdes) (version 2) | ecosystem: Engineered > Bioreactor > Anaerobic >... | reverse complement strand
CATAAAGCGGCTGCCACAACACATTTTTTCAAAATCATGTTAAAATTGAAATTTGAATGGAAAAAAATTAAACAGAAAGGATGGTTGGTATTGGACGGAATAAAGACCGCAAAAGTACTATTTTGATACGCCAAATCCGGTAAAATAGACAAAAAACAAGCCCGGACCTGTGAGCGTAGGATAACGTCCGGGGAACTGGAATAGTTGTCCGCTTGTTCGGGGGCCCATCGCAGGACAATTTTCTGCTGCTGAAAATCGTATATTATTCAGGTTTTCGGACCGTACCACCCAATTTTTTATTTCAATTTTTTTTTAAAATGAATTCCGGCACAGTTAAATTTTTCAACTCGACCAAAGGTTTTGGTTTCATCGTTGACAACAACACCAAGGAAGAAATTTTCGTACACGTATCTGGCCTCGTCGATGAAATTCGCGAAGGAGATACTGTCACTTTCGAGACTACCCGTGGTAAAAAAGGCATGAATGCAATGGACGTCAAGCGCGCTTAATCGCGTTCTGGAACCTGTTACATAATTACTTATGCGACACCCCCGGCCGGTCGCTGGGGGGGGACTGTGATTTTCAGGTGATTTTTTTGATTAACATGATTTACATCTGCCGGTAAGGAACGGCTGTTACATTTTCCAAATCAAATTTATCTAATTCATTTCATGATTAGAATCAGCGGTCAAAATCCGCGTTCCCATTCCTACCTTTGCGGCTTCTTTTCACCCGGTCCAATTTTTTTGAAAAACAGTGGAAGCACTACCAACGGTCGAAACAGCCAAAAACCTCGGCATTACCGCCGATGAATTTGAAAAAATCAAGGAGATCATGGGCCGCGTGCCCAATTTCACCGAACTGAGCATCTACTCGGTGATGTGGAGCGAACACTGTTCCTACAAAAATTCCATCCTGCAACTCAAAACCCTGCCCCGCAGCGGCAAGCGCCTGCTCGTCGGCGCAGGGGAAGAAAATGCCGGTCTGGTCGACATCGGCGACGGCCTCGGTTGCGCGTTTAAGATCGAAAGCCACAACCACCCCTCCGCTATCGAACCTTACCAGGGCGCGGCAACGGGCGTGGGCGGCATTCACCGTGATATTTTTACCATGGGCGCGCGGCCCATTGCAGCGCTCAACTCGCTGCGTTTCGGCGTACCCGACAACCCGCGTATGAAACGCCTCATCGCCGGTGTGGTGAAAGGCATCGGCGACTACGGCAACTGCTTCGGCGTACCCACCGTAGGCGGCGAGGTGTATTTCATGCCCTGCTACAACCACGATATTCTGGTGAACGCCATGTCGGCAGGCATCGTAAAAGCCGGTGAAACGGTGAGCGCTACAGCCGGCGGCCCGGGCAATCCGGTGTTCATCGTCGGCTCTTCCACGGGTAAAGACGGCATCCACGGCGCCACGTTCGCCAGCGCCGACCTCTCCGAAGATTCGCACGAAGACCTGCCGGCTGTACAGGTAGGCGACCCGTTCCAGGAAAAACTCCTGCTCGAAGCCAGCCTCGAAGCCATCAAAACCGGCGCGATCGTAGGCATGCAGGACATGGGCGCAGCAGGCATCACCTGCTCCACCTCCGAAATGAGCGCCAAAGCCGGCTGCGGCATGCGCATCGACCTCTCGAAAGTGCCCACGCGCCAGTCCAATATGAAAGCCTGGGAAATTCTGCTGTCCGAAAGCCAGGAACGTATGCTGATCGTATGCGAACCGGGCCGGGAATCGGAAATTCTGGCCGTTTTTGATAAATGGGACCTGCCTTGCGCCGAAATCGGCGTCACCACCGAGGGCGGCCAACTTGAATACTACTACGAAGGGGAACTGGTAGCCAACGTGCAGGCAGAAAATCTCGTGCTTGGCGGCACGGCGCCGGTGTACGTGCGGGAACAACGCGAACCGGAATATTTAAAGAAAATCCGTTTATACAACCCGAATAGCATTCCGCAACCCGATAACTACCGCGAAGCCGCCGATAAACTCTGGCATTCGCCCAACCTGGCTTCCAAAAACTGGATCACCCGCCAGTACGACAGCATGGTGCGCACCGGTACCATGACTACCAACCGCCCCAGCGACGCGGCTGTGGTGTACGTGAAAGGCACGGAAAAGGCCATAGCGCTCACGACTGACTGCAATGCAGCCTACGTGTACGCCGATCCTTACCGCGGCGCCATGATCGCCGTGGCCGAAGCGGCCCGCAACATCGTATGCGCCGGCGGCGAACCGGTGGCCATCACGAACTGCCTCAATTTTGGCAACCCGTACAACCCGGAGGTGTACTACCAGTTTGCCGAAGCCATCCGCGGCATGGGCGAGGCCTGCCGGAAATTCGAAACGCCGGTGACGGGCGGCAATGTGAGTTTTTACAACCAGTACACCCGCAACGGAGAAGTCATTCCGGTGTACCCCACGCCCACCATCGGCATGCTCGGTCTGCTCGACGACTACACGCAGATGATGACGCTGCATTTTAAAAACGAAGGCGACCGGATTTATATGATCGGTACCAGCCACGACGACCTCGGCAGCAGCGAATACCTGCGCACCGTGAAGCAGATCGAACACAGCACCTGCCCGCATTTCGACCTCGAAGAAGAATATTTTATCCAGCAAACCGTAAAAAAAGCCATCGGCTTGCAACTCCTGCAATCGGCGCATGACATTTCCGACGGCGGCGTGTTCGCTGCCCTGCTGGAAAGCGCTATGCCGGGTGGTCTGGGCTTCGAGGTGCGTTCCAATCCGGGCGTTCGCAAGGATGCCTGGCTGTTCGGAGAAGCGCAAAGTCGCATAATCGTCTCCGTGCGGACAGAACAAGTTGACGCTTTCGAACGTTTTTTGCAGGCTGAAAACGCACCGTTCGAAGCGCTCGGTACCGTGTCAGGAAACGAAGTGCACATCGACGGCGAATCCTGGGGCGAAGTGAGCGGCTGGAAACGGACGTACACGAGCGTTTTGGAAGAAATTATGAACTGAGGATTTAAGATTACATGATTACATGATTTTAGATTTAAGATTTATTCGGGATGCCCTCCTTCTTAAATCTAAAATCATGTAATCTTAAATCTTAAATCCTCAAACTCCCAACACAATATATTGCAAATCAATTTTTTATGAAAAAAATATCATTCCTCCTCCTGCTCCTGCCCGCGCTGGCGATTTTTTATGCCTGCAACGGTCAGAGCGGCCACGCTATCAAAGGCGCCATCGAAGGCGCTTCCAACCTGCAGGTGATGCTGGAACAGGCGCATTTCGACCGTTCCAATATCGCCCTGGGCCGTGTTACCTGCGACGGCTCCGGCGCTTTCGAACTCAAACAGGAGAAAGCCTTCGAGCCCGGCCTGTACCGCCTGACCATCGGCGCGAAAAAAATGTTTTTTATGCTCGACGGCTCCGAAAATGTGGTGGAAGTGAAGGGCGACTTGAAAACCATCGACCGCCTGGAAGTAAAAGTGACCGGTTCGCCTACCTTCACCTGCTACTCCGATATCATTCAGGGTCTGCTGAAAAGCCAGGTGAAAAGTGCGGATGAAGCCCGCCTCGTCATCGACAAAGGCTGCAACCCACTCATGAAAGCATTCCTGACCACGCAGGTACTGGGCCAGAATCCGGGTGCGTTCATGGACGATTTTCGCTCGGCCAATACCAGCCTGACGGCCGCCATGCCGAATACCAAATACGCCGCCGATTTCGCTAAAATGGTGTCGGACATCGAAAAACAATCTGCCCAGCAATACGCCGACGAAGTCATCAAAGTGGGTATGCCCGCTCCGGAGATCAGCCTCGCCGGTCCCGACGGTAAAACGCACTCCCTGTCTTCCCTGAAAGGCAAAGTGGTGCTGCTCGACTTCTGGGCTTCCTGGTGCGGTCCCTGCCGCAAAGCCAACCCGCACGTGGTGGAAACCTACAATAAATACAAAGCCAAAGGCTTCGACGTGTTCAGCGTATCGCTCGACCGCCCCGAAGGCAAGGATAAATGGATCCAGGCCATCAAACAGGACGGGCTCCTGTGGGACAACCACGTGAGCGACCTGAAATGGTGGGACAGCGCTCCGGCAGCCACTTATGGCGTTCGGGCCATTCCGAAAACGTTCCTGATCGGACGGGACGGGAAGATTGTGGCGGTAAATCCGCGGAATAATCTGGAAGAGGAGCTGCTGAAGGTGCTGTAGTAGCGCCTGAATGGCTTAGTGGTGGCATGAGGAATACAAACAACAAGGCGTTTTTTGTCCGTCACGGACAAAAAACGCCTTGTTGTTTGTATTCCTCATGCCACCACTACGTAAACTGGACCGTCTAATACGTCCGTTTGACCGTCAGATAGGTCTTTTATCTATCCGGATAGGTTGTACTACCTGTCTGGATACGTCGGCTACCTATTCTAATACGTTCATTTGACCGTCAGATAGGTCTTTTACCCATCTGAATGGATCGGCAACGTATCTGGATACATAAAACACGTATCTGACGGTCAAATGAACGTATTAGACGGTCTGTACTACGGGTTCGGCGGCCTGGAAAACGTATTAGGCGGTTAAAACAACCTATTTGACCGTCAGTTAGAACAGGTCACCCCGCCGAACCAGGGCGTCGGCGCTACTCTTCCAACTTCCGCTTCGTTTCCGCCCGCTGCACTTTATAATATTCCCAGTTGAACCCTCCCGTGCTTTCCAGTCCTTCCTCACCCGGTTTCGGGTCCGGCCCCAGGAAAAACCGCGCCGCCGCATCTGCGCCGCGTTTGAACAGTTCCAGTTTTTCCTTGTCGGAAATATTGAAATTCAGCCAGTTGATGCCCTTCACGTCGACGCGGCCGATGGTGCGGTTGAAATCAGCGTTTTTCAGCAGAAATTCCTTGTCGTAGTGCGAGCGCAGGGTGCTGATCATGGCGCCTGCGAAGCCGCCCAGCGTTTTGTATTCCGAAGCCGGTTCGTCGTCGCTGCTGCCGAGCATGATGCCGAAGGTCGGGAGCCGCGGTTTGGCCACTTTCGGGTTAAAAAACACGTTGATCGGGAAATTGGAGATCATGCCGCCGTCGACAAAATGCGTGATGGCAGGAATACGCGCCATGTCTTCCACGCCGATAAACTGCCCCCAGGCGGGCAGCACCCGGTCGGGCGCGATGTCGCGCACGATGAAGGGGCGGAAGAAAAACGGCACGGCCATGGAAGCGCGCACGAAAAACGCCGGGCTCACCTTGGCCGGATCGTCCCAGTACAGCGACCACATACGCGGAAATTCCACTTTCATGCGGTTGGTGAGGTCAGAAGTGACGATGCTGAGGAAATCTTCCAGTACGGGCTTGTTGAGGTCGTCGATGTTCGCACCGGGCTCGGGCCGTGCGAGGCGGAAACCACCCTCGGGCACTTTGGAGATGTGCGCGCGCAGGTCGTTGAGGTTGCGGATGTCGTATTGCGCCAGGATATCGGCCATCCATTGTTCGAAATTCTGGCCGGGATTGATACCGAATTCGGAGCGGTAAAATTTGCGGCGGTTCGACAGCAGCCACCAGATCAGGTAAACGATAAAGCCACCCGATGCCAATGTGAGCAAAAGCGAGAGCCAGAGCAGCCAGTCGTAACCGCCTTTTCCGATCGAAAACGTTAGTACGGGCACCGCAATGACGAAGGTAATCAGCGCAGCACCGATCAGTTTGACCAGCCGGTTCACATAACCTTTCGAGGTGATGAGCCGCCGGATCATCGTTCGGGCCGTAGCGTTGCCGTCCACGAAATCGAACAGCGGTTTTTTGTTGACGTGCTCCAGCACCTTCAGCGCTTTGGGCTCTTCTTTAGGCCCCACGCAGGTCATCAGCATGGTGTTGATGGCGCCGGCGCTGGTGCCCGCCATTTTCATGAAGCGAATGCCCATTTGCTCGAGCACGTAGGTGTAGCCGAGCAGGGCCACGCCCAGCACGCCGCCGCCTTCCTGCACCAGGTTGACGTATTGGTTGCCCTGGGCGTCGCGGACGTCGGATACTTCGGGCATGTTTTTGCCGTAGCGGGCGCGTATTTTTTCGAGAGCGGGGGCGGCTACAGCGGTAAAGTCTTCAGTTGTCAATGGCATGGATTGTGATTCAAATGGTTTTTGAATATAATTTTGACTATGATTTTAAGGTGATTTATATGATGGACATGATTATTACGGTTCCTGAAAAATGATGATGCCTCATTTTACCTAATGTTTAAAATCATGTCCATCATATAAATCACCTTAAAATCATAGTCAAAATCAGCAGTCGAAATCACAGTCGGAATCCATATAAATCCTCAAGATCCGCACAATCCGCGTCCCAAAATTCCATCCAAAGTGGGCAAAGCCCATGCATCCCGGAACAAACATCCGAAAAATATCCCTTTTTTTGCGCTTCCAAACCGAACATTCCAGATTATGAAAGGTATCATTCTCGCCGGCGGTCTCGGCACCCGGCTATATCCGCTTACCCTGGCCGTGAGCAAACAACTCATGCCGGTGTACGACAAGCCGATGATTTATTATCCGTTGTCGACACTTATGCTAGCGGGCATCCGCGACGTGCTGATCATTTCCACGCCCGCCGACCTGCCCAATTTCCGCAAACTCTTTGGAGACGGGCACGAACTGGGCATGAATTTCTCTTACGTGGAACAGCACGAACCCAACGGACTGGCGCAGGCCTTCGTGCTCGGTGCGCCGTTTATCGGCAGCGATTCGGCTTCCCTCATTCTCGGCGACAACATTTTTTACGGCGCAGGGCTGGGTGAAATGCTGCGCGCCTGCTCCGACCCCGACGGCGGTATTATTTTCGCCTATCAGGTAGCCGACCCGGAGCGTTACGGCGTGGTGGAATTCGATCAAAACTTCAAAGCCCTCAGCATCGAAGAAAAACCCGCGCAGCCCAAAAGCAATTACGCGGTGCCGGGCATTTACTTTTACGACAACAGTGTGGTGGAAATCGCGCGGAATCTGAAACCCAGTCCGCGTGGCGAATACGAGATCACCGACGTGAATCGCATTTACCTGGCTGAAGGCCGGCTGAAGGTGCAGGCCATGGGCCGTGGCTATGCCTGGCTCGATACCGGCACGCACAAAAGCCTGATGCAGGCCGGACAGTTTATCGAAACCATCGAAGACCGCCAGGGGCTGAAAATCGGCTGTATAGAAGAAACGGCCTGGGAAATGGGTTTTATCGACGACGCAGGCCTGGAACGCCTGGGGCACAAGTATTTGAAGAGCGGGTATGGGGAGTATTTGTTAAGGCTCTTGAAATAGTTATTTGTTATTGGTTATTAGGGGGCTTCGCGCTTGGTTTAAGAACTTAAACCAAGCGCGAAGCCCCCTAATAACCAATAACAAATAACCTATAACACAACCTGTAGTTTCGCAAATTTCAGCACAATCCGCCGCTCGTCCATATCGTCGTTTTTGAACTGTATGGTAGCCACCTTATTGTCTTTGGGGCCTTCCACGTGGCTGACCTTTCCTTCTCCAAATTTCAGATGCAACACCGTCACGCCGGGCACAATGTCTTCCGGCGGCGATATTTTAAAATCGGCGGGCGCCTGCATGGGGGAGGCACTTTTGGCCTGCCGCAGCCGGGGCGACGCGAAATTGCCGCTGATACTGGCGCGTGCCGGGGCAATTTCCTTGCCGGGCGCCTGTCCGCGGGCCTGTCCGATGCCACCGAGGAATTCGAAATGTTCCATGCCGATTTCTTCCAGGAAACGGGAAGGTTCGCTCACCCGGATCTGTCCGAAACGGTAGCGGTTGAGCGCAAAAGAGATCGTGAGGAATTCCTTGGCGCGGGTAATGGCCACGTAAAACAGGCGGCGTTCCTCATCGAGCCCATTGGCATCTTCCATCGACATAAAGGAAGGAAACAGGTTTTCTTCCATACCTGTCACGAAAATACTGCGGTATTCGAGGCCCTTGGCGGCGTGTACGCTCATCAGGGTGATGTGGTCGTTGCTGTCGTTTTTTTCGTCGGCGTCGGTCAGCAGGGTGATCGTTTGCAGGTAGGCGGCCAGCGAATGCCCCATGTCGATGCCGTCGGAATCGGGCAACACCGCTTCTGTCGAGGAAGCGGGCGCATTGTCCGTAAATTCCGAAATGGCGTCGAGCACAGCGTTCACGTTTTCGAGGCGGCCGATACCTTCGGGGCTGGTATCGCCTTTCAGCATATCGAACAGGCCCGATTTACGCAGGATTTCCGAAGCCAGCCGGAAGGCAGATTCCGTATCGGCACGGCGCTGCCAGTCTTCCACCATGTGGCGGAACGCTGCCAGCGATTTGCGGGCGCGGTCGGTGATGTCGAGGTTGGGCAGCATCATGGCCTCCCACATGGTTACGTTGTGGGCGCCGGCCAGGGCGCTGAGTTTGTCGAGCGTGGCGTCGCTGATACCGCGGGTCGGGAAGTTGATGACCCGGCGCAGGGCTTCCTCGTCTCGTGCGTTGGCGGCCAGGCGCAGGTAACCCACGAAATCCTTCACCTCCTTGCGCTGGTAGAACGACATGCCGCCGAACACGCGGTAGGTGAGGTTGAGGCGGCGCAGGTGCTCCTCGAATTTCCGGCTTTGGGAGTTGGTGCGGTACAGGATCGCGATTTCGGAATTGGATAAGTGGTAGCGGTGCTTGTGCTCCAGAATCAGGTCGGCTACGCGGCGGCCTTCCTCATCATCGGTCACACATTTCAGCAGTTTGATCTTGTGGCGGTCCTCCTTGTCGGTCCAGATCGTTTTGGGCAATTGCCGGCGGTTGTGGGAAATAACCTCGTTGGCGGCCGAAACGATGTGGTGGGTGCTGCGGTAATTCTGTTCGAGTTTAAAGGTTTTGAGGGCAGGATAGTCCTTTTCAAAATCGAGAATATTGTCGATGGTAGCGCCACGGAAGGCGTAAATGCTCTGCGCGTCGTCGCCCACCACGAATACGTTTTCCGAACTGCCCGGGTATTTAAGCAGCCGGCGCAGGATCGCGTATTGCAGGAAATTGGTGTCCTGAAACTCATCGACGTGGATGTATTTGAATTTCTTATGGTATTTTTCCAGCACGTTGCCCGGGTTGTCGCGAAACAGCCGGTACAACTGAAACAGCAGGTCATCGAAGTCCATGGCGCCCGAGCGCTGGCAGCGCGCCACGTATTTTTCATAAATGTCGACGATATACGGTCGTTTGGCCGCCCGGTCTTCCTGCATCATGTCGGCATTGTCGCGGTAGGCTTTCGGCGTAATCAGGTTGCTTTTCGACAGGGATATGCGCGAACGAATAGCCGAAGCATTATAGGTGTTGGGGTCGAGGTTCATTTCCTTGATGATCGCCCGCAGCACGCTCGTGGTATCGTCGGTATCATATATAGAAAAGGACGCCGGGTAGCCAATACGTGTAGCCTCCGCCCGCAGAATGCGCGCAAACACTGAGTGAAACGTACCCGCCCACACCTGCTGGGCTTTCGGGCCCACCACTTTTTCGATGCGGTCTTTCATCTCGCGCGCCGACTTGTTGGTAAACGTCAGGGTCAGGATTTCCCAGGGCGCCACACCTTTTTCCAGCAAATGCGCAATGCGGTAGGTGAGCACCCGCGTTTTGCCAGAACCGGGACCGGCGATCACCAGCACCGGACCTTCCGTATTGGTGACGGCGGCGCGTTGTACGGGATTGAGTTCGTCGAGATACGTCATATCGAGAGTGTGTGGTGTGTGGTGTTTTGTGTTTGGGGCGCTTCGCCCCTGGTTTCGAAGTTGAACAGGCCGAGGCATTGTGTCCCAAACACGAAACTCGAAATACGACACACCCGGCCCGTGTCGCGAAGGTAAGGGAGCCGGGCGGGTGCAGGCAAGAATTTTAAATAAAATGTTTGGAATTTACTTTGAATTGTGATTTGAAAGAGGGCAAAGGCTTGGCGCAAGCGCAGCGAATGCATAATGGAAAAGCCTTCCATTCATTCTTTAAGGCCAAACAGTTGTACACTGATAACTGATAACTGATAACTTTTTTTCAGCCGCATACAACCATTTCGATTTCCCTTCCCTTCTTTATATACAAATCACAGGAATGACGGAAGCCCAACTGATAGCAGATTGCCAGAAGAACGACCGCAGGGCGCAGAAAGCCCTGTACGATCGCTATTCGAAGGCAATGTTCAGCACCACGTACCGCATTCTGGGCAATGCGGATGTGGCGGCGGAGGCTTTGCAGGACGGTTTTTTACAAGTATTTACGCATATAGGAGGATTTGAAGGCCGCAGCACGCTGGGCGCCTGGATCAAAAAAGTGATGGTGCGCACTGCTATCGCTACGCTGCGTAAAAAGCAGTTGCTGACTGAAAGTTTTAACGAAAGCCACGATAGCCAGGTACTGGACTGGGGCATGGATGCCATCGATGCGGAATACCTGGAAAGAGCCATTCTTCAATTGCCGGACGGATACCGCGCTATTTTTTTGCTGGCAGAAGTGGAAGGGTACACCCACCGTGAAATAGCAGGGTTGCTCGATATTTCGGAAGGTACTTCCAAATCGCAATTGTGGAATGCCAAAAAGCGCCTGCGCAGTTTGCTGGCCAACCAAACAAGTTTTCAAACAACAGGATCGTGATGCCGGAAAACAATGAACATACACTTCAGGATGCTTTACGCCTGCTTCCCGGACACGACGCCCCGGAAATGGTGTGGCCGAAACTGGAAGCGCACTTGCAACTGAATGCCGCGATCGATTTGAACATACCCTTGCTGCCCGGGCATCAGCCGCCGGAATGGGTATGGGCCAACCTGGACGCGCAAATACAAAACGCCCATCTACGCTCCCAAAAAACGGTTTTAGCCCGGATGTGGCCGCTTTGGGCTGCTGCTGCGTCCATTTGTGTGCTGTTTCTGGCCGTGTGGTTTTTAAAACAGCCGGCAAACGAAGACCAGTCTGAAATATCTGTCCGTTACAGCGAAGAAAAAGCGGATACCGTTTTGCTGGCCCTGGCGCGCGAACCGGAAGACGACGCCTTCCAACTGCTGGAAGAAATGTGCCGGCAGGCGGCGCCAATTTGTAAAGACCCCGAATTTATTCATTTAAAGGCCGAACTCGAAGAACTCACAAGCGCCAAATCGGAACTGCGCGAGGCCATGGGGTTGTATGAAACCAGCCCCGAACTCAACGAACAACTTACCCGCATCGAACGCGAGCGCTCCGAACTGCTCCGCCGCATGATGAACATGTCTAACGACATCTAAATTTTTGATATGAGACATATATTGCTCCTCTTTGGTTTACTAACGGGGCTGGCCGGCGCATTGCATGCACAAACCACCCTACAGGTAGCCACCAGAAATATCCGCAAAACAGTTGCCTGGAAACCCGGGCTGGAAGTCTGGATCAATTGCGAAAAAGCGGAAGTGGAAGTAGTGCCCGCCAGTGGCGCTTCCATCCAGATCAGCGCCGAACTAAGCGCGCGGCACCCCAGCGCCGATTCCGCTGCCACCGACCTGAAAGCCTGGCAGTTTGTAGTCAGTACAGTCGGCAAAAAAATATACGTCCGTGCATACATCGGCCTGAAACCCGGCGACTCCGCACCTCGCTCCAGCCTAAAGGCAGTGCTGAAATTGAGTGTGCCGGGCAATTGCCCGGTGGATGTGTCCAACAAGTTCGGTAAAGCGCACCTGGAAAAACTCAACGGTGGGGTAGGGCTGCACGGCGAATTCTGCTCCTTCGAACTGGTACAACTCGGCGGCAAAGTCGACCTGGAAAGCCGTTTCGGCAATGTCGAAGGCCGCAATCTGGCCGGACCAGTCAATATGCAGGTCAAAAGGGCCGACATCGCGCTCAGCGGCCTCCGGAATTCCTGCCACCTGAAAAGCGAATATGGCCAGGTGACACTGGAAACCACCGATCAGACCGGCGACGTATCGGTGGTCAGCACAAAATCGGATATTACCCTGCGCGCTGCCGGCCCGCTGCGGCACAGTTATTATTTGCGCAATACCTATGGCGTGGTTTCTATCGATCAGGACCTGCCTTTTCAATACAGCAACCCGGATAAAAACACCCGGCAGGCTTCCTATAAAAGTATAAACAGCAACAAACTCATCCAGGTGGATGCGCAGTTCGGGCGCATTCAACTGCACTGACCGAACCCCGAACACATCGTTATTATCAAATCAGTTTAAAGATGCGTAAATTCTACCTGCTGCCGTGTGCACTTCTGCTTGCCGGCGCGCTTCATGCACAGAAAGACACCATTTTCGTTTCCCATTCGGAAAGTACCGAGGTTTTGTCACCATCTACCATTACGGACGCCCGGGACGAAGTTTTTAAAATGCAGGAACCCTGCCGGTTTTTATTAAAATTGAACCTGGCTGCCTTGCTCCCGCTGCAAACACGGGATGGAGCTATCTACAGAGGCGTTTTTTTGGACGACATCTGGAATGTTCAGGGGCTTGAATGGAGTGGAGAGTTCAAACTCTTCCCATCCCTGTCCGTAGACGCAGGCTTACAGGCAACGCTTCGCAACCAGGGCAACTGGTTCACCTCCCTGACAGCCCGCATAGAACCGCGCTGGTACTACGGCATGTCCCGGAAAATAAAAAAAGGAGCCCAGGCGGACAACCTGTCGGGCAATTACCTTAGTGTGGAATTTGCGCACACCCGATACAAGTCTCAAGCACAGGGCAACGTAAACAGCCTGCTGATCAACTGGGGCGCGCAAAGGCGCCTGTTCAACCTGGGGTATTTCGACCTGGGATTCGGGGCGGGTATGGGCTGGGTTTCCAGCGGCCCTTTCAGCAGGGGAGGGCGGATACTGTATGCCCGGCCGCGCGTCGCCATCGGTCTTGCCCTGGCACGTCGCCAGTCCGATAAAAACACCGGCAGTTACTGCGATGTACTGCGCTGTTTCGTAGAGGAACGCAGGATGTGGAAAGTGGATTTGTTCACGCTGGCCGATTTCTATGCGGATTACCGCACCCGTGTGATCGCATTAAATCCCAAAGTTGCATTTGAACAGAAAATCGGCACTTCACCCTGGTCGGTGCACACGGAAATCGGCGGATCTTATTACTATGGGCGGTACACATCGGGTCTGAACGATCAAAAGCAATATTTCCACACACAGGTGTATCAAACAGCCGTTTCGCTGCAGCCACGCTGGTATTTCAACCTGAAACGCCGTATTGCCCACGGGAAATCGGGCAACAGCCTTTCCGGCATGTACGTAGGCCTGCAAGGTCGCTGGTCGTACGGGTACGAGCCGGCGAGCAACATACAGGCGGGCGCGGAAAGAAGCGTTCAGCACTGGAGCCTGGCGCCTGTGTGGGGGCTCCAGCACCGTTTTATGCGGAACGGGTACGCCGATTTCAATATCGGCGCCGGACTGGCTTCCCGGCAATTCTGCTTCGTGACTTCAAACGGAGACAAAGTCGCCTGGAAAGAAGGCGGATTGATTTACCTGGCCGGCGGGCTGCGGGTGGGGCTCGCGTTTTAGGTGGTGGTTATTGGTTATCTGTTATTGGTGATTAGGGTGGTAGGGCATGGCCAACGCATCGAATCTCGGCACACGGCAGTTGATTTAAGATACATCATGTAATCATACATCTTAAATCAACTGATGAGTGCATGTGCTAGGGGAGACCAGCCCGCAAAAAAGCCGGTCGCATTATCGTGTAGCCAGAAATCATCACCCAGCCACCGGGTCGCTCCAAGCGACCCGGTGGCTATTCCCGGCTTTACTTTAAGCCAACGCCAAGCCTTACCACCCCTAATAACCAATAACCAATCAACAGTAACCACTCCAAAGTTCCCGCCCTGAAAACTTTTTTAAGAAAACTTTCAAACCTATTTGGTTTTTTAAATTTCCCGAGCTTACCTTTGCGCTCGCTTTTGAAGCAAGGGACACAGAATGAGATTTTGTAGAACGACTCCAAAAGTGATCAAATTGAAATTTTAAATCCTTTCAGGGTAATGAATCAGAAAATTCGCATCAAACTTCGGTCTTACGACTACAACTTGGTAGACAAGTCTACTGAGAAAATCGTGAAGACTGTACGTGCGAGTGGAGCCGTTGTGACTGGCCCGATTCCGCTGCCGACCGAGAAAGAAATATTCACCGTGCTGCGTTCCCCGCACGTGAATAAGAAAGCTCGTGAGCAGTTCCAGTTGCGCACCCACAAGCGCTTGATTGAAATCTACACACCGACGCAAAAAACGGTGGACGCTCTCTCCAAATTGGAACTGCCGAGCGGTGTTGACATCCAAGTCAAGCTCACCTAATTCGCATCATTCTAGTAGGAGTCAAGTCTGTAGTTTCCGGAAGTATTCAAAGTGGTGGCGGTTTTCGTACTAACTGAATACATTCGAAAGCGGTTCCGGTTCGCGGAAAGTCGCTTTTCGTATGTCGGTGCTTCCCGAAACGTGATTTGAAAGAAACTCATACATATCGTTCAATTCCATAAACGACAAAACAGTGAACGGTCTGATTGGTAAAAAAATCGGCATGACCAGCATCTACGACAGCAACGGCAAAAACGTCGCAGTCACGATCATAGAGGCAGGCCCCTGCGTGGTAACGCAAATTCGTACGGAAGAAACGGACGGCTATTCGGCCCTCCAGTTGGCTTTCGGCGACCGGAAAGTGAAAAATACACCTAAAGCCCTCATGGGTCACTTCAAAAAAGCGGGTGTAGAAGAACCACTGCATAAGGTGCAGGAGTTCCGCGATTCCAACCTATCCAAAAATCTCGGCGACGAAGTAACCGTTACCGATGTATTCGCGGAAGGCGACAAAGTAGTGGTCACCGGCACCTCCAAAGGTAAAGGTTTCCAGGGCGTTGTTCGCCGGCACGGCTTCGGCGGTGTAATGCAACAAACGCACGGTCAGCACAACCGTCTGCGCGCACCGGGTTCGCTCGGTAACTCTTCTTTCGCTGCGAAAGTAATGAAAGGAATGCGCATGGCAGGCCATATGGGCAGCGACCAGGTCAAAGTGCGCAAGCTGCAAATTTTAAAAGTGTTCCCCGAGCAGAACATCATCCTGATCAAGGGTGCTATTCCAGGTCACAAGGGCGCTTACGTAACTATCGAAAAATAATTTCTTGACCAATACAAATTTCTTCGGAAATGCAAATTTCGGTCTATAACATCAAAGGCGAATCCACGGGCCGGTCAGTGACCCTCCCGGATGAGATTTTCGGCATCGAACCGCACGAACACAGTGTGTGGCTCGACGTGAAACGCTACCTGAACGCTCAGCGCCAGGGTACGCATAAATCCAAAGAGCGGAGTGAAATCAGCGGTTCTACCCGCAAACTTCACAAGCAAAAAGGAACCGGTGGATCCCGTAAAGGTGACATCAACAACCCGTTGTACCGTGGTGGTGGCCGTGTATTCGGTCCGCGTCCGCGCAACTACGACATACAGGTGAACGCCAAAGTGCGCCGCCTCGCCCGTCGCAGCGCGCTGTCCGCCAAGGCAAAAGCAGGTAACATCTTTATCGTCGAAGACTTTTCGTTCGATGCGCCCAAAACAAGCCAGTTCCTGGCCATTTTGAACGCACTCAACGTAGCCGACAAAAAGCCGCTGACAGTCACCGGTGCATACGATAAAATGTTGAGTGCGTTCAAAAT
>Ga0209717_1002927_pt1 | contig 15588 bp, 14 predicted proteins | sample AD_UKC048_MetaG_FD_184418 | JGI IMG/M metagenome (GOLD analysis project Ga0209717, IMG submission 184418) | Active sludge microbial communities of municipal wastewater-treating anaerobic digesters from USA - AD_UKC048_MetaG (SPAdes) (version 2) | ecosystem: Engineered > Bioreactor > Anaerobic >... | reverse complement strand
CCCCACCTGATCCCTGACGCCGCCTGCCCCCGAAACCTGGTCCCCACCTGATCCCTGACGCCGCCTGCCCCCGAAACCTGGTCCCCACCTGATCCCTGACGCCGCCTGCCCCCGAAACCTGGTCCCCACCTGACCTCTGGCGCCGCGCATCTCTTTTTCTATTGCTATAAAAGAAAGAATACATTATTTTATTAGCTAAATATAATTCGGGGCAGCCGCACTCCATCGCTTCGCTCCGCTTGCGTTTATCACAAACAGGGAACAAAGAATTGCTGCATCAGCTCATCCACAAAGGCGTCATCGTGCCCGAGCCCCCGCCTTATCAGGGGCTCGTCATTCACTTCCGCAATCAAAGCCACACCCTGACACCGCGGCAGGAGGAGATGGCTCTGGCCTGGGTCAAGAAACTGGGCACGGAATATGCCGAGGACGCGCTCTTTGCGCGCAATTTTTTTGCTGATTTCAGCCAGGCCTTGGGAGTCGAGCCCGTCCTCAAGGCCGGGGAGGTCGATTTTCAGACGGTCATCGAAGTGGTCGCCCGCGAGCGCATGGTGCGTGAATCGATGAGCAAGGAGGAGCGCAAGCTCCTGGCCGCGCAGCGCAAGGCCAAACGCGAGGAGCTCAAGGAGATCTACGGCCACGCCACCGCCGATGGGGAGCGCATCGAGCTGGCCAACTATATCGTCGAGCCGGGCGGCATCTTCATGGGACGGGGAAAACACCCCCTGCGCGGACGCTGGAAGGAGGGAGCGGGAAAAGAGGATATCACCCTCAACCTCAGTCCCGACGCCCCGGTACCCGAGGGCGAGTGGGCTGAAATCGTCTGGCAGCCGGAGAGCCTCTGGGTGGCGCGCTGGCCGGACAAGCTCACCGGCAAGATCAAGTACATCTGGCTGCACGACAGCGCCCCGATCAAGCAGGCGCGCGAGGAGCAGAAATTCAGCAAGGCGATTGAGCTGGAGGAGCAGATCGACAAGGTGCGCGCCTACATCGAGCAGGCCCTCGCCTCCGAGCAGCCGCGCCGCCGCAAAATTGCCACCGCCTGCTACCTCATCGACGCCCTCTGCCTGCGCGTCGGCGATGAGAAGGACCCGGATGAGGCCGATACCGTCGGCGCCACCACCCTGCGGCCCGAGCACGTCAAGCTGCTGCCCAACGGCACAGCCGAGTTTCGTTTCCTCGGCAAGGACTCGGTGCTGTGGCACAAAAAGATTGAACTGCCCGATATCGTGCGCCGGAACCTCGAGGAGCTCATGCGCGAAGCGCGTCCCTCGGCCGGCAACGGTAAAAAGAAGAATGCCGCTTACAACAAGCCCCAGCTCTTTCCCGACATCTCCAGCCGCAACGTCAACGCCTTTCTCGGCGAGGTGCTGCCCGGCCTCACCGCCAAGGTCTTCCGTACCCATCACGCCTCGGCCGTGGTGCGCGAGAGCCTCGAGCAGTCCAGTGTCGTGGTGGAGGACCCTGAATATGTCAAGTGGGAGGCGGTGGTCAATGCCAATCTTGAGGCGGCGATGCTCTGCAACCACATCAAAAAGGCTCCGGCCAACTGGGCCCAGCGCAAGGAAACCTTTAAAAAGCGCGAGCAGCAGCTGCAGGCCGAACTCACCGCCCTGACCGAACTGATCAAAAAAGAGTCGGGCGTCCTGGCCGAGCTGCGCCAGCAGATGAAGGCGCGAAAAAGCGCCACCGAAAAGAGCGACCAGCGCGCCCGCGTGGCGGCGGCCTTTCAGCGCAAGATCGACGTCCAGGCCAGGCGCATTGGCCTGCTCAGGGAGCGCGAGGAGAAAAAACAGGTCGCCCTTGGCAAACTCAAAACTCAGATCGCCATCGCCTCCAAAAACCGCACCTGGAACCTCGGCACCAGCCAGAAATCCTACATCGATCCGCGCACTTTTTACAACTGGGGGCGCGAGGTCGACTATGACGTGCTGCGGAAATACTACTCCAGCACGCTGCAGCGCAAGTTCGCCTGGGTGCGCGCCGGTGAGGAGCCGGAAACCGAAGAATGAACAAGGGCGTTCTCTATTCGCTGATCGCCTATGTGATGTGGGGTCTTTTTCCCATCTACTGGAAATGGCTGGGCGGCGTGCCCGCCCTCGAGATTCTCAGCCACCGCATGGCCTGGTCGCTGGTCTTCGTCGCCCTGCTGCTGATCCTGAAAAAAAGCCGGCTGCTCTCCGCCCTGCGTCGCAATCCCCGCCAGGCCGCCATCTTTCTGGCCACGGCCGCGATCCTGTCAGTCAACTGGGGCCTCTACATCTGGGCCGTGCAGACCAACCGGGTGGTTGACGCCAGCCTCGGCTATTTCATCAATCCCCTCGTCAATGTCGTTTTCGGGGTTTTCTTTCTCGGCGAACGCCTCCGGCCCGCCCACTGGGCGGCGGTGTCACTGGCCGCTGCAGGGGTAGCCTGGCTCGCCCTCCAGAGCGGCGGATTGCCCTGGCTCGCCCTGGCGCTCGCCCTCAGTTTTGCCACCTACGGCCTGCTGCGCAAGATCGCGCCCCTGAACAGCCTGGAGGGGCTGGCGGTGGAGACCTCCCTGCTGTTGCCATTCGCCCTCGGCTATATCTTTTTTCTCGAGAGCGGCGGCGCCGGATCCTTTCTCCATGGCGGCCTCTGGACCACCCTGCTGCTGATTCTGGCCGGACCGGTCACCGCCCTGCCCCTGCTCTTTTTCGCCGCCGGCGCCCGGCGCATCCCCTACAGCCAGCTCGCCTTCATCCAGTATCTCTCGCCCACCCTGCAGTTTTTGCTTGGGGCGTTTTTATACCGTGAACCCCTCTCGGTTGAGCGGCTGACGGGATTCGGGCTGGTCTGGCTGGCGACTGCGGTTTATGTCGGGGTGGAGTGCCGTCGCACCCGCTGCTGCCCTGCCGCCGTTGCGGCGTCGTGAGCGCTTTCCATCTTGCTCTCACCCGTTCAATCTAGTTCCCACCCCGGCTGATCCGATCCACACCACCAATCTCGTTCCCACCCCGGCCGCTGCGATCGCCACCACCAATCTCGTTCCCACCCCGGCTGATCCGATCCACACCACCAATCTCGTTCCCACCCCGACGACTGCAATGCTTCCCGATTTCCCTCAGGCAGACGGTTTTGCAGCTGGCCCAGGTGAAAAGAATTAGCGCGCACTCCATAAAAGTATTGATTTGGATTCCTGATTTTTGTATATTATTTGACTTGAAACATGGCGGTGTAGCTCAGCTGGTAGAGCAGTGGAATCATAATCCATAGGTCGGGGGTTCAAATCCCTCCGCCGCTACCCATAAGTTCAATAAAAAGGCCAGTTAGATCAAATTCTAACTGGCCTTTTTATTTTCTATAATGGGCAAATTCAGGCACAGGACTTGGCGTCAACGGGAGTAATCATTGCGGGATTAATTTATGGAAGGTTTGTGATAGACGCTTAAGTATTCATCGGGAGTACAAACAGTCAGGTCAGTAATTTTATAATCGATCTTGTTTCTGGTTATTAGATAGTCAACTGCGTCATTTTGGGCAGCGTAATACTGAATCGAATCTTCAAAATCCTTAAAGTCGGCGTTCGCTGCCAAAAGCATTGTTTTTTCATCAACTGCCGTTACTTTCAGTAATGTTAACAGCTTGCGAATATATTCGAGCGCACTTTTTCTGTTAACCATCTTTGCTGAGATATAGTAAATGTTTGCCAAAATCACCGGAGTCGTAAAAGCAATCACTTCTCTTTCTTCTATTGCCGTAAAAAGTTTTAATGAAGATCTGGAGTAGGGCTCACGATCGAGCAGCAAATCAAGTATGATATCTGCATCAATGAATACCTTATTCATGCAAGTATTTCTCCAGCAAATATTGTTCTTTGTAAACATCAGGATCGGACTCATTTCTCATATTGAGTACACCGGCAAGCTCCATGACGGTCGGAGACAGCCTGAAATGCTCATCTTTCTCTTTCTCAATGAGTCTTTCAAAAAAAGTTTCGACAAGAAATGAAAGGCTTGTGTTGTTGATTTTCGCGAACAATTTGGCCTGATCAATAATTTTCTTGTCCAGCTTGAGTGTTAGTTTTGAGTTCATGGCCCTACCTCAAATACGTATTCTATTTATTTAGTATACGTATTTCAGGTCAAGTATTCAAGTCTTTTTTCAGGTATAGTGTATAACAACAGCCTGTAACATTAGCGCACTTTGCCGTTCTTGATTTATGGTTGGCTTTTGTTCAAAGCAAGATGTGCATATTAACTATCATCCGGTGAGCGCAGTGAATGCTTGCTGATTGCCGGCGCCAGGATTTTGTCTGTCCGAATGCCCCAGGGTGGGCAAAGTTTTATTGTCGGTGCAGAATCTTTTATGTGGTTATCTGATGCAGGAAGGCTGGCACTCAGCCAGAAGATCGGGGCTCGATGTCCCACCACGCAACCAGTTTAAAATAGAATTTGCCTGCGGAAGCCGAGGTGATGTCGGGAAAAGCCTCAAAAGTCGTGACCGGCCTGAAATGGAACCTTTTGCCTGCCCACGGACAGTATGACGTCTGTGACCAGTTAGCCACTCAGGATGTGTATGGGCTGGGTCAGGGCGTCTATCCGCCCGGCAGCGTGCCGCTCTACCCCCATCCTAATGATATGTGTTTTATCACCAGGGAGATCAGGCCGGTGAGCGAATGGGGAAAGAACCGCGCTATACCAGAGCCCAGAAAGAAATTTGAATTTGCCCATCCTGAGGAGACGCTATATTTATCGACTACCAGAAAAACGGAGATCACCAGGACAGTGACGATAAAGTACCAGAAAGCCGTCGAACAGCAATTTCTCACCATGATCCGCAACATCGTAGGCGGCAGCAAGTTCAGGGCAGTAGCCTGAAGGAGGCGGGGATGGGAACGATCACAACTAAAATTCTGGTCATTCGCGAAAACGGGACCGGTAAGAATATCCATAAGTTTGATTTGCCCACCGATGATCCGATGGGATTCTTCGGCACAGTCGAGCTAAAGTTGCATTCAGGCTCAGTGTGCTCAGTTCAGATACCAAGGCCATCACTTCATATTGAGGCAATTTCAAAAGAGCAGTGGGATCAGATGGAAAATCGTTGATTTGTTATTCTTCAGCTTTTATAAGAATTATTATTATTAGAATTGATTAGACTCGTGGCTTGCAGATGAAAAGGGAATCAGCTCCAATTGCGAAAGAAATGTCTCTTGATTTTTGTGGCTCGAATAGCTATTTTCCTGATTGATCGGCTAGGGGAAAGAACAGCCCAGCGAATAGTCGCCGGATCTGCTGTCCAGTTATGAGGATATGAACTAATACCGCCACAAGGATTAGAACGTTCGCTAATCCTATTTTTTGGCGTCGCTTTGTTTATCCGATCCTAATTTCACTTATTATTATTTCAATATTACATCAAGCGGGCAGAATGACATTGTTCAATTCACTTCGACATTCTCCATTTCTTTTACGTATTTCCCAGAAGCTGCCAGAAAATATGCGGTCAACAGTTCAAACGGCCTTCACAAGTTTCGCAGCTGGACTTTCAGCTGTGGCATTCCTCTTCCTGACCAACTTGATTTTTGCGCGGAGCTATCTTGTTTTTGCCACGTACACGAAGAAGTATTTCCTTGTTGCCAGTTTTTTAATGATCGCCACAACATCCCTTCTGGTTGGATTGCTCCTCAAGTTTTTTGGGTCTGAAGCGGCTGGAAGCGGAATTCCGCAAGTAAAAGTTGCTTTCTGGAAGGAATTGGGCTGGATTCGTTTACGGCCTGTCATTATCAAGTTTGTCGGAGGGATCCTCACTATCGGCGGTGGCCAGAGCCTGGGTCGTGAAGGTCCGTCCGTCTATATCGGGGCCGGTGTGGCCTCAAATCTGTCCGGCGCTTTGGGTACCCCACGTCGCGAACGCCGCGGTGCATCCATCATTGGTGCCTCAGCAGGGCTGGCAGCGGCTTTCAACACGCCCCTGGCTGCCATCACCTTTGCTATTGAAGAGGTCATTGGCGATCTAAACAGCCGCTTCCTGGGCCGTGTTGTGTTAGCTTCGGTAATTGGTGCTTTTGTCGTTTACGGTATTCTTGGGCGTCAACCTGCCTTCTCATTACCCTCGGTCGATAACGTCAGTTGGCTGCATTACGCGGTTGTCCCGGCTGTCGCACTCCTGGCCGCATGCACCGGCCGCATTTTCTTGAGCGCGACACTGAGGCTACGTGGCCGGTTAGTTCGCCAAAGGCGCCTTCCCTTGTGGCTTCTGCCCGTTTTCGGTGGGTTGATCACCTGGGGTATTGGAGTAACGATTTTTCTGACGACAGGGAAAATCGGGGTTTTCGGTTTGGGTTATCAGGACCTTTCAAGCGCACTGAACAATCTATTTGATTGGCGCATCGCGGGTCTGCTGGTTGCAGCCAAACTTGTGGCGACGGTCGCCAGCTACAGTTTTGGCGCATGCGGTGGAATATTTGCTCCGTCGCTCTTCCTGGGGGGAATGAGCGGATACTTCCTGGGCGGGCTTTTGGGCCTATGGCTACCGTTATCCCCTGCCGACCGGATCGTACTTTCGGCCGTGGGAATGAGCGCCTGTCTTGGTACCATCGTCCAGGCGCCATTGACCTCGATGCTAATTGTCTTCGAAATGACGCACCAATTCTCCCTCGTACCGGGGCTTTTAATTGGAACCATTGTCAGTCAAGCTGTCGCCCGTCTCTTCGGCCCGATTAATTTTTACGATGCCCTGCTCATCCAGGATGGTCACGAGCTGCATAAAGTCCGACCGCCTCTTGATTTACAGAGTTGGCAAAACATGCCCATCGGGGCCATAGCTAATCCCCACCCCATTGTTCTAATCGATTTGGCACCGGAAAAGCTTAAAAGAGCAGTCGATGACCACCCCTACGCCTATTTCCCGCTTGTTTCAGAAGGCCATCTGAAGGGAATTATCGGCCGGAAGGATATCCTCTCGGCACTGACTGCTGGCGTGCTCCCAGAGATTATCCCGGCCGTAACCTGCTATCCTGAACAGACAGTCCGGGAAATCGGGAACAAGTTCATTGAGTCCCCCTCCAACATTGTAGTCGTCATGGACCGCGAAAGTGAAAACGTGACGGGGATCATCACACTCCATGACCTCCTCCGGGCCCAAGCGGCCATCCAGAGCTAAGGCCGACGACTGCACGATTCTGACGTTGAGTGCTCTTATCCTATTAGACACCATGGAAACCTCTCCAAGCAACCTGTTCTTAGGAGGTGTGAGGGGTGTCTCGCAACATTCAAACTATCTCATCCAAAACCTGCAAGTAGTTGAGCAATAACCGCGTGATTAAAAAATTCTCTCGGACAAATTCACGTCCGTTACGCCCCATCCGTTTAGCTTCCGCGGGATTGCGCAAGCATTGCAGGACTGAATCGGCGAAACCATTGTCGTCCTTAGGATCGAGCAGAAAACCGCTTTCTCCATTTTGAATTTGCAGGGGAATTCCGCCCACATTCGAAGCCACAACAGGTCGTCCTTTCCAGAGCGCCTCGGTCACGGTCAACCCAAATCCTTCGCGTATCGATTTTTGTATGATCACCGCAGAGGCGCGCTGCAGAATGTTGACAAGGAAATTGTTTTCCGTGGTCAAGAGCATCACATCATGTTTCTGCATCATGCTGTTGGCTTCTCGCTCCACCTTTTTATAAATCTCTATTCCCTCTGGATCATCGGCGGCCATGCTGCCACAAAGTACCAAACGGCAATCAACTTCCTCGCGTACACGCTTGAATACTTCCAGCACGCCCAAGGGATCTTTCCATTTATCGAACCTTGATATCTGCGTAATTATTGGCTTGTCCGTCGGTATATTATATTTTTTCAGGTAATTTCTTATATTTAACGCTGAGAGTTGGATATTTTTAGGGCTGAGAGGATCGATTACTGGTGTAAAGATGTGGTGATCGACAGGCAGGTCCTTTTTTTGATACTCCTTGTTAGAAACGATCACCAGATCGTAACGTAAAATGAAAGATTTGAGATACTCCCACAAACCAGGGTTGGGATCTGAGAGGTCAATGTGGCCGCGCCAGATCCATGGTTGGGCTTTTTGATAATAACGAATAAGCGGCAAGGGTTGGGGGTCATGAATGATGACTGCATCATGGTTCAAATCGGCATACCGGGCAAACTCTTCATTAACCTGCTCATAAATCGATTTCTTGATTTCAGAGAGATTAATCTCATCCCCTTGCAGAGCGTTGTGGAATTTTTTTGTGATGTCAAAAAAGTCGGGCGATCCACGTAAGATCCGCCAGTCAGCTTTCAACCCGGCATCGTTCATTAAAGGCACCAGGCTTTGCAGCATCTCGGCGACTCCGCCTCCCATATATGTCGAATTGACATGTATAATTCGTTTGCCATATAATCTGCGCGCAAAACGAAATATTTTTCCAATTTGTTCATCACCAACAATTTGGCGATAGTCATCCAATCGCACCATAGGCGCCTCCTTCCTCGGTCATTTCTGCAGAACCAATTGTTGTAGTAAATCACGTACTTGAGTCACGCTAGGCACACAATATTTAGCGGCTGTTGCACGAACACCAACCTTGATGGTATAGGCATCCGCAGGCAAGGCCTTGAAAAGATACTCATCGGTCCAGTCGTCACCAAACGCCAAAACAAAATCGTATTGTCTCTCCTCAAGCAGCTTCATTGCCGCTTGGCCTTTATGGACGCCGGAATTTTTGATTTCGATGACTTTGCTGCCTTGTAGCACCTGCAGATTGAGTGCACCGGCCATGCTGTTCAGTCGAGATAGAAGCTCGCGTACGCGGACCTCAGCTAAACCTACATCGGCCTTGCGATAATGCCAGACGAGTGAATAATTTTTCTCCTCCACCAGCGAACCGGGAGTGCGCTCAACGAACTGGTTAAGAATTATACGAACATCCTCCTTCCATGACTCATCCAATTCCTCGCTGGTGCGCCAATCGTTGCCCCCCCGGCTGATCCAGGCGCCGTGTTCAGCGACCAGGCTGATAGGCAAATGGCCAAACCATTGCTGCAATGTCGTTCGATCCCGGCCGCTGATAATTACGCAATCACAATTGCCCACCTTCGACAAAGCCGCTAACAAATCTAGGAGGGCGTCATCCGGGGAAGCATGTGACGGTACATCTTCGAACGGCCGCAAGGTACCATCATAATCGAGAAAGATCATCGGACGAAGGCTGCGATTGAAGGCTGCCCTGATTTCGCTGCGTATAATGGTAGTAATCTCCTTAGAACGGATGAGTTCTGAGGCGTTATGGGCATGCTCTAAAGAATTGATAAAATCAACAGACCAGCGAATTACATCGTAACGCTTGAGACGCTCGCGCATTTTCCGTATGTTCTTTTTTTGCTCCTCCTCTGGCATATTCAAGGCGGTATACAGTGCCTCTGCAATATCATCGACATCGCTGGGATTAATCAAGATCGCCTCACGCAGTTCCTCAGCAGCACCAGCCATTTCGCTTAAAATCAATACACCACTCTCGTCTGCTCTGCAAGCGATATATTCCTTGGCGACCAGATTCATGCCATCGCGAAGTGGAGTGACTAAGCAGACATCAGCGAGTTGGTACATTGCTGCCAGGCTGTCGACTCCGAAGGTACGGTAGAGATGGGAAACCGGCGTCCAGCCGATTGTGCTGTATTCCCCATTTATCCGGCCAACCCACTCGTTAATCTTAATTCGCAAATCCCTGTAGGTATCTACTCGTGAGCGCGATGGAACTAAAACCATTAGCAGCTTGATTTTTTCATGGAATTCAGGATGCAGCTCAAGAAACCGCCAGAAACCCATTAAGCGCGGCAAGATGCCCTTGGAATAATCGAGACGATCAATGGAGAGGATTACTTTTCGTCCCTCGAGGCGTGGCTGCAGTTTGCTTACTTCGCGGATGACGGGCCGTCGACTGCGTGCAGTGTTGAATTTTTCAAAATCGATGCCCATGGGGAAAGAGTCGACATGGACTATACGATCCCCTAAAACCAGGTGATTCATCGATTGCTCGACGCCAGCAAGACGCAGCGAAGCGCTGGTGAAATGGCGAGCATAGTCATAAGTATGAAAGCCGATGAGGTCACTGCCGAGAGCGCCGCTCATTAACTCCTCGCGCCAGGGCAGGGTACGAAACAATTCAAATGAGGGAAAGGGAATATGTAAAAAATAGCCGATAGCTGCCTCCGGCCGCTGGGCGCGGATAAGACCGGGCACGAGCATGAGGTGATAATCATGAATCCAAATCAAATCGCCGGGCTGGGAAATGTTTAGGACGGCCTCTGCCGTGCGCTGATTCACCTGTTGATATGTCAGCCAAAAAGCTGGATTATAATCGACATATTGAGGAAAGTAATGAAAGAGAGGCCATATGGTTTTATTGCTAAAACCCTCATAATACAGCTCGATTTCATCCTGGCTGAGAAAGAGCGGCATCATATTCATGTCTTTGAGCACGGCAGTAATTTCTGCCTGTTCTTCCGCGTCAGTACTAATATATCCTGGCCATCCCAGCCAGAGCAAGTCGTACGCTTTGTGTAAAGAAGAAAGACCAGTGGCCAATCCACCGACGCTAACCTGATGGGTGATCACTCCTTTCCGCTTGCTCAATTGCACAGGAAGACGGTTTGAAACGGTGATAATGCGATGTCTCATACGAGGCTCTCTAGTTTTACTAATTAGCAGGCTCTTCTCCAACAGAAGAGCTCTGCACCATGGTGAAAGGAATCTTCAGATTTTTATGGAATTAATTGAATGGACCGCACGTGAAGAAAAGTGAAAATTCATCATTTTCATCTTATTCTGCAAATGGGACTTGTGAAATGCAGAGGGAATTGTGGTATGTTAATATTATTATTTACATATATATACTTATCGGCATTCAGTTTGGTTCCCCATTTTAAACATTTAAACCCATTCAACCTGGTCCGGGCTTGGCCGTCGGCTGCGTATTAAGCGAATGACCATAGTCGGAAACAGAACCCGCCCCGAAAACATCAGAACAATGATGCACATTTTGCCAGCGGAGGAAAGGGTTGGAGTAACATCGCGGCTTAGTCCCACGGTTCCCAAACCTGAAAAAGTTTCATAAAGAGCACTTTGCCAGGTAAGCGGTTCAAACGCAAGAAGCAGCGCTGCTGCCGCCACAGCAACCCCCAGATAGCAGGCCATACAGAAAAACGCAATTCGGAAAGGTTTGAAGAATATGAGTCTTTTGAATGTCTGATTGGCATCCTGGGGATCGATCTTGTAAAACAGTCGTGCAAAAACAGTCGTGCGGACACCTCCTCCGGTGGACTGGGGCGACGCGCCGATAGCCATTAGAAATAGTGCTGTAATAAAGCCGAACTGTCCAAAGTGCAGCTGTGATTCTATCTGAAATCCAGCTGTACGACAGGTGATTGATTGAAAAAGTGCAGAAAAGACGGTACGCGGGTGATGTTGGTGAAAACCATCCAGCCAAAAAGCTAAAGTGCCAAATAATATCAGCCCAGCCGTTGAGATCAGGACGACTTTGGTTGCTTTTCTCAAGGGTTTGAACTCCAGCCACGGTAAAATCCGGCTTACTCCTGATTGGTACAGGTCTGCAACAACTGCAAATCCCAGACCTCCGGTGACAACCAGAGTCATAATGACCAACAGTGTCAACCGATCCTGACGAAGCGAAATAAAACTGTCTTGAAATAGCGAAAACCCGGCGTTGCAAAAGGCAGAGATGGCATGGAATGCACCTTGCAGTAAGGCATGCGGCATTTGATTGCGCCATAGGAATCCGAGTGCAACTGTACCCAGGAGTTCCACAACAATCGTGACAAACGCGATGGTTTTAAGCAATTGTTTCGTTTGACGCAGTTGCTGGCCTCCCACAAGCTCCTTGAGCATTACTCTCTCCCCCAAGGTCAAACGGCCGCCATGCCATAACGCCAGCATTCCCAATGTTGTCATAGTTCCCAGCCCGCCTAGCTGGATGAGAAGCGCCATAATCACTTGACCTTGTGGCGTGAATGAGGTTGGCAAGTCTATTACAGATAAACCTGTAACACAAACGGCAGAGGTCACTGTAAAGAGAACGTCCAGCTCTGCCAGTGGATGGCGATGGAAACCAGGCAGAGAGAGAATGATAACACCAATGAAGATGACCAGAGAAAATGTAATGGTTGGTAATACCAAAAACGGCATACTGCGATTTGCCAGCCATCGATTGGCCGCCAGGACCCCTTTGATCCAACTTCCGATAAAGGCCAGCATCGCTATCGTTACATAGAGCTCCCCGACGATAAGAGAGAAGGTCGCCGACCCTCCTTTATGGGACTGACTCCAAGTTGCCACACCGCTTAATTCCAGGAGTATCATCAATAATATCACAAACCGGAGGGGATGTTGGGCGATGTATTTCCAGGGATTCTTTACCCAAATGAGCCTGTAGAATGCTTCAAGAAACAAGCCGATGGGGAAGACGGCCGCCCAGGCAAGCAGAATGGGTTGAGGTACAGAGAGACTCGGTAAACTATAGCGGGCCAGGAGGACTAGAAAGGCCATGGCTCCACCAATCGCCAAGAGTCTGTCCAGAAGTTTGAGTTTTTTTTCAGAGTTGTTGGGCATCCCGCTGCTCGGCCTCTTGCGGCATGGAAAATTCAGACTTGATGATTTTAGAATAGGGGAGAAAACGTCGCTGTTTATCACATTCCGCTATAAGGTGAACTAAATGGAAACTGATGAGAGTATACTCTTGATTGCCCATCACGAATACATCGCCAGGTTTAAGCTGAAAATGTCTACCAATCCAGATTCCAGCGGAGATCTCCTCAATAATCGGGCGTAAAGCTAGAAAACCTGTAACAAGCGTGATAAAAAGCAGGCCCACTGCGAACATTCTCGGCGCGCCAGGAAACGGGAAGAGAATAAGAAACAGTGCCATAATCCATACGGAGAGACGAATAGGAATATGAATCAGGGAATCTTGAAAAAACTTTAGGATCCCAGGCAATTTTCGTTGCCGAATCAGTTGATGATCTACCCAACGAGCTAGGATCAAAATCGCGATGATATATAAGAGCAAAAGTAAAGCATGGACAGCATCCCCGAGTAATGAAAATACAGGCCCCACTATACGCTCAACTAACGAGGCCGCCAGCGGCCGCGTCTGTGGAAAGAGGGTGAACCAGCTGAAGGAGACTAGCACCACTGTACCGGAAAAAAAGATCAGACGCTCAAGACCAAGTAGAATATGGACAATCTGTTTGCCATATCCACTCGAATTGGGAACTCTGCGCTTCTCAGCTTGCTTTACAAACCATTGGAGAGCTGTCATCCGCCAATTACGTTCCCACTTTCGGATGCCCAACCTGGTTAGACGGAGAATTACTATCAAAGAGAAGGGGAAAACAATGCCAAGCAAGAGGCGTAAAAGAAGTTCTTCTTCATTCCAGGGTGGCTTGATAGCATGCTGGATTAGCCAATCACGCATTATCAGCGCATTGGCAAGGGGGGAGAATTCGACCCTTATCCGGTTCTCGGGTTTTACAACGATCACTTTGCTGCTGTCGAGGAATAGAACTCCATTGCTGTTCTCTTCGTATAAACGCAGCTTTTCAGGCTGAACAGCCGCCGCCTGCATTTGTTCAAGTAGTTGCCGGATTCGACCAGCCTCAACATTTGCAGTGGCAGAATCAGCAGCGATACATTTGTAAAGAGGAGAATCCTCCAAACTTACCAGTATTGATATAGGTCGAGAATCTTGCGCAAGGGCCGGTAGAAGCTTCCCCTGAGCAAACAAAAGGAGTAGAGAAGTCAACACGCCTTGAAGAAGAGGCCAACGTTTCATGTCGTTACTTCTCCTGTTTCCAAGGCCAATTCGCGAAATTTGAGCATTCGGAGGGTTGTCCAAATGTTGGTAGCCACGATGCTAAATGTTGCCAGTGTCTCAGGGGGCCCAGCCAATTTCGCGTTGTCAAGGACGAGAATGGCGGTTAATACAGCGGTAGCCAAACCCCTTGGCAGCATTGCTGTCAAAAGCATGCGATTCCGCGCAGAGACCCGGGTAATCCAGCCAAGCAATTGTACCGATATCTCGCGGCTGATAATGATCGCGATGCCGACCAATAAAATCGTAAGCCAGAGGCGAAAATCGTTTCCAGGCCAGCGAAAAATAACGCCTAAATAAATGAAAAAGAAGGTACGAACGAGGAAAGAAATCTCAGAGTGTGATTCGGTGATGCGCGGATGCAGCTCGATTTGCCCGTTAAGGAAGAGCTTGCTCACACGCTGTTGCCAGGAAGGGCTAAGAACACCCATGAGGGTTTGTCCATTCGCAAGAACTACACCGAATGTCAGCACAGCAACGGCGCCACTACCATGAAAGTTCTCCACGCCACCCATTATTAAAAAAACAAATCCAAGAGTCAATAAGTAATAATACTTTTGACTGTAGAGGCGGCTGAGAGCCCAAAGCCAGAGAATACCTGCAAAAAGGGCCACGCTGCCGCCGATTAAAAGAGATCGTCCGAGCGTCTGCAGCAGGGTGAAGCCGCTCAGCGCAAACCCATGTAAGTTCATTAGTGCCAGTACTACGATGACAGCCAGGGCATCCGAAAGCGCAGATTCTACAGCCAGCAATGGACGCATCATGGATGTCGGCGCCATTCTTGCAATGAGAGGAATGACGATGGGTGCACTGGTACAAGCCAACGCAGCCGAGAGGGCCCAACCGTAGCGCCCGCTGATGTTGAAGCCAACAGTGAGGGCATAGTAAACAACGAACATGGAGACGGCAAAAGAGATAGCTGCTAGAAGGAGAGCTTTCCATGCTTGAGCGAGCGTTTTCTGCAAATTCAGATCAAGTCCGCCCTCAAATAAGATCATGGTGAGGGCAATGGTGCCAAAGGCAGGCATGAAAGGCCTTACCGTCTCTACTGGCACAATCCCTGTCAGTGGCCCTAAGATGAACCCGACACCAATCAATAACAAAATATCAGGGATACGGGTCCGCTCAAAAAAAAGATTGCCAATGAAACCCAGAGCGATTATCCCGCCTAGAACGATGAGAAGAGCGGCGGCCATATACTTTCCGTCCTTCAGTGAGCATTAACGAATCATTTTCTCAAAAGTAACCATTCAATGGGCTAAAATCAAGGAATTATTCACCCTAATCATCTTTTACGTTTCTTCAGATCATAACACCATTATTAACCATCCATGATATTGCTTGAAATCGAAAAAACAATTTCCCCTTGCGCTAACAACAAATACTATTAATGCTTCATTATTCGATTAAGAAAATATTAGAACCTTTCTCGGGCCAGTTCGACTCTCTCAATCGATGGCACAGGTAAAACGAAGATCTTGTCTGAGCCATTATTATTTTATCAGAAGGATATGTTGGACTGTATATTTTGGTCAAAATAATGCTCTGACATTGTTTCCACATGGATGCCATTACACTGCATGATCACTATCGTGAGAGAGATGTTTTAAGGGCGACGTCTGAAGGTAACACTGATGTGTTTGGTGAAATGCTCGCATGACTCCCAATCGCGCGGCGCAGTATGTAGCACTTGTTCGCTCGTAGATTGGTTATAGCTTTAAGCAAATATTGTGGC
>Ga0209717_1002926_pt1 | contig 15596 bp, 5 predicted proteins | sample AD_UKC048_MetaG_FD_184418 | JGI IMG/M metagenome (GOLD analysis project Ga0209717, IMG submission 184418) | Active sludge microbial communities of municipal wastewater-treating anaerobic digesters from USA - AD_UKC048_MetaG (SPAdes) (version 2) | ecosystem: Engineered > Bioreactor > Anaerobic >... | reverse complement strand
CCCTCCTTTAAAATTGACCAGTGTCTTAACCAACATTCCGCTGCTGTTGAAAATACTAATATTCAACCTCCCGGCTGATTTCAACTCGTAACTTATATAAGTCCCGAAAGTAAAAGGATTCGGATTGACGTTTAATAATTTGGAACCCGGAACCTGGAACCTGGAACCGGGTGCCGAAGGCACATTGACCCAGGGGCCATATTCGTATGCTCCCATATCAACGGATTCTCCGTAAACGCGGGGATTGCCGGCGATGTCATATTCAGGGAGTTCGAGGCCGGGAGGAAGATCGAGGGTGCCGGCGTCGATGCATGGGGATCCGAAAGATAGACTGTATGGATACATTGATGCGGTATCCCACATCGGATCGGTATCAATATTACTTGGGTCATACCAAAGGGTATGGACCGGGTCGGAAATGTAGATATCTTCCTGGCCACCTTCAACTAACGAAGAATAAATGTTTAGCATGGCAGGTTTATCAAGATCGCCGGAAAGACTGGCTTGATGATGGACATTACCATATAAGATTGAATTGTAAATATCAACCTTGCCCTTATTATAGATATTTATGGCATATCCTTCGGGACTTACCTGACATAAGTTGTTCCCCAGTGTGCAATTCACCAGGTTGGCCTTCGCGTTTTCATTTATTATCAGGCAGGTCGTTGCGTTCCAGCCTGTAAAATTTTCCACATTGTCAGTAAACTCACATCCGATAAAATTGACGGTCATGGAATTGTCCCATTCCAGAGTACCACCGACAGATATCCCATCACCTAGACCATATAATGGGTTTGGGGAAGGTTGATTATAAAAATATTTTACGTTTATAAACTCTACTGTATCGTGTACGATGACCCCCGGTAAAAAAGCCAGGGGGTGTATCGCACAATGCGGGAAACCACCATAATTCTCAAAAATCCTGACATTTTTGAAAGTCGTATTATCGCCTATAAGAGTAAAAGTGCTCCGGAGATCACCGACTCCTCCTGTAAGCGATACATTTTCAAAAAGGGCATTATAATTAACGTATAATCTCATTAAACCAACACCGATGGAAGTGTTAATAATCCCGTTTCCATTGCATATGGTCAGATTTCGGAAAACGAAATCCGAAACTTCATTATTTCCTTTCAGTATATAGATTATAGAATCTCCGTCGAGAAACACCGAATCCTGGTGTTCCCCTTCGATGGTAATGTGGCTACGTATGTTCAACGGGTATTTTTCATCGGTAAATGAAAGAGAATAGACGCCGTTTGCCAGGTGAATAGTGTTGGGATGCAGGCTGTCGGAGACAATCTTTGTGAGCGCAAATGAAACCGACCGTAACGGGTCGTCAGGCGAAGTGCCGCTGTTGGAATCACTCCCGACAGGACTGACAAATAAATCACCGTTCACGGGTTCGATCTTATGGTGCAAGATATCATAAGTGATAAGCCCATTTTGAAATCCGTACATATCCGTAGATGAAAGATAATAGATGTCAGGATTCATCACGGTAAAAGTATCCACAATAACTTCAATGGGATGTGAGACATTATGAGCAAAGTCATTACCCCTGGCAGAATAATTCAAATAAATATTGCACCTGTTTATACTATCAAATATAATGTTACCGTCAACCACAAGACAAATTCCGCCGCCGCCACTTACAGCATAATTGTTAAAAATAAATACTCCAGATAAATACAATGTCAAATCTTTACAATATATTCCCCCTCCACCGCCGTTCACCTGATTATCCTTGATTATACAATTCGTGACTTTGAGTTCCCCAATTTCGTATGCCAGAATTCCACCACCTGAATTATCGGAAATGGCGTGCGGACCGAACCTTTCCCATCCATTCCTCATGGTAAATCCATAGATTGCAGCAAGTTGTTCGTTTGAATTCATTGTGACACATCTTCCCTGCTGATTGCCATCAATTACTGTTGTATGGATATATGTTGGATCGCCTGTAGTCAAGTTCAGACTGGCCAGGGTAAGGCTTTTGCCATTGAAATCCAGGTTTTCATAATAGATTCCCGGCCAGGCCAGCACCGTATCCCCGTCCTGGCTAGCAATTATGGCCTGTTGAATTGCCGTAAAATCGCCGGTTCCATCCTGTTTGACGGTGATGATCTGTGGATAAGCCTGGTTGATCAACAGGATCATAAACCAGAAAATGGCAATGATATTTTTTATCTTCAATGCTCTTATTTTAATGAGGATTTCTCAAAAATACTTAACCACAAAGGAACACAAAGGGTTGCACGAAGGCGCACAAAGGTTTTAATCCTGTAATCAGGTACTTTGCGCGCCTTTGTGATATATTTTGTGCGCCTTTGTGGTTTATTAAAGACTTTTGATGCACTCCCGTTAAATGTTAATGAATGATTATAATTTTTTGTATTTCAACAGCATTACCAGCCTTGACCTTCAGGTAGTAACAACCTGAAGGCAAACCGGTGGTACTGATCATAATCGAATAGCTCCCCGCGCCCTGGATCCCTCGTTGCCAGCTTCTGACCGGTAATCCCAATGTATTGATCAACGACAACTCGACCAACGCCTCTTCCCCGGAGAAGTACGATACGGTAAATTCATCCCTAGCCGGATTTGGCCGGACATTGACATTGAATGCCGCCTCATCAGCCGGAATATTTTCCTGTGATTTCAATGAAACCAGGAAATAGGGCTGGTTTTCTCCTGCTACAATTCTGCGTTTTTCACGAATTCCTGTGGTGGTATTCAGAACAGAATAATCCCTGCACCTTGGCCTGGCCGATTTGGTTGGATACAGCAGTTCGAAGGTGATCTCCTCGCCTTCAAATCCTTCGGTGTAAGCGCAGATCAGGGCCATGGTGTCGGAGGGCAATACCGTAGTTGCACCAATACAGGAATCTCCGGCAAATGCCCCGATCTCTTCCGGCAGGTTCAGGGTATCCAGTTCGATAAAGATCGCATCATATGCCGGCTGTTCTTCATACTGAAAATAAAGTGATGGGGCTTTCGGCTCCACACTGGCAAATATTCCCCCGTACTGCCAGTGAAAAGCGCCGATTTCTTCAACGGTATTGACGGTAATCATGTCACCGTATTTCAACTCGATCCTTCCCTGCTGGCAGGCACAGCCCCAGAGGCTTCCCGAACTTTTCAACGGGGGAAGCGGGTCTTTTTTGAAACAACTCCAATATTGCCCTGTTATACGAGTGATTTTATTAAGAAATTCTTCAGGGATCGCATCGAACGGGCTCTGCGTTATCGGGAGAAAATATCCAATCCAATTCGGGTTAATTGCATATAATAGAAATGTAGATGCACGATCAAGTATTGTGCCCGTCAAATCCAGGATCCTGCTTTGCTCAGGTAACAGATGGATTTTATATCCTCGTTCACTGTAAACTTCTGTTAAACCATCGTATGTCCAACCAGCAGGACCTTCTTCCCATGTTACAGATGCCAAATTAGTCGGATGCCATAAATAATTGTAGTATGTCATTAACAAATTCTCATAACCAACAGAAAAGTAATTCTGTTGGAGCACTTCTTCCGGAGCCGGAGCGCCCTGGCTGCGGTCGAGTCGCGGATAAGAGAGCCAGTTCCAGCCGGGTTGCAGAGTGAGTTGGTCATTACTGCAATTGATGATTTTAATATTTCCATGAGCGCTGACCGAATAGATTTTGTTATTTTCTTCATCCAGGATCAAATCAGTTAAATAGACAGCATTTCTCCAATGGCCCTCGTTTTGACCAAGATCCATTGAATAGACATCAAATGTACCCGGGTCTATGCTCCATAACTGTTCCTTTCTATCAGCGGCGTGGTTTTCAGGAACGTGAACATACATAAGACCATTGTTAGGATTATATTTCAGAGCCAATGCCAGATATCCCACCTGGACGGTTTTCACGAATATGCCATTGGTAGTAAAGATATCGATATACCCATTCTGTTGAATATCATTATAATCAAAATAAACTAAATTTGAAATGGGATCGATTTCCATATCAATAATAGCAAGCCCCTCACGTGGTTGAAAATTCTGATAGGAGTGAGGGGAAGCTTCGAAATCTAAGATTGAGATATTGTCCGATTCGAGGTACTTGAGTAAAATTCTATGTTGTAATGGATCATAAAGTATTTCATCAGGTTCCACAAAGTTGATCCCAAAATCAGTCATGCTAAAATCTTCATTGATCCTGATCACTCTTCCTTGGTTTTTCTCTACAAATCGAATAGAAATATAAATCCTGCCAATGTTATCAACGGTGTAATGTGCTACAATTGGATATCCGCTTGGACTGAAGCACGGAATATCAATTATTTCCGGCTCCGCCAGTGGCTCGTCCAGGTTATAAATAAGCAAGCGGGCCGCATCTACTTCTCCCTGATTAATTTTTGTAACACAATATAACATCCTGTCTGATATATACATCTCATTACAGAATGAAAATCCCTCCGGCAAATTAATAGGTTGCAACCAGGAATTGCCGTCAGCATCATATCTTTTTATAAAATTATCCAGCCATCTTGAGAAATAAATAATATTGGTCACTTCATCCACAATCACACCGGTTGGATTATGATCAATCCTGACTGACGTAATATCTGCTGTTGCCGGATCATAGATGTACATGAATTTGTGGTCTCCATCCCGCTTTCCGTAGTAAAGGTAAAGCTTTTGATCCGTATGATTAAAAAATCCTTGCAGTGCCGCTCCACTAAAAGGCTCCGGCTCATACCATTCCAAATTGATAAATTCAGCAGGAGCATTAGCAATTTGTAATGACTGATCCATCAAATTTGTAGCCCAAATGCGAGGGTAGTTGAAAAAATTGGTGGTTGTAATACGGTAAAAATAGCTGTCCGGCGAATCTAATGTATAATCCGGATAGTTTGTGCCATTTTTACAACAATAGATATGGTCCCTTGTGCTAATAAAAACCCTTTCTTCAAGGTTTGCCATATCCATAAGAATATCATCATTTGTTAATTCATGATCTGTCATGTTCTCTGTATCAGGGTCGAATGATATGAATCCACTCGGAAGAGTTCCTATGCTGGTGTAACCAATATATACTTTATCGGAAAGTGCATTATAAATACCACATCCAAAATTACCTTTTGCCATTGATTTCGTCTGTGGATTGGTATTATTCCCTGTAAAGACCAGTGCATTATCCTCTACAATAATATTGCTCTTCGGCAAACAGTAAGTTTTATTCAGGCCTGTACTTTCGTTGTATGCATTAAATATTACTCCCATTGAACAAGGCATTGGATAAGAATTTATTAAAGATCCATCCAGTGTATTTCTTAACTGGATTTCACTATTAGACGATAAGTAAAGTATAGAGTAATATGGATTAGGATTAAAAGAAACATCAGTAAGGTTTCCATTGTGGATGGAATATTCAAAAGTATAATCCGTTGTGTTAAATGCCATTAATTCTGCTTCTGAAGCGTCATGATACCGGCAAAGACCCAGGAATATATATTGCGAAACAGGATCGTACTTAAGAATAGCCCAGTCCAGCAACCCAATATCGGTGTTTGGAACAATCTCTCTGATTATGGGTGCTGTTACCAGAGAAAAAGGATCAATTACAAGAATTTTTAAATCTTGAGTCAAACAATATAATTCATGTTTGACTGGATTATAAGCAAGATGTTTTTCCCTTGAATTAGAAAGCAGCGGTTGGGTTAGTTTAAAAAGTGTCTGTGAACCATACTCAGTCAGGTCTATTGTCGGCCCCCATATATACTCAAACATATAATAGGTTAACAATTTCCTTTCTGTATAGATAAATATGAGAGAGTTTAAAGGATCTATCTCATCCTCCACGTAAATTATATCATAAGGAATTCCTCCTGAAATAGGCAAACCTGTATTCAGCCAAACCGTTTCAGGTCCTTGATCCCGGGAAGGACTGCCATTCGCTAATCCCGGGTAACAGGTATCAGGATCCAGGTATATCACTTCATCGCTTAATGTGCTGTTATTGATCTGGCTGTATCCGTTAACTAGATTTATCAACGTAAATATCAGCCAGGAAATCTTGAAAAATATTGTTTTCATGGTTTTATAAAATTAAATGAATTATTCGATTAATTAGAACTGGCTTCAGTTAGTCAGTTAATTATGGAGGAAATATCTTTTCCGGAAGAAAGATTACTCTCTCTCTCTCTCTCTCTCTCTCTACGGAAATACGACCTCAGGCAAAACCGTATCATCGGGATTAATTGAATTGCTTAAAAGATCAATGGTTGGGGGGCGGGACAAATATAATAAAAGTCGATAGGAAAGTCAAGAGGGGTTGATAACTTTCGTCAGTGAGACTCCATCTCAATTAAGGTACGCCATTTCACAAAATTTGTTAAATGGCATTGGTATTGTGAAATGCGGAATGAAAATTCTTAAAACTTTCCTTACCTTTGCAGGCCGGTTCTTGCCTCGGTCCAATTGCAGAAAAATATTGATTTATAAAGCCCTATGAGCTATATCGAATTTGATAAAAAACAACTGGTCAATCTTGAATTTTCACTCAGCCGTGAACTGATCCGTACCAACCGCGCCGGCGCCTATGCCAGCCGGAATGTGGTCGGATGCCATACCCGGAAGTACCATGGAATGCTCGTCGTGCCGCAACCGGCCCTCGACGACGACAATCACGTGCTCCTCTCAAACCTCGACGAGACGGTTATTCAGCACGGCGCCGAGTTTAACCTGGGTATCCATAAATACCCCGGCGGGGTGTACCATCCGCACGGCCATCGCTACCTGACCCACTTCTCCACCACACCGATACCCCACAATATCTACCAGGTCGGCGGAGTCGTCCTGAAACGGGAAATGCTGTTCGCTACCAATGCCGACCGATACCTCATCCGCTGGACACTCGTCGACGCCCACTCGCCGACAAGACTCCGCCTGAGGCCCTTCCTGGCATTCCGCAATGCGCACCGCCTCAGCAAAGCCAATATCAACGCCAATACAAAATACGAAAAAGTGCCCAACGGCATCCGGATGAAGCTCTATACCGGCTATTCGCACCTTTATATGCAATTCTCCAAAACCCCGGAATACACCCATGTACCCGACTGGAACTACAACATCGAGTACCAGATGGAGATGGAAAGAGGCTACGAATACCAGGAAGACCTGCTGGTACCCGGCTTTTTCGAGATCGATATAAAGAAGGGGGAGAGCGTGGTGTTTTGCGCCGGTACCGAGGAAATCGCCCCGGTCTCGATCAAAAAAGCGTTCGACGGCGAAGTGAAAAAAAGGGTGCCTCGCGACAGTTTCGACCACTGCCTGGTCAACGCCGCCCAGCAGTTCATCGTCAAAAAAGGAAAACGTACCGATATCATTGCCGGGTTCCCCTGGTTCGGACGCTGGGGCAGGGATACGTTTATCGCCCTGCCGGGCTTAACGCTGGTGCTCGACGACCTGAAGACTTTCCGGTCGGTGATCGATACCATGGTCCGCGATATGAAAGGCCCTCTATTCCCCAATTTCGGGATTAAAAACAAAAAAGCCTACAACTCGGCCGACGCTTCGCTCTGGTTCATCTGGGCCTTGCAGCAGTATGTCATCCGTACCGGTGACCACCAGGATATCTGGAAAACATACGGAGCGAAAATACGGAATGTGCTGGAAGGATACCGCGCCGGAATGCCCGACTATATCCATGTGCAGGACGACGGGCTGGTTTATGCCGGGCAACAAGGGCTGGCGCTGACCTGGATGGATGCCGTGGTGAACGGAAGGCCGGTCACGCCGCGCCATGGACTGGCGGTGGAAATCAATGCCTTATGGTATAATGCGGTTTGCTTTGCCCTGGAACTCGCCGGCAAAAACGGCGATAAGAAATTCATTAAAGAATGGAAACCTGTGGCGGATAAAATTCCGGATGCCTTCCTGAAGACATTCTGGAACGAGCAGAAATCATACCTGGCCGACTATGTCAATGGCGATTTCAAAGATTTTTCGGTCCGCCCCAACCAGATTATTGCTACCTCTTTGCCCTATTCGCCGCTCGAAGAAGAGACCCGGCGGAAGGTCCTCGAAGTGGTGCGGAAGGAATTGCTTACGTCTCGTGGTATCCGGTCGCTCGATCCGAAGAACCCGAACTACAAAGGCACCTGCCACGGCGACCAGAAAACGCGCGATGAAGCTTACCATAACGGAACGGTCTGGCCCTGGCTGCTCGGTCACTTCGTGGAAGGATACCTGAAAATATACGGTAAACAAGGATTGCCGTTTGTCAAATCGATTTACGATGGCTTTGAACCGGTGATGAAAGAACACGGCCTGGCCACTGTTTCGGAAATTTATGACGGGGACCCGCCGCACACGGCCCGGGGCGCTATCTCACAGGCATGGAGCGTGGCTGAATTGCTGAGGATCAGGGAGATGATCAGGAAGATTTGAAGATTTGGAGATTTGGAACTTGGAACTAGGAACTTGGAACTGAAATAGCATGAAAATACTGATGTTCGGGTGGGAATTCCCGCCACATATTTCCGGAGGCCTTGGAACAGCCTGTTTTGGCCTGACAAAGGGTCTGGCCAAACATGGCGTGGATATGATTTTCGTGGTACCACGGGCATACGGCGACGAAGACCAGGAGGCGGTCAGACTGGTCAATGCCAGCGATATTACCGTCAACATGAAGAATTCCAGGTACAAAGAATACTGGAAACGGATCGAATATATGGAGATCGGCTCCAATATCATCCCTTACGTCAGCCCGGAAGAGTTTGAAAGGATCCATACCCAGGAAGAACTGAATAAAATTTCGGAAGAGAGCCACGTTTTTGCTGATAAATTCGAGTTTGCAGGAGGATACGGCACGAGCCTTCTGGAAGAAGTCTCCCGCTACGCCCTCGTGGCCTCTGCTCTCGCAACATCAAAAGATTTCGATCTGATCCATTCGCACGACTGGCTGACTTACCCGGCCGGCATCGCCGCAAAATATGTCAGCGGCAAACCGCTGGTCATCCATGTCCATGCTACCGAATTCGACCGTTCCGGCGAAAATGTGAATCCACCGGTTTTTGAAATCGAGAGGAAAGGGATGGAAGAGGCCGATAAGATCATCGCGGTAAGCAACTTTACCCGGAACATCATCATCGAAAAATACGGAATACCGGAAGAAAAGGTCGTAACGGTTCATAATGCGGTGGAACCGGCTGAGATAAAAGAGATCAACGGGGCCAAATATGTCCCGGAAAAGGTCGTGACCTTCCTGGGCCGGATCACATTCCAGAAAGGCCCCGATTATTTCATTGAAGCCGCCAGGCTGGTACTGGAGCGCGATCCCAATGTGAGGTTTGTTATGGCCGGCAGCGGCGATCTGCTCGAAAAAATGATCCGCCGCGTGGCCGAACTCCGGATGGGCGACAAATTCCACTTCACAGGATTTCTGAAAGGGACAGCGGTCGACCGGATGCTGGCCATGTCCGACGTCTTCGTCATGCCGTCGGTTTCGGAGCCTTTCGGTATCGTTCCGCTGGAAGCGATGCGCTCTAATGTGCCCGTGGTTATTTCAAAGCAGTCGGGTGTATCGGAAGTGCTGAAACATGCCCTTAAAGTCGATTTCTGGGATGTGCACGGCATGGCCGACGCCATCTATTCGGTCCTTCATTATAATGGCCTTAACCGGATGTTTACCAAATACGGCAAAGACGAGGTGGAAAGCCTGAAGTGGGAACATGCCGGCCTGAAGGTCAAAGACGTTTACGAAGAAATGTTAAAGAAATAATAAATCCAAAACAGCACGAAATGCGCTCAGTTTGCTTTTATTTCCAGATCCATCAGCCCGTGAGGCTCCGGACTTACCGGTTTTTCGATATCGGCGCTTATCATAATTATTATGATGATTACCAGAACAGGTTTATTCTCAGGAGAGTAGCGGATAAATCCTACCTGCCCATGAATAAATTGCTGCTGGAACTGATCAAAGAATACGGTCCGGCTTTCCGGGTGAGCTTTTCTATTTCCGGGTTAGCGCTGGAACAGATGAAAATGTATGCACCCGATGTACTGCAGAGTTTTAAAAAACTAGCCGACACAGGCAGTGTGGAGTTTCTGGCCGAGACATACGCTCATTCGCTGAGCTCGCTGCGAAGCAGGGATGAATTCATCAGCCAGGTACAAAAGCACCGGGAAATGATCAAAGAACTCTTCGGCGTTGAGCCTGTATCATTCAGAAATACCGAGCTTATCTATTCCGACGGTATCGGTGAAATGGCGGCGGAAATGGGATTCAAAGCGGCCCTCACCGAAGGGGCCCGGCATATCCTCGGATGGAAAACACCGAACTTTATCTATTGTAATGCTCTTAATCCTAAACTGAAGGTGCTTATGCGGAATTACCAGCTATCGGATGATATCGCCTTCCGTTTTTCGGAAAGGGGATGGTCGGAATGGCCGCTGACAACCGAGAAGTTCGTCGACTGGCTGAATGCTTTCGACCGTAAGCATGAGGTAGTGAACCTCTTCATGGATTATGAGACATTCGGTGAACACCAGTGGAGGGAAACAGGTATCTTCGATTTTATGAAAGCATTGCCAGCGAGGGTATTCTCTCATTCTGACTATACATTCAATACCCCCTCCGAACTGGCAGACAAATTGCAGCCCGTATCGGCCATCCATGTCGAATACCCGATCTCATGGGCGGATGAGGAACGGGACCTGACAGCCTGGCTGGGCAATGACCTTCAGGATGACGCCTTTGATAATCTCTACGCTCTCGAACCTTTGGTGAAACAGTCGGACGATCCCGAAATCAGAAAGGACTGGTGCTTTCTGCAGGCATCCGATCACTTCTATTACATGTGCACAAAATGGTTCTCCGACGGCGATGTCCATAAATATTTCAACCCTTACGGATCACCGTATGATGCGTATATCAACTATATGAATGTCCTGGCCGATTTCAGGTTAAGGCTTGAAAAAAGAGGGAGTCTATATGCCACCCGGCATGCTCCGGCGAATGAGCCGGATGCTGTGGTGCCGGCCCCGGTGAAGAAGGCTAAAAAAGATGCTAAAGACATCAAACCGGTTACCAAAACTAAACAGAAAACAGCTAAAAAACCTGTGCTCAAAAAGAAAGATGCTCCGAAAAAGCCGCGCTAATCTGATTTTTTCTGCATTATTTCCTGTTTCTTTTTCCGAACCTTCTTTTTTGATTTAAAAAGATATTTTTGCACAGCATTTAATTACTTTTCATGGAACACCCCAATAAACTAAAACCCGACTATGTATTTGAAGTCAGCTGGGAAGTCTGTAATAAAGTCGGTGGAATTCACACGGTTATAAGCACCAAGGCGCCGTTCATGTGCAAAGAATACGGCGAGCACTATATTGTCCTGGGTCCGGATGTGTGGAAAGAAACCCTGGCCAATCCTGAATTTACGGAAGACATACAACTGTTCCGTGCCTGGAAGGAGAAAGCACAGTCAGACGGACTCAATATCCGGATCGGACACTGGAACATTCCCTGCCGCCCGATTGCCATCCTGGTCGATTTTACAACCTTCTTTTCCCGGAAAGACCAGATACTGGCAGAGTTCTGGGAAACCTACCAGCTCGACTCGATCTCAGGCGGATGGGATTACATTGAGCCGGTCATGTTCGGTTATGGCGCGGCAAAAGTGATCGAGAATTTTTACGAATTCCATTTCACGTCGAGGGAAAGGATCATTGCCCATTTTCACGAATGGATGACCGGCGCAGGCGTTCTCTATCTGGAAAAATATGTCCCCCAGGCCGGTACGGTCTTTACGACACACGCGACTATGCTCGGAAGGGCGATCGCCGGTAATGGAAAGCTGCTATATGAAAACATGGAAAAGCTCGATGCCGGTGCATTGGCTCATTCCTACCAGGTTACATCGAAGTATTCACTCGAGAGATGTGCATCTAATGTGGCCGATTGCTTTACGACCGTATCGGAAATTACCAGCCGGGAGTGTAAATTGTTACTGGGCAAGGAAACCGATTTTGTGACCCCCAACGGGTTCGACCCGGGGATCATTCCCGGACCCGGCCAGATGGCTGAAAAACGGGCCGCAGCCCGCGAAACGTTGCTGGAGGTAACCCGGAAGCTGACCTGCACCGATATTCCTGACGATTCTGTGATGCTGCTCATCAGCGGACGCTATGAGTTCAGGAACAAGGGAATTGACCTTTTCATCGAAAGTTTGGGAGAGCTGAATCAATTGGAGGGTGCGCCTATCCTTGCCTGCATCATGGTCCCGGCTAATGTGGCAGGCCCAAACCGCGCACTGCTGGAGGATTGCCATGAGACTCCATCTCAAAAATACCTGACCCATTTCATTCACCATGAGGAATACGATCCGGTCTTGCATAAGATCAGGGAGTCGGGGCTGTCAAACAACCCGGACGACAGGGTGAAGATCATCTTTATTCCGGCCTACATGAACGGTAATGATGGTATTTTTAACCTGCATTATTATGATCTCCTGGCAGGTTTCGATCTTACGGTCTTTCCTTCTTATTATGAGCCCTGGGGATATACCCCGCTTGAAAGCGCCGCATTTGGTATCCCCACCGTTACCACGACCCTGGCCGGCTTCGGGCTCTGGATCAAATCGGTCTACCGGAAAAAGAACGAAGCCGTCAAAGTACTTACCCGTACCGACACGAATACGGCAGAATTGCTGACCGAGCTGATCCGCCATATCCAGGCCTTTACACTGAAAAACCCGGAAGAAAAGGAATCGCTGAAATCCCTGGCCGCAGGCCTCTCAAAAACTTCTCTTTGGGATGAATTTTTCGGTTATTACAGGGAAGCCTATTCATTCGCGTTATCGAAGTCGGATGAGCGGTTCGAACTGTTCCGCGACAAAAGACAGCCTGAAGCCTACTTTCTGAAGGATATACCCGTTGAGCAGAAACCGATCTGGAACCGGATCGTTGTTGAACCTTCCATCCCGAAAGGACTGGAAAAACTTTCCAGGATGTTCTACAACCTCTGGTGGACGTGGAACCATGAAGCAGAGGAACTCTTTGAACAGATCGATCCGGAACTCTGGAAACAATCGGGACGAAATCCCAGGATACTAGCCGAATTACTCAATATCAACAGGTTGAAATCACTGGAAAAAGATTCGGCTTTCATTCAAAAAGTGGATGCAGTCTATGCAAAGTTCCAGGATTATATGGCCCTGGCTGAAAAAAAGCCTAAAGAAAAAATAGCTTATTTCAGCATGGAGTTCGGCCTCGACAGCAATATCAAGACCTATTCGGGCGGCCTGGGAATCCTGGCCGGCGACTATCTGAAAGAGGCCAGCGATTCCAATAAAAATATGGTCGGCGTCGGGCTGTTATACCGGTATGGGTATTTTCAGCAAAGCATTTCCTTTTTCGGCGACCAGATTGCCGAATACCACCGTCAGAAGTTTTCCCACCTTCCCCTCAGCCGCGTGTTTAACGGCAATGGGGAACTAATGAAAATACGAATCGCGCTTCCCGGCCGTACGCTTTTTGCCCAGGTATGGAAAGTCAAAGTCGGACGGATTATGCTTTATTTGCTGGATACGGATATCTCCGATAATTCACTGGCCGACCGGAATGTAACGCATCAGCTTTACGGCGGCGACTGGGAAAACCGGTTCAAACAGGAGCTCCTGCTCGGTGTCGGAGGGATACGCGCATTAAATGAACTGGGAATCGAGGCCGATGTGTATCATATCAATGAAGGACATGCGGCCTTCCTGAACCTCGAACGGCTCAGGATCCTGGTCCAGGAAAAAGGGCTCACTTTCCACCAGGCGCTCGAAGTGGTGCGCGCATCATCCCTTTTTACAACGCATACTCCCGTTCCCGCCGGACATGATTTCTTCGACGAAAACCTTCTTCGTACTTATATCTCGCATTATCCCGAGCGCTTGAACATCTCCTGGCAGGATTTTATGAACCTGGGCAAATTCCGGGAAAATGACCCCGGGGAAAAATTCTCCATGAGCGTTCTGGCCGTTAAAATGTCACAGGAAGTCAATGGTGTCAGCAAGATCCATGGTCGGGTCTCCAGGGAGATGTTTCACGGCCTTTATGAAGGATATTATGCCGATGAACTGCATATCGGGTATGTGACCAATGGCGTTCACCACCCGACCTGGACCGGTAGCCACTGGATTGACCTTTACAGGAAGCACTTCGGCGAAGAATACCTGTTACATCAGTCGGATGCGTCATTCTGGGAGAAAATCCGGGAAGTTCCTGATGGAGAGATCTGGAAACTGAGAAACCATTATCGGAAAGATCTGATCCAATATCTGAAAGACCGGCTTACGGATGAACTGACGCGGCGGCAGGAGAACCCAAAACTGAAGCTGAGGATGGTCGATGCATTGGATGAGAATGCGCTGACGATTTGTTTTAGCCGCCGGTTCGCTACATATAAAAGGGCCCACCTGCTTTTCAGTAACCCGGAAAGGCTTTCGGCGCTGCTGAACAATAAACAATTCCCCATCCAGATTATTTATGCCGGAAAAGCTCACCCGGCTGACGGCGCCGGCCAGGACCTGATCAAGCGCATTGTGGAAATGTCAAGGAAGCCCGAATTCGCCGGGAAGATTTTTTTTATCGAGAACTACGACATGGAACTTGCCAAGAAGCTCGTTCGCGGTGTCGATATCTGGCTGAATACCCCCACACGTCCCCTGGAAGCATCCGGAACCAGTGGTGAAAAGGCGGTTATGAATGGCGTTCTGAACCTGAGTGTGCTCGATGGTTGGTGGGCCGAAGGATACAGGCCTCACGCCGGTTGGGCCTTGCGGGAAGCCAGGACCTACGTCAACCAGCAATTCCAGGACGAGCTCGATTCCGAAACAATCTATGATCTGCTGGAAGATGAGATTCTGCCGGTGTTTTACCAAAGGGATAACGGGATTCCCAAAAAGTGGGTGTCTTATATCAAGAACTGTATTTCCCAGATCGCCCCGCATTATACGATGAAAAGGATGCTCGATGACTATCAGCACAAATATTATGACAGACTGATCAGGCGTTCGAAAGATATCCGGAGTGATGACTATCAGCTTGCCCGCGATATCGAAGCGTGGAAATCAAAAATGAGGGCCGGATGGAACCATATCGAAGTCAGGCGGATCGCCGTACCGGACCCGGCCCGGAAATCCCTCGACCTGGGCGATAATTTTATCGCGGAGATAGAACTGAAACTCAACGGGATCAAAGGTGAAGACCTTGGTTTAGATATCCTTTTCGGACAAAAGGAGATGGATACCGTTAATAAAATTATGCATAAAGAAGAGATGAAGATGGTGGATTCGGCTCCCGGCGTTGCAAAATTTACATGTAAAATCCCGATGGAGAAAATAGGCGTGTACCATTTTGCGTTCAGGTTATATCCAAAAAAGGAATGGCTCGCACATAAACAGGATTTTAACCTGGTCAAGTGGCTGTAGCCCGATGATTTTTAGCTTTTTATTCGTAAATTTGAAAAAAATTGACCTATGCTGCTGAAAGATAAGACCGCTCTCATAACAGGCGCTGCCCGTGGGATTGGACGGGCCATCGCGCTTCAATTTGCCGCTCAGGGCGCTGATGT
>Ga0209717_1002923_pt1 | contig 15609 bp, 14 predicted proteins | sample AD_UKC048_MetaG_FD_184418 | JGI IMG/M metagenome (GOLD analysis project Ga0209717, IMG submission 184418) | Active sludge microbial communities of municipal wastewater-treating anaerobic digesters from USA - AD_UKC048_MetaG (SPAdes) (version 2) | ecosystem: Engineered > Bioreactor > Anaerobic >... | reverse complement strand
TTGAATCTGCTGTGTTTCAGGCAGATGTCAGCGACTACGTCTTTTTACAACCGCATGTGGACAACCAGCCCACGGTGCTGGGCATTCGCCCCGAACATCTACACATGGTGGCTGCGGATGCACCGCATAACGCGCAGGCCACACTGGGTTTGATTGAACCCATGGGAGCCTACAAAATCGTCTGGCTGGACGCGCAAGGTGCATCGCTGGCATTGCAGGTCGAGCCAACAATGGCATTGACAAGCGGCGCCCTGGCGCATCTCGCAATGGATCAAGGGCATGTTTCCCTGTTTGATGCGACAACTGAAGACCGGCTGTGACAACAGGTGTAATTCACGCCGCTGACTCGACTATCAGGTAACGTAATCATGGCCACCATCAAGGACGTTGCGATGCTGGCAGGCGTTGGCATAGGCACCGCGTCCCGGGCCATCTCGGGTAAGGGTGCGGTGTCAGCCGTGGCGCTGGAGCGCGTGCAGGGTGCGGTGCGTACCCTGGACTTTCATCCCTCGCGCGTCGCCCGTGCCCTCTCTTCCAGAAGCCAGGGCATGGTGGGCGTCTACGTCCCCACGTTTGAAGGTACCTTTTTTGCGCCCATCCTGCAGGCCATTGATGGTGAATTGCGTGCTGGCAACCATCACATGGTGGCCGCCAGCAATTTTGGACAAGGCCCACGCAGTGAAAAATCCCTTAACGGCATCCGGTTTCTGGTTGACCGGGAATGTGATGGCATTCTGGCTATCGACAGCTACGTTCTGGGCGAAGATTTGCTGCAGCTGCGAAAACGTGTCCGCCATCTGGTGGTCATGAACCGCATGGTGAAAGGCCTGGAGGAAGACTGTTTCTCGGTGGACCATGAAGCGGCTGGGCGGCTGGCAGCACGGGCGTTGCTGGCGCAAGGGCACCGTGACATTGCAGCCATGCACAGCGTGCGGCACGGGCCGGATGTAACGGCACGTGTGGCCGGATTCAAACATGAGCTTAGCCTTCACGGGTTGGCCCCAACTGCCGAATTCATCATCGATGGCCTGCTCAACTTCACCAACGCATGGAACAAGGCGGGCGTGATTGTCGGTATGACACATCGGCCTTTCACGGCGCTGTTTTGCGTGTCGGACGTGCTCGCCATGGCCACGCTGTCACGACTGCAGGCAGCCGGCATACGAATACCGCAGGACCTGTCGGTCCTGGGTTACGACGATACCGAATTGGCCGCTTACACCTCACCGGCCCTGAGCACCATCCGCATTCCGTCCACGCAGGTGGCTGCGAACGCCTGCCGTCACCTAATCAACTTGTGTTATGGCTCGAAGTTGAGTGTGCAGCGCAATTTTGATTCAGAGGTAGTGTTGCGCCACTCTCTGGCACCGGGCCCCCATCCCCCCATCTCCATAGCAAAGGCCATACCCGTCGCCTGACGCGTCGCGCCGCGGTTACCTTTTCACCAACCATTTCCTTTCAAGCTTATAAACACCATGAGACCTTCAGAAACCACTTCCATCCAGTTGTATTCCACCCGCATGATCGAGCCGCTGGAAGTGCAGTTTGACCTGCTTGCCAGCCTGGGCTTCAAAAGCGTTGAGCCTTGGGGCGGCCTGCTGGCCGACGCACCGCGGTTGAAAGACAACCTGACCCGCCACGGCATGCAAGCACCCAGTGCGCACGTGGGCATGCCCTCATTGCGCAGTGACGCCGCTGGCATGGCGCGTACCTGTCGCGAGCTGGGTATCACCACGATGTATGCCCCTGCACCGCCGCCCGATGAGCGCGACAAGGACGCTGCAGGCTGGCGCGCATTCGGCAAGGAGCTCGCTGCCATTGGCAAAGTGGTAACCGGCGAAGGCATGCGGTTTGGCTGGCACAACCATCACTTTGAATTCAAGAAGACGGCCGATGGCACCTTCCCGATGGACATCCTGCTGAGCGAAGCCCCTGAAATGCTGTGGGAGGTCGATGTATCCTGGGTGGTTCGCGGCGGCGAAGACCCGGTAGCCTGGCTCAAGCGCTACGGTTCACGCATCGAGGCGTGTCACATCAAGGACATTGCCGCGCCAGGCACCTGCCTGGACGAAGACGGCTGGGCCGACGTGGGCCACGGCACGATGGACTGGCCTTCGCTCATCAGCACCATGCGAGGCATCGGTGTGAAGCTGTTTGTGCTGGAGCATGACAAACCCTCTGACGCCTCACGCTTCGTGCGCCGTTCCATGGCCACACTGGCGACCTGGAACTGATAGAAAGGAATCGAAATGGCCAAAAACATGAATGACCTGGGCGTTGGCATCATTGGATGTGGTGTCATCTCCGGCATCTACATGCGCAACATGCCGCTGTTTGCAGGGCTGAAACTCATTGCCTGCGCCGACATGCGACCCGAATCTGCCAAGGCACAAGCCGACGCGTATGGCATCGAAGCACTGAGTGTGGACGACATGCTCAAACGCAGCGACATTGATCTGGTGATCAACCTCACCGTGCCCAACGCGCACTTCGCCGTGAGTCACGCCGCGCTGACCGCAGGCAAACATGTGTTCTCCGAAAAACCGCTGTGCGTCACACCCGATGAGAGCCGCCGCCTGGTAGCTGAGGCTGAAAAGCGCAAACTGGTGTTGGGTGGCGCACCCGACACTTTTTTGGGTGCCTCGGGGCGATTGGCGCGCCAACTGGTAGACAAACAGGCCATTGGCCGCGTGATTGCGGGATCACTGTTCATGATGTCGCGTGGGCCCGAACACTGGCACCCTGATCCCGAATTTTTCTATAAACCCGGCGGCGGGCCAGTGCTGGATCTGGCACCCTACTACCTCGCGGCGCTGGTCAACCTGATCGGCCCTATCAGTCGTGTGCAGGCCCGCGCCACCACGGGGTTTGCCGAGCGTCTGGTGACAGCACCTGGCCCTCGTAACGGCAGCCACATCAAGGTCGAAACACCCACCACCGTGATGGCCATGCTGACCTCCACCAGCGGGGCCGAGATCAACTTCACGATGAGCTGGGATGTTTGGGCGCATGGGCATCCGCCTATTGAACTGTATGGCAGCGAAGGCTCGATGCGTTACCCCGATCCCAATTTCTACGATGGTCTGGTCGAAGTAACGGAGCGCGGCGGTGAGTGGAAAGCACATGATTCTTCCAGCATGCATTTTGGTGAGGCCAATTACCGTTCACCAGCCTGGCCCGCTTCGCGGCCCAGCCGGGCCAACTACCGTTGCGTGGGTGTGTCTGACATGGCCAGCGCCATCCAGCAAGGCACACCGCATCGCGCCAGTGGGCAACTGGCCTCGCACGTGCTGGAGGTGATGTATGCCATCCTGGAGTCCGGCACAGAGGGCAGCACGATCACCGTCGAACCCACGATCGACAAACCCGCGGCCATGAGTGAGGCCGACGCCGGCAATCTCTGGCGTAACGCCCGCTGATAACAGGAGTACACGATGTCAAATTCGATGAAGGGACCAGCCATTTTTCTGGCGCAGTTCGTTGGTGACAAGCCGCCTTTCAATTCCCTGGCGTCCATCGCCCGCTGGGCCGCAGGGCATGGCTACAAAGGCGTTCAAATTCCGACCACCGCGCCGCAATTGTTTGACCTTCAAAAGGCAGCCGAGAGCGACACCTACTGCGACGAGGTGCGGGGCACGCTGGGTGAATTCGGCATCAGCGTGACGGAGCTCTCAACCCACCTGCAAGGGCAACTGGTAGCCGTTCACCCGGCATACGACCTGCAGATGGATGGGTTCGCCCCGGAGCACGTCCGTGGCAATCCTACCGCCCGCACGGAGTGGGCCGTGAGCCAGCTCAAGCTGGCAGCCAGGGCGTCACGCCGTCTCGGCCTCAATGCCCACGCCACCTTCTCGGGTGCACTGGCCTGGCCTTACCTTTACCCGTGGCCACAGCGCCCGGCGGGATTGATCGAGACCGCGTTCACCGAGCTGGGCCGCCGCTGGAAACCGATTCTGGACGCCTTCGATGCAGAGGGTGTGGACGTTTGTTACGAGGTTCATCCGGGTGAAGATTTGTGTGATGGCGCGAGTTATGAACGCTTCCTGGATGCAGTCGGACAGCACCCGCGCGCCTGCCTGTTATTTGACCCGAGCCATTTTGTGCTTCAGCAACTCGACTATCTGGAATACATTGACCTCTATCACGACCGTATCAAAGCCTTCCATGTCAAGGATGCCGAATTCCGCCCGAACGGGCGCCAGGGTGTGTATGGTGGCTTCGAGTCGTGGGTCAACCGGGCCGGGCGCTTCCGCTCGCTTGGTGATGGGCAGGTTGATTTTGGCGCCATCTTCAGCAAGCTTACGCAGTACGGTTACCGGGGTTGGGCTGTGCTGGAGTGGGAATGCTGCCTGAAAGACCCAGAAGACGGTGCGCGCGAAGGTGCCCCCTTCATCAGCAAACATATCATTAACATGGCCACCAAATCATTCGATGATTTTGCAGGTGCTTCGGTGGACAAGAAACAGATTCAAAGCATGCTTGGTTTGTGACTGGGCTTGCGAACGACCTTGTGATCCAAAAACGAACCAAATTACTCAAAAAAAGCTCCAGTTCCTGTCAAATATGCATAAGCAGCTATATATTTAATAGCGCCAGTTTTTAGGCAACCCTGCCTCAGGCGTCATGCCATAGACGGGTTCACCGGGCAAGCCAGCCATCAAGGGTGTGCGGGCATGCATGAGTTTCTGGATGTCGATGCCCGTCTTCACACCCATGGCCTCGAACATGAACACGAGGTCTTCGGTCACCACGTTGCCGGAAGCACCGGGCGCGTAAGGGCAGCCACCCAGACCACCCAGCGAACTGTCAAACGTGCGCACGCCGACGTCATAAGCAGCCAGGCAATTGGCCAGCCCCAAACCGCGTGTGTTGTGCATGTGGGCTGAGCCGGTTTTGTCGCCAATGACCGCACGCACATGGGTAAAGAGACGGCGTACCTGAACGGGATTGGCCATACCGGTGGTGTCTGACAAGCCCACTTCGTCTACGCCAGCGGCTACCAGCTGATGGGCGAGCCAGACCACATCGTCCTCGGCCACCTCACCCTGCAAGGTGCAACCAAACGCCGTAGACATCCCCACTTCCACAGCCACATGCGGCGCCGTATCTGCACGCAACCGGCAAATGGCACGTACCTCGTCCACCATGCCTTCACGCGTCTTGCGCACATTGGCCATCGAATGCACCGCGCTTGCCGAAACGGGAATGGTAATTTTTTTAACCCCGGCTTTCAAGGCACTTTCGGCACCACGCAGATTAGGCACCAGCGCCATGACCATCACACCCTTGTGAGTGAGCGCGTGATGCACTACGTCGGTTGCATCGGCCATCTGTGGCAGCAGCCGGGCCGGTACAAACGAACACACCTCGATTTCGCGCAGACCGCTGGCGACCAGCGAATCGATCCAGCGGAATTTGTCCGCTGTCGGCATGGTAGCCTTTACAGACTGCAGGCCGTCACGCGGCCCCACCTCGCTGATCAGCACATCCGGGATATTGTCAATGTGTGACATGGAGAGATGGCTTCGCAATAGCGGTTGAGCATCCCGCTTATTGCGGAACGACACCCGCCTTCTTCACCAGCCCGGCGTATTTCACCAGCTCGGACTTGAAGTGCGCCAACGCAAATTCCGGCGTGGAAATGTTGATGGTGTTGCCCTGCTTGGCCATGGCCTCTTTCACTTCAGCGGTGGCAAAGGCCGTCGCAACCGCATTGTGAATGCGCTTGACATGATCCGCAGGCAGACCTTTGGGGCCTACCACTGCAATCCAGCCTTCCACCAGATAGCCAGGGTAACCTTGCTCAGCGGATGTTGGAATGTCCGGTGCAGCAGCGATGCGCGCGGGGGCTGATACACAGATGGCGCGCACGTTGCCTGCCTTGATCTGGCCCATGACGGCCGGCAGAGCACCCACGCCCCAGTCCACCTGACCGCTCACGATGTCCTGAAGCATGGGGCCAAAACCCCGGTAGGGAATGTGTGTGGAGAACGTACCCGTCACGTCCTTGAATAGCTCGGGGGCCAGGTGCAGGATGGTCCCGTTGCCGCTGGAGGCGTAGTTGTACTTGCCGGGGTTGGCCTTGAACAGCGCCACCAGCTCTTTCATATTGGTGGCTGGCACCTTGGGGTTGACCACCAGCACCAGCGGCGTGGCCCCGATGACGGCAATGGGCGTGATGTCGGCGACTGGATCAAATGGCACGGATTTGAGCACACTGGGGTAGATCACATGGTTGTTGGACACCATGGAGAGTGTCAATCCGTCCGGCGCCGACTTGATCATGGTAGAGGTCCCCACCACACCACCTGCACCGGGCTGGTTCTCAATAACCACACCCTGACCCAACGCTTTGGCCAAGGCAGTTTGCGCCGCGCGGGCAATGCCATCAACGCCAGAGCCAGCGGAGACCGGCAGGATGAATTTCACAACCTTGTCCGACTGAGCCCATGCACTCAAAGGGGTAGTGAGCGTCGCGGCCAGTCCGGCCATAGTCTGGCGACGGGTGAAATATTTGTTCATGAAAGTCTCCTTGTAATAGTGAAATGAATAACGAATTCAGGGGTGAATTGTGAGGGATTCAGCAGCTCAGGCTACCGCGGCCTGGGCCTGCAGCCCAGCGCATTCGTCAGCGCTGTAGCCCAGCTCCTGCAACAGCGCGGCCGTGTGCTCTCCTTTGCGTGGTGGTTGCAGCCGCACACCCAGCCGCTTGCCGTCCATGGTGAAAGGGAACAGTGTGGTCTGCGCAGTCTGCCCCGCACGCTCACCGTCGGGCAGGGTGATGTCGGCCAGGCCGCCGGTGGCCAGCAGGTGCTCGTCTTCATACAACTCTTCGGGTTTGCGGATGGGTGCGAATGGCAGACCAGCTTTCTCGAAAACCGCCGAGAGATCGATCGCACTGCGTGCAGCCAGCCGCTCACGAAGCACGGGCATCAGGGTTGGTCGGGCCTGCACGCGCTGGTTGTTGGTGGTGTACTGCGGGTCGGCCTTCAAGTCGGCAAATCCCAGCGCATCACAAAACGTGCCCCACTGCGCATCGCTCACCGCGGCCAGAAAAATCTGCTCACCGTCTTTCACCGTGAACACGTCGTACACAGCCCAGGCCGAGATACGGTCCGGCATGGGCGCAGCCGGTTTGCCGGTAATGGCGTATTGCAGCATGTGCTGGCCCACCAGGAACACGTTGTTTTCGAACAGCGCGCTTTGCACCTCTTGCCCCTTGCCGGTGATGCCGCGCTGGATGAGTGCGCCCAAAGCGCCAATGGCTCCAAACATGCCACCCATGATGTCGTTAACGCTGGAGCCCGCACGCAACGGGTCGCCGGGACGCCCGGTCATATAGGCCAGACCGCCCATCATCTGCACCACTTCGTCCAATGCCACACGGTGGTCGTAAGGGCCGGGCAAAAAACCCTTGTGGCTCACGTAAATCAGGCGCTCATTGACTTGGGAGAGTGCCGCGTAATCCAGCCCGTATTTCCCCATGGCGCCGGGCTTGAAGTTCTCGGCCACCACATCAGCACTGGCAGCGAGTCTGCGAGCAACCTCGGCCCCGGCGGGGTTGTGCAGGTTAATTGCAATGCTTTTTTTATTGCGGTTGAACATGGGGAAAAAACCGGCACCCGCACCTAACAGGTGGCGCGTGCGGTCGCCGTCAATCGGCTCGACCTTGATGACCTCGGCCCCCATGTCAGCCAGCACCATGCCGCAGGTAGGGCCCATAACCATATGTGTGAATTCGACGACGCGCAGGCCCTTTAGGGGCAGCGATGGGGATGCATCGGATATGTGGGTCATGGATGAGCTGTTTTCATGTAAAAATTGGCTGTCGCCCCAGCATCATATGCGCAAGTAGCTATTATTTTCATAGCATTCAGGCAGCCACGGCACTCGAGGCTGGTTGCATGATCTTGGGTAAACCGGCCATACACAGCGTGCCGTGCAAGATCTCGCCATTCAACCAGCCAGCGACCTGCCTACGAAGGTTCAGCAGCTCATTGACGTTGATGCCCGTTCCGATCTGCATGCTCTGGAGCATATAGGCCAGATCTTCGGTGCTGACGTTGCCGCTGGCACCGGGCGCGTGCGGGCAGCCGCCAATACCGGCCAGGCACGCATCAAACCGCGTCACCCCGGTTTGAAGCGCTGCGTACACGTTGGCCAGGCCCAGGCCACGCGTGTCGTGGAAGTGGCCACACCAGAGCTTGTCGCCCACCAGCCCCCGCGCTTTGTCAAACAGGCGAGCCACCTTGGCGGGGTCAGCGTAGCCAACGGTATCGGCTAGGCTGACGCGATCAGCACCGGCATCCAGCAACGCCAGCATCAGGCGAATGACTTCGCTCTCTTTCACCTCACCCTGCAAGGTGCAGCCAAAGGCTGTGCCCACTCCGCCTTCAATGATGATGCTGGAGCCCGCAGCATCCCGCGCGGCACGGATGTGGGCGACTTCTTCCACCACTTCGTCCGGTGTTTTGCGCAGGTTAGCAAGGCTGTGCGCATGGCTGGAAGACAGCGGCACCACCATGGCGTGCGCCCCGCTTTCCATCGCACTTAGTGCGCCCTTGAGGTTGGGTACCAGCACCGAGACAACCAGGCCCGGCAGGGTTTGAGCAAACGCCACCAGTTCCCCCGTGTCGGCCAGTTGAGGCAGCAGGCGGGCGGGCACAAACGAGCCCACCTCAATCTCGCGCTGGCCGGCTGCATGGGCGGCGCGAATCCACTCGCGCTTCTGCGCGGTCGGCAGCACGCGCGTAATGCTTTGCAGGCCGTCGCGTAGGCCCACTTCACGAATGACGGCGTGACGCGGCATAGGCAGTGGTACCGGGATCGAGTGTGTTGGCGTGGTGCTTGTCATGCGTTAATTTTAGATATTCCATAAAAATAGCATTAGTATTTTTAGGAACTCTAGAATTTCCATATTGGAATATCATTTATCTCCATTTTTTGCTCACGGAACACCCCATGCGCGACCTTGATCTCACCACCCTGCGACTGTTTGTGATCGTGTGCGAAACCCGCAACATGGCCCGCGCCGCCGAGCAGGCGCACATTGTGGGCTCGGCCATCAGCAAGCGTTTGGCACAACTGGAGGAAACCGTGGGCACGCCCTTGCTGGTGCGCAGGCGCCACGGTGTGGAGCCTACGCCCGCGGGCGAAACGCTGCTGGAACACACCCGCACCATGCTGGCCAGTGCGGACCGAATCGAGCAGGACATGGCCGCGTATGTGTCTGGTGTGCGGGGGCAGGTTCGGCTGCTGGCTACAGCGTCTGTCATGGCCGAATCTTTGGCCGATGACGTGGCCGCGTTCCTGAAAAACCCCGAGCACCGCGACATTCGCGTGGACATGGAAGAACGCATCAGCCCGGAGGTGGTGCGCGGTGTCTGGCAGGGCAGTGCGTCGCTGGGCATTTGCTGGGCTAGCAACAACGGTACCGATCTGGGCGCGCTGCAATCACGCCCCTATCGCAACGATCACCTGGCTATCGTGGTGCATCCCTCTCACCTGCTGGCAGGCCGTCGGTCGGTCCGTTTCGAGCAGACACTTGACCACGAACACGTGAGCCTGCCGGTCACCAGCGCCGTGCAGGTGATGCTGAAGCGGGCCGCTGCCGCGTTGGGCAAAACGCTGGTGAACCGCGTGATCGTCTCCAACTTTGAAGCTGCCTTGCGAGTAGTCAAGGCCAACCTGGCTATCAGCGTGGTACCGCAGGAAGTAGCCCAGCCATACGCGACTGCCCACAACCTGCGGGTCATCGCACTGGACGAGCCTTGGGCCCGGCGGGAGTTCGCCATCTGCTTTCGGGATGAGGCCAGCCTGTCACCCGCATCGCGTTTGCTGATGACGCACCTGATTAATCAGGCGATGGGAAATTGATCATTTTGACTGCCATATTGGCCTCTAGCTCTCGTAAGATATGGGTGAAAAGCTATTATTCTGATAGCAGTTAACTTACCTGCACCACACGGGTCTGCAACGCCGCAAACGACATCAGTTCCCCGGCCAGCGCACTCGCCATCACGGTGGGTGGGCTGGCTAGCCACACCTGGCCAGGGCCGGAACGGCCGGGGAAGTTGCGGTTGATCGCGCTGACCGTTACTTGAGCTGCATCTGTTGACGAGCCCGGACCGCAGTTGGCGCAGGCACCGCAGGATGGTTGCAGCATCTGCGCACCCACCGCGGCAAACGTTTTGTCGTAGCCCTGCGCAACGCAGTAGTCGCGCACAGCGGTGGTGCCGTATTGCAGGTACAGCTTCACATGCGGCGGCACACTCAGGCCGTGTCGCAGCGCCCATGCCAATACCGCGTGGTACTGGTCAAAGTCTTCCCGCTTGCCCGCCGTGCAGGAACCACCGTAGGCGATGTCCACCCTGACGCTTTTGTCAAGCGTAATCAGCGGGACACCATTGCCGGGGTCGCCGGGTGAGGCCACCATGGGCGACAGGCTGGCGCAGTCGATGGTGATGTGGCCGGCATAGGTCGCACCCGCATCGCTGTGCATCCACGGCTCGATGGCAAACTCAACACCTCGACGTTCGCGCAGAAATTTTTGCGTTTGCGCATCGGGGGCGACGACGCCGGTTAACCCGCCCAGCTCGGCGGTCATGTTGGTCAGCGTGGCGCGCTCATCGATGGTCAGCCGCTCCACTGCAGACCCGCAAAACTCGAACACCTTGCCCACCCCCAGGCCCGCCCGGATTTTGGGGAGGGCCAGCAGGTGCAGCACGATGTCTTTGGCGGTGATACCGGGGGCCAGAGGGCCAGTCAACTCGATGCACAACGATTCCGGCACGTTCATGCGCACCGCACCGGTCATGAACGCATTGGCCATGTCGGTCGTGCCCACGCCAAACGCCACGCAGCCCAAGGCCCCGCTGTGCGGCGTGTGGGAATCTGTGCCCACGACCACCTGGCCGGGCAGCGCGTAGTGCTCGGCCATCATGGCGTGGCTTATTCCGGCAACATCCGCGGCCAGGCTGCTGCGGTCTTCACGGGCGGCCTCTTCATCTGTCAACGTGCGGTGAAATCGCAACCCGTAGTCCGCCACAAATTCGCGCTGTGCCAGGCACATGGTCAGCACATTGGGCACCAATCCGCCCGTCACATGGGCCGGGCTGGTGGCAACATACGAGGTGTGGTCTTCAAACACAATGACCGACGCCGGATCGTTCAAAACCAGTGGCTTGCCAAACGTGGTGTACAGCATGTGGGCTGCCATGCCGGTGTAGTACTCGTGGATAAAGCGCCAGTCGGCCCGCACAAACATGCCCGTGCCTGGGGCAGACCCGCCGCCCGGCTGGGCAGGACCCGGTTGTGCATCGTCTGTCCCCATGAACGACGTGTTCAACGCATGGCGTCCAATAATTTTTTCAAACAGTGTCTGCGGCCGCGAGGTTTCAGACGGCGCCGCCACGCGCACCGCCTCCATGTGCAGCTGCCCGAAGCGCAACAGCCCGCCGCTTCGCAAAATTGAGGCAGCCAGCGCATCGCGGTCCGCTACCAGCTCATCCACCGAAATGGCAACGCCGCGCTGGATGCGTGCCACCAGCCCCAAGTCAGTGGAGGTGAACAGGCCGATGTTGTCAGCGTTTTGCCGGTAAATGCGCTCAAAACTCTCGGCAATCACCAGCTGAATGCCTGCCAGTTTTTCCGCTGCTGGGCTGTGTTCGCGCGAAGACCCTTTGCCGTAGCGCTTGCCCGCCACGGTAACGCAAAAGTCACCTGACGCCACTGCGTTCACGCCAATGGGCCGCTGGTCGCCCAACTTGAGCCCGGTATAGGGATAACGCGCCAGCTTGCCGTCAAAGTGGCTCAGGATGGCCACGGGCGTGATTTCGTCTGTGGACACATCGTCGCGCAGCGCAATAGCACCGCTTTCCAGCTCTGTTTGCGACACCTGGGCTCCCTGTAACTGCGCCTTCATCCGGGTCGGGTCAGTCACCAGAAAGAGGATGTGACCGGTCAGCCCCAGCGTCTTGCGAGCAGGGAAAGCGGGAGAAACAAGGGGTGAAACTGGCGAATCGGCGTGCATGGACTCCATTGTCAATCAGGACGGTAGGTGGGCACAAAGCAGCCCTTGTTGACCTCCATCAATACCTTCTATACCCATTGGCATAAGCTGAAACCTTGTTCACACACGAGGAAAACGATATGTCCCACTACCACGCCGTTGTCTGGCTAGACCATTCTGAAGCCCATGTCATGCATATCAGCCCGGACGATGTGGAAAAGTCCGTGGTTCACCCCGCAAAACCACATTTGCACCTGCATTCAAAAAGCGGTTCTGTTGGAGCAGGACGCAAAGCTGAAGACCACCATTACTACCATGCCATTGTGGAAGCACTGAAAGGCGCGCAGGAAATTCTGGTGGTGGGGCCGGCGCAAGCCAAGCTGCAACTGATCAAGCACATCCATGCACACGATCAGGGCATGACCGACAAGGTGGTGGGGGTCGAAACCATTGATCACCCCAGCGACGGGCAACTGGTGGCCTACGCGCGCAAGTATTTCGTAGCAAAAGACCGCATGCTGGGCCAGCCCTGATTTATGAATGACCGGGCCTGAGCCCGCTGTGCAGAAAGTGCAGGTATTTTTCGGGTACTGAAAACAGTTCTTGAGGAGGTATTCATGGACAACGTTCGCCCGGCTGCAGTTGCGGGCAGCTTCTACCCCGGAGCCGCAAGCGCCCTGTCTGCCGAGGTGGTGCGTCTGCTGGCCAATGCGCGCCTGCTATCGGAGAGCGCAGTCACAGCGCCCAAGGTACTGATCGCGCCACACGCCGGTTATGTGTATTCCGGCGCCATCGCGGCTTTGGCCTATGCGCAACTGGCACCGGTGTGCAACACCATACGCCGCGTGGTGTTGCTGGGTCCGGTGCATCGCGTGCCGGTTCGCGGGCTGGCCCTGCCGGGCGCAACCGCGTTTGCCACGCCGCTCGGCGAGATCGCGCTGGATCAGCCGGCGATGGATTCCCTGCGGGGGTTGCGGCAAGTCATTGTGAGCCCGGCCGCCCACGCCCAGGAGCATTCGCTGGAGGTTCAGCTACCCTTTTTGCAGACGGTGCTCAGCGACTTCAAACTGGTGCCACTGGTTGTGGGTGACGCTTCGCCCGCCGAAGTGGCCGAGGTGCTGGAAGCGCTGTGGGGCGGGCCGGAGACGCTGATAGTTGTCAGTTCCGACCTCTCCCACTTTCTGTCGTACAACGCCGCACAGACCGTGGACCGGCAAACCATTCAGCGCATCTTGTATCTGAAAGGTCCGCTGACACAAGAACAGGCCTGTGGCGGCACTCCCATCAACGGCCTGTTGCAGGCAGCGCGTCACCATCAGCTGCAGCCCCGCCTGCTGGGCCTGTGCAATTCTGGCGACACAGCGGGCGACCGCGGCCGCGTGGTGGGTTACGCGTCCATCGCCTTTCTGGAGCCCACCCATGCCCCCGCCTGACGCAGGCCCGGTTGTGCTGGCCATTGCCCGTGCAGCCATTGCGCGGGCGCTGGGCCTCAGCCAGGCGGCCAAAACCGATGAATCAGCACCCTGGCTGGACCAGCCGGGCGCCTGCTTTGTAACGCTAATGCAGGGCGGCCGGCTGCGTGGCTGCATCGGCACGCTGGAGGCAAGGCGCAGTCTGCGGGACGATGTGCGCGCCAACGCGGTGGCCGCGGCTATGCACGACCCGCGCTTTGCGCCGCTGACCCCAGGGGAACTGGCCCGCACCGATGTCGAAGTGTCGCTACTCTCTCCCGCCAAACCAATGGTCTTTGCGTCCGAGGCCGAAGCCCTGGCACAACTGCGGCCGGGCGTGGACGGCGTGGTGTTTGCTTTTGGCAGCCACCGCAGCACATTTTTACCGCAGGTCTGGGAACAGTTGCCGAGCGTCGAAGCGTTCATGGCGCAACTCAAACTGAAGGCGGGTCTGGGCGCCGACTTCTGGGCAGACGGCGTGCACCTCAGCCGCTACACAGTGACCAAGTGGAAAGAGGCGGCCCCGGCGGCCCTTGCCTGAGACACCGGATACGCCCGATGCAAACCGAAGCCCACCCCGCCCTTTACTGGCACATGAATGATGATGGCCGCATTCAGTGCAACCTGTGTCCGCGCGACTGCAAATTGCATGAAGGCCAGCGTGGCGCCTGCTTTGTGCGCATGCGCCAGGGCGATGACATGGTTCTCACGACCTATGGCCGGTCGTCGGGGTTTTGTATCGACCCGATCGAGAAAAAACCGCTCAATCAGTTTTACCCCGGCAGCAGCGTGTTGTCGTTTGGCACGGCGGGGTGCAATCTGGCCTGCAAGTTCTGCCAGAACTGGGACATCAGCAAATCCCGGGACATGGACCGGCTGATGGATCAGGCCTCGCCCGACGCCATTGCCATGGCCGCGCAGAGGTACGAGTGCAAAAGCGTCGCCTTTACTTACAACGACCCCGTCATTTTTGCCGAATACGCGATGGACGTCGCTGACGCCTGCCATGCACGCGGCATCCAGACCGTGGCGGTCACAGCGGGCTACATTCACGACCAGCCGAGGCGCGACTTTTTTGCCAAAATGGATGCGGCGAATGTGGACCTGAAAGCCTTCACTGACGACTTCTATTTCAAGCTCACCGGCTCGCACCTGCAACCCGTGCTCGACACTTTGGTTTACCTGAGACACGAAACACGAGTGTGGTTCGAAATCACCACGCTGCTGATCCCCGGCTACAACGATTCGGACGTTGAAATAGCGGCCATGAGCCAGTGGATCATGAAGGAGATCGGGCCGGATGTACCCCTGCATTTTTCGGCCTTCCACCCAGACCACAAGATGCCCGACACGCCGGCCACGCCACCGGCCACACTGGTTCGCGCGCGCAACATCGCCATCCGGGAAGGGCTGAATTTCGTTTACACCGGCAACGTGCACAACCTGAACGGCGACACCACCTTTTGCCCCACCTGCCAGACCCCGCTGATCGTGCGCGACTGGTACCAGATCAACGCCTATCGGCTCACGTCTGATGGCCACTGCCCGGGCTGCGGCACTGCTATCTCAGGTCGATTTGCTGCACGCGCGGGTACTTTTGGCCGCAAACGCATCCCGATTAGCATTAATTAAGTCAGGGATTAACCATTTTTCCGGTCATTAATTAATGGCCGGGTATCTAATACAGTGGAGGGCATGGAAAAATCCAGAAACTTGCCCAAGGTCAACGACAAGCCGCGCGCTGTGCTGTTTGACGCCTATGGCACGCTGTTCGATGTGTACAGTGTGGGCTTGCTGGCGGAGCAGCTTTTCCCTGGCCACGGGCAGGACATCAGCGTGCTGTGGCGCGACAAACAGATTGAGTACTCCCGGCTGGTGACCACCAGCAACCACGGTGCGCATTACAAACCCTTTTGGGAGCTGACGCGCGCCGCCCTCACTTACGCTATTAAGAAAGTAGCTGCGTACGCATATCCCACGGGTGCTGATGGCCAATTTGACCAGTGGAGTGGGCAAATTGAACAACTGATGAACCAGTACCATCACCTGAGCGCCTTCCCAGAAAACCGCGAGGTGCTGACCGCGCTGAAGGCCAAAGGCATTGCCACGGGCATCCTGAGCAACGGCGACCCTGCCATGCTGGGCGTG
>Ga0209717_1002921_pt1 | contig 15618 bp, 15 predicted proteins | sample AD_UKC048_MetaG_FD_184418 | JGI IMG/M metagenome (GOLD analysis project Ga0209717, IMG submission 184418) | Active sludge microbial communities of municipal wastewater-treating anaerobic digesters from USA - AD_UKC048_MetaG (SPAdes) (version 2) | ecosystem: Engineered > Bioreactor > Anaerobic >... | reverse complement strand
TACTTCCCAGCTATATTCCCCGGGAGAAGCAACCCGGAGTCTGCCTTTGTCCACTTCTTCGATCACGGCTCTTACCGCATCACTGTACTTGCTGTCTTTTAATAACTCACGGTTGGCCCATGCTTCGAGAATCAGTTCTTTCATTGTGACGGTTTTGTTGCGAAAATAGAGAGAAATGGTGAATGGGGAATGGGGAATGGTGAATGGGGAGTGGAGAGTGGAGAGTGGGGAGTGGGGAGTGGGGAGTGGGGAGTGGGGAGTGGGGAGTGGGGAGCTTCTTGATTATCTTTGCGGCATGAATATCGGGTTTGATGCAAAACGGGCTTTTCATAATGGTACGGGACTGGGACATTACAGCCGGACATTGATCCGTTCGCTCGCCGAGTATTTCCCGGAACATGAATATTACCTGTTTAATCCGAAAGCATCAACCACATTCAATCTTGCTGGTCCACGGTTACATGAAATACAACCTGCCGGATTTATTAACCAGGTTTTCCGGTCTGCCTGGCGCAGCAGTTGGGTAAAAAAAGACCTGAAGAAATACCAGATTGACCTGTATCACGGACTCAGTCATGAGATCCCGGTTGGGATACATGATACCGGGATCAAATCGGTGGTGACCATCCACGATCTGATCCATGAACGGCATCCGGAACAATACAATGCGATCGATGTAAAAATCTATAATAAAAAGTTCAGGTATGCCTGTGCCCATGCCGACCAGGTAATTGCCATTAGTGAACAGACCAAAAGGGATATCATGGATTTTTATGGCACACCGGAAGAGAAAATTTCCGTCTGTTACCAGAGTTGTAATCCGGCCTTTGGTCAGACCATTTCCGAACAGGAAAAAGAGCGGGTGAAAAAACAATACGGATTACCTGCACAGTATTTCCTTTATGTAGGTTCCCTGATCGAACGAAAGAACCTGCTGAATATCTGCAAAGCCCTGTTCCTGTTACGCGTTGAACTTGATATACCCCTGGTGGTAATTGGCGATGGCGGCCAATACAAACAGCAGGTTAAGGATTTTGTAAACCAGAACGGGCTGGAAAAGAAAGTGCTTTTTTTATCAGAACAGGAAGTAGCCCGTTCATCGGCTGAGTTTCGTTCCGCCGCCATATTTCCGGCTATTTACCAATCGGCCATTGCGATGATCTATCCTTCTTTTTTTGAAGGGTTCGGGATTCCGGTCCTGGAAGCCCTGTGGAGCCGTTTACCGGTAATCACGTCCAATGTCTCCTGTCTCCCGGAAGCCGGGGGGCCAGGCGCGCATTATGTGAACCCGGCTAACGCAGATGAAATTGCGGCGGGAATGATGAATATTCTTAATGATGCGGCCTATGCCGACGAACTCCGGACGAAAGGATGGCTCCATGCACAGGAATTCACACAACAAAAATGCGCAACAGCTGTAATAGACGTTTATAATAAAGCATGATGGAATTTGAACAGGATATCGAGAAATGTCTGCAGGTGTTGCATACCGGCGGACTGATATTATACCCGACTGATACCGTCTGGGGGATTGGTTGTGATGCCACCAATGAAGCCGCCGTGGCAAAAGTCTACCAGTTAAAAAAGCGATCCGATCAGAAAGCCCTGATCGTACTGGTGCCGGATGAACGGGAGATCTTAAAATATGTTTCCGGACCGGATCTTAGTCTGTTTGATTATTTACAGGAACAGGTTAAACCCACTACCGTGGTCTATGAAGGAGCTATCGGATTTGCGGATAACCTGGTGAGCGAAGACGGCAGTATCGCCATTCGTATCTGCGAAGAACCTTTTTGTAAACACCTGCTGAAACGTTTCCGCAAACCCATTGTATCCACTTCTGCCAATATATCCGGACAGCCCGCTGCTCCCCATTTTACAGCGATCTCCGAAGAAATAAAGCAAGGGGTGGATTATGTGGTTCGTTACAGGCAGGAGGATGAGGTAAAGGCCCAGCCTTCGAAACTGATCAGGTGGGTAGGAGGGAGTGTGGTAGTATTGCGGGAGTAACTTTTTGTAAAAGTTGAAAGGTTGATAAGTTAATAAGTTGACAAGGAGGGTTTCTTAGTACATACCTTGTTAACCTATCAACCTGTTAACCTGTCACTTATTAACTTGTCAACCTGTCAACCTATCAACCTTACCATTACCTTTGCCCCGCATGGATATCAATTGCACAGACAAGGAATTATTTTACATTAATAAAGTAGGTGAAGCAGCCGCTGATCAGGGGGTGGAGACCTACCTGGTGGGGGGCTTTGTGCGGGATAAACTGCTGGGAAGAAATACCAAGGATGCGGATTTTGTCTGTGTGGGTGATGGGATAGCCCTGGCACATGCGGTAGCCCAACGATTCAGTCCAATCCCGCAGGTGGATTATTTTAAAAACTTTGGTACGGCACATATACGGGTGGACCGGGAATTTGACCTTGAATTTGTTGGTGCCCGCAAGGAAAGTTACCAGTCGGAATCACGAAAGCCGGCTGTGGAACCCGGATCCATTGCGGACGATCAGGACCGTCGCGATTTTACCATCAATGCGATGGCCATCAGCCTGAACCCGCGTGATTTCGGTAAACTGGTGGATCCGTTTGAGGGCCAAAAAGACCTGGCAGAAAAAATCATTCGCACTCCGCTTGAACCGGCACAGACATTCAGCGATGATCCGTTGCGGATGATGCGGGGGATCCGCTTTGCCACCCAGCTCGGGTTCCGTATTGAGGAAAAAACCTGGCAGGGGATCATTGATAACGCCCACCGGATCCGGATCATCTCACAGGAACGTATAACCGATGAACTGAATAAGATCATCCTGGCCCCCAAACCCTCCATCGGATTTGACCTGCTTTATAAAAGCGGGTTGTTACAACTCATCTTTCCGCCTATGGTAGAGCTGGCGGGTGCGGAGTACAAGGATGGGATGGGGCATAAGGATAATTTTTACCATACCCTCCAGGTGCTGGACAACCTCTCTGTGCATACGCCCGATCTGTGGTTACGCTGGGCGGCCATCCTGCATGATATTGCCAAGCCGGCCACCAAACGTTTTGAAGAAGGGCATGGCTGGACTTTTCATGGGCATGAAGCGGTGGGTGGGCGAATGGTGCCGAAAATTTTTGCCAAACTCAAACTGCCGCAAAATGAGAAAATGCGGCTGGTTAAAAAACTGGTCGAATTGCACCTGCGTCCGATCAGTGTGACCAAAGAAAATATCACGGATTCCGCCATCCGTCGGTTACTTTTTGATGCCGGCGATGATTTTGATGCCCTGATGATGTTGTGTGAAGCCGATATCACGTCTAAGAATAAACAAAAAGTCAAACGTTTCCTGGAGAACTTCCAGCTGGTAAGGCAACGTTGTAAAGAAGTCGAGGAAAAAGACCATGTCCGCAACTGGCAGCCGCCGATTACCGGGGAACTTATCATGGAAACATTCGGGTTGTCTCCCTCCAAACCAGTAGGGATCATCAAGGATGCATTGAAAGATGCCATGCTGGATGGCGTCATTCCCAATACCTATGAGGCAGCCTTTACGTTTATGCTTGAAAAGGCAGCTTCGATGGGAATTTTACCCGTAAAATAATTCAATAACAAAATTCGGGCTGAAGGGGATTAATCTTAAATTTGTGCTATGGCCATTTTAAAATTCAGAGTCTATTTTGAGGAGGACGAAAGCGTGTACCGTGATGTGGCGATCCGTCATACCCAGACTTTTAAGGACCTGCATGATGTCATTCTGAAAGCATACGAGTTTGACAATAAACATAAAGCGACTTTTTTCCGCAGCAATGACCATTGGCTGCGTGGACGTGAGATTTCCCTTGAGGTTTATGATAAGGAATACAAAGCACCTCCACTGATCATGGGTGATACCACGATCGGTTCCGAAATCCGCGATCCCAATCAGCGGTTTATCTATCTCTACGATTTTAATAAGAACTGGGGCTTCCTGGTGGAACTCATCAATGTATCCAAAGAAGAAAACCCCAAACTCAGTTATCCGGCTGTGATTCGTACAGAAGGCATTGCTCCCAGCCAGTACGGCACCAAAGGTTTACTCGGCGAAAAATTTGCGGATATCGAGGAAAAGTATGACCTGACCCAGGTCGGTGAGGGCTTCGGGGAAAAGGATGAGTCAGGCGAAGATGTAGCCCTGGATGAAGGAACAACCGGGGAAGAAGAAGAGATATAATTGAATAGCACCACTCCAAAAACCGTTATACTGATTACCGGGCCTACGGCTTCGGGAAAAACAGCTGTGGCTATTGAACTGGCCCGGGTTTATCAGACTGAAATCATATCGGCCGACAGCCGCCAATGCTTCCGGGAAATGGCGATTGGTGTGGCCCGTCCGTCATCTGCCGAACTGGGTGCCGTTCCCCATCATTTTATTGCTTCTCATAGTATTCAAGAGGAAGTAACAGCAGCTACTTTTGAGAAATATGCCCTTAATAAAACAGCAACACTCTTCCAGGAGAAAGACGTAGTAATCGTGGCAGGTGGGACCGGTTTATATATCCGGGCTTTTTGTGAGGGAATGGACCAGATCCCTGAAATTGATCCGGCTATCCGGCAGCAGGTGATCCGTGAGTATAAAAAAAATGGGCTTGGCTGGTTGCAATCTTCCTTGCAAGAAAAAGACCCGGCTTTTTATTCCAGCGGCGAAATTCAAAATCCGCAGCGAAGTATGCGGGCGCTGGAAGTCGTTCTTTCCACCGGTAAAAGTATTCTGACCTTTCAGACAGGAAAAAAAACAAAAAGGGAATTCAATGTCATAAAAATCGGACTTGATTTACCTAAGGAAATATTACATCAGCAGATTCACCGGCGCGTTGATCAGATGATCACTACCGGTCTTGAGCAGGAGGTGAAATCCTTATTGCTTTTCAGACAGCACAATGCCTTGCAGACTGTTGGCTACACTGAAATGTTTGAGTACCTGGATGGAAAACTCAGCCTCGAGCAGGCGGTTGAAGCCATCAAAACCCATACCCGGCAATATGCCAAACGACAGCTGACCTGGTTCAGAAGAGACAAGGATATCCACTGGTTTTCACCGCATGATACCGGAGCCATTAAATCCTTTTTACAGACTTCAATGTGTTAAACGGTGGCTGCTACCTGTTGTACCGGTTTTGTCAAAGCCGTTTCCCGGGTACAGGCATTCCACAATACATATCCACCGGAGAGGTTAAAGACTTCATTAAATCCGTTCTGCCGGAGAATTCGGCTGGCCAGGTAACCTCTTAATCCTGCTTCACAATAGATATCGATGCGTTTGCCGGCGGGAATTTCATTCAGTCTGTCACGGATCTCATCCACCGGAATATTCACTGCTCCTTCAATATGGCCCGCTTCAAATTCCCTCACGGTTCTTACATCAAGCAGGTAACTGTTGTCGTCGCCATCCCCCAGGTCATTCCAGTAAAATATATTCAACCGGTCCGTCAAAATATTTTCTGCTATAAAACCGGCCATATTCACCGGATCCTTGGCAGAGGAATAGGGAGGGGCATAGGCATGTTCAAATTCAGTGAGGTCATAGATCGTGCCTTTGTTTTTTATTACCGAAGCCAGGATGTCTATCCGTTTGTCCACACCATCATATCCCGCAATCTGGGCACTGTACAGCCGGCCATTTTCCGGGGAGAATGCGATCTGGATCGTCATTTGTTTTGCCCCGGGATAATAACCCGCATGGGAGCCGCTGTGATTGGTGGATACGATATGATTTATTCCGGCCATTTTCAAATGCTTGCTGGCGGTACCGGCGGTAGCCACGGTCATGTCAAAAACTTTTACAATCGCTGTATTGATTGATCCATTGTACAGGTGTTTATTTCCGAGTACAATATTATTGGCGGCAATACGTCCCTGTTTATTAGCAGGACCTGCCAGGTAGGTATTCATGGATTGTCCGGTTACCGGATTGGCAAACTCAATCGCATCTCCCACGGCATAAATATCCGGATGTGATGTCTGCAGGTATTCATTCACCCAGATGCCTTTGGCCGCGCCCAGGTCGAGTCCGGCTGCTACGGCAAGGCGGGTGTCAGGTCTGACCCCAATAGAAAGAATAACCACATCCGCATCCAGTACTGTACCATCTTTGAGTAATACTTTCAATGTATCATTTTCTTTTTCAAAACCGGTCACCGCACTGCTGAGCCGCAGGTCCACCCCTTTGGAGCGGATATGTTGCTGTGCCATGGCGGCTACCGGAAAATCAACCGGTGCCAGGATCTGATTGCCCATTTCAACTACGGAGACGCGCATGCCGAGGTCATGCAGGTTTTCTGCCATCTCCAGTCCGATAAAACCGGCCCCGATCACCACCGCACGACCGCTTTTCCGTTGATCCACATATTGTTTGATGAAGTCGGTATCCGTAACATTCCGCAGGGTGAATATGCCTGGTAATCCAATACCCGGGAGGGGCGGACGGATAGGTTCTGCTCCCGGAGAGAGAACCAGTTTATCATATGATTCGGTATATTCTTCTCCGGTCAGCAGGTTACGGGCACTGACAGTTTTATTCATGGCGTCTATACCAGTCACTTCTGTGGAAATACGTACATCAATATTGAACCGGTTACGGAAAGAGGTGGCGGTTTGTACAAACAATTTATTGCGGTCGCTGATTACATCACCAATATAATAAGGCAGTCCGCAGTTGGCATAGGAGATATATTCCCCTTTTTCAAATATTACGATCTCGGCTTTTTCATTTAATCTTCTCAGACGGGCGGCGGCACTGGCTCCCCCGGCTACCGCGCCTATGACAATGTACTTCATGTAGTGCTTTTATTTGTAAAGGTTGAAAGGTTGAAAAGTTTATAAGTTGAAAAGGTATGTTCTAAGAAAACTTCCCTGTTAACCTTTCAACTTTTCAACTTGTCAACTTCATTTGACTCAGCAAAAGAATACCATAAATAGACAACGGAATGTAACCTTGGTTACGCAAGAGGGGACAGGCAGGCAGGGAGGAATATGATTTTCGTCATATAACAGGTTCTCTTCGTATATATGCCTTATTGTAACTGTCTTTTATAAAGCTGAATGGTATTTTCCAAACCCAGGTAGATCGCGTCACAAATCAACGCGTGCCCGATACTTACTTCATCGAGCCAGGGTATATGCTGCTTAAAGAATTGCAGATTATTCAAATCCAGGTCATGTCCGGCGTTCAGTCCCAATCCGATTTCTTTGGCTTTTATTGCTGCTGTTATATAAGGGGCAACACCCGACTCCCGTCTCCCGACTCCTGACTCTCTGGCGTACCCTTCCGTATACAACTCAATCCTGTCTGTCCCGGTTTCCGCCGCTCCAATCACCATTTCCACCACCGGATCTACAAAAATGCTGACGCGTATACCCGCTTTTTTGAAAACGGAAATGATATCCCGGAGATAGTCTTTGTTGTTGATCGTATCCCAGCCATGATCACTGGTCAGTTGTCCCAGGGCATCGGGCACCAGGGTTACCTGGTCGGGTTTGGTTTCCAGTACCAGGTCCACAAATTTCTGTTCGGTACAATTGCCTTCTATATTGAATTCGGTGCTGATGATTTTTCTGATCTGACGGACATCTTCATACCGGATATGCCGTTCATCCGGGCGGGGGTGAACGGTTACTCCATCAGCGCCAAATAACTGGACATCCACAGCTGCTTTTAACAGATCCGGATTATTGCCGCCTCTTGAGTTGCGAAGGGTGGCCAGCTTATTGATGTTTACCGAAAGTTTCGTCATGCCGCAAAAGTACAAAAAGCATCAGAGTTCTTTCCAGGTATGATCCGCCAGTAATTGAACCGTGGCCACAAATTTTTTAAAAGGGCCGGTTCCTCCCCATTCTTTCGGAGATACCAGGGAGAGCATGAACGAGTCATCGTTTTTTTCGTAGAGATAATAGGTCTGCCCGATATTGGGTTTGAATGAAAGCCGGGCATTATAGATCATCATCGATAATTCTTTCCGTTGCTGGATTTCGTGTGCCTGAAGGGCCAGCAATTCAATCTGCTTCCGGATCTGGTCCAGTTGCATATTGGTCTGTTCTTCCATTGCTGTCAGGGCCTTGTGTTTGATCACCCCTTCTTCAGTCGGTTTGATCACGGCGCCTGAAACGGAGGCGGAATAAGGGAGCACACTCATCTGTTTGTGATAGTACTCCATATTGGTATAAGAAGTGCCATCCGGCCGGCGGCTTTGCTGGGTTACCCGTAAATATCCATTGGGCATGATTTCATGTACCACGTGCAAAGCAATTTCCCCTTTTTTATAAAAATGGATTTCAAACGTGATACCATCTGGAATCAGGGCCTGCACTTTTTCGGCCAGCTCCGGATTTTCAAAAGTATTGAGTTCGCCATCCGCATTGATCCGGTAACCGGAAGAAAAGGCCTGATTTTCCAGGGTAACCCAGTTATGAAAAATCTGCAATTCTTTTTTGTCTGCTACGGCTTCAATTTTGTAAATACCGCTTTTGGGACGTTCACCATACTCATAAACCCCCTTTTCAGGGAATAACTGCCAGGAAGCGAGAAAATTATAGGCCTGTACCATAGTGCTGCATATTACAAAATTCTGTCTTAAAAGTTGGGTGGTCTCCTTTTTTATTTCAGCCAGGCTGCGAATGGTAATATTGGCTCCATTGATTAAATTTGGAGAGTGAGAAATTATTTTGGTACCTATACCGCTTCCCGACAGTCTGAGCCGATAACGGCCAGTGTCCTCCTGTTTGATCGTTCTTTGAGTATTGGTTACCAGGATGAATCCGGGGCCAATCATACCGCCCGTTGGGAAATGAACCAGCTTTCGGCATCGGTTGTTTTCTCGGATGGAGAATCACTGATACGGAATATTGGTACGGGAGAAGAATTGCGCATTGCCGGAAAGGAAGCGGCGACCCTGGTAAAGGAAATGCAGGAGGAAATGGCCAAACCCTGGTACCGGAAAAAATCGGCCGGTTACAAGGGCCGGTTAGCCTTGTTTTTTGGCGGATTAATGCTGGTCCTGGCATTGCTCTATTTCCTCTTTGTGCCGATTTTATCCGAGAAAATAGCCGAAACGGTGGAACCGGAAACAGAACGTCAGTTGGGAGATGCTGTATGGGAAGCAATGCAGCCGGGTATAACAGAAGATACAGGTGCATCAAGGCTGGTCAATGAATTTTTTGGTGCGCTGAACGTGGAAACGGAATACAGAATCCGGATAACAGTGGTCAATGAAAATGTGGTGAATGCCTTTGCTTTGCCCGGTGGCCGGATCGTGGTGTATACTGCATTATTGGATAAAATGCAGTCCTACCCGGAACTGGCGGCTTTACTGAGTCATGAGTTTACCCATGTCAATAACCGACATGCAACCAAATCCATTTTCCGCCGGCTGGGCTCAAAAGTATTCATCAGCCTTCTTTTTGGAAAAATGGGATCTGTTACGTCTGTTCTTGTCAACCATGCAGATGATCTGAAATCGCTAACTTATTCAAGAAGTCTGGAGAAGGAAGCCGATCTGGATGGGTTAGCCATTCTCACAAATCGTAAAATAGATCCACAGGGCTTTACCGACCTGTTCCGGCATCTGAAAACGGCAGCCCCTGAATCAACCCTTCCTGAATTCCTGGCCAGTCATCCGGATATTGATAAACGGATCGGCTATATTAAGGAAATGTCAAAGCAGGCTCCGGTTGAATCCCATGCTGAATTAAAAGCTATATTTGAACAACTAAAAAAACAATAGTTATGCTGATCACCACCACTAATGTAGTTGAAGGAAGACCCGTACAGGAATACCTGGGTGTCATCAATGCGCAAAGTATTATCGGTGCCAATATTTTCAAGGATATTTTTGCCGGTCTGCGGGATGTGTTTGGCGGCCGCAGCAAAACCTATGAGCGGGTGCTCGAACAGGCCAAAGAAGATGCGCTTCGTGAGTTAGCGGAGAAAGCCCAGGCATTAGGCGCCAACGGGGTACTGGGCGTTGATCTTGATTTTGAAACGATCGGAAGCGGCGGCAGTATGCTGATGGTGATTGCTACCGGCACTGCTGTCAGATTATAATTAACCTCATTTAAATACGGAATCCAATGCGGCGTTTACTGCTTGTAACCGGCCTTTGTGCCCTGTTTTTTTTAAATGCCGCCGGACAAACGGCGACAGCCCCGCTACCTGCCGGGGAAGTACTTGCTGCCGCATTGAAAACGGCGGGTCAGGAAAAGAAACATGTATTATTAATGTTTCATGCTTCCTGGTGTGTCTGGTGTCACCGGATGGATACCAGTCTGAATGATCCTGCTGTCAAACCATTCTTTGACAAAAACTATGTGATCACGCACCTCGTTGTGCTTGAGTCTGCGGGCAAAAAGCACCTGGAAAATCCGGGGGCGGAAGCGTTAATGGAAAAATATAACGGCAAGGGTCAGGGTATTCCCTTCTGGCTGGTGTTTGATCCGCAGGGAAACCTGATTGCGGATTCAAAAATCAGAACAGCAGGGCAGGGACCGGGGGAAGGAGAGAACTGTGGCTGTCCGGCCGTGGAAAAGGAAGTCAGCTATTTTATCAGTGTGTTGAAAAAATCATCTTCCATTTCTGATACAGAACAGGAGATAATCCGAAAGCGATTCAGGGAAAATGATCATTGATCCTCAGCGGATCAGGGTTGATATTCCTTTCTGGAAATAGGAGTTCCCATTATAATCCACTGCTTTTACCATCCAGACATACGTAGAGGAAGTCTGCAGTTGCCCGTTGATCCGTCCATCCCAGCCATGCCCGTTACGCCGGGTACTGAATACCAGTTGTCCCCAACGGTTATACACATTAAAGTAGTCAATACTTCTCATCCCCACAGCAATCGGGTAGAGCAGGTCATTACGCCCATCATTGTTTGGTGTAAATCCGGATGGGACAAATACAGCAGGACCTGTTTTAAAAACTTTTATAGTAACATAGGCGGAGTCATTACAGCCTGTTGTGCCGGTACCCACTACTTTATAACGGAACCCGGGTGTTTCATTTGTAAAACCGGCCACGGGGTCGGCAATTACCGGCGATGATAAATTGTCAGCCGGCGACCACAGATAGCTTTCGGCGCCGGATACATTCAGTTGAAGGGATTGTCCCACTACCACTGCTGTATCGGACGTAACCTGCAGCCGGATTGGTGGCTCTACACTTACACGAACGGTATCCTGCACCGGTTTGGGGCATCCTCGGTTGTCCGTAACTGTTAGGATGTAATCTGTTGTTTGCGACGGGGAGGCCAGTGGATTCAGCAAGGCGGGGCTGGATAATCGGGCTGGGGGCGACCAGGCCCAGCTGCTGGCATTGGTTGTCCCGTTCAGCAGGGCGCTGGCATTATAACAGATATTGATATCGGTTCCAGCACTAACCACCGGGTAGGGAACAGGGCGGACCACTATTTGCCCGGTTGCGGAACAGCTTCCGATCCGGGCAGTTACCTGGTAGGTGGTTGTTGTGGTGGTAATGGCGAAGGGTTGCTGTACCTGCGGATCGATCAATTGACCTGCGGGGGTCCATTGGTAAAGCAGTCCGTCGGAAACAATGTTTAACCGGGTGGTGTCTCCACTGCAGATCGTTGTATCGTTCATCATTTGTAAACTCACAAAATTTACTACCCTGACCAGTACGGAATCACGGTTGGTACATCCGCCTTCTTCCATGGTGACATAATACCGTGTTGTGGTAAGCGGCGTTACGGTTGGAGTAGCCGTATTGGGATTTACAATGGCCACATTGGGGGTCCAGGTGAACACCCCCAGTCCGTTGGCCTGTAATACGAGCGGATCATTTCTGCAGATCAGGGTATCCCGGAAGGCAAGGGATACAGGTGGCTTATCAGAGATTACGATAGATTTAGTAACTGTATCCCGGCATCCTTTTGTATCTGTTACAATTAAACGGATTTCCTTGGTTCCCATAAGCGGGTACGTATAATCGGGATTCCGGATGGTGGATATATCGGTGAACGTGCTGGGTTCTCCGAAATCCCATTGCCAGGAATCAGGTACACCATACACAGAAGTGGTCTGATCCGTAAAGAAACTGGGATTGCCATAACAGATACCTGTAATGCGGAAATCCGGTCTGAATCCCGGGAATACCCGTATAGTGGACGTGATGGAATCGGAGCAGGTTTGATTCCGGTTGATGACCAGTTTTACTTTATATACCCCGACGGTGGCAAAAGTATAAGTAACCAGGGGGGTATTGGTGGTATAGATTAAGTTATTCGTTTCATTATAGAACTCCCAGTCGGTGCTGACAATCAGCGGACTGCTTGACTGATTGGCCAGGCTGATGGTTTGGGTATTCCTGCAAAGCAGGTACTCTGGTTCAAGGGATGCGGATGCCACATCACAGTCAGCTACGTTGATTTGTATATCCTTACGCTGGGTGGCAATAACCCGGCCACCCCTAACTTCCTGCACACAAACAGTTACCACATAAATACCCACTTCCGGTGCAATGCCGGTTAGTAATCCTGTGTTTGGATTAATCTGAATTGAGCTGCCGAGCGGCTGGTTGGGACTGAAGGAAGGGGTGTTATAAGGCACCTGTGGAAAAGGGGGGGGCTCAGGGGGGAGTGTATTACCACCCACGCCAAATCCGCCACCATTATTGCCACTGGTACTGGCATACGCGGAACAGAACGAGTATCGGAGTTGGTCGCCGTCCTGATCAAATGCGGCAAAACTGTAATTAAATGCATTGTTGGCGCATACAATCACGAGGTCCGAACCGGTAAATATCGCACTATTGTTTTCCGGGGCGGAAGGTAAGCCGCTGGTTCCGGGAATTTCTGCAGTATATAATGCACCGATGCTGCTGTACCCGGGTTGGAGATTATTGATACCATTGATCCGGTAATTTACCTGGCTGGCCAGGACATATCCCGAGACCGATGAGGGGAGACTTACCGGGAAGTTGTAATAAGCTACATCATAGCAAACGTCAGGTGGATTGGAAATACAGGGATCCGGGTCAGAGATCCGGATATTATCCTCCGCACTTAAATTCACACTGATGTCCATGACCCGTAATCCGCTGCTTTTATCAAAAACTGATACAACAATCGGATTGGGAAACTGCCGGCCACTGTTACAACGTTGATAAAGCTTTAGCGTGAAATTGTACCGGTATAATCCCAGGTTTACCCCACTGAAGGTATAAAGCATTTCTCCCCCTGTAATATGGCTGCCTTTTACCAGGCATGGCAAAAGAGTAGTGATAAGCAGTATGAAACAAAGCTTTCTCATGAGGTGAATCCGTCCTGCAGGGTTGTGGTTGGTCTTCCCTTTAAAGTTACTATAAAACGGGGAGCATCAGCCGGTGGTTGCCCCGTCAGGCCCGGTTTTTCCCCGTTTAATTAACAAAAGCTGCTGATGCTCATGCTGAAAAAAAGCTATTTTTAGGTACAATTTTGAACTATGAAATACGGTTGTTTGGCCATACTCCTGTTTCCCCTTTTTTTACATGCCCAGGATTGTAAACTCAACAAAGCGACAGATCCCTTTACCAAAGAGACGACTTTTTCGACGGGGTTCATGTTTTTCAGCGGGGCATCGCTTACTATTGATGCCGACAGTAAGGAAGTGGACCTGTTGTTTTCCCTCGAAGGGGCCAATCGTTGCTTTGATAATAACTCCACCGCCGTGGTTCATTTTGAAGGAACCAAAGTAAAGATGAACCTGCGGAATGCCGGAACCATGAATTGTGAAGGACTTTTCCATTTTATCTATAAGAATTCAGTCAATACCACCACCCAGCTGCAGAAACTGACCACACAACGGGTCAGCCAGATCGTTTTTACAGACGCCAATAAAAAAGAGACGACGGTGCTCCTGACTGGAAAAGACCAGGAGTTGCTTATTTCCCTTGGAACCTGCCTGGTGACTGAGGCTAAAACACTGATCCGGTAATTTTTATACTACAACGACCAGAAAAAACACTTAGCCAGAAAAAGGTTAACAGTTAAACCACGGAAATTTTCGCCGGGAAAAAGCGTATTACTTTAAAGGGTGAATACTTTTATAAGGAGAAATAACCGAAAGCGTAATTGCTTAATATCCGGTTCCTTTGAATGCGCTGAAAACATAACCCTATGAACGGACAATTAACTGCAACGGGTAATACTATTGTTCCCGTATCACTGAACCAGCTGATCAAATCACTGGTAGAGAATACACAGCCTTTAGCAATTCAGCATCATACCAAGGTTGTTAATGAAGTCGATGGCCGGCTCTTGCTTGGAGAAGGTGCATCGCAACTGAGCAGTGTGCTGGAAGAGTTGCTCGATGCGGTCATCCTGAACTCAAGGGAGGGGGATATTCACATTACGGCTGACCGGTTTAAAGACATGGTGTTGCTGCATATTGAGGAGCGGAATAATTACAACGGGTATGCTTTGTCATTCAGTGTAGGTTCGCTGGAGCCGGATGCCGCCCGGATTGGAGGACATATCAGTATCGAGGGTGAACGGAAAAAAGAAGCCACTATCCAGTTTAGTTTTCCCGGACAATTTGCCGCATAAAATTGAAAAGCCCCATCAAGGGGCTTTTCCGTAGGTTCCATCACAGGTTAATTATTTACATTCATTATACCGTGCAATGATCTTTTCCAGATCAGTAAACTGTAGCTGACCGGCCTTTGCACTATCCATTAATGAAGTGCAATCCCCGAAAAGATTCACGGCAACCGTATTAAGATTGTCTTTTGATACGAGCGTAAGCCCGGATTGACCGTTAGTTTTAATAAACAGGTCGTTGATCCGGCCTTCCGTACCAGAACTGATGCCGGCTGCTTCATTCCCATTATAGATCACTTTACCGGTTGCATCAGATACTTTCTGCAGGAGACTGGCCCTGGTTCCGGCAGTTACTACCTTGAAGAAATCATTGGCATAACTGATATAGGCGACACCGCCCACATTCACTTCATTCACCGCATTTCCGCCATAAGTGACTTTTTTGCCGCCGGTCTGCTGAAATACAAAGGAGGCTTTCCCTTTGAAATTTTCTTTAATGAATCCTTCCAGCCGGCTGCCATCCGCCGTAACGATATACCCGGCCGTAAATCCGGCAGGGGCCTGGGCGAGGAGCGGGGTAAACGGGGTGAGGGAGAAGAGGAGTGCGGTAAGGGCGATTAACTTTTTCATACTTGCTTTTTTTTTATAGTGTTAAATGGTTGATTACTTACTGATAAGTAAGTCATAGGGGTAAAAAATTTTTAACCGGTCAGCTGTTTCATCAGGCTGTTGCAGATGGCAGTATAATCCTGCTGGCCGGTAATTCTTGCCAGTTGTACTCCTGCTGCCAGGTTAGTCATGATCAGTATCGATTTAACCCGGGCGGTTTCACTGAAGGTCAGTTCTCCCTTTTTCTTACCTTCCCGCAGTACTTTTTCCACCAATCCCAGCACCAGTTTCACGAGTTCGGTCAGCTTCACCTTTGCTTTTTCAGGCAAGGTATTGTAGTCCGAACCTACCGAACCGATCAGGCAAATCTTTCCGTGCTCACAAAGGGCCGTATAGCGGTTGATAAAAGCCTGAATTTTCTGACGGGACGAAATACCGGGCTTTTCCAGCGAACGGGCCAGTTCAT
>Ga0209717_1002912_pt1 | contig 15655 bp, 12 predicted proteins | sample AD_UKC048_MetaG_FD_184418 | JGI IMG/M metagenome (GOLD analysis project Ga0209717, IMG submission 184418) | Active sludge microbial communities of municipal wastewater-treating anaerobic digesters from USA - AD_UKC048_MetaG (SPAdes) (version 2) | ecosystem: Engineered > Bioreactor > Anaerobic >... | reverse complement strand
TTTGTAAGCCTGGCTCTTCTCCTGGCATGCCTTGCTGATGTATTGCCTGATATGCAAGGCTGGCTTTTTCAGCATGAGTATGATTTTCTGGCTTGCATGGCTGGGCTGAGCTGCTTTGTATGCCTAGCTCTTATCATGGCATGCTTTGCTGATGTATTGCCTGATATGCAAGGCTGGCTTTTCAGCATGAGTATGATTTCCTGGCTTTCCTGGCAGGGCTGGGCTGCTTTGTATGCCTGCCTGGGTAGCTTTGCATGGCAGGGCTAAGCTGCTTTGTAGGCCTGGCTCTTGGGTAGCTTTGTAGGCCTGGCTTTTCTTGCTTGGCTGCTTTGTAAGTCTGGCTCTTCTCTGGCTGGCTTGCATGGTGGGTTGTAAGCCTGGCTCTTGGGTAGCTTTGTAGGCCTGGTTCTTCTATGTTTTGCTTTTCTTTGTCTATGCTGGGGGAGAACCCCCAGGCCCCCCTAAGAGTTGTTATGCCATGTCTCTCATTTTATGCCTGGTTTCTCTTTTTGCCTTTGTCCCAATATGCCAAGTCCCTGGTCGGCCTCTCGTTTTCAAGTACGGAAAAATCCGCCATGTCCCTATTGCAAGACTAGCAATCACCTTGATATTAGAATAGAAGTCTCTTTTGGGATTTTTCCTTTGAAAACGGGCCGTCGTAAGCTTTCTGTTCTGCAACTTCCCTTATAGATCAAGCCCTCCCTTCCCAGTACCCCTAAAAACCAATCTCCCACCTCGAAAGCTTTTTCCCTTTGCCCTTTCTTTTCTTTTAAGCCTGCTTATTCTGTCTTTTGCACCGCCTTTTCTCTATATGTCAAGTTCCTCTCTCTGCTTCCCTGCCTATTGGCCTTGACTAGCTCTTTGCCCATCCTATTTGTCTGGCTGAAAGGTTAAATTTTTGTTTAACTATTGTTATATTGTACAACTTTTCCTAGATAGTTTTTTTAGTGAGTTACTATGACTGGTTGAAAGGTATATCTTTTGCTAGAGTTTTGTCTATCATTTTGAAAGAACCCTATATAAGAAGTGTTTGAAAGGAAAAATTATGCAAGTAATAAGTACAATCCAAGAAGTGGCGGAATTTTTAGGATGTTCGGAGAAAACCGTCAGGAGAATGATAGAGAGAAATGAAATGCCAGCACCTTTTCAAAGCAAAAAGGAAAAGTACGCAAAACGATTTTGGACCTCCGATCAGCTAGAGCCCGTTAAAGAATTGATTAGCAAAAATAAAAAGTATATTCCTCCTTATTTGCAAGAAAATGTGACCTAAAAATAGGTCACACATGTACTATTTTTAGGTCACTTAAAACCCTTATAGAATATAGATTCTAATAAAAATTAATTTTTTGTGACCTATTTTTAGGTCACATTTAAAAAATATAAATTTTTTCCTCCGCATAAAGCCTTATAAATCTTATAAAAAATGTGACCCAAAAAATGGTCACATTGGCATACTTATTGCTCCTATATAGAAATAAAGAAATTTAAACCAAACAAAACAAAAATCGAAAAGGAGTGTAAGTATGAATCTAAGTATAAAACAAGCAGCCGAAAAAGCAAATGTTTCCATTCCCACAATCCACAACTGGATAAAATCAGGCAAGCTCTCTGCCCAAAAGCAAGGCAAGTCCTGGCAAATCCCCCAGGCATCCCTCGACCTCTGCTTGGCAAACAAGCCCGCCCCGCAGCCAGTCCAGCCAGTCCTTACAGAACAGGCCTTTGCAGAGCTTGCCCACAAAGTGGTAGCTGAGCTTAAGCCAGTCCTAGAGCAGGCCTTTGCCATACAGCAAAGCTTCCAGGCCAAAACCACCGAGCTAAACATCAGGGTAGACCTGCTAGAAAAAGAACTTGCCAGCCTAAAGCAAAGCCTGGCTCAACAGCCAACAGAAAAGCCAGACATGCCAGAAGAGCCAAAGCAGCCAGGCAGTAGCAAGGAAAGCCAGAGCAAAGAAGAGCCAGAAAAGCAGGCCAGTAATTCCAGCAGGACGGAACAAAAGCCAGATGAAGAAAAGGCAGAGAAATGGGTAAGAGAGAACCTGGAGAAATGGCTAGACCAGCCATGCCCTTACGGCAAAGCAATGGGAAGAAGCTGGAGAGAGCTGGCCGAGAATAAAGGAGCAAAGATCAGCTTGAAAGGCATGGAAAGCCAGCCAAGAGCTTACCTGCATGCCCTGGAAAACTGGCAGAAATGCGAAAGCGTCTGGTCAAAGGTGAAAGCCAGGGTTGCCCTGGAAGTAGTCGGCAAGGAGGGGCAAGGCTCTTATAGGTACACAGCATAAGACATGCAGGGCTTGCCAGGGAAGGCAAGCCCAATCCTAAAGAAAAGCCAAGGTATGCAAGGCAAGCTAGTCTTGCCAGTCTTGCCAGCCAGCTAGACAGGCACCAGAGCAAGGCTGGCATGGACGGAGCGCCAGCAAGGCTGGCAAGACTAGCAGAAAGAGCAGGAGCGGCTAGACTGGCTATGGAATGCCAGGCTTCTTTGCCAGCCAAAGCTGCCAGGCTGGCTGGCAAGGCTGGAGGAAAGAGCAGGCTTAGCAAGCCAGGCAAGCCAGTCTTGCCAGCCTTGCCAGCTAGACAGGTGCAAAAAGCAAGGCTGGCAAATCTTGCTGGAAAGGCAGGACTTGCTAGACTGGATGGGGTTCGCTCTCGCAAGAAAGAAGACAAGGCAAAAGGGAGAAAGCCTGCGAAAGGGAAAAAGGTTTTAGGGGTACTGGGTTTGGGAGGGCTTGATCTATAAGGGAAGTTGCAGAACGGAAAGCTTACGACGGCCCGTTTTCAAAGGAAAAATCCCAAAGGAGACTTCTATTCAAATATCAAGGCGGTTGCTAGTCTTGAAATAGGGACATGGCGGATTTTTCCGTACTTGAAAACGATAGGCCGACCAGGGACATGGCATATTGGGACAAAGGCAGAAAGACAGGATAGGCATAAAGCAAGAGACAAGGCATAACAATCTTAGGGGGGTCTGGGGGTTCTCCCCCAGCATAGACAAAGAAGAGCAAAGCCTAGCAAGACTTGCAAGCCAGAAAGAGCCATGCCTACAAAGCAGCTAGGCAAGAAAGCCTGGCTTACCATGCAGCCAGCCTTGCCAGCCCAGCAAGAAGAGCAAAGCCTAGCTAGTCTTGCTAGGCTGAAAGCAGCCAGGCCTACAAAGCAGCCTGGCAAAAAGAGCTTGGCTTACCTGGCCAGTCCTAAAGGATACCATGCAGCCAGCCTAGCCAGTCTTGCAAGACGAGCAGAGCCTGGCTAGTCTTGCAAGGCTGAAAGAGCCAGGCCAGAAACCACCATGCAGCCAGACCAGCAAAGCATGCCAGGCCTGGAAAGCCACCATGCAGCCAGCCCTGTCAGTCTAGCCAGAAAGAAGAGCAAAGCCAGCCAGGCATAAAGCCTACCAAGCTAGCCTTGCCAGTCTTGCCAGTCCAGCCATGCCAGCCATGCCAGTCATGCCAGGCTGAAGAGCAAGGCTGGCTGGATATGGGGAAGAGCAGGGATGGCTAAACCTGGCTGCCTTGCAAGGCTGGCTGGATAGCAGGACTAGAAAGAGGTGGACTGGCAGGACTGGCAAGGCTAGCAAAAGGCTGGTCAGTCTGGCTGAATTTCTTTTATGAATGTGTCATTGAAAAATGATGGATAAAAAAAGTTGTGAATCCGCAACTTTTTTTTGAAAATAAATGGGAAAAGATATATTTTTTGATTGAGAGAGAGCGTATTTTAATATAAAATAGAGAAATGCCTATAGAAACCAATAGTAAGATTAGGAAAAAGTTATGAAATATTACAGTACAAAAGAAGTAGTAGAGATAAGCGGATTAGATAGAAGCACAATATTTCGATGGGAAGAGAATGGAATAATAGAGAAGCCAGAGAGAGATAGAAACAACTATCGAAAGTATGGAGAAAATTTGCTAGAAGAAATCCTAAAGCTATCAGGGAAAGGAAGGCATGAAATCTACGCTGTAGTAAATCAAAAAGGAGGGACAGGAAAAACAACGACAGTCTTGAATCTGGGAGCATGTCTGGCAGAGATGAACCAAAAAGTACTGGTGGTGGATCTGGATTCGCAATCCAATCTAAGCTATGGATTAGGTCATGAAATGGATGAAGAAAAGAATAGCTATCACTTACTGACGGACAGCAATTCAGGATTATCAGAAGTGATAAGAGAGAGTGGTTATAAGAACCTGGATATAGCAGCAGGAAGCATAGTAGTAGCCAATGCCGATTTTGATTTGAGACAGATCGTGATGGGAGAAGAAATATTGGGGAAGAAACTAGAAGAGGCAAAAAAAAAATATAATTATATCCTGATAGATTGTCCTCCAAGTTTAGGGCCAATAGTAGGAGCAGCAGTATTGGCAGCAGATGGAATCATAATTCCCGTGCCCCTTCAGCAATTTTCCTTAGTAGGCTTAAAAAACCTGGTGAGCTTTCTAAGCATTATTTTGCAAAGAACGAAAAATGAATGTGCAGTACATATATTGCCTAACATGGTAGATGCAAGAGTGCAAATATCGCAAGAGATGTTCGATCAGCTAAAGGAAAATTTCAAAGGAGAGATATTGCCAGAAATAAGAATATCAGCAGCCTTGCCAGAATCACAGGCGTATAGAAAGCCAGTAATCCATTATAAAAAGACGAGTCGAGGAGCAAAGGATTTCAAAAGATTAGCGGATTATATGTTAAAAGAGATCAAGCCAATAGTGAAAAAGGATTATTAAAAGTTGCGGATCCACAACTTTTTGTTTAGATTTTTGCTTAAAAAGATTAAAAGTTGCGGATCCACAACTTTTTACCAGAAAGAGAGGAAAAAATGGAAAGAAGTGATTGGAGCAGCATGATTATACAAACGCAGAAACAAATGCAGGCAATGAAAGGCGGAGGAATAGCAGAGAATAAACAACAAGTGAAAATGGTAGAAATAAGGGAACTAGTAAAAGATGAAGAGCAACCAAGAAGGAATATAGATCCAGAGAGTCAGGAAATAAAAGAACTATCGGAAAGCATAAAACAGCATGGAGTAATCAATCCGATCAGTGTAAGGCAAGAAGGGAATTACTATAAGATAATAGCAGGAGAAAGGCGATTTATTGCATCGAAAGCAGCAGGATTAGAAAAAGTGCCAGTGATGGTATTGAATGAAAAGGACAAAAAAGAATGCTGCTTAATTCAGCTAGCGGAAAATATCCAGAGAAGAGATTTAACGCCGTTAGAGGAAGCACACGCTTATGAGAGATTGAAGGAGGAATTTAGTATAAAAGGAGTAGAGCTGGCAGAGATGATAAAGAAAGATAAGGGATATATTTCCAAGATGCTAAGAATAGCGAGAATAGAAGAATCAGTCCAAGAGGATATAGTGAAGAATAAGAATGGAGTAAGTAAAGAGGTGCTGGTTTTGCTATCGAGTTTTAATCCAGAAGAGCAAAAAAGTATCTGGGAGAAAATAAGAGAGAACCCGACAGAAACAGCTTTAACAAAAGAACAACTAAAACTACAGGTAAAAGTAACAAAAAAAAGAGTAAAAATTCAGAGAAATCCAAAAGAGGTATATGATGCCCTCCATCAAATGATAGAAAAGAAAGGAATAGAAAGCATATTGAAATATATAAGTCCAGGAAAAATAAAGAGATTGCTCGCAGATATAGAGAAAGAAAGTGAGTGAGTGAGAAAGAAAAAGTTGTGAATCCGCAACTTTTTTCTAACATATTGTAATAAAAATAGTAAGGATAAAATCAAAACAAAATAAGACATAAAAAGATAAATCTATAAACTGACGAAGCTGAGGTGAGAGTGGCATCTTTCCTCAGCTTCTAAATTCCCTTAAGTATTCAGGGTGTGAAATGATAATAACATAAAAGCCCTCTGAATGCTAGAATATTTTGGAGGTGTTTTCAATGAATTTAAAAGGAAAATATTTATCAGATTGGATCATAGATGATTTAGAGAGAAGCGGGATCGAAGAAAGTATAATCCTAGAAATGGGAATAGAGGAAATCAAAGGGCCAAAAGGAAAAGAAAGGCTAAAAGAAACACTTGGCTTTTCGAGCATGGATAAGCAAGAAATTTTGCAGATGAGCGATTGCTACATGATTCCATATCCAGACGAAAAGTTTATCAGAGTGAAACTGCGTCAAAAGATAGGAGATGCAAGGTATCTCTCGCCCAAGAAAGAAATGGTGGATACAGCATTCCATCTTTATTATCTGGTAAAAGACGATAGCAAAGTAAAAAATAAGAAATATGGTCTTATCATAACAGAGGGAGAGAAAAAAGCAGCGAAGCTAAACCAAGAGGTGCGTAAGCTCGATGGTATAAAAAAATTGGTAGCAGTAGGAATCCCAGGAATTACGATGTGGAAAGATTGTCCTGAATGGAAAGAAATAAGGCTTTCGGGAAGAGAGATATACTTATGCTTCGATTCAGATTTTCATGAAAATGTGGATGTAGAATACCAGATGATAGCATCCTTTCTATGGCTGCGTAAGAAAAAAGCGAATGTCAAGATAATCACATTCGATAGAGAAAAAGGAATAGACGATTATCTCGTGAGAAAAGAAAAAGGAGGGCGTAAGCCAGAAGAAGAGTTAGGAAGCCTAGTAGAGAATGCCCAAGAAAATATATTCGATATAGTAGAGCATATAAATTATCATAAGCTTGTAGATGCAATGGTATCAGTATATTATAGCATAGAAGAAGCAAGAGCCATTTGGGACGAGTTTGATTTAAAGCGAAAGTATAAAATAGCTTTTAGTACCTTCAAAAAGCTAATGGAAAAGGCATATAAGCAAAAAAAAGAAAGGCAAGAAGAAAAAGAAGAGAATGAAGATAAGAGTCCAGAATGGTTGGAAATAGGGAAAGATGGAAAGCCAAAGGTAATATCGGGGATCGTAGCAGATAGTTATTTTAAAAGACAAAAAGGCGATTTGATCTATGCTTTTCAAGCGTTTTGGAGATATGAAAGAGGAGCATGGAGGGTCTTGGAAGATAAGCATATCAAAGCAGAAATCCAGAAAATGATAGGCAAAGAACTGACCAAGAAATTTTTGGTAGAGGATATTGTCTTTCAGATAGAAAATCTAGCATTGCAGTCAAGAGAGTTCGACTTTGAAAGAAATACATGGTTACTAAACTTTAAAAATGGAGTTCTGGACATAAAGGCTTACCAGTTTACGGAGCATCGAAGAGAATATTATCAGACGATTCAATTTGATTTTTCGTATGATGCAGATAGAGAATGTCCAAAATGGAAAGAATTTTTAGCTTCTTTGGAATTAGAAGAAGACACATACAAGAGAATGCAGGAATGGGCAGGATATTGCCTTGTACCAATAACACCTTTACAGAAATGTCTGTTTTTAAAAGGAGATGGAGACAACGGAAAAAGTGTAATATTGGAAACAATAGCAGCAATGCTAAATAACGTCTCAACGATGGAAGTCCACCAGCTTTTTGAGAAGTTCAAAGTATCAGAGCTACAAGGCAAATTAGCAAACATCTGTACAGATATCCAAACAACAAAAATATTCAGCGAAGAGTTTAAAAAAATTGTAAGCGGTGAGCCAGTGACAGCAGAAAGAAAATTCAGAGACCCATTCAAATTTAGACCATTTGCAAAGCTTTTGTTCAGTGCAAACAACTTTATTCCAACAAAAGACAGAAGCAGAGGTTTTTTCAGGCGCTTTGATATTTTGGAATTTAAGAAAATATTCCCTAAAGAGCAGCAGGACGAATTTTTGAAAGATAAACTTCGTGAAGAGCTCCCAGGTATTTTTAACTGGGCATATGAAGGATTAAAGAGGCTCATGGCGAATAACTGGAAAATGACAGAATCCAAGGAAATGGAACAGTCATTATCGGAATTCAAAGAAGCTAGCAATCCATTGCAACAGTTTATAAATGAAGCATGTGAGATAAATCAAAAAGCCTGGATAGATACGAAAAGCTTCAGAAAAGAGTATGAAAATTGGTGTAAAGAGATGGGCTATGAAGTCCTTGCCGATAATAAACTAGGGCAAGAAATGAAAAGACTGGGCTTTGGAAAAGCACGTTATCAAGAAGGAGCGCAACGTCCCTGGGTTTATACAGGAATAGCAATGAAGCGTATATAGTAATTTATCTTATTGCGTAAGTATTTAATATAAAATAATATAGATTTACGTCCAAGTAGTGTCCAAGTAGTGTCCAAGTAAAAATGGACTACTTGGACGGTTATAATCTTAGAACCATATAGTATAGAGAGGATGCGTCCAGGTTGTCCAAGTAGATTACCTATTATTTAATTTAGCGCGAAAAAAAAATATTTCTAAATAGAAAAAAATTTTTCTCAATATATAAAATAATAGGGTGTTTACTTGGACAACCTGGACGGATTTTGTAAATCATTGATACTAAAAGCGTATCTCTGTCCAAGTACCTTGATTTTACTTGGACACTACTTGGACACAACCTGGACGGAAAGTAATTTTTTTAAAAAAAAGGAGAATCCTATGATAGAAATACCTAAAGTAAACGCTTATGCAGATGAAAAAGGATTTCTCCATGTCTGGTGCGATCATTGCCAGAGGTGGCACAATCATGGAAAGTTCGAAGGTCACAGAGTACAACACTGTAATTGCATAGGCAGCCCTTACGAAAAAAGTGGCTATGAACTTGTTTGCGTTGGCAAATGGACGAAGGAAATACGAAAACAGTATAAAGAAAAAAATTCCGTCTTATGTCGTGAATGTCATAGTCTTATCTCTCCCAAACCTCCTATCCATTGTCCAAAATGTGGGTGGGAGAGGAAGAAGTCTCAGAGGCAAAAAAATTTATCTTAAAATTTAAATAAAGTAGACAGTATATGGAAAGACAAACCTATTACAAACAACTTGTAGGATACCTGGTAGAAAAACATTATGGCGTGGAGATTGATCCATCTAAAGACACAGAAGCACCTTTACCTAATGTAAGAATTGATATGTTTTTTCAGATACCCAAAAAACAACTACGCAAACCAATTTCTCCAAGCCCTTTTCCATTTCTAGCAGAAGTGAATTTAGTGCATATCAAAGGACTGAATGATAAGCTTACCATAAATGATGTGAGGCAATATTTAGGGGAACTATATATCTTCTGTGAAAGTTCAATAAGCAAAGGTAAAAGCGTATCTCTTACCATAGTCGCAGCCGAAGAAGTAAAGAGTCTGCAAAATGAGCTATGGTTTGATATATTCCCAACCGAATTTCCCTGGATTGATGGTATGGATGTAGGGGCAGAAGCATATCTTTTTGTGCTGGAAAGATTACCGTTAGATAATAAGTATTACTCATATTTTTTGCCTTTCCAGCCTCTAAATGTCTTACAGGAAAATAGAGAGAAGATAGTAGAAATAATAAAGAAAGCTGAGTCAGATAAAGAATGGGCTTTAGTGCTGTTCTGGTTAGCAAAGTTACAACCAGATTTTTGTAGAAAGGAACTGAATATGAAGCTAATTAACTATGAAGAAGTAGCAAGGGAGCTTTGTCCTCAAGCTTGGCAGCGTTTAGAGGAAGCAGAACGTAAAGCGCAGGGAGTAGAGTGCAAAGCTAAACTTGAAGTTTTGTTTAAAATACTTCAACGAAATTTTCAAAAGATTCCTCAGAATATGCAAGAACAACTTTCCAAGATTGATTCAATTGATCGGCTAGATAGTCTTATAGATAAAGCTTTGCAATCTTCAAATCTTGAGTATTTTCAGTCATGTCTATAATATGCAAGATTTAGAAAAGCCAGATTGCTTAGATTTCATTAGCCAGGCAAGGTAGCAAACCTTCTAGTCAAGCTTAGTAAGCCAGGCTGCTTTGCTTTTGGCAGCCAGTCTTGCTTTTCCAATGAAAATCAGGCATGACTGGCCAGACTAGCTCACTAGCCAGCCTGGCTTTTTCGGATGCAGGCCAGGCATGACTGGCTTTCCAGCATGGTTAGCAGCCTGGCATATCTAGCAAGGCTGCAGGACAGGCTAGGCTGGCTCTTCAGCCTGGCTACCAGGCTTCTAGTCTTAGCCAGTCTTGCTTTTCGGACTCTGTTCAAGCCAGCCAGGCATTCTAGCATGACTGGCAAGCCTGGCATATCTGGCAAGGATAGCCAGGCTGCTTGGCTTTTGGCTATCTGGCAGCCTGGCTGCAAGGTATAGCAGGACTGGCTGTCTTGCCTGGTTTATATCTTGCCATCCTAGCTTTCATGCAAGCCAGGCAGAAAGAATGCCAGGCTGCTTTTGGGGGATTGGGCTGGCTGCATGGCAGCTTGGCAGGTCTTGCTTATCTTTGCAGGTAAGCAGGGGGGCTGGCCAGAAAGGCTATATAGCTTGCCCTGCTTTTGTCCATAGCAGCCTTGCCTGAGCCTGGCTGCTTTTTGGCCAGGTATGGAAGGATAGCCTGCTCGAAAGCCTCGCGGATTTTCTTGCCTCCAACAGCATCGCTTTCCAGGCCATAAGGCTCGCCGTTAAGCCCATTGGTCAGCTTAAGCCAGTTCTTGGTCTTCGAGCTTTTGTCTAGCCTATACTTAGCAATGTCTAGCAAGGAGACTGGCATGAGGTCAGGCGTAATTAAAGAATGCTGTGAGGCAATTTCTATATCGTATTGATGGAGCTGCTCGATAAATTTCTGCTCTATCCAATAGCCACTCGGATCGTAATCAACCACAGAGAAGACATGCACAGGCTCATGGAGCAATCCAGCCCTTGCCATATCGCTCAGGAGGTATTCCAGGGTAAGATAGGAAGGAAAGCCACCAGTTGCAATAGCTGTGGTATCGTTCTGTAAGGCCATTTGTTTGGCCAGGCCAAAGAGGCCATCCTTTTCCACAAACAAGATCAGGCTTCCATTAGCCTTGCCAATGCTTCTCTGGTATTGCCTTTCATCCAGAAAGCCCATATCCATATAGCGAAAGAGCCTATGGGTAACAATTATTTCTACCAAAACATCATATAGCTTCTCTGTAAATTTTCTTCCTGTTGTATTGAAGCCCATGCGAGAGAGAACAGGTTTTACATTCATATACCAGAAGGATCGGATGTTTCCCTCTATCGGCTCCATCTTGCCGTTCTTAATCCAGGTATAGGCTTGCCAGATGAGGTTCTTGATAAGCAGGGTTGGATTGACGGATTTCTTACCTTTGAAAGAGAAATGCTTTACAAGCTCAGTTTTGGTCATGGTACGAATGTCTTGCTCGAAGTATTGTATCTTTTCTTTCTTCAGGATTTCCTCTTGCTTTTCATTTGCCATTCTTCAGCTCCTTTTTGGGTGGGTTGTTAGGATTTCATTATAACTTTTTTAGGGAGAAAAGAAGAAGAAAATGAGGAAAGGCTAAGAGGAGAAAAGGGATAGAAAAAATTGAGAGGTGTGTTTTTATATATAATCCTTTGATATATAAAGGATTATATATTTTTTTTTATTCTATTTTTTCGGGTAGTGTGAATATAGCTTTAAGGATAAATAATATATCTCCATCATCCTTCTATTCCAAAAGGATAAATAATATATCTCCATCATCCTTCTATTCCAATTGGTCCCATATCTTATTACTCCCGATCTTCAACAGAATGTATAACACAATAACTAAAGCAAGTCCCCAAAGAGTAGGTAAAATTTTAAAACCAACTAAAATGCTAAGAAAAAAGGTAAATAGACTAGATATGATAAATCCCCAAAATCCATATTTTTTCCATTTGAATAATGCTATCATGCATATTATATTCACAATACTAAAAAATGTAAATGTTGGAATAACCCATGTTCCAATTTTTAGTCCTTGAAAAATTTCTTGGCCTCGTAATAAATACATTAGAATACCTAAAAAGTTTATTCCAACAATAAAAGCAAAGAAAGCAGTTATATATATTTTTCGCTGCTTTTTTAAAAGATTATCCATATAATATCCTCTATCATTTTCTAAAATAGATTTTCATTCTTAGTCTAGCTTTCTTTCCATCTACTAGAGTTAGATAATTGGCTCCTTGTGTTGTTTCTAATTCATCTTGGTGCATATTATATTCAGCACTTCCATAGGTTTTATATCTTCTATCTGAGCCAAACAAATATATTAAGCATTTTCCATTCTGATCTAAAATATCAATATTATTAGGAATAACCTCTTTGCCACCGTAACAAAATAAATTTACTCCATTGATTAAAAGAGTTTGTCCCTGTTTAATGGCATCTTGAATAAATTTTTCTTCTTCTTTACTTATTTCATCGTAATCTAAAAGTTCAAATTTTAAAGTATCCTCTTTTTGTAAGAGAAAATTAGTTTGAATTCCTTGAGTATTGCAACCATCGAGGTTTAAAGGAACTAACTGGGAAAGCTTTGGATTAAAAGTACTATATATTTTCAAATAAAGTTCTGCTCTACCACGCTGTCCAAACCAATCATCTTCATCGTCATCTATTATTTCAATATCAAGCATTGCAAACCGCGTAAAATCAATCTGAGTTTTTTTCTTTTTATTATTGTATGCAGATGCTCCGAATAAAATTGTTAAAACCATACCAATAATAATCCCAATTCCAAGTTTTTGATTCATAACATTATCCTTATATGAAACTTCAAGTAGCAGTAAACTTCCATCGAAGAAAATTTTATCATGAATAACTGTAATTTAAGGTCCACGAAAAACACGAAAGACACGAAAACGATTTAAAAAAATTCAACCATTCCTTTTCGTGCTTTTCGTGTTTTTCGTGGACCATTCTTTACACTCTTCTCGGTTTATACTCCGCTCTACTTATCCCTAAAGTTTCATCATGAAAAAAATCACGCCACGCGTGAAATGGAAGCTTAATTTGAAACGCAGGAGAAAAATAATGGATCACCATTATAGCAAGTTTTGCCTCATTGTTAATGTATTTCAAAATTGTTTCACCAAACCATCCTTCAAGTTGTTTAAGGAATTATCGATAGGATGGTTAGCAACGCAAGAAGAAAGATGGTAGCCAATATCCTAAGAACGTTAGGAGAGACAGGTACAAGAATCCACGATGCGTACAAGGAATTCTTTTCGGAAAACAAATGGGAGCAGGACAAAATCAGTAAAATTTTTTTTATGCTGCTGTTGACCAAGTTACTAACATCAGGATGGAAGTCGCATATCACGAATTGAAGCATCTCTTGGGAATGGAACAACCTCAAGCTTGTCTTGAATTTGCTTTCGACGCCAAGCTCCCTTTGCCATGATTCTGCTCTCTTTGGTCAAACTTCCGTTTTGTCAAAGATACTTGGTACCTTAACAATAACAAGGATACCTTTACCTTTTCCGATATGCTTCGTCTCCTTCGCTCTTCTTATTGGAATCAGAGAATTTTACCAACTCAAATTTTTGCCCTGACCAGCAAAAAATTCTCTCTTCTTTCATCCAAACGGTCGTAAATAGAAAGATTTAGTTTTCTTTCATATTACTACTACTACTACTCTGCAAGAGAAAAAGTTTAAGTATGAGAAAATTTATACAGAATAAAGACAAAAAGGATTACATATTTGTCTTTGCTCTTCTCTTGGCATGGCTTGCTGGATTCCTCTTGCAAGATAGGTTTTGTATGTCAGCAAGGTTCAGCCACTTCTGCTATCCAAGCTCATCATGCCACTCATTCCAGCTTATCTTTGCTCTTTTACTGGCTTCCCTTTCCTGACAATCTTCGCTGAGGGCTTTGTAGCTGGGCTGTTTTTTTTCTCCTTTTTGACTGGCTGGCTTATAATGGCTTTATAGGCCAGGCACAGCTTGCAAGGCTGGCTTTTCAGCATGTTTTTTTCTTCTGCCCTGCTATACTAGATGAGCTATCCTGCATGGTGGCTTTGTAGCCTAGCTCTTTTCTTGCTGGCCTGCATGCCTTGCTGATGTATTGCCTGGTATGCAAGGCTGGCTTTTCAGCATGACTACGATTTTCTGGCTTGCCTGGAGGGCTGAGCTGCTTTGTAAGCCTGGTTAGCTGCTTTGTAAGCCTGGCTCTTCTTGCCTGGCTGCTTTGTAGCCTGGCTAGCTGCTTTGTAAGCCTGGCTCTTGAGTAGCTTTGCAGGCCTGGCTCTGGGGTAGCTTTGCAGGCCTGGCTCTGGGGTAGCTTTGCAGGCCTGGCTTTCTTGCCTGGGGATTTATAGGCATGGTAGCTTTGTATGCCTATTTTCTATATTTTGCTTTTCTTTGTCTATGCTGGGGGAGAACCCCCAGGCCCCCCTAAGAATTGTTATGCCTTGTCTCTTGCTTTATGCCTATCCTGTCTTTCTGCCTTTGTCCCAATATGCCATGTCTCTGGTCGGCCTCTCGTTTTCAAGTACGGAAAAATCCGCCCTGTCCCTATTTCAAGACCAGTGGTACCCTTGCCATTATAATAGAAGTCTCCTTTGGGATTTTTCCTTTGAAAACGGGCCGTCGTAAGCTTTCTGTTCTGCAGCTTCCCTTATAGATCAAGCCCTCCCTAAACCCCAGTACCCCTAAAAACCTTTTTCCCTTTCGGAAGCCTTCTTTTTTTACCTTGCTTCCTTTTTGGCTGTATGTTTTAGCTATTTGTTAAACCATTATTATATTGTTCAACTCTGTTTCTTTTGTTTTGGCATAAGGATTGCTATATTTTTCTATATAAACTTTTGAAAGGGATTACAATGATACTCACTATTAAAGATGCAGCAAAATATTTAGGTATAAGCTCAAGAACTGTGCAAAGGTTAATCAATGAAGGGAATTTTCCCCAACCTATTAGTCAAACGGATTTTGGAAAAGATTTTACTGGTGCTAATGTCAGAAAACTTCGATGTTGGAAAGAGGAAGATTTAGATCAATTCAAAAAAAGTTTGCGTTCGCCTGGTCGTCCTAAGATTGACAAAAATTGTCACTAAATACAGATAAATTGACAAAAATTGTCAGTATTTACTATCAATAAAAAATAAACTCCTTTCAAACCCTTGATTTTATTGAATAAAAATTGTCACTATTTAGTGATTATTTGGAACAACTTTTGCACAAGGATAAAGAGTAAAAGTAATCAACCTAATCTTTATGAAAGGAGTTTTAATCATGAATCTAAGTATAAAACAAGCAGCCGAAAAAGCAAATGTTTCCATTCCTACAATTCACAACTGGATAAAATGCGGCAAGCTCTCTGCCCAGAAGCAAGGCAAGTCCTGGCAAATCCCCCAGGCCTCTCTCGACCTCTGCCTGGCAGGCAAGACCTCCCCTCAGCCCGTCCAGCCCGTCCTTACAGACCAGGCCTTTGCAGAGCTTGCCCACAAAGTCGTAGCTGAACTGAAGCCAGTCCTAGAGCAGGCCTTTGCCATCCAGCAAAGCTTCCAGGCCAAAACCACCGAACTGAACATCAGAGTAGACCTGTTAGAAAAAGAGCTTGCCGAGCTAAAGCAAAGCCTGGCTCAAAAGCCAGCAGAAAAGCCAGACATGCCAGAAGAGAAAAAGCAGCCAGACAGCAGCAAGGAAAGCCAGGTAAGCCAGAGCAAAGAAGAACCCGAAAAGCAGGCCAGTAATGCCAGCAGGATGGAGCAAAAGCCAGATGAAGAAAAGGCAGAGAAATGGGTAAGAGAAAACCTGGAGAAATGGCTAGACCAGCCATGCCCTTACGGAAAAGCCATGGGAAGGAGCTGGAGAGAGCTTGCAGAGAATAGAGGAGCAAAGATCAGCCTGAAAGGCATGGAAAGCCAGCCTAGA
>Ga0209717_1002909_pt1 | contig 15659 bp, 12 predicted proteins | sample AD_UKC048_MetaG_FD_184418 | JGI IMG/M metagenome (GOLD analysis project Ga0209717, IMG submission 184418) | Active sludge microbial communities of municipal wastewater-treating anaerobic digesters from USA - AD_UKC048_MetaG (SPAdes) (version 2) | ecosystem: Engineered > Bioreactor > Anaerobic >... | reverse complement strand
AGTACCTAGAGCACCATAGGGATAAACCCAACAGTGAAACGGGTAACTGGATACTAGAATAAGGTTAAAGAATTTCATTCTTTACTGCTTTAAAAACCTATGGATTTTCAATCCATAGTGGTTTAGTTAATTATTCCAATTATTCTAACGATTTGTATTGTGCTATGATTTTTGTTATTTTTAAGGCCACTGTATCTTATTTTTTTATACTTTTATGTTTCAAACCTTAGTTTAATGATGCGGAAATTTCTTTTAGGCATTCTGTTTTTGTCAATCAATATAACGGCGAGCGCCCAACAATTCAATAGCCAAGGGCATCCGCTGATTACTAATTTTTCTGCAGAGCATTACAATGGAACCGATCAGACCTGGAGCATTGTTCAGGACGATAGGGGCGTTATGTACTTTGGAACGTGGGAGAACGGGATACTTGAGTACGATGGTTTTACTTGGCGTAAAATACCTATTCCCGATAATAAACCAATTTATTCGTTAGCAAAGGGCGACGATGGTACAATTTACGTAGGCTCTTCGGGTGATTTTGGGTATCTTGAACCAACCGCCATTGGGGGCTTACAGTATGTTTCTCTGTTAAATCTGCTGAACGATAGCATTAAGCAAGATTTTACCCAAATATTCAAAACATATGTGTTCAAAGGGGAAACTTATTTTTGCTCCAAGTCATATATCTTTATCTACGATAGAAACAATATTGATGCTATTTACCTAGGAGATAAAAACCTATACGCAAATTTCTTAACATTTATTTGCAACGATAAAATATACGTGGGTAGTTACATTAAGGGTTTACGAATACTTAATGGGAAAAAGTTTGAGATTGCTCCAGGTGCAAAAGTTTTCGAGAACAAAAATATTTTCTCTATTTTACCTTACAAGAACAACAACTTACTGGTAATCACCGATAATGGACTCTATAATTATAACCCCCATACGGGAGAGTCTGAGCAAATTGAGAATGATCTTATTCGTAGGCTCATCAGAGAATCTTTCATTCCATATAACTCTATTTTGCTAAACAATGGGAACTATGGAGTTGGAAATATTAAAGGTGATTGGGTTAGTTTTTTGGAATTGGCTGAAGGTTTGAAGTCAAATAGTATATTGAATAAGGACATTGGTTTGCAGAGCAACCTTATTACAAGCCTTTATCAGGAAGGCGATACACCTGCTTGGGCAACCTTTTTTGATGGAGGCGTTTCGAAAATTGAGATTAACTCTAATTTCCGAAAATTTGCAAAGGAAAGCGGAATAGATGATATGATTACAGATATTATTCGTTTCAACGGAACGCTTTATATTTCTACTGCTAATGGAGTTTACTTTTTAAAGAATGATATTAATGGAATACCCAAATTTTTGCGAGTTAAAAATATCTATGGAGTAGTTTGGGATTTGCTGGAGTTTAAAACTACTAAGGATAAATCGATACTTTTAGCAGGCTCTCACAACGATGGGATTTTTGAAATTAAAGGCGATGCAGCATCCTCTGTAAGCGAAAAGCTTAGTGCAAAATTTCCAAATGTTCAGCACAATGTTTTCTCGTTATACCAATCAACGTCTAACCCTCAAATACTTTATATTGGGATGACGGGGACTTTGGCATCAGCCACCTGGAGAGGTGATTGGGTTGAGACAAAAAAAATCATGGAAGATAAGCTAAACCATGATGTCCGAGGTATTACTGAGGATAAATACGGGAATCTTTGGTTAAGTTCCCAGTTAAAAGGCGTAAAAGTTATAAGTAACAAAGGAAAATATATTGATTTCTCTGCCCATAATGACCTTGTTAATGCTAAAGACTTTTATTTTTTAAACTCTAACGATACGCTTTTTCTCCTTTCGAATAGTGGAATATTCCACTACAACTATATCGATAGTTCCTTTACCAAGGGAGGGTTGGTTAACCCCCATGCCAATTCGAGTGGAATTTTTAGAATGCAGAAAACGCAAAATGGGTTTGCTGCAGTTTGCTCTAACGATGAGGGTAAGTATTGGGCACAGCTTATTGATAAGGATAGTTTAGGAAAATGGAGTGTTTGTACCACACCTTTTAAACGATTACCCAATAAATCAATTGACGCGTTATATGCTGATGATGATGGAACTATTTGGATAGGGGTATCCAAGGAATTGTATAGTTACAATCCGAATATTGTGCGTGATTTTGAACTACCTTTTAGAGCGCTTATTCGAAAAGTAGTTGCAAAGGACTCTGTCCTTTTTGAGGGCTATTTTTATTCAATTACAGACGATGATAGGAGAGTTCCCTCGCTGGATCAGCAACCTGTTCAAATTCCAAAACTTTCGTACCATTATAATGGAGTCGTAATTAACTTTGCATCTCCATATTTTGAGAGAGAAACAGATTTAGTATATAGCCATTACTTAGAAGGATCCGACGAGGAAACCTGGAGCAAGTGGGATAGCCGGACTGAAACTACCTATACAAATCTTCGTGAAGGGAAGTATACTTTTTATGTGAAGGCGAAAAACGTTTACGAAAAGGAAAGTATAGTAGCTTCCTATTCTTTTGAGATTAGACCTCCTTGGTATAGAACTATTCTGGCTTTCTTTATTTATTTCATTTTCTTTATTGCTTTAGTTTGGGCTATAGTTAAATGGAATACCCGCCGGTTAATTGAAGAAAAAATTCGTTTGGAGGAAATTGTTAAGCAACGAACTGCCGAGGTTGTTGCTCAAAAGGAGGAGATTGAGATTCAGAACGAAAAAATTGCCGCGCAGAATGAGGAGATAAAGAGTAGTATTCACTACGCAAGTAGAATTCAAGGGGCTATTCTAACTCCACCGGAACAAATTAATAGAATTTTCCCCGATAACTTTATTCTCTATCTTCCTAGAGATATAGTTAGTGGCGATTTTTACTATATCACCCAAATAGGAAGCAAGAAAATTAGCGTAGTTGCGGACTGTACTGGCCATGGGGTTCCTGGTGGATTTATGAGCATGTTGGGTGTTTCATTCTTAACGCAGATTATATCCCAAACGGAGGATTTGCATGCCGCAACAATACTTAATAAGTTGCGTCATCAGGTAATTACTGCATTGCACCAAACAGGCGAAATAGGAGGAAGTAAGGATGGTATGGACTTGGCTCTTTACATTCTCGACGAGCAAACTATGCATTTAGAGTTTGCAGGTGCAAACAATCCTCTTGTTCATATCAGTAATGGAGAGTTAAATCATATTAAGAGTGATAAGATGCCTATAGGCATTCACTTACGTGGCGATACTCCTTTCACAAACTTTGAACTTGAAGTTAAGAAGGGTGATGTGATTTACACCTTCTCCGATGGTTATGCCGATCAGTTTGGAGGAGGCGATGCTCGCAAGTTTATGATAAAGAATTTGAAAGAGTTGTTACTCCAAATTCACCAAAAACCAATGGATGAGCAACGCGAGATTCTGCATAAAACCTTATTGAATTGGCATGGCGATACTCCTCGGATAGATGATGTTGTTGTGATGGGAGTTAGAATATAAAACAAAGGCGTCAATAAGACGCCTTTGCTATAATGATTGAATTTTGTTTTGTATCTCTTTAAGTATTGGTTTAATCTGTTTATTTAGTTCTTCCGTGTAAGCACTGGCTGCTCTTTGCTTTGTGGGTTCTAACCCTTCTATTTTCTGAAGCAGTCCTGCAATATGATATATTTTAAACTGGTTAAATGCCGATTTCATCTTATGGGCCACCGCCGATGCTTTCTCAATGTCCTTTGTCTTAACAAATTTGTTTAAATCGTCAATATTTTTGTAGGTATTGTCAAGAAACGATGCAAGAATTAGTCGGAGCGATTCAGCGTCGCCGCCAGCAAAGCGGTAAACATCGGATAGGTCGAGTTGCTCTGTGGTCTTTTTTACAGTCTTCGATGCAAACTCCTTGGTTTTTAAGCGCTTCTCTGCACCAACCAATGGTGCCAGAACATTGAAAAGGTCATCCTCAATAAATGGTTTTATTAAATATCCAGAGAATCCCCTTGAGGTAAAATGCTCAGGATTATCAACCATATTATTTGCCGTTATTGCAATTACTGGAGTAACAATGCTTAAACTCTCAACTAATTTAACAACATCGTAACCGCTTATCCCAGGCATCTGAATGTCTGTTAAAATTGCACTATAGTTGGTTAACTGAAGGTTTTCCTTCAAATTCTCAGCACTAGGTATGGAATCTACAATAAGTCCAAGGCTCTTAGCCATTTCAACAACAATAAGCCTATTTACTTCATCGTCATCAATTATAAGTATTCTTGTATTTTCAGGAATACAATAGTCAACCAATGTTGGCTTATGCTCTGCTACTCCCTGCAATCGGTATGGAATAATTACTTTAACAGTAGTGCCTTCCTGAGGGCTACTCTGCAAAGTAACCTCCCCGCCCTGTAGTTCTGTAAGTTTTTTTACTATGGTTAACCCAAGCCCTGTACCACCATACTTGCGAACAATAGAACTGTCGGCTTGAGTAAATTCTTCAAATATTAATGCCTGTTGATTTTCTGGGATTCCAACACCTGTATCGGCAACAGTAATGGCCAATTTTGCAAATTCCTCGGTTTGTTTTCCCAAGAAAATACTTACAATTACACTTCCGCTGTCAGTAAATTTAATGGCATTACTCAACAAATTCATAATAATTTGCCGTAGCCTAAATGTATCACCCCATAGTTCATGAGGTATTTGTGGGTCCACATTTAAAAGCAAATTCAATCCTTTTTCAGCGGCTTTTGGGGTGAAAAATTCCACAACATCATTTAGCAAAGTTCTTGGTTCAAAACGAATATTGTCGAGCCTAAGTTGACCCGACTCCAACTTAGAGTAATCTAAGATATCGTTAATAACCGACAGCAGATGGTCGGCAGAAGAAGAAAGCGTGTCAACGTAGTTTTTTTGCTTATCAACTAAATCAGTCTTTTTTAATTGGCGTGCAATTCCGATTATGGCACTTAATGGCGTTCTTATCTCATGGCTCATATTGGCAAGGAACTGCTCTTTAACCCGAAGTAAGCGCTCAGCATATTGCTTAGACTCGAATAATTGGTGTCTATACTGATTGCTTCTGGATATATCCCTAAAAATTATAGCCAAAAGCAGTAAGAGCATTATAAACGTAATAGCCCCAAGCGCAAGTACTTTAATTATTGATTTATTGACTACCTGCTGGATTTCCATAGATTGGGTTAACGATGCAGAGAATTCGTCCTTCTCTAACAATCCAATAACCGAACGGATTTTCTCCATAACATTTCGATCCTTATCTAGCAGTTCCAACTCTTTTGCACTAAGGCTAATTCTGTATTCACGTTGTTCAACCCTAATTCTGCTTAGAACATTTACTAGATTGTTAATAATAGAATCGGTTACACTTGGCGCTATAGCGATTGTATCCTGCCTTGTTTCGACTTTTATTTTTGTGGCAACGGAGTCAATCTCCTCAGAACCAACGAAAAAGTTTTTAATTTTACCAATAATCCCTTTTTCTATCTTTTTCTGCGCTAACAGGGTATCGCGCTCCGAGGTTGTTACAGTAGTAACCTTGCGTATAGCCTTTGTTTTTTGAAACGACTTTTCGGCAGAAGATATTTGCCTTAGGGCTTCATCGTAAAAACGCTCAGTATTTTCGTCCTGCCGAATTTGAATCAGTTCATCAACAATCTCCCGTTTACTTTTAAGTAATTTAGTTATTTGTGCAACTTTTTTCTTTTGTTCAGGATTATTGCTGGTTAATCGCTCCAGCGATTTTAGCGCGGTATTAATTTTCTTTTGTTTAGATGTGTAATGCTCTAAATGTGCAGGGTTATTGGTAAGCACGTAGGTTCGGATATCTGTTTCCTCTCCATATATCTCTGTAATAATTGCATTTATTAGCACTAGTTTCTGTCCGGGCTCACTCAACCCTTGACGGGTTAGGTTTAAGTCCATGAATCCCTTGTAGGTGATAATAAGGGAGGTTATTGAAAACACCAAAAGGATAGCAAAACCAAAAACAACTTTTGGTTTTATCCATGAACCATGTTTTCTCTCTAATACCTCTGTCATCCTTAAATTTGCATTTTCAAAATTAACCTAAATAATTAATACTGATAGTTTGAGCAATAAAAAATCCAGACATTGTCTGGATTTTGGTGGATTTTTAAAATATCCCTATCCTATCGTGAATACCATGAAATACCAACTCCTATTGATATGAAAAGGGGGTTGTCGCCAATGGGGGGTAACATAAAGAACGAGAACTTGGTTTTTGGTTTCGGAGCCAGTTTATTTATAGTGGCACTAAAGCTTGAGAATTCGAAATCGAATCCAAAACCTCCGGCGTTAAACTGAGCTTCGGTGTCGGTGGTAGCAGTGTTTGGCATTAACGAATTGGTGGGTGTTGTTTTAGTTCTTACCGACATCATATTCAGCATAATGGATGGGCGGTACTTTACGGTTAGTGCCACCCCTTTCCAGTTAGCTTTGTCCATAAATTTTCCAATACCAAAGGTATAGCCAATATTCCCGTAAATAGGATATGATATACTCAAAACATTTGTTTCTATTGTGTAGGGTGGTACGCTTATATCGAAGTTAAACGTGTATATCAGCATATCGAGCCCCCAGCCATAGTTCAACGTGCTCCATGTTGATATTCCCTCCTTGTATTCTGGGATTTTTAGGTTGAGCCAACTTTGAGTGGCCGAAATACCCCCGCCATACCCGTTAATGTTAGTTTCATCACCAAAATCGAGCCTAAAGTAGCTGCCTATGAATGTTACCGATTCGTTTTTAATTTTGCCACCCCGTGCCAACCACTCCTGCCTTATGGCTTCGGACTCATCTACCTTTTCGGCTGTAAAGCCTAAGGCTAAATTATCTTTTCCAATGGCTATACGCTTTTGCCATTTGCCTTCAACCAACACGCTATCTGGAGACGTTGCAATTTCGTTGGCGGCAGCCTCTTCTCCACTTATTAGCCGGATGTACATTCCTTTAAACTCAAATCCAACCTCAAACTGGTAAACCTGTCCGGGCTTAGGCCTTAAGTATATTGATTTGGACTGGCCTAGTCCATAACGGCAATCTATTCGGGTTGTTTTATAGTACTCCAGCGGTACATTTACAGATATATCAGATCCATTTTTTACTACATACTCATTCCCCAGAAGTTGTATTTTTATTTTAGCAGCCGAACCTTGAAATTTTGCTGGTCGAACAAACTTTAATGTTACCATTTCCTGAGCCCCTGCGTTGAACAATATCAACAATAGGGCAAACACAAATATTGTTTTCATAAGCGTAGGATTTTGGAGTACAGCTACTTAAAGTTACGGCGATGTAATAATTTGTCAAGTTTTTTAAATTGTTTTTTGATGGTTATCCTAAGAGTTATTGTTAACCAATGATTATGTTATACAAACAGGTTATTTCGGGAGATAAAAAAAGCCCCTAGTTTCCTAGGAGCTAATAGGTTCAAAGTAGTTAAAAATTACATATTCAAGTTGATTGCAACAACCTCTTTGATTTCTGGTACATCGCGCTTGATGGCCTGTTCTACTCCGTTTTTCAGAGTCATAATGCTGTATGGACAACTGCCACATGCTCCGTGAAGTTTTACTTTTACAATATTATCGTCGGTTACTTCAACCAAAGAAATATCGCCACCATCGTTCTGTAGGAATGGACGGATAACTTCAATTGCAACACTTACTTTTTTGAAAATTTCTTCTTTTGCTGACATTGTGTAAACTATTAATGGTTAATTATTTATGCTGAATATTTACGATACTTGTTGGTGGAAGGTTTTTGTTACGGATTGTAACCTGTTCCATTACGTTGTTAGCCAGTTTATCGAAAGCTTCTGCAACTATTGATGTGTGTAGTGCAACGGGCTCGCCGTAATCGCCACCTTCGCGGATACTTTGTACTATTGGAATTTGACCCAATAATGGCAATTTCATACGTTCGGCTAACTTTTTACAACCTTCTTTACCAAAAATATAGTACTTGTTATTTGGAAGTTCTTCGGGTGTAAACCAAGCCATATTCTCCACTAAACCAAGTACAGGAACTTTGATGTTTTCGCTTGTAAACATGCTGATTCCTTTAACTGCATCGGCTAAGGCAACTTCTTGCGGAGTGCTAACTATTACTGCGCCTGTTATGGCTACTTCCTGAACCAAAGTAAGGTGTATATCGCTTGTACCAGGAGGCATATCAATAAACAGATAATCTAATTCTCCCCAAGCGCCTTGGTGTATTAGCTGTTTCAACGCACTAGTCGCCATTGGGCCACGCCATATAAGGGCGTTATTTGGGTCGACAAAAAAACCTATTGAGAGTAGTTTTACTCCGTAATTCTCAGCAGGGATAATTAAATCGAGCCCATCCTCCTTTTTCACCTCTGGCCTAGCGTGCTCTAGATTGAACATCTTTGGTATTGATGGACCGTAAATATCGGCATCAATCAATCCAACCTTTGCGCCAGTTTTTGCAACGGCAACTGCCAGATTTACTGCAACCGTCGATTTTCCAACACCACCCTTGCCCGAGGCAACGGCAATAATATTTTTAACCTTGCTAACCGATGCTTTCTCCTTTAAAGGCGAAACTTTTGGCGCAACATCGGCCATAATGGTGATATCAACCTGCAAATCTGCTCCAAGCTCATCGGTTAAAGCCTTAGTAGCCGATTTTTTAATGGATGAGGCAAATGGATCGTTCTTTTTGTTAAGTTGAAGCGTAAATGCAACCTTACGCCCATCAACTTCCAAATTTTGAACCATTTCCATGGTTACAATATCCTTGCCTGTTTCGGGGTGCACTATTTTCCTTAAAACTTGCATTACCCCTTCAACATTCAAACTCATTGTTTTGATTTAGTTTAAATTAATTTACAAAGATAGATTAATTCGTGAAACGTTAAAAGTTAAACGTTAATTGATTTCACCATCAACCCACAACGTTCAACTATATAACTATACAAACATCTAACCCAACTCAATGTTCGGATCCCAGAAAAGTTTTTCGAAATTAACCACAGTATTATCCTCAACCTTAACACCCTCCGACTCCAGCATCTCCTGCATTGTATTACTTCCGGGGAAGTGAATTTTTCCGGTTAGTTGTCCAGCCTTGTTAACAACTCTGTGTGCAGGAACCCATTCATGGTAGGTATGGCAAACGTTTAACGCCCAACCAACCATTCGAGCCGATTGAGCCGAACCTAAATAACGTGCAATTGCTCCGTATGATGTTACCCTGCCCGCAGGAACAAGAAGGGTTACCTCGTAAACTTTCTCAAAAAAGTTATCGTTATTCGTCTTGGAGTTCAGGTTCATTGAATGGTCCAGCGTGGTTCAGCTGGAAGTTGATATATGTTATGGTAAAACCTTTTTCCATAAATAGCTGCTCGTAGTGGGTTCTTATGCCCAAAATTGGATCATCCTTTACGGTGGCGTACAAATCGTTGGTGCAAACATTAACCTTAAGGTTATTGTACTCAATTACTGCCTTGGTGTATGCGTGTAAAGCTTGACTATCGGTTTTAAGATGAACTATTCCGTTTGGTTTGAGGAATTTAGCGTAATGGTTAAGGAATCGGCTCGATGTTAACCTTTTTTTCGATTTCTTCTCGCGTGGCTGTGGATCAGGAAAGGTGACCCAAATCTCATCTACCTCTTCCGGTGCAAAGAACGATGCAATATGCTCAATTCGGGTACGAATAAACGCAACGTTACTCATTTTTTCCTCCACAGCAGTTTTTGCACCACGCCATAGGCGCGCTCCTTTAATATCGGCACCAATAAAATTCTTCTCAGGAAACATTTTGGCTAGTCCTACAGAGTATTCTCCCTTGCCACATCCCAACTCCAATACTATTGGATTACTGTTTTTGAAGTAATCACTACGCCATTTACCTTTTAAATGGAAATCGCCATTCATTACATCGGACATGGTTGGCTGAAAAAGATTCTCAAAAGTCTCGTTCTCAGCGAATCGCCTTAGTTTGTTCTTTGCCACAAAAAATAGATATTTGTTACGGTAGAAATTTTATTTTGAAACGCCTTCATGCTCCATTCTTACACCAATGTTCGTAAGGCCATTTAAATTATCAACTCGCATTGCTTGCTGAAGCTGTACGCGGTAATCGCCCTTGGTGGAGAATTTTACCGATTGGCGGTAAAGGAACCTATTATCGTATATTTTACCCTTACCCTTGCCAAGCCATTTACCATGGTCGTCGGCTAGGTAACACTCAAAGGTGTCGCGGATTGATGCTCCGTTAGGAGCAATAACATCAACGAATAGGTATAGGTTCTGAAACTGGTAATCGTTTGTATTGCGAAGGTTGATATAAAGGTTATATGCCGAAATGGTATCGGTTACTGGCATGGTAAAAACTGCCAAACTATCAACATTCCACTTCTCGTTAGGAATGGTAACGGATTGGTCGTAAACAGCACCCCTATCACAAGCAACAAACGCTGCCGAGGCAAATATCAGAATGGCAAAAATCCTATTCATTCCGCTGGTTTTGATTTCCTTTATACCGACTTTTCTTCTTTTTCTTACGTACTTGGGCTTTGGCATCGAAACGGGTTAAACTATCCTCCTCAAAACCTGCAGTGAAACCCAGAGGTTGAGTACGTTTCTCCTCCACATCGCGTATTTCGATAAGTTTATTAGGCTTGATGCCCTTTTTGTTGAGCGAGACAATCTCCTTAACCCTATCAACGGAAACCTCGGCTAGATTTACGGATGAGCCTTGGTCGCTAGTGAACCACATTATACGTTTAAAAATATCGGTTTTGAAATGGAAGTAGGTTGCCTCCTTTGTTTCGATTGGCACAGTAACATCAGGGAAATCCTTGCGGGCATCAACATAGCTATCCAACTCATAGTTTAGGCAGCACTTCAACTTACCGCACTGACCCGCTAACTTTTGAGGATTCAAAGATATCTCCTGAACCTTAGCAGCATTGGTACTTACAGAATCGAAATGCGAAATCCACGATGAGCAGCAAAGCTCTCGTCCGCACGAGCCAATTCCACCAATACGACCAGCCTCCTGACGTGCACCTATCTGGCGCATCTCAATCCTCACCTTGAATTCCTCGGCCAATACTTTGATTAACTCACGGAAATCGACCCTGTCGTCGGCAATGTAGTAGAATATGGCCTTGGTTTTATCGCCCTGATACTCCACATCGCCAATCTTCATATTCAACTTTAAGTCCTCAGCAATTCTGCGGGCCTTAATCATTGTTTCGTGCTCAAGCGCAATAGCCTCGAGCCATTTCTCTATATCAACCTGCTTTGCCTTACGGTAAACCTTTTTGAATTCAGTGGTCTGTTGGTTATAGCCAACGCGTTTCATTTGTCGCTCAACCAACCATCCAGTAAGCGAAACAACACCAATATCGTGACCAGGCGAAGCCTCAACAGCAATAATATCGCCCTTGGTTAAATTCAATAAATTGGCGTTGCGGTAAAATCCCTTACGGGTATTCTTAAACTGAACTTCAACTATATCGTAAGTTTGCAGCGTTTTAGGCAAGTCGGAAACCCAATCGTAGATACTTAACTTGGCACAACCATGCGAATGGCACACGGTATGCTCTGCAGCATCGGTTTCCGATAATATTACACCCCTTGAGCTGGTACTTTTTTCCATTTTAATTGCTTTGTAGAATTTGCAAAGTTAGCAAAATTAGTTGACAGTTGTTGGTTGATAGCTATTCGAAAATATAATGAATTAATTTTCAGATTATTTCAAAGGCTTATTTGGCACAAGCTTAATCATTCGCATTGCGAAATTGGTAAACACAATTGCTGGATTACCGTTCTGCATAATGCACTCGTATGCCTGAGTAAACTCGTTGGTAATGCTAAAGATATTCTCAACCCCAATAAATGGTGAGAACTTTTGCCCAAAATCTGCTTCGTCGCCCATTAAGTACGAAATATCACCCAAGCCTGCATTCAGCATCAAACTTTCGCGGGTAAGCCCAAGTGAGTAATTCAAAAATTCCTTCTGATTCTCGCGTCCTAGCCCCGCGGCATCGTCAACCCAATCGAGTAATCCAATAACATCTTTCGCATAGCATAGGCGCATTAATCTTCGGTACAAATCAAAATATTCATTCTCGCTACTATCCATTAGCTGCAACGCAGTGTAAAAATTGCCGTTGGCAATTCTGCTTAAATCCTGCGCCCTACCGGGGTCGAGGTTAAACCTATCAACCAGCGTAGTTGCAATGCTCTCGCGGGCAATAGGTGGAACCATTATTTGCTGTGTTCGCGAAAGAATGGTTTTAATAATCAAATTAGGATTCTCGCTAACCATCAAAAAAACAGTTTTGGCTGGCGGTTCCTCAATCATCTTCAGTAATTTATTGGACGCCTGGTTATTCATACGCTCAGGCAACCAAATTATCATCACCTTATAATCGTTCTCAAAACTTTTAAGGCTTAGCTTGCGAATTACATCGGAAGCCGCCGCGGTACTGATAATGCCCTGCTTGTTCTCCATCCCAATCATCTCGTACCAATCGTTCTCGCCAAAGTAGGGATTAGAAATCAAAGCCTCCCGCCAAACTGTAAGCGTATCCTCAGCCTTATCGGAATCATCATCGCTACTACCTTCGGCTTTGGCTTTTGCCGGGTACACAAAGTGTAAATCGGGGTGAATTAGTTTCGATAACTTTTTACACGATGGACAGACTCCGCAGGAATCGTCTTCGCCCTTATTGTCGCACATAATGTACTGAGCATAGGCAATGGCCAACGCCAACTTGCCTGTTCCTGCTGGCCCAACAAAAAGCTGCGCATGAGGAATTCGACTCTCCTTGGTGGCTAAAATAAGACGTTGCTTAACCTTTTCCTGTCCAACAATATCCTTGAATTGCATTATTATCTTTCGTTAATTACAGATGTCAAACTTACATTAAAAATATTATTTTTTTGCACGAGGATGATACGAAGTTGAATGAAGCTAGAAGAAGTTAAAGGAAGTTGAAGGGAGTTAGAGGAATCCCAAATATTCAATTTTTCTGCCAATGGAATCAAATGGCTAGTGTATATTCCGAAATCAATCGATTGCGTGAAAAGTAGTTAAATTGAAGCCTCTATTCAAAACCAATTTCGTAATTTTGTTTGCGAAACTAAATATGATAAAGGATTATGATACTGATTGACAACTACAACTTTAATGGCAAGAAAGCCATTGTTAGGGTTGACTTCAATGTTCCCCTCGACAAAAAAACCTTTGAGGTTACCGACGATACCCGCATCCGCGGTGCACTTCCAACAATTAAGAAGATTTTGAAAGATGGTGGTTCGGCTATTCTGATGTCGCACCTTGGCCGTCCAGATGGAAAACCACAAGATAAATATTCGCTAAAGCACGTTTTACCTGCAATTGAGAAAAACCTTGGAATGAAGGTTAAGTTTGCTGCCGACTGTATGGGTGATGATGCAAAGAAACTTGCAGCAGAACTTAAAGCAGGCGAAGTCCTTGTTCTTGAAAACCTAAGATACTACGAAGAAGAAGAAGGAAAAGCCTACAGTTTGCCCGAAGATGCTAGTGAGGAGCAAAAGAAAGAAGCTAAAGTAAGAATTAAGGAGAGCCAAAAAAACTTTGTTAAGCAGCTTGCTGGTTATGCAAATTGCTATGTAAACGATGCTTTTGGAACCGCTCACCGCGCTCACGCTTCCACAGCTCTTATTGCTGCACATTTTCCAAACGATAGTATGTTTGGCTACCTAATCAACAGCGAGCTAAACGCTATGGATAAGGTGCTTAAGGCTGCCGAAAAACCTTTCACTGCAATTATGGGTGGAGCAAAGGTTTCCGATAAGATTCTAATTATCGAAAATCTTTTAGATAGAGTTGATAACCTGATTATTGGTGGTGGTATGACCTACACCTTCATTAAAGCTCAGGGTGGAAAGATTGGTAAATCTATCTGCGAGGAGGATAAACTTGACCTTGCAAAGCAACTATTGGAGAAAGCTAAAGCAAAAGGTGTAAAGGTTTACCTTCCTGTTGATGCTGTTAATGCCGATGCCTTTGATGCTAACGCTAACACAAACATCACCGCAATTGACCAAACCCCCGATGGATGGATGGGATTGGATATTGCCTCAGAGTCAATTAAAATACTGTCGAAAGTTATTGCTGAGTCCAAAACAATTCTTTGGAATGGTCCAATGGGAGTGTTTGAGATGGAGAAATTCGCTCAGGGAACATCAGAAATTGCAAAAGCAATTGCTGCTGCTACCGAGAAAGGCGCTTTCAGCCTTGTAGGTGGTGGCGATTCCGTTGCAGCTGTTAACAAGAACAAACTAGCCGATAAAATATCGTACGTTTCAACTGGCGGTGGCGCTATGTTGGAGTATATGGAGGGTAAAGAACTTCCAGGCATTAAGGCTATTAGAGGCTAATTTTTTGTCACCAACCCTGTCAGGGTTTAAAACCCTGACAGGGTTATTTCTTTTATTATGTATGGACTTCAAATCCAAAATATTCAACATATCCAACAACAAGGAATTTCAGGAGATTGCGCTTGAGGTTTTTCGTTATCAATTCAATAATATCAAGGTTTACAACGAGTATGTAACCCTTTTGGGAATTAACCCAAATAGTGTTGACACCATTGAGAAGATTCCTTTTTTACCCATACAATTCTTCAAAACCCACGATGTAATTGGCAACAACCTTTCGCCTGAAATTGTATTCACCAGCAGCGGCACAACTGGTACCGAAACCAGTAAGCATCAAGTTTCTGATGTATCGCTTTATGTTGATAGCTTTACCAAAGGATTTGAACTGTTTTACGGAAAACCTAGCGATTACTGCATTCTTGCATTGCTCCCAGCTTACCTTGAACGAACGGGCTCATCGCTGGTGTATATGGTTGATGAGTTGAAAAAGCAAAGCAACAACCCCAATAGTGGCTTTTTCCTAAACCAGTACGACGAATTGGTTGATTTGTTGGTAAAACTAAACGCCAACAGACAAAAATGCTTACTGATAGGCGTAACGTTTGCTTTGCTCGATTTGGCCGAGAAGTATAACCTCAACCTTAAACATACCATTGTAATGGAAACAGGCGGAATGAAAGGCCGCCGCAAGGAGATGATACGCGAGGAACTACACTCCATTCTTTGCAAATCGTTTGGTGTTGAAGCAATACACTCCGAGTACGGAATGACTGAGTTGCTTTCGCAAGCGTACTCCAACGGAAATGGAATTTTCCGTTGCCCACCGTGGATGAAAATCCTTGTAAGAGACCCTTATGACCCTCTACATTCCAAAACCACCGCAAGTAGTGGAGCAATAAACGTTATAGATTTAGCCAACGTAAACTCCTGCTCATTTATTCAAACCCAGGATATGGGAAAACTCTTTGCCGATGGTAGCTTTGAGGTGATGGGTAGGATGGATAATGCACCGATTCGGGGGTGTAACTTGTTGGTGTATAACTAACAATTAGAAATAAAAAAGCCCCAAATTTGAACTGCACCCCAAAAGTTAGACATAACATTTGGGGTGTTTTTTATGAAAAAGAAAACAAGAAACAAATTTTCAATTAAAGAAAAAGAACGCATAGTTCTTTCGTTTTTAGAGGAAGGTTCTGATT
>Ga0209717_1002908_pt1 | contig 15662 bp, 12 predicted proteins | sample AD_UKC048_MetaG_FD_184418 | JGI IMG/M metagenome (GOLD analysis project Ga0209717, IMG submission 184418) | Active sludge microbial communities of municipal wastewater-treating anaerobic digesters from USA - AD_UKC048_MetaG (SPAdes) (version 2) | ecosystem: Engineered > Bioreactor > Anaerobic >... | reverse complement strand
GGAGCCCCTTAATGCCCCCTTCTCATTAAAAGTTGTAAGTTTACCAACAACCTGCAATCCTTGTCGCATGAAAAAAATACTTACAACTTGTACTGCACTGCTGTTCATCACTTTGACGGTAGTGGGCCAAAGTGCTTTTGACCAAAGTACTTCGCTCAAAGTTGCTACCGACTTTTTGGCCAGCTTAACTCCAGCTCAAAAAACCGTGGCCAATCTGTCTTTTACCGACAGCTCCAGGGTAAAATGGTCCAATCTTCCGCTGGAACAGGTGTACCGCCAAGGCATCCAAATGAAGGATTTGGACGATGCACAACGTGTGATTTTGCACAGCCTTTTGCGCGGTGTGTTGAGTCAGCAAGGCTACCAAAAACTCCTCTTCATCATTCAATACGACCAGGGTATTCTGGAGCGATTGAGCAAAGCCAATAGCCCCATTGCCAAACGTTACGGCAATCAGAACTATTGGTTCAGCATTTTTGGAACGCCGGGTAAAGACAAAGTCTGGGCATGGAAATTTGAAGGGCACCACATTTCCCTCAACTTGACTTATTCCCCTAAAGGTGTGACTTGTACCCCCATGTTTGTGGGCATCAATCCGGCATTGACCACTACTGGGCCTTACGCAGGTTATCACGTCATGTTTGAAGAAAATGACTTCGGCAATCAACTGTTCAATGACCTGAATGCCGCGATGCAGAAAAAAGCCCGGATCGGGCCGCACCCGGTCGATGCGGATGTGATGACCCAAACGGGAAAGGAGCCCCATCTGAAAGATAAAAAAGGGGTGCTTTATACGGAAATGACGCTAAAACAACAGCGTTTGATAGAAGGCATTGCCAGAGCCTGGGTGGAAAACCTCACGCCAGCCCTGGCTCAAGAAAAAATGAAGCGCATTTTGGCGGCCAAAGAAAAGATAGTTTTCACCTGGCAAGGCAGCAACAATACCAATGAATTGCACTACTACTCCATCAAGACGGATTCTTTCATCATCGAATTCAGCAATCGGGATGGCGGTATTTACCACTATCACACCCTGTGGCGGGATCTTTCGGAAGATTTTTTGAGTAAATAGACTTACTACCTTTTCCAAAAACGCATCCAAATCCCATCTTTTGGCCGCAAGGTAATCAAAGGCTGTGGCACCACCTCATGCCCCGGCTCCAGCGCAAAATCATAGCGCTTGATCATCTCGGCGATCACCAGTTGCATTTCCATCAGTGCAAAGTGGTTGCCGATGCACAAGCGGGGCCCACCCCCAAAAGGCAGATATGCAAAAGGCGGAATTTTTGCCCCTTTGACAAAACGTTCGGGTTTGAACACTTCCGGTTCGTCCCAATGTTCGGGGGAATGGTGTGCCCCGTAAATATAGGTGGCAACGATGGCACCTTTGGCAATTTTGATGCCGTTGAACTCATCGTCTTCTGCCGCCATCCGATCGGTAATCCAGGCGGGAGGGTACATGCGCAGCACTTCGTCAACCACCTGGCTCAGGTATTCCAGTTTGGGCAAGTCTTCAAAAGTGGGAATGCGTTCACCAACTGTAGCATCCAGCTCTGTACGAATTTTGGCGACTGCCTCGGGATGTTGACTGAGCAGATACCAGGCCCAGGCCAGGCCATTGGCCGAAGTTTCGTGCCCGGCCACAAAAATGATCTTGAGTTCATCCAGCAATTGTTGTTGATTCATGGCCTCACCGTTGTCTTCATAACGTGAGTCGAGCAGCATCTGCAACAAGTCATCGCGTTGTTCTCCACTGGCTTGGCGTTGTTGAACCAAAGCCAGGATTGACCGCTCCAGATCAGCCGCAATGTCCTCGTGTTCCTTGATTTTGCCACTTAATTTGCGCCACCAGTTGAGGTAGGGTTGACGGATCAGTTGAATCACAAAAGCTTGAATCTGGGTAATTTGATCACTCATTTTGCGCACCTGTTCCTCTGGCACACTTACGCTGAAGATGGAGCGCATGATAATATTGAAGGCCATATCCATCATGTGTTCGGCCATATTTACCGGGCCTTGTTGGGTCTCTTGGTCAAATTTGGCCTTGCGTTCCACAATCACCTCATTCATCAAATGTGTAAGGTTGGCAAGGCGGGAACGGTGAAAGCTGGGTTGGATCAGGCGGCGTTGGCGCAACCAGTGGTCGCCGTCAATGGTCAATAAACCTTTGCCCACAAAATGCCCCAAATGTTCAAAGTGAATCGGCGATTTTTTGTACAGCCGGTGGTTCTTTTGCAGAATGTGCTGGATAAAAGCCGGGTCGGCAGTGAAAGTGGCGGGGATGATACCACCGATGTAAAAACGATAGGTATGGCCGTATTCGGCCAGGTTTCCCCGGATCACGGTAATGGGATCGCGGAGGAATTTCAGAGAAGTAATCAAGGTTTTGAGGCGGGGAATGGTGGGGATGTTGCTGGACATAGTGCTTGTGGGTTAATTCATCCCAAAGCAACGTGAATTTTAACACAAAGGACACCAGGGCAGCACAAAGGACGCAAAGACTTGTCAAAGCCTAACTTTGTGTCCCTTGTGCTGCCTTGGTGTCCCTTGTGTTAAAATGTGTCGCTCTGAATCAATATTGGTACTTTCTTTCGAAACCTTACACTAAAACCAATTCAGGAACCCGCTCCATTTCTCTTTTCAAATTTTGGAAATTCCCCTCCGAAAGCGGTACCAACGGCACTCGTACTTCTTTGCTGCACAGTCCCAAAATCTCCATCCCAGCCTTTACCCCTACCGGGTTATTTTCGATGTACAACCATTGGTGGATGTCCAACAACTCGGCATTCAGGCGGGCGGCGGTAGGGAAATCCCCTTCCAGCGCGCTGCGTACCATCGACGAAAAATGGGCAGGATACATGTTGGCAATGACTGAAATGGCGCCATCGCCACCGCAAGCCATCATGGGTACGGTCAGGGCATCGTCGCCAGAAATTACGGCAAAATGCTCGGGACGATCCTTGAGGATTTTCATGGCCTGGTTGAGGTCACCGGAAGCTTCTTTTACCCCTGCAAATTTGGTACTGCTTTCAGCCAGGCGGAGGATGGTTTCAGGCTTGACGTTGCTTCCTGTGCGTCCGGGAACATTGTAGATGATAATAGGCACTGGTGAAATCCCGGCGATCTGCATGTAATGCTGGAAGATGCCCTCTTGAGGTGGCTTGCTGTAAGCCGGGCTACTCGACATGATGGCGTCGAAACCTTCCAGATTGTAATTGCGGATCTTTTCTACCAGTGCCTCCGTAAAATTGCTGCCAAACAGGCCGGCAACCAACGGCTTGCGCCCGTTTACCACTTTGATGGTGAAATCGAATACCTCCCGGCACTCTTTACTGCTGAGCGTGATTGCCTCGCCAGTAGTCCCCAATGAGACGATGTAGTCAACGCCCCCTTGAATGACGTGCTCGATGATGGTTTCGAGGGCAGCGTAATCTATGGCCTTGTTGCGGAAAGGGGTAATCAGTGCTACGCCGGTTCCTCTAAACTTTGCTAGCCCCATGTTTGATATTTGTCTTGGTCAACAACTGCTCCATCTCGCGGATGAAGTCCATCACACTATTTTTATTGCGTACATCGATCATCAGATCGTAGCTGTCAATGTTATTGGTGTTGGGACCAATTTTGAGGTGCGCGTTGGCGAGTGCAGAAATGTACTCCACGTGCTCATTGGTCAGAGGGTTGAGCGTGATGAGGATATCATAGGCTCCTTGCAAAAATGATTCTACACTTTTGCCATTGGGTCGCAGGGCCCAGTCGATGTTTTTGCGGTTGAAATAGCCAAAAGTAAAATCAACGCTGTCTTGTTTGCTGTCAAAAAAACCGAGCAGCTTGACTTTTTTGCCCAATTTGCTCAATTTTTCCGCATAACTCAGCGCGGTTTGGCGCTTATCGTTGTCGGTGGCGTCAAAAATAAGGCCTACTGTTTGTGCTTCCTCAAAGTTTATCCGCTTGCGATGTTGGTTGCTGCGCAATTTCAATTTGCTTTTGAGCGAATTGTTGCGAAAGTAGGTTCGGATATCGTGAATGATTTTCATTTCAATTGGTTTATTCCTCGGTCTTTGCTTCGACTGGAACGTATTCGTACATGCCCATATTGGCGTACTTGTCTACCCGGGCATCGATCAACTCCTCGGTACCCAGTACTTTTAGCTCAGCGATGGATTTTTTGATGGCCGCCTTCAAAATTTGAGCCATTTCCTCCGGCGCCGAATGGGCACCTCCGAGTGGCTCGGGGATGATGCCATCAATGAGCCCATTGGCCAGCATGTGCTCAGCGGTTAGTTTAAGGGCTTCAGCGGCTTGTTCCTTGTAATCCCAGGTTCTCCAAAGAATGGTGGAGCAGTTTTCGGGAGAAATAACGGAGTACCAGGAGTTTTCCAGCATAAATACCCGGTCGCCCAAACCAATACCGATGGCACCGCCCGAGGCACCTTCGCCGATGATCACACAGATGATTGGGGTTTTCAACTGGGCCATCTCAAAAAGGTTGCGGGCAATGGCTTCGGCTTGTCCACGTTCTTCGGCTTCCAAACCTGGGTAAGCTCCGGGGGTATCGATCAGGGTAATCACAGGAAAACCAAAACGTTCGGCTATTTTCATCAGGCGCAGTGCCTTGCGGTAACCATCGGGGTTGGCCATACCAAAGTTGCGGTATTGGCGCATTTTGGTATTGGTTCCTTTTTGATGGCCAAGGATGACCACGGTTTGTCCGTCTATTTCGGCCAGGCCACCTACAATGGCTTTGTCGTCTTTTACATACCGATCCCCATGCAACTCAATGAACTTGTTGCACATCTGGTTGATGTAAAAAAGGGTGTACGGCCGCTCGGGGTGGCGTGAAAGCTGGACTCTTTGCCATCCGGTGAGGTGGTCGTAAAGCTCTTTTCGCTTTTCCGAAATTTTGGTCTCCAGGGCTTTTATTGACTCGGAAACGTCGATCTCTCCGCTCGCACCGATTTCCTTGAGCTTTTCCAGTTGCTCGTACAATATTTCCAGCGGCTTTTCAAACTCCAAAAAGACCATAGCTATACAATTAGATTAGAAGGGCAAAATTAACAATTACCTGTATGGAAAATGGAAAGGACAGTTTTTTTTTATTTTTTGATGGAAATCAGTTGCAAGTTAGCGTAACTCAAATTACATTTGCAGCCACGTTAGCGAAAAGCGTTAGCGTGCGTTCCAGAAGCACCACGAGTTGCTGCTTCTGTTACCATATATAATGTTTCGATCTATTAGGCAGTTTCGGCTGTCTATTAAGGTTCGGTAGTTCAGTTGGTTAGAATATCCCGATTTCATCGGGAGAGTCGCCAGTTCGAGTTTCGTCGAATCTTAAGGAGTATGGTTCGGTAGTTCAGTTGGTTAGAATACCTGCCTGTCACGCAGGGGGTCGCGGGTTCGAGTCCCGTCCGGACCGCCAACAGTAGGGAAACCCCTTCGTGGGTTTCCTCACAAGAAAAGTAGATCGAAACGATTTTTTGGTTCGGTAGTTCAGTTGGTTAGAATATCCCGATTTCATCGGGAGAGTCGCCAGTTCGAGTTTCGTCGAATCTTAAAGAGTATGGTTCGGTAGTTCAGTTGGTTAGAATACCTGCCTGTCACGCAGGGGGTCGCGGGTTCGAGTCCCGTCCGGACCGCTTAACAGCGGAAGTCTTCAAGTTGAATAACTTGGAGACTTTTTTTTTGCGCCTAGCTATTCCCACCCACTTATCTCTTTATCTTACCCGGAAATTATCATTCATGCTCATCAGAGGAGTTGCACTACTCGCTGCCTGTTTCATCATCGGCCAACTCAGCGGAGAAACCCTGGGTCGACTACTCCACATTGACGCCAATGTCGGCGGCGTCGGATTCGCGATGCTCTTGCTGATCCTCGCCCAAAACTGGTTGGAACAACGCGGACGTTTTCACCCGGAAATGGAAGAAGGTGTCATGTTTTGGAGCAAAATGTACATCCCCGTCATTGTAGCGATGTCAGCCATACAAAATGTACGGGTTGCGCTGTCCAGTGGTTTAGTGGCTCTGCTGGCTGGCATTATTCCCGTATTGGTTTGCCTCGCGGTGATGCCGCTCTTGTCCAAACTCAGTCCTAAAGCAGCATAACCCATGGACTATATCACTACAGTTTTGGTCAAAAACGGGCTGGTCGTCGCCTTTTTGGTCACAGGCATCGTGACGTACTGCTCCGAATACCTTTCCAAAGTATTGACCAACAAAAAAATCCCCGGTTCAGCCATTGCCATTTTTACCGGACTGGTACTGGCCTACATCGGCGGTGTGGTGACGGGTGGAACCAAGGGTATTGCCGACATCAAGCAGTTATCCGGTTTTGAACTCATGGGCGGAGCCATGTTTCGAGATTTTGCCATCGTTTCCACAGCAATGGGCGCCAGTTTTGGCATCATCAAAAAAACGGGGCTGGCAGGTATTGTTTCCCTTTTTGTGGGCGTGATCCTGTCCTTTTTGGTGGGGGCGATTATTGCAGTAGTGATGGGTTATCAAGACGCGGCCAGCATCACGACCATCGGCGCAGGGGCTTGTACTTTTGTGGTGGGCCCGGTGACCGGAACGGCGGTGGGCGCAAGTTCGGAGGTGGTGGCCATCAGCATTGCCGCTGGGGTGGTCAAATCGATTCTGGTGACCATCGGCACGCCTTTTGTGGCCCGCTTCATTGGTTTGAACAATCCACAGGCAGCCATGATTTACGGCGGATTAATGGGCACGACGAGTGGGGTTGCGGCAGGACTGGCCGCTACTGACCCTAAATTGGTCCCCTACGGCGCCATGACCGCTACCTTTTATACGGGTTTGGGCTGTTTGTTGTGTCCTTCAATTCTGTATATTCTGGTTAAATTGTGCTTCAATTCTTGATAAAACTGTACAGAAATGGGGCCTTGTGTGCCCCGCCAGAATACTGCTTTTCGTGGCGCTCCAGAATCTCCAAGCTCAACATGCGGCGTTGAAAAGTCGTACGCAAGAGCGGGGTTCCCAAGATAGCTTCATAAGCATGTTGCAAGTCTTTCATGGTGAATTTCGGCGGCAACATGTTGCCCTTGGCCAATTTGCGATCCAGGTTGTTGCGCAAGGTTTCCAGGGCTTTTTCCACAATCAATTGATGGTCCATCATCAGCGGCGGTAAAGCATCAATGTTGTACCACTGGCAGGAATCGGAGAGGGCATCAGGTTGGGGCACCACATCCTGGTAATTAATGAGTGCGTAATACGCAACCGAAATAAAGCGATCCAGCATCCAACTGTATTTTTCCGGCGACAAGCCATTGTTGGCCAAAATGCGGCGCATGGCCTCTGGATTTTGGCGATCGGCATCTCCAAAAGTATAAAACTGCTCCAGGTAAATATTGTCCAGTCCGGTGCGCTCTTTTAAACCACGTCTTACGGCATCGTTCAGGTGCTCTTCCTTTTTTACAAAGCCACCCGGTAGTGCAAAGATGTTGGTATTGTGGTATTCCATGATCAGAATTTTCAACTGCGTGCCTGAAAACCCAAAAATCACGGAATCAAAAGCAAGGTGAGGAATGTGTTCGTTTACAGCTGGAGGTGGCATCTTTTGCATGGCAGCGAGGTAATAGACTTGTTGCGACGAGAGATTACTTGGCTCAAAAATGGTCTTTTTGATCTCAAGCACTCCCGTCGCAACAAGTCTAATGTTTTCCTCAAAAGTAATAGGATTTTTTCAAAATAAGTATTACTATTGTCACGAAATGATACAATAGCATTTTGTCATCCTACATTTATCAACAATGCAAAAAATATTCCTAGCACTTCTCCTGACTGGAGCTACTTATTTTACTACGTTTGCGCAGCAAATTACCGGGGAAAACGTGGCCGTTGCTAGCACCGACGCGGGCAAGGTACGCGGCTACATCAACAACAGCATTTTTACCTACAAAGGGATTCCTTACGCCGAGGCCAACCGCTTTGAGTCGCCACAAAAGCCCAAGCCTTGGACAGGGGTGCGCAGCTCGATGACTTACGGGCCGGTGGCGCCACTATTGACGCCTACTAATGTAACAGCAGCCGGAGACGAATCAGAATTTGTGTTTAACCACAGTTGGGGCTTTTCCGGAGAAGACTGTATGCGCATCAACGTTTGGACGCCCAGCATCAGCGATGGCAAAAAACGTCCTGTGATGTTTTGGATTCACGGGGGCGGATTCACCGCCGGTTCTTCGCAGGAGTTGCCTTCTTATGATGGTGAAAATTTGGCCAAAAAAGGTGACGTCGTGGTCGTATCCATTAATCACCGCCTCAACATCCTGGGCTATTTGGACCTTTCGGCTTATGGCGATAAGTACAAACACTCCGCCAACCTGAGTATCCTCGATATGCGGGTGGCACTGGAATGGGTCAAGGCCAATATTGCCAATTTTGGCGGTGATCCCAACAATGTGACCATCTTCGGCCAATCGGGCGGCGGGGCCAAAGTGAACACCCTGATGGCCATGCCATCTGCTAAGGGCTTGTTCCACAAAGCCATCAACCAAAGTGGTGCTTTCCGCTCGAATATGTTGGGAAAAACGGAAACCCAGGCCATCACAGCCGAAGTACTCAAAGTGCTCAAACTGGCACCAAACCAGGCAGATAGCCTCCAGAAAATCCCTTTCTCACAATTGAGTGCTGCTGGAACTCAGGCATTGCGGACTGTTGCTGAGCGCATGCGTGCAGAAGGCAAAACCATTGGAGGTTTTGGCCTCAGTTGGGGGCCCAGTATGGATGGTGATTTGTTGCCCTATCAACCCATGTCACCGGAAGCACTGGACTTGTCCAAAAACGTTCCTTTGCTAATTGGTACGGTGAAAAACGAATTTATGGCTTCGGGTCGTGCAGGGCTGAGCAATGGTAGCCAGGAGCAAGTGATGGAATACATCAAAAAACAACAGGGCGACAAAACTACTTCCTTTGTTGCGGCAGTAAAAAAGGCTTATCCTGCTGATAAAAAGCCCTCGGACTTGCTGGATGTGGACATGACCTTCCGCCCGGGAGCAGTAAATCAAGCCAACATCAAATCGGCAGTAGTTGGCGGTGCTCCGGTGTACCTGTATTTGTTCACCTGGCAGTCGCCAGTCATGAATGGCAAATACAAAGCCATGCACTGTATGGAATTGCCTTTTGTGTTCAACAACATCGCCCGTTGTGCGGAAATGACCGGAGCAACCAAAGAAGCTCATGCGCTGGCCGCCAAAATGAGCCAGTCCTGGATCAACTTTGCGCGTACGGGTAACCCCGCTCATGCTGGGCTTCCCGCCTGGGAGAAATACACTGCGGCTAAAGGTGCCACGATGTTTTTTGACAACTTGTGCCAGATACGGTACCACCACGATCAAGATTTGATCAAACTGGTAGCCGCGCAATAAGGCTATACTAAGGTGTGTCTTAAGTGCCTGAGGTTTCTTAGGTGGTAAAAAAGCCATTCTTTCACCACCTAAGAAACCTCAGGCACTTAAGACACACTTCAGCATTATTTACCCCACCCTTCTCCTTTCATCTTCTACCCCGCTGTTGCGCTGTCTGGCACGGGTCACCGTATTTTTTCCAAAACGGTGCGTGAAGGAAGCGGTGGCTACTTTTGAATCCCAGGTGCGATCGGTGAAAAAGTCCATGTTTTGGTACTTGACCAGTACGGCAATACGATTGGTGTAAAAAATATCTGACACTGCGAGTTTGAACGTCGAATTTTTGTCCTTCGATACCTTCTGAATGCCCGATGAAACCTGCGCCAAATTGCGGATGATGAACAAACCCCAGGCATTTTTCGACTGATAAAATCCACTCAGCTCGGCGCTCCAGCCTTTTTTGCCCAAAACAAACGTGTTGTTAATGCGGGTGTCCCAGGCCGTGAAATCATTCAGCAGGTTACCACCTTGCAAGGGACTGGAGTACTGGTTCCAATACACGCTGCCATTGATGCTCGAATTCAGCCATTTTTTGATCGAAATGGGGATAAAAATCCCAAGATTGACCTGGTCAAAATCCTGGAGATTGGCAGGGACCTGGTAAGATATTTTGGTCAAATCATCCTGTACAAAAATGTCGGTAATCACCTCGCGGGTGCTCGAATAGCTGAGTGAAGTCACGTATTTGTTCAAAAAAGTATGGTTCACCTCGTAGGAATTGGTGAGTACGGGTTTTAAAGTAGGTTCACCCACCACATAGGTATAAGGATCGACAAATATTTTGAAAGGATTCAATTGGCGGTAACTCGGGCGGTCGATCCTTTTGGCGTACGAAAGTGAAAGCTGGTGTTTGTCCGACAACTTTCGGTTGATCACAAAACTGGGGAACAAATTCGCATAACTGCGGCTGAATTCCTCACCCGTAGCCAATTGCTCCCCTTTGGTGGAGGTTTGTTCCATGCGCAGGCCAAGCTGGAGGTCAAATTTTTTAAATTCTTTGGCAAAACTGACATAGGCCGCATTGACATTTTCCCGATAAATGAAATGGTTGGAGCGACTTTGATCCAACACGGGCGTCTCTTCGGTGACGTCGAAAAACTTCACGTCATTGTCTGAATCCACAATACTCAATTTGATGCCCGCTTCAAATTTTGCGTTGTTTTTTAGCGGATTCACATAATCAGCTTTTAGGGAGCGCACCGTGATAAGGCCGTTTTGGTCGGTATTCAATTTATCCCCCGCGATCAAGGCGTTGCTGGCGTTGTAGTTGGCATTGTTGATGTTTTGAAACGTATTGGCGCTGAATTGTCCGTAGTCGATATCGGTGGTCAACTCTCTACCCGTACTATCAAAGGTGTGTTTGAGGTTAAAGTTGCCAAAACCGTTAAAGCGATTTTCATTGAGGAGGATGTCCGTTCGGGTGGTGTAATCCAATTGGCCATTGGGCAAGGTGATCAAAGAATTGGTTTTGCCATTGCGTTCACTACCATTCCAGTTCAGGTTGAATAAGGCGCCGATCACCGTTTTTTTGCTCACATAATAATCCGCGCCAAAGCGGGTATTGTCGCTGCTGATGGGCTGTTTGATGAAGGAGGTTTGGTCAAAAGTGGATTGCAGGTCCTGGTTGGCATCAAAAAACTTGCGGTTGATGTAAAAGCGGGTAAAATGCTGGGGTTGGGCATGCGAATAATTGCCAAACAGGTTCCATTTCTTTTTCCGGAAGTTCAGATTGGTACTGGCCGATGGTTTGGAATAAAACCCCAGGCCGTAATTCAGGGTCAAGGCACCATTGATTCCCTGCCGTTGGTCTTTTTTGAATTTGATGTTGATGATGCCCGCATTGCCTGCCGCGTCGTACCGTGCGGAGGGTTGGGTGATGATCTCGATGGTGGCAATGTTTGAGGCCGGAATCCCTTTGAGGTACGCGATCAAATCTGCGCCAGAGAGTGGCGACAGTTTTCCGTCAATCATCACGATCACGCCCTGTTTCCCTTTGAGGTTAATCGAGCTTTCCTGGTTGACCATCACGCCCGGCGCACGTTCCAATACTTCCAGCACAGAATTACCTGCGCTGGCAATGCTGTTTTCTACATTGACCACCAGTTTATCCAGTTTTCGTTCGATAAACGGTTTTTTGGCTTCGATGGTGACTTCGGCTAAAGATTGAACCTTCTCGGTTAAAACAACCGGGGGCAGATTTACCGTCCAGTTTTGCGCCCCAATACTGATTGTTGCTGATTTGAATTTGGCATAGCCTACTTGTGAAACCGCAACGACATACGTGCCTGCTTTGATGTTTTCAAATTCAAAAAAACCTTCCTGGTTGGGCAAGGCCGTTTTGACCAGCATAGAATCGGTACTTCGGTGCAGCGCAACGGTGGCGTTGTCGGCTGCTTTATTGTTTTCAAGGTTGACCTGTCCGCTTATTTTTCCAATTTGCTCCGCTTGTGCATGAGCAATGGACAAATGTGCTAAAGCGAGAATGGCGAGGAGTAAGTATTTGTGCATCGGGTAATTTTACATGCAAAACTATAGGCTAGAGGCGACTAAAAAATCACCCAAGATGGGGGGAAATAAAACACCAATGATCCAAAATTGATAACTTACAGCGCAATGAATGTTTGATTAAAAAGATCGCAATTATGAAAAAAGCACCTACTCTGACTCAAGTTTTGGTTTTTTTGTGCCTACTCACCACGATGCTGGCCTATTCCAGTTGTTCAAGCACCAAAAAGAGCACCGAAACTAAGGGTTGGGTCTCCCTTTTCAACGGCAAAAACACCAAAGACTGGATTGTAAAAATCTTCCACCACGAAGTGGGCGACAATTACGGCAACACCTTCCGGGTCGAAGACGGCATGATCAAGGTGCGTTACGACCAGTACGACAAATTCAACAACCGCTACGGGCATTTGTACTACAAGCAGCCTTTTTCGCATTACCATCTGGTCATCGAATACCGCTTCGCTGACGAGTGGCGCAAGGATGCTCCCAGCTACACCCAACTCAACAGCGGGGTCATGTTCCACTCCCAGGATCCGCGCAGCATGCCCAAAGAGCAGGATTGGCCCATCTCGGTGGAAATGCAATTTCTGGCTGGCCTTAGCGATGGCAAACCCCGTCCCACGGGCAACATGTGCTCACCAGGCACAGACGTAATTTTTAAGGGTAAAAAAGATCCTCGCCACTGCATCGAGTCCAGTTCCAAAACCTATGGCAAAGACGAATGGGTACGCGCAGAGCTCATCGTATTGGGGGACTCCCTGATCACCCACATCATCAATGGCGAAGTGGTGCTGCAATATTCCCAACCTCAAATTGGCGGTGGTGTAGCGAATGGTTTTGATCCGAACATTAAAGTGGATGGCAAATTGTTGAAAGAAGGTTACATCGCCTTACAAAGTGAGGGACAACCGATTGATTTCCGGAAAGTGGAAATATTGAATTTGGAGGGGCTGAGCCCGAAGTCGGCTTTGTATCAGAAGTACTTTGCACCTCCGGCGGAGATGAAATAAATAAATATGAGACCAGTAAAACTAGCCTTATATTTTTTGTTGGCACTTACTGCCTGCCAATTCAATGCAGATCAATCTACAAAGACCGATCTTGTCTTGAATCCTGTGCCCATTCTCAATCTCATTCGTTATGATCGAGATGGCATTGAACCCTTCCACCTAATGAAGCCCGAAGAAGTGGATTGGATCGTCGAAGGACGAGATACTGTATCAATTCCTGAACTTGATCTGGTTGGCTACCGTTTTCAATGGGGAGGTGGCACGGGCGGCCCCAAAAAACGAATTTTGTGCTTTAGGAAGCAGAAAGGTAACTTCCAGCGCGAATTTTATTATGAAGGAGAATACCCAATGAGCAGAATGGGTGTTGGAGAGGAATTGGAATCAGGAGAAAACCATGTATTAGGATTACAGCTTTCACAACTAGCCATGGAATTAGGTGCCAAAGTCTCCTCCGATTCATTATCCATGGAAAGATTGTTGGTTACAACATTTGAAAAACTGTTGCGATGTCCTCCCATCCAACTGTCAACCTTGGATAGTATCAGTAAAGGACAATTAAAATATACCCATTTTTACGATTATTATCCGTGGGTTGAACTGTCTGCACCCTGTCTTGAAAACTTGAACAACATTCAGAAAGATATGAGTAGTAGTAAAAAAACTGCTTATTATTTCCAAGGCGATTTAATTAATGGAATTTGGAAAGCTCAATTGATACGCAAAGAAAATAACAGGTATTACATTTATTTAGACTATTTGAATGGAGAATGTGCATTCACCATTTGGTTTTAGGTCGGGGGCATTAGGGAAAACCACACTTTTATCCGTCTATACCCCAAACACCTATGCCATTTTAAAAATTCAACTCGATGAAAAAGCTGGTTTTCCCTTTGTTCCTCTTGTCATTTTGGCTCCGAATCCAGGCACAACCTAAGTTGCCACCACTTGATCACGCGACACTCCAATTCAAACTGGCCCTCAAAGCCATAGACCAGGCAAAAACCAAAAACGCCAATCTCGTCAGCCCCCGTTCCCTACGTGAAGATACCCTTTTTATGGTACCCTCCCGGGATTGGACCAGTGGCTTTTTTGCAGGTAATCTCTGGTACCTGTACGAACTTAGCGGAGATCAATTTTGGCAACAAAAAGCGCGGGAATTCACCGCCCATATCGAGCGTGAAAAAACCAATGGCACCACCCACGACATGGGCTTTAAGATGTATTGCAGCTTTGGCAATGGCTATCGCCTGAGCAAAGACCCGCAATACCGCGATATTTTGCTGCAATCTGCCCGCACTTTGAGCACCCGGTTTAATGAAAAAATCGGCTGTCTGCGCTCCTGGGACCACAGCACCGACAAATGGGCTTTCCCCGTCATCATCGACAACATGATGAACCTCGAACTCCTTTTTTGGGCTTTCAAACAAACCCAGGATTCGCTGTTTTACAAGGTTGCGGTCAGCCACGCCAATACCACCATGAGCAACCATTTCCGGCCTGACTACAGCTCCTACCACGTGGTGGGATACGATGTAAAAACCGGTCAAGCCATTCAAAAAAACACCCACCAAGGTTACAGCCATGAATCGGCTTGGGCCAGGGGGCAATCCTGGGGCCTTTATGCCTATGCGATGTGTTACCGGGAAACAGGCAAAACAGCGTACCTGCAACACGCCGAGAACATTGCCCAATTCATCCTGAACCACCCCAACTTACCCAAAGATCTGGTGCCGTACTGGGACTTCAATGCCCCTGACATTCCCAATGCACCACGCGACGCCTCAGCCGCGGCACTCATGGCTTCTGCTTTTTATGAACTGGGCACTCTGGTGCCTGCCAAAGCCAAGTTTTACCACCAAACAGCGGATAAAATTTTGCAAAACCTGACTAAAAAATACCGCAGCGCACCCAATACCCATGCTGGCTTTTTGTTGACCCAAAGCACGGGACACCTGCCCGGCAAGCACGAAATCAACGTGCCCATCGTGTATGCCGATTATTACTACCTGGAAGCGCTGTTGAGGAAGAAAAATTTGCGCAAAAGTTAAAAGTACTGCATCATGGCATGGAAAATAAATTTGCTATTGCTGAGTCTCTTTTTGGGCAGTTCATTTTCCCTTCCCGCGCAAAACGCCCTGGGCAAAGTGACCAATGTTTTAAAAAAAGAGACCCTTGCCCAGGCCCTATGGGCTTTAACCCAAGCGCCCATTACCGTCACCGCAGCCCAATGTGGACGCTCGGCTGGCGGTTTGCACGATTTTTATTCCGAAGGCGATTATTGGTGGCCCAATCCCGATGACCCCCAAGGCCCTTACATCCAGCGCGACGGTCAATCCAACCCCGACAATTTTACGGCCCACCGCAAAGCGATGGTACGTTTTAGCCAAATCATCGGAGCCCTGGCTTCGGCCTATCGCCTGAGCAAAAATGAAAAATACGTCGAGCAGGCTTTTGTACACCTGCGGGCCTGGTTCATCGACGAGGCCACCCGGATGAACCCGTCCTTGCTCTACGCCCAGGCCATCAAAGGGAGAGCCACTGGGCGGGGCATTGGCATCATCGACATGATTCAGATGATGGAAGTGGCGCAGGGGATTCGGGTGATGGAAAAAGCCAAAAGCGTCAATCCGGTAGAATTGCAACAAATCAAAAGCTGGTTTGCGCAGTATTTACAATGGGTCAGCACCCACCAGTACGGCATTGACGAACGTGAGGCCAAAAACAACCACGGTACCTG
>Ga0209717_1002897_pt1 | contig 15713 bp, 12 predicted proteins | sample AD_UKC048_MetaG_FD_184418 | JGI IMG/M metagenome (GOLD analysis project Ga0209717, IMG submission 184418) | Active sludge microbial communities of municipal wastewater-treating anaerobic digesters from USA - AD_UKC048_MetaG (SPAdes) (version 2) | ecosystem: Engineered > Bioreactor > Anaerobic >... | reverse complement strand
CGGCCAACCGTGCCAAGTCGACCTTCCTGTCGAACATGAGCCATGAGCTGCGCACGCCGCTCAACGGCATCCTCGGCATGCTGCACCTGGCCCAGCGCCGCGCCACCGACAGCCGGCGGCGGGGCCAGCTGGACAAGGCCGTCGGCGCGGCGAACCAGCTGCTCGAGACCATCAGCGACGTGCTGGACATCTCGCGCATCGAGGCGGGCCGCCTGACACTGTCGGCCGAGGTGTTCGAGGTGCCCGCACTGCTGCAGGATCTGCAGGACGCGCTGGGCGAGATGGCCCGCCGCGCCGGTCTGCGGCTGACGCTGACGCACGCACCCGCGCTGGCAGGCCGCCACTGGCGATCGGACCGGGTGCGCATCCGCCAGGTGCTGGTCAACCTGGTGGGCAATGCGCTGAAGTTCACCCCGCAGGGGCAGGTGGCCTTGCGTGCGCTGGCGCCAGAGCCCGACGCCAGCGGTGTGCGCCTGCGTTTCGAGGTGGAGGACACCGGCATCGGCATCCGCGCCGAAGACCTCGAGCGCATCTTCGCGCCCTTCGAACAGGTGGACGGCAGCCGCACCCGCACGCAAGGCGGCAGCGGCCTGGGTCTGGCGTTGAGCCGCCAGCTGGCACGCGCCCTGGGTGGCGACGTGCAGGTGCGCAGCGTGCCCGGCCAGGGATCCACCTTTGCCTTTCACGTGCTGGTGCAGCCGGTGGACGTGCCGGATGCGCCCGCCGCCATGCCGGTGCTGCTGCCGATGGAATCGCTGGAGTCCACGCTGCGCGGCCGGCATGCGGGCCGCACAGTGCTGGTGGTGGAGGACGAACCGCTGAACCGCGAGATCACCACCGCCACGCTCGAGGGTTCCGGGCTGGTCGTGGTCGAGGCCAGCCACGGTGCGGCCGCGCTGGAGGCGCTGGGCCGGCGCCACATCGACCTGGTGCTGATGGACCTGCGCCTGCCCGACACCGATGGCCAGGCGCTGACCCGCGCCATCCGGCAGCGGCATCCGGGCCGCCGGCTGCCCGTCATCGCCTTGACCGCGCATGCCTTCGCCTCCGACCGCGACGCCTGCCTGCAGGCCGGCATGGACGACTTTCTCACCAAGCCGGTGCAGCCGGCGGTGCTGCTGGCCACGGTGCTGCAATGGCTGGCGGCCGACCGCGGGCCGGCGGCGGCGGGCCCAGGCTGAGCGCTGCCCGGGCTGGCTGGCTGGCTTGGCGGAGGCCGATCAGCGCCAGGCGGCAGCGCGTGCGGCGGCGCGTGCCGCCGGGCTGTCGCCCAGCACGATCAGCTGGCGTGACCCGGCGAACAGGTCGCGCGGCTTCAGGCCGTACACCTGCCGGATGCTGTGGCTGAAGTGGGTGGAATCGGGGTAGCCGGTGTCCAGGGCCACGTGCACCAGGTTGGTGTCGCGGGTGACATGGTGCAGCAGGCTGCGGGCGCGCTTCCAGGTGCGCAGGCTGCGGAACGGCGTGCCCACCTCGGCCTTGAACAGGTGCAGGAAGCGCGAGAACGACAACCCCACCCGCGCGGCGCAGTCCTGCGCGGTGGTGAGCTGGGCCGGATCGTCACGCATGCCCTGCAGCACCTGGGCGATGCGGGCGTCGATCTGGCGCGGCGCCAGCGGCTGGCCGAACAGGGCCTGGTCGAAACAGGCGGTCTGCCAGTCGACCTGCCGGCCCTGGGTGCGCAGCCAGGTGTGGGTGGCCCGCACCCGGTGCAGCATCGGCAATGCGTCCGGGTGGCTGGCGGGCACCGGGCCGGCGTGCTGGCGCACCCAGCCGGGCAGCGCGCCGGCGTCCACCGTCTCGGGCTCGATGGTGATGCTGCAGATCAGGCGTTCGTCGCAAGCCACGCGGTGCGCCACCCAGGGCGGCACCACGGCCAACTGCGCCAGCTGCCAGGGCGCGTCAGCGGCGCTGAGGCCGGCGTCGGCGTCTTCCAGCGCAATGCGCAGCGGCGCGCCCAGCGACGCATAGATCAGCCAGCCGCCCATGGTGCGCACGCTCACCGGGCCCAGCAGGCCGGCGTAGAACACGCGGTCGTTGTTCAGCCACATCACGCGGTTGCGGCGGTCGGACAGGGGCAACTCGTCCGGCCGGGGGCCGACGACGATGCCACCGATGTCGCGCAAGGCCGGTGCCATGTCAGATGCTCCGCCCGGTGCCGGCCCAGTAGGGCTCGCGGAGGATGCGCTTAAGCACCTTGCCCAGCGCGTTGCGCGGGAACTCGTCGCGGAACTCGACCGCCGCCAGCCGCTGGTGGCGCGCCAGGCGCTCGTTGGCCCAGCCGACGATGGCCGCGGCATCCGGCGTGGTGCCGGCCTTGGGGATCACCAGCGCCAGCACCGTCTCGCCCCACTTCTCGTGCGGGATGCCGATCACGGTGACGTCCAGCACGTCCGGGTGGCCGCCGACCACCGCCTCGATGTCGGTTGGAAAGACGTTGAAGCCGCCCGAGATGATCATGTCCTTCTTGCGGTCGACCAGGGTGATGAAGCCCTGCTCGTCGAGCTTGCCGACGTCGCCCGAGCGGATCCAGCTGCGCCCGCGGGCGTCGCGCCAGATCAGCGCGGCGGTCTGCTCGTCGCGCCGGTGGTAGCGCGCCATCATGCCGGCGCCGTAGCCGGCGATCTCGCCCACCTGCCCCGGCGGCAACACGTTGCCGTCGTCGTCGAGGATGCAGACCTCGCAGCCGATGACCGGCCGGCCCACGCTGTCGAAGCGGTGTTCATGCTGATCGGGCTTGAGCATGGCGCCGAAGCCCTCGGAGAAGCCATACAGCTCGATCAGCTTGTTGCCGAAGCGGCGCAGCACCTCGCGCTTGGTGTCGCGGCGCAGCGGGCTGCCGGCGCACAGCAGGGTCTGCAGGCCGCTGGTGTCGAAGCTGTCGAACTCGGGGTGCGCCAGCACCATCAGGAACTGCGCCGGCACCATGAAGGTGTGGGTGATCTGTTCGCGGCCCAGCGTGGCCAGGAACTCGCGCGGGTCGAAGGCCGGCATCACCACGCAGGTGGCGCCGACAAACAGCGACGGCAGCATGGTCAGCCAGGTGCCGTTCGAGTACAGCGAAGTGGTCGTCAGCGCCCGGCTGCGCTCGGAGAAGCCCTGCTCGATGGCATTGAACATCGCCCAGTGGGTGCGCGTGCGGTGGGTCTGCACGATGCCCTTGGGCAGGCCGGTGGTGCCCGAGCTGTAGATGATGTTGAACGGCAGCGCGGCGTGGCAGCTGGCCGGCGGCGGCGTGCTGGCGGCACCCTGCAGGAAGGCGTCGTAGCCCTGCCAGCCGGGGGCATCGCAGAACACGCTGACCAGCGCGTCGGCGCGCACCTTGGGGCAATGCGCCCGGTGTGCGCCCAGGCGGTCGATGAAGTCGGCCGTGGCGAACATCGCCACAGCGTCGCTGTCGTCGATCAGCGTAGACAGCTGCTCGCCGGTCAGCAGGCCCGACAGCGGCACCACGCAGGCGCCGGCGCGCACCACGCCGAACATGATCTCCAGGATCTCGACCGAGTTGCCCATCAGCACTGCCACCTGCTGGCCGGGGCCGATGCCGCGGGCGTTCAGCGCGTTGGCCACGCGGTTGATGTTGGCGGCAAAGTCGCCCCAGGTGCGGCGCACTGCCCCGCACACGACGGCCTCTTTCTGGGGCTGGGTGCGGGCATGCACCTCGAACACGTCGGGGATCAGCACACTGGTGTCGTCGAGGGTGTCCATGGCGATGCGGCGCGGCGTCAGGTCGATGTCAGAGAGCCTGCAGCCTACCAGCCAAACACCTGTTTGGTGCCCGGGGAAAACCGCAGCGCTCAGGACACGGCGCCACCGCCATAGCGCCCGGTGAGCAAGCGCCCGCCATCGGCAAAACGCGCCAGGGCGTAAGGGGCCAGGGGCACGTCGGTGGGCAGCCCCAGCGCAGCTTGCGCCAGCACCAGCCCCACGGCGGGCGAGAGCTTGAACCCGTGCCCGGAAAAACCGCAGCCCAGCACCAGCCCAGGCAGCCCCGGCACCGGGCCGAGGATCGGGTTCCAGTCGGGCGTGACGTCGTACACCCCGGTCCAACTGCTGGCCAGCCCGGCCTCGGCATAGGCCGGAAAGCGGTCGGCCACCTGGGCGCCGATGGTGGCCACCGTGTCCATCGGGATGTCACCCTGCGTGGTGTCGGGTTGCTGCAGCGGCTGGCCGGCCGTGCCCTCGCTGACGAGCATCTGGCCACCGCCATAACTGCGGCAGTACAGCATGCCGGGCGACGCCAGATCCTTGAAGACCGGCATCGCCTGGGTGTAGGCGCCGCCGGGCTGGTGCAGCGCCAGCACCTGGTGGCGCTCGGCATGCACTGGCACCGGCAGGCCCGTCCAGGCGGTGATCTCCGGCGCCCAGATGTTCTGCGTGGCCACCACCATGCCGGCGTGCAGCACGCCGTCGGCGGTCAGCACGCCAGTGACGCGACCCGTGCCATCACGCAGCAGGCCCTGGACGGCCAGGCCTTCGCGCACCTGCACGCCTCGGCGGCGCGCGGCGCGGGCGAATCCTGTGGCCACCAGGTAGGCATCGGCAAAGCCGGCGTCGGGCTCCAGGCCGATCAGCGCGGCATCGTCGAAGCGGGCGATCGGCAGCCGTTCGCCCGCCTCGGCGGGCGTGAGCCGTTGCACTGCGATGCCGCAGGCCGCCTGGTGGGCCAGCGCGGCCTGCAGTGGCGCCAGCATCGGGCCCTGTGGTGCGGCGATCAGGTAGCCGCAGCGCACCAGGCCAGCCGATGCCTCGGCGTCGTCCAGCATCTCGGCAAAGCGGGTGAACACCTGCCACGAGCGCTGCGCCAGCGCCACGTTCTCGGGCACCGAGTAGTGCGTGCGCAGGATGCCGCTGCTTTGTGCGCTGGTGCCCTCGCCGATGCGGCCACGGTCGATCAGGCACACCCGGCCTGCACCCAGCTGGGCCAGGTGAAAGGCCACCGAGCAACCCACCACCCCGGCGCCCACCACGATCACGTCGAACCCATCGGCCACAGTCTGCGCTCCATGCGTTGCACCACCAGCATACGGGTTGTTGCCGGTGCTGCACGGCCCGGGTTTGCCGCTACGCTGCACCTGCGCCCAGGCACGGCCGGCCAGGCATCACACTTGCTGGGCTGACTGCCGACCATCCTCAACCCTGTCAATCAAGGACCCCCATGGCCCTGCTCACATCCCGCCGTCTGGCCGTTGTTTCCCTGGCCGCTGCCGCGCTGGCCGCCGGCACAACGGCGCTGGCCCAGCAACGCATGTTCTTCGGCATTGCCACCGGCGGTACCGGCGGCACCTACTACCCCCTGGGCGGCATGCTGGCGCAACTGATCTCCAACAAGGCGGTGGTCGACGGCAAGAAGATCAGCGCCACCGCCGAAGCCGCCGGCGCCTCGGTCGGCAATGCCAAGCTGCTGGGCACCAAGGACATCGAGTCAGCCTTCGTCGCGGCTGACATCCTCGATGCGGCCTACAACGGCAAGGGCCAGTTCAACGGCGCTGCAGTGAAGAACCTGCGCGCGCTCGGTGCGCTGTACCCCGAGACGGTGCAGCTGATCACCCGTGCCGACATGGGCATCAATTCGGTGAAGGACCTCAAGGGCAAGAGCGTGTCGTCGGGCGCGCCGGGCTCCGGCCAATACCAGTTGCTGACCGATCTGCTGGCCGTGCATGGCATGGCCCGCACCGATGTGAAGGAAGACCTGTCCTCCTTCACCCAGGCGGTCGACAAGATCAAGGATGGCAACCTGCATGCCACGCTGATCACCGCTGGCGTGCCCACCGCCGCGGTGACCGACTTCGCCCAGAGCCATGCGCTGAAGGTGATCCCCCTGACCGGCCCGGAGATCGCCGAGCTGCGCAAGCAGCAGCCCTACTACGCCGAGGTGCCGCTGCCTGCCAACACCTACAAGGGCCAGACGGCTGCCGTGCCCACACTGGCGGTGATGGCGGTGTGGACCACCCATGACGCCGTGCCTGACAACGTGGCCTACGAGGTGACCAAGGCGCTGTACGAGAACACGGCCATCATGGGCCAGGTGCATGTGCAGGGCAAGAACATCAGCCTGGCCAATGCCCTGGCCGTGGGCACTGCGCCCATCCACCCGGGTGCGTTGAAGTACTACAAGGAAAAGGGCATCGCCAAGTGAGCCTGCGGTGAGTGCCGCTGCGGCAGCGCTGGCCGTGGCCTGCGTGCTGCACCTGACCGAGCACCGCAGCGGGCGCCTGCTGGCCCGGTTGCCGGTGCCCGGCATGCCCGCCGAGGCGGTGGTCGCCTTCGAGCATTCGGTGCTGGGCACCACGGTGCGCGACCGCTACCGCTTCGCCCCGCAGGCGCGCCTGGTCGAGGAGCGCTTCGTTGGCGACGGTTATGGCCTGCCCCACACCGCCGGCCCCGGTGAGCAACTGCTGCGCGACGGCACGGGCTGGCGCCTGATCACGGACCGGCCGGTGCACCCGCTGGTGGTGCGCCCGCTGCCCGCCACCGGCATGCGCCTGGAACTGGGCGGCAGGCAGCACCGGCTGGCCGACTGGACTGACCAGGCCATCCTCATCACCGCGACAGGCTGCATGCCGTGACATCCTCTGTGCCACCCGCCCCCAAGCCATCGGCCGGCGACCTGCCGCCGCAGGACGAAGTCGACCGCCTGATCGAGCAGTTCGATCCCGAGAGCAACTTCCGGCGTCTGGTGGGTGCCTCGGCAGGCTTCGTCACGCTGGTGGCGGTGCTGCTGTCGGCCTGGCACTACTACACCGCCGGCTTCGGCCTGCACAACGAGATCGCCCACCGCGCCATCCATCTCAGCGTGGTGCTGGGGTTGTGCTTCCTGGTCTTTCCGCGTCCGAAACGCCTGCCCGGGCCGTGGGAATGGGCCGTGTCGGCCGGCCTGGCGGGGTTTTACCTGGTGCTGGGACACAGCCTGATGCAGGCCGTGGGCGGCGAGGTGCCAGTCGCAGCGCAGGCCGTGTTCTACACGGTGCTGCTGCTGGTGGCCGCGCTGTCGCTGCCGCTGCGGGCCTACGACGGCAGCCACCAGCACATTCCGCTGCGCGACTGGGTCTTTGCCGCATTGGCGGCAGGCTTCAGCCTGTACCTGCTGGTGTTCTTCGATGGCATCTTCATCCAGCGCCCCGGCCAGCACACGCCGCTGGACCTGATGGTGGGCGTGATCGCCATCGCCATGGTGCTGGAGGCGACGCGCCGCACCATGGGCATCTTTCTGCCGCTGCTGGCGGTGGTGTGCGTGCTGTACGGCATCTTCGGGCCCTACCTGCCTGGCGGCCTGGCCCACCGCGGCTACAGCGTGCCGCGGGTGGTGGCGCACCTGTACAAGGGCACCGAGGGCATCTACGGCATCCCCGTGGGGGTGGTGGCCACCTTCGTCTTCCACTTCGTGCTGTTCGGCATCATGGCCCAGCTCACCGGGCTGGGGCAGCTGTTCGTGAACCTGGCCACCATTGCCGCCGGGCGCTTTGCGGGCGGCCCGGCCAAGGTCAGCGTGGTCTCGTCGGGACTGTTCGGCATGATCAGCGGCAGCGCCATCGCCAACACCGTGACCACCGGCGTGATGACCATCCCGCTGATGAAGCGGGTCGGCTTTTCGCCCCGGTTTGCCGGCGCCGTGGAGGCCAGCGCCAGCTGTGGCGGCCAGGTCACTCCGCCCATCATGGGTGCGGCCGCCTTCATCATGGCCGAGACCCTGGGCATCCCCTACAGCCAGCTGATCCTGGTGGCCATCATTCCGGCCGCGATGCACTACACCGCCATTCTCTGGATGGTGCACCTGGAGGCCAAGCGCCTGAAGCTGGCCGGCATGCCGCCCGAGGAGATCCCGTCGCTGGGGCTGGTGCTGCGCAGCAGCTGGCACCTGTTCATCCCGCTGGTGGTGATGGTCACCCTGCTGTTGCTGCAGTACACGCCCTTCCTGGCCGCGTTCTGGGGCATCACGCTGAGCATTGGCTGCTCCTGGATCCCACGGCTGCTGGGCCGGCACGGGCGCCACATGGTGGGCCTGGCCATCACCCCCCGTGCACTGGTGCAGGGCTTCGAGATGGGTGCCAAGAGCGCGCTGGGCATCGGCGCGGCCTGTGCCTGCGTGGGCTTCGTGCTGGGCATCACCACGCTCACCGGCATGGGCTTCAAGTTCTCGGCGTTCGTGATCGACCTGTCGGGCGTCTCCGCCCAGGCGTTGGCCGCCCTGGCGCCGGCTGGCTGGATCAACCTGACGCAGCTGACCGTGCTGTTCGGGCTGATATTCACCGCGGTGGCCTGCATCATCATGGGCTCGGGCGTGCCCACCACGCCCACGTACATCATCCTGGCGTCGATCGTGGCGCCTGCCTTGGCCCAGCTGGGCGTGCCGCAGCTGGCCACCCACTTCTTCGTCTTCTATTACGGCGTGCTGGCCGACGTGACGCCGCCGGTGGCGCTGGCTGCGTTTGCCGCGGCCGGCATCGCCCGCAGCGAGCCCATGCGCACCGGCATGACGGCCTTCCGCCTGTCGATGGGCAAGGCGCTGGTACCGTTTGCCTTCGTCTACACCCCGTCGTTGCTGTTTGTCGGTTTCGAGCCGCTGCAGTTCGCCACCGCCCTGCTGGGCACGCTGGTGGCCATCCTGGGGCTGGGGGCGGCCTACACCGGCTACTGCGGCAGCACCATCGGCAGGCCGGCGTTCTGGCTGCTGAACCTGCTGTCGCTGGCCTTGGTCTTCGGCCAGCCCCTGGTGACGGTGGTGGCTGCGCCCCTGGTCTTGCTGATCCTGGCGTGGCATGCCCGGCGTGGCCGGGTGGCCGCGCCGGCAGCCGCCTAGCCGCCGCCGGCCGGGGCCGGCCGGAACACCGCCAGCAGCTGGCGCGCAACAGCCGCCGGCGCGTCCCGGCCGGGGCGGTACCAGGTGAGGGTCCAGTTCAGCGCACCCAGCAGGGCCAGGCGCAGCGCGCGCCGGTCGGCCTGGGGCTGGAGCGGCAGCGCGGCGATCAGCGCGGTGAACTCGGCCTCGTAGCGGTCGCGGTGGGGCACCAGCGCCTCACGCAGCGCCAAGTGGGCGGCGGTCCAGTCGCTCACCACCGCCACCGCCTGGCCCTGGTGCTGCAGCAGGCACGCCAGGTGCGCTTCACTGGCGGCCTGGAGGCGGTCCCAGGGGTCGGTGTGGGCGGCCACCGCCTGCTGCACGGCGGCCAGGATCTGCGCCACGCCGGCGGCATAGACCGCCTCGAACAAGGCATCCTTGGACGGAAAGTGGTGGTACAGCGAGCCCGGCAGGATGCCGAAGGCTGCCGCGATGTCGCGCATCGACGTGTGGGCATAGCCCTTGGTTCCGAACAGGCGAGCGGCTTCGTCGAGCAACTGGCTGCGGCGGCTGTCAGGCACCGGCTCGGCCGGCTGAAGGCTGGCCGACATGGCAGGGGCGGTGCGCGGGCGGGACATGACGGGGCATGTTAAACCCGCACAACCAAACACTTGTTTGTTTCATGGCGCTGCAGTAGCCTGCCGTGCATGACAGCCCTGGCCTACGACCCTGCCGACTCCGCGGTGCGGCGCAACCCCTTCCCCCTCTACGCCCGCCTGCAGGACGACGACCCGGTGCACTGGAGCCCGGCGCTGAAGGCCTGGGTGCTGACCCGCTACGACGACGTGCGCCAGATGCTGCTGACCGACGCCATGTCACCCGACCGGCTGCGTCCGTTCTATGCCCAGCTGCAGTGCGAGCGGCGCGACACCCTGGCCGAGGTGATGCGCTACATGTCGCTGTGGATGGTGTTCCGTGACCCGCCCGAGCACACCCGCCTGCGCCGCCTGGTGGGCACGGTGTTCAACCTGAAGGCGCTGGAGGCACTGGACGGCCCGGTCACCCGCGTGGTCGACCACCTGCTGGACCAGCTGCCCACCGGCGTGCCGATCGACTGGGCGCGGCAGGTGGCCGCGCCGCTGCCGGCCTACGTGATCATGGACATGCTGGCCATCCCGTACAGCGACTTCCCCGAGCTGAAGGAGGCGTCCGACGAACTGCGCGCCTTCATCGGCGGTGCCCGGGCCGACGGCGACCGCTATGCCACCGCCCGCCGCGGCGCGGAGCGGCTGGCCAGCTTCTTCCGCGACCTGATCGCCCAGCGACGCGCCGCGCCGGGCGACGACTTCGTCAGCCGCATGATCGCCGCGCGCGACGACGAAGGCCGGTTGTCCGAGGACGAACTGGTCGCCACCTGCATGCTGGTGCTGTTTGCCGGCCATGAGACCACCACCCATTTGCTGGGCAATGCGGTGAACGCGCTGCTGGACCACCCCGACCAACTGCAGCGCCTGCAGGACCGGCCCGAGGACCCGGCGCTGATCACCAGCGCGGTCGAGGAATTCCTGCGCTACGACGGCCCCAGCAACGCCCTGGCCCGGGTGGTGAAGGTCGAGCACCAGATCGACGGCAAGACCCTGCGTGCCGGCGACCGGGTGTTCGGCTTTGCCAACGCGGCCAACCGCGACCCGCGCGCCTTCACCGACCCGCAGGGCCTGGACCTGGGCCGCACGCCCAACCGGCACCTCACCTTCGGTTTCGGCACCCACTTCTGCATGGGCGCGCCGCTGGCCCGGCTGGAAGGCCAGCGCTGCGTCGGCCGGCTGGTGCAGCGCTTCACCCACATCCGCCGTGCGCCGGGTGAGCCCGACTGGGTCGACGCGCTGGCGATGCGCGGCGTCTTCACCCTGCCCGTGATCCTGAACTGAGGAGCCCCACCATGCCCGACGCCTACCTGATCGGCACCAGCTGCACCCGCTTCGGCAAGCAGCCCGGCGCCAGCTTCAAGGACCTGACCCGCCAGGCCTACCTGGCCGTGCTGGCCGACGCCGGCCTGGCCGATGGCGCGCAGATCGGCAACGCCTGGTTCGGCAACTGCGGCATGGCCCAGTTCGGCCAGGGCAACATCCGCGGCCAGGTGTGCTTCACGCCGCTGGTGCGCGACGGCCTGTTCCCCGAGCGGGTGGGCATGACGAATGTGGAAGGCGGCTGCGCCACCGCCAGCATGGCGCTGCACGGTGCCTGGAAGGACGTGCTGTCGGGCACCGCCGACCTGAGCCTGGCCATGGGGGTGGAAAAGACCTTCGTGCCCGAGAGCATTCCTGATGCGGCGGCGAAGCAGCAGGCCATCTTCGACAACGGCATCGACCAGCTCGACCCGGCCGACTGGATGGCCTACTACGCCGCGGCGGGCGACGAAGCGGGCAAGCCCTTCCTGCCGAAGGACGGCGGCGGCACGCTGTTCATGGACACCTATGCCATGCAGGCGGCGTGGCACATCAAGCACCACGGCACCACGCCAGCGCAGATCGCCTACGGCGCCAGCAAGAACCACGCGATGGGCGCGAAGAACCCGCTGGCGCAGTACCGGTTCGAGGTCAGCCCGGAACAGGTGCTGGCCGACCGGCTGATCAGCTGGCCGCTGACCCGTGCGATGTGCGCGCCCATCGGCGACGGTGCCGCGGCGGCGCTGGTGTGCTCGGAAGCCTTCCTGAAGACCCTGCCCGCGGCGGTGCGCGAGCGGGCGCTGCGCATCCCGGCGGCGGTGCTCACCGGCGGCAAGTACCGCCGGCTGGACGAGCCCGGCCTGAGCCATGTGGCCGCACAGCGCGCCTACGCCATGGCCGGCATCACGCCGCAGCAGGTCAGCGTGGCCGAGGTGCACGACGCCACCAGCTTCTGCGAGATCTACCAGGCCGAGATGATGGGCTTCTGCCCCATCGGCCAGGGCGGCGCCTGGGTGGAAAGCGGCGCCACCAGCTTCGGCGGTGCGCAGCCGATCAACCTGTCGGGCGGGCTGGTCAGCAAGGGCCACCCGGTGGGCGCCACCGGGCTGTCGATGATCCATGAACTGGCGCTGCAACTGCGCGGCGAGGCCGGCGAGCGCCAGCACCCCGGCGCCCACATCGGCCTGGCCGAGAACGGCGGCGGCGTGATGGGCTTCGACGAGGCGGCCTGCGCCGTCACCATCCTGCAGCGCTGCTGAACGGCGCGCTGGCCCCTCGGTGCGCAGCGCAGGCCGGGTCAGGCGGCCCGGGCCATGCGGGGTGAACCCTTTACTTGCAGCCCTTGGCCAGGTACAGGCCTGCCAACTGCTCTTGCCGGGAGCCAGCCAGTTGCTGGATGGCGGCCGTGCCCGGCGTTGCGACCGGCTGCGCCCCCTGGGCCGCCTGCACCGCCTGTGCCGCACTGAACAGGCCACCCAGCACGCCGACGACCCCCGCCGCTTCGGCCTGGTGGCGCCCCACGCCGGCCACGCCACGCTGCTGCGCCAGGGCCTGCAGGGTGGCCACCTGGGCCACAGCGGCGGCCTGGGCCTGGGCCTGCGCCGCGTCACCGGGGGTTGCGGCGCCGGTTGCGCCCTGCACCGCCTGGGCCACCTGCATCAGTTGCAGCACCTGGCCCGCCGTGCCCTGCGCGGCCGGTGCGGGCGCGCTGCCGCCCATCAGCCCGCCGAACATGCCGCCCAGGCCACCCAGGCCGCCGCTGCGCGCGCCGGTCTGCTGGGCCAGCGCACCCAGGATCTGCGCGCCAGCAGCGGCAGCCACCTCGGGTGCCGGGTTGGCCGCGGGCTGGGCGACCGCGACGGCCCCCAGCTCGGCCTGCAGCTGGCGGCAGTCCAGTGCCGCGTCGGCCGGGTTGGCGGTGCCTTGCGCCGCAGCGCCAAGCGAGGCCAGCGCCAGGCCGGCGGCCAGCGCCACGCGGCGCAAGTTGCGATTGAATTCCATGGTGGGTGCTCCTGCCAGATCGGGTTGCCGGGCCTCGGTGCGAGGTCCTCTGCTGCCATCCGCAGGATGCTGGCCACAAACGGCTCAGCGCGGCCGGTGATTTGCCACGCCGGCATCGGGTTGCGGGGGGGCCGCGTTGGCCATCCCGTCAAAGTGCGAGCGTTTGCACACGCGCCAGCACGTCGGCGGGCGCTGCATCGGTATCCAGCCACAGGGTGTGTGCGGCTTCGTCCGGCCCGGGCCACTGCACCCAGCCTGCCTGCCGCTGCAACACGTCGGGTGTGGCGTCCGACGGGTCGTGCCCTGCCTGCAGGCGGGCCTGCACCCGTTGCGCCAGCACGTCTGCCGGCGCCTGGCAGACCAGCAGGCGAAACGGCACGCCGGCTTGTGCCGCGACGGCCAGCATGGCGGCGCGCTCGCTGCGCCGCAGGCTGGCGGCGTCGACCACCACCGGCACGCCGGCAGCCAGGGCGTCGGCAGCCAGTTGGCGCAGCCGTGCATAGGTGCGTTCGCCTGCCGCAGGGGCATACAGATCGGGCCCGCCACGCGCCGTGGCCGCCAGCCCGGCCAGCCGCTTGCGTTCCACGTCACTGCGCAGGCGGATGCCACCCAGCTGCGCGGCCAGGGCGGCGGCCACCGCGCTCTTGCCCGAGCCCGACAGCCCGCAGGTGAGTACCAGGCGCCGCGTGTCACCCACCGGCGATGCCAGGCCCTGCGCCACCCGGAGATAGCGCACCAGATCCGCCGGCAGCGCTGCCGGTGGCGGGCTGGCCGGCTGCGACAGCAGCGCCACCTTGGCGCGCACGGCCGCCCGGTGCACCGCCCACCAGGCCAGCAGCGGCAGGCCGTCGTGCTGACCGGTGGCGTCCAGCCAGCCACTGGCCAGGCGCCAGGCCAGCGCCGGCAGGCCGGCTGCCAGCAGGTCCATGAAGAGGAAGGCCACGTCACCGACCAGATCGGTGTGGCGCAGCGTGGCATCGAACGCCAGCGCGTCGAACAGCACCGGCGCCCCGTCGGCCCACACCACGTTGCCCAGGTGCAGGTCGCCATGGCAATCGCGCACCTGGCCGGCGGCGCGCCGCGCCTGCATCAGGCCGGCCAGTGCCGCACCGCGGGTGTCGGCCCAGGCCCGCAAGCCAGCCACGGCTTGCGCCGCCGCGGTGGCGCCAGGCACACCCTGCCAGGCAGGGCCTGCCAGCAGGCTGGCCAGTTCCTGCAGGTTGAGCGCCACCATGGCACGCACCGCCTGCGGGTCGCCGAAGCCTGGCGGCGACGGCGGCAAGCCGTTGTGGAAGGCGGCCACTGCCGCGGCCAGCGCGTCCACCTGCCCGGCCGACAACTGCCCGCAGGCCGCCAGCCGGCTGAACAGCCCATGGTCGTCGAAGCGGCGCATGCGCACCGCCCAGTCCAGCACGGCGCCAGCCGGCGGCGGCCCGCCCGGCGGTGCAATGCAGGCGCCCTGCCCGCTGTCGATGACCGGCACCACCGCCTGGTACCACTGGGGTGCCGTGCGGCGGTTCAGCTGCAGTTCGGCCACACAGGCCGCGTGGCGCTTGTCCAGCGTGGAGAAGTCGACGAACGGCAACGCCACTGGCCGCATCAGCTTGAACACCTGGCCACCGGCCAGCAGCAGCGACGAGATGTGGGTCTGCACCAGCCCGGCAGCGTCGGGGTGGCCACCGCAGGCGCCCGGCCGCCGCAGCTGGGCCAGCAGGGCGGCATGTGCGTCAGCGGTCATCCGGTGGCTGGGCGCCGTGCGGCGCGCAGGTGGCCCAGCGGCAGCGCAGCGCCGGCCTTCACCTCACCCAGGGAGAAGCTGGTGTGGATGTCCTTCACGTTGGGCAGCTTGAACAGCGTGTCCATGGCCCAGCGGCTGTAGGCGTCCAGGTCGGTGGTCAGCACCTGCAGCTCGAAGGTGCCTGCGCCGCTGATGTAGTGGCAGGCCACCACCTCGGGCAGCGCGCGGATGGCGTCTTCCAGTGCCCGGGTGGCGTCGGCGTTGTTGCGCTCGGCGTCCACCCGCACGAAGGCCAGCGCACCCAGGCCGATCTTGCGGCGGTCGATCTCGGCGCGGTAGCCGGTGATGATGCCTTGCGCCTCCAGCCACTTCACCCGGCGCCACGTGGGCGCGGCCGACAGGCCGATGCGGGTGGCCAACTCGGCATTGCTGAGCCGGGCGTCCTGCTGCAGGGCGTCGAGGATGGCCACGTCATAGCGGTCGAGCGCGCCGCCAGGGTGCACGTCAGCGTCGGGCGTGGCGCTCAGCGTTTTCCCGGATTTCGGCTTGTTGGGCGCGATTCTTTCTCGGACGGGCATGAATTCGCCTGGTTTGTTGCGCTGAGTATCGCGACAACGACACAGAAAGAAAAGACTTCACCGAAGTGATTTCCTACACTCCCTGGACCCCAGCCCGGAGCCCGCCACCATGAACGCACCTTTGCTCGAGTCCATCCGCCAGGCCCTGGAGCGGGTGACGCTCGACGACAAGTACACCTTGCCGGCCGGCCGGGCCTTCATGTCGGGCATCCAGGCGCTGGTGCGCCTGCCGATGCTGCAGCGCCAGCGCGATGCCGCCGCCGGGCTGAACACCGCCGGCTTCATCAGCGGCTACCGTGGCAGCCCGCTGGGCGGCTACGACCAGGCGCTGTGGCAGGCCAAGCAGCACCTGGCGGCCCAGCACATCGTCTTCCAGCCCGGCGTGAACGAGGAACTGGCCGCCACCGCGGTGTGGGGCACGCAGCAGATCGAGTTCGACCCCGCCAACAAGAAGCACGACGGCGTGTTCGGCATCTGGTACGGCAAGGGCCCGGGCGTGGACCGTTGCAGCGACGTGTTCAAGCACGCCAACATGGCCGGCACCGCGCCGCACGGCGGCGTGATCGCCCTGGCCGGCGACGACCATGTGGCCAAGAGCAGCACCGCCGCGCACCAGAGCGACCACATCTTCAAGGCCTGCGGCCTGCCGGTGTTCTTTCCGAGCAGCGCGC